>OOCP01001043.1_pt1 | contig 31002 bp, 22 predicted proteins | sample 1671511 | NCBI WGS metagenome assembly OOCP01 (sample SAMN06348164, study PRJEB24527) | human gut metagenome | biome: human gut; feature: ankylosing spondylitis patient; material: feces | host: Homo sapiens | place: China | collected 2015-10 | reverse complement strand
GGAGGGGAAAAGCTAAGAGTATTTTTTTTTTTTCAAGCAGAAGACGGCATACGAGATAAGCTAGTGACTGGGGTTCAGACGTGTGCTCTTCCGATCTACTTTCAGTCCTTTTAAACTTACCATCTGAGGCGGCAGCAGATACAGCTGGTCCCCAAAACGCAGATATTCTTTTCTTTTTTTCAGTACTTCCGGCTCTGTCAGTGTCTCCTCCAGAAAACGGTGCAGTTCTTTTAACACATCTTTTTCTTTTTTCAGATCCATATAAGCAGGCAGGCTTCTTTTTCCTGAAAAGCCCATACCGTCTTCTTTGCGGCGGAGCACTGCCATAAAATGGCCTTCTCCCTCTGTCTTATGGGGCATAATGCGGAACGCACGTTCCAGATGATACTTTTCAATTCCGTTCTCTCCTGCCAGGTCCCGTTCAGAGTCATCTTCCTTATCTGCTCCAAAAAAGGCCCACTGCGGCACTGCAGCCATAAGCCCTTTGGGGCATTCTCTCTCTTCCAGGTAAAAATCATCATGGCTCTTTAAAAAGGCAAGAATGGTCCCTTCATTTTCTTCCGGCGCAAAAGTACAGGTAGAATAGACCATGGTTCCCCCTGGTTTTAACATAGAAGCTGCATCTTCTAAGATCTCTCTCTGACGGGCAGCGCACATTTTTACATGGTCCTCGCTCCACTGTCTGACTGCTTCTTCCTCTTTACGGAACATTCCCTCTCCGGAACAGGGAGCATCTACTGCAATCCGGTCAAAAAACTGAGGAAAGACTTTCGCAAGGCTTGCTGCATCTTCATTTGTGACTACGCAGTTTCCAACTCCCATGCGCTCCATATTCTGGGAAAGTATCTTTGCCCTGCCCGGATGGATCTCATTTGATAAAAGAAAGCCTTCTCCTTTTAAACGGGATGCAATATGGCTGGACTTTCCGCCGGGAGCTGCACACAGATCCAATACATTTTCCCCTGGTTTCGGATTTAAAAACTCTACTACGGACATGGCACTTGGCTCCTGGATATAGTAAAGTCCTGCTTCATGGAACGGGTGTTTGCCAGGTCTTGCATCTAACGGGTAATAATAACCTTCTTTTACCCAGGGAACCGGCGTTAATTCCATATTTAAGAGTTTTGCGGTTTCTGCTGCCAGAGTCTTTACCCCTGCTTCTTCCCAGTCAGGTTCTCTTCCCTCTTTTGTCTTTAAACTGTTAAACCGCAGTCCCTGTACCTTTTCCTGCTCATAGCTGGCTTCAAATGCTTCATATTCATTTCCAAGCAGTTCCCTCATGCGCTCTTTAAAGCGTTGTGGCAGTTCTGTCATCCCATTGTTTCCTTTCTTTGTCAAATTACGAGTTTATCAGATTATGTTACAAACAGGAAAAGGCCGGCAGGTCTATCCGCCCACCAGCCTTTTTCATAATTTCTGTTCTAAAAGATTTTTCGATTACAGCATAACCTTGAAGTCGTCAGATGCTTCACCGTTTACTACATAGTAAGCAGCGCTCTCTTCCGGCTTTACATAGATCTCGATGGTCTTGATATCGCCGACTTTGTTGCCTTTCTTTGTGTAGGCTTTCTTAACAGCTGCAATGAGGTCTTTCTCTGTAACTTCCTTGCCAGCGAACTGTACAACTACGGATGTCTTGATGTCCTTTGCTGTTGTTCTCTTTGCCGGAGCTTTCTTTGCTGTCTCTTTCTTCGGCTCTTCTGCTTTCTTAGCTTCTGCCTTCGGAGCCTCTGCCTTTGCTTCTGCCTTTACTGTCTTTGTCTCTGCTGCCTTTACTTCTACAGTGCTATTGCTAACCGGTGCTGCAGCCATTTTCTTTGCTGCGGCTGCGATTGGATTCTTCTTTGCCATAATGATATCCTCCTGAAAAATGTTGACACACAAAACTGTTTTCCTGTCATTTCCTGAGTTGTCGTACTAAATAATCGTCATAGCGCATTATAAGCCCTCGTCAGGATTTTGTCAATAAAATCCCGTAAAACTAGTATTTGAAAGAAAAAAAGATCCGGCAGAACACATATCCGAAAGTATCCTGCCGAATCAAAATACCAGCTTTATTTTTTGAATTATTCCTGCAGCTTAAATCCCGGGATCACATCGCTCCACTTGTTGATTCCGATGATCTTCTTCGCAAATTCCGTATACTTCAGAGATTTATTTGTATCAATATATTTGAATACGTTGTAAATATTCTTCGGCATAACGGCGATGACCCTGTTCGGGCTTGACATGTCAACTGTCCAGAGACCAAACGAGCAGGACTGCTCTACCTCGATCACCGCATCGACCTGACGGTTTAAGATAAACGCGTCGATATACGGGTTGTTGTCCACAAGATAGTACGCGTAGGCAAATGCCGCCGCCTGGATATCATAGACATCTCCGCGGGTCGCGCTCTTTGATGTAAAGCCTTCCTCAGAGAGAATGATATGGCGGACATTTCCGCCTGCATCACGCATGATGTCCTTCTGGAAGTAATCCGTCAGGACGTTGAGGTTCTTGAAGTTTACGACCGGTGAATCTTCTGTATTGTTGACAGCACCTGTCTGATCATCATCCCAGAACTCTGGCTCCGTCATCGGATGCGGGTATGGGTGGTAGGCAAGTCCCCATTCGATATTTCCCTCGTCGCGGATATCGGCGTTGAACCGGTCGATGAAGTCCTTCGCGCCGTACATCAGATTGGAGTTCGCCCGCTTCCACTCATAGTCTGTGGAGAAGAATACTCTCGCGTTGCGGCTCTGGCTCTTGATTGCCGTGTAGGCCACACGGAATACCTTTGAGTAGAGTTTTGTGTAGGAATCGATGTCCATCGGACCTGTGTAGTTCCAGTTTAAGTTGTTGTTGATCTCGTTTCCGACGATCCAGTTGCTGACGCGGCCGTAATCATCGTGGGCGCCGGAATAGCGCTCTGCCATGAAGGAGAGCAGCGCGCGTGTCGTCTCATATCCCTGCTCCGTGGAGACATTAAAACCGTAGTAGAAAGCTTCCTTTCTCTTCGCAAGCCCGGCTTCGTGAAGCTCCGGGTAGCTGTCGTTCCAGCCGTTTAAAAGGATCGCCGTCACAACGATTCCTTTTGCGGAGAACGCACTGATCATCTTATCATAATCCTTGATGAGATCACCGTTGAAGTTGTAGGTCTTTCCGTTGTATTTGTACTTTAAATTGCCGCCCACAAGCTGGTGATACGGGATATTGACCGTCGTGTGCTTCACACCCAGATTCAGCGCGTCACCGAGCATATCGAGCTGGATCAGAAGTCCTTTTTTGCTCATCGGCTCCGGGTAAGCCTCACGATATTTTGCCACATCGCCCGGGTTCGTCACATAGATCGCATTGCTGATCGGGGTGTAGGTGCTGCCGGTCTTTAACGCAACCACAAATCTGGAATAGAGCATCGTATCTGTGGAATCACCGCTGTATTTTAAGGTGAATTTTAACTTGTCGGATTTGTTGCTCCATGCGATGTAGTCCGTTCTGGAGCCTATCTCAGACTCATATGGGTGAAGCTCGAACAGATAATAATATCCATCATCCGGAGTTTCCCCCTCATTTAAAGCGCCGGTCGTAGCTGTTCCTGTGACGGAAATGCTGTTTCCGTTCTCTACCGAACAAGCCTTCAGCCATGCACTGTCATAAGCAAAGCTCGTGAAGCATCCCACCGCCGCGGTCATCAGCAGTCCCATAAGAAACGCCGCACCGCTGCGGAATAAGGTTCTTTTTTTCATATCGTTTTCCCGCCTTTCTTTTTGCCTAAACTATTTTATCATCTGTATTTTGATGATTCAATTACAATTCCCTTACGATTTTACGGCAATCTGCCGCCTTTTTCGCCATCTTTGCGGCATCAAAACCACTGGAACCGATCGATTCTGATACGGAAATATAAGCACATTTTTTCCATCAGGCTAGAGAACCGCCAGAACAAGTGCCGCCAGATTCGCCGCGAAATGGAACACCACCGGTGCCTTCACCGTGTTCGTCTTTTCCATAAGATATGCCAGGATCAGCCCCATAAAGAAGCTGTAGATTCCCTGCACAAGATCCCAGTGGAACACACTGAAAAATGCCGCAGTCATAAATGCTGCTGCCGGGGCGGACACAAGTTCCTTGCACCTTCCATAGAGAACGCCGCGGAAAAAGTATTCCTCCAGAACAGGGGATGCCGCCAGAAGCACCACAGCCTCCAGCCAGAGATTTCCCGTAAACAGGCTCTCATCCGCCAACACCGCGCCAGGGATCTGAAGTGTTTTCACCGCAAAGCCGAATGCCAGGGATATTCCTGCGCCACTGAAAAATGCCGCAGCCGCAATTTTTCCGTTCCAGTGTTCTTTTCCCCTGAACACCGAATCCTCTCTATAAAGATGTACCAGCATCGGAACCGCGATGACTGAGCGGAACAAGGTATCCCATAAGATCACATCGTCCCCGAAAATCGTTGTCTGCGCAAGCGGAAGTTCAATGATACATGCTACCGCCAGACAGAACAGTATTGGAAAAAGAATCCTCCGGATCCTGATCTTCAATTTTTTCTCTCCTTTCATACTGCCGAACCGGCAGCTTTACGCGCACCAACACATCTTACCACATTTTGCGATGGAATACAAATATCTGGGGTGGAATATATTATAAAAAGCAGTTCCATGAGACATCTGCACGTCTCTGGAACCACATGAAAAGGATATCATTTCATGAAATTTCCATTTTTCTGTCTTTTAAAAGAATTTCCGCGTGATCATGACCAGATTTTCGCAGGAAGCCGTCCAGCCGCACTTCTCCTGGCTCTCATCCTACTCCCCCTCTCCTATGTCCTCGGCGCTTTCGCCGCCACCGTCATTCCGTCAGTCCCGGCATCTGCGGACGGAAACTGGGGACTCTCATTCCAGCAGGATGGAAAACCGCCTGTCGCTAACGCCACGGCAGGTGAATTAAAGCAGTACAACGCCTGGTACGCCGATCTTTCCGGCGAGAAAGTCATCTACCTGACCTTCGACGCCGGATACGAGAACGGCAATACCCCCATGATCCTGGACGCCCTGAAAAAGCATCAGGTTCCCGCCGCGTTTTTCGTCGTCGGAAACTACCTGGAGACCAGCCCGGACCTCGTAAAACGCATGGTCTCCGAGGGGCATATTGTCGCAAACCATACATACCACCACCCGGACATGTCGAAGATCAGCGATCCGGAAAGCTTCGCGAAAGAGCTCTCAAGCCTCGAAACAAGCTACACAGAGATCACAGGAGAGACCATGCGGAGATACTACCGGCCGCCCCAGGGAAAATACAGCAAAGCGAATCTTCAGATGGCAAAAGCTCTCGGCTATCAGACCTTCTTCTGGAGTCTCGCCTATGTGGACTGGTATCAGGATCAGCAGCCCACAAAGGAGGAAGCGTTCAAAAAACTTCTCGGCCGCATCCATCCGGGTGCCATCGTGCTTCTGCACAGTACTTCCTCCACAAACGCGGCGATCCTCGATGAGTTGCTGACGAAGTGGGAGGAGATGGGCTACCGGTTCGGGACATTGGATGAACTTGTCCGGAAGACTGCCGCCACACAATAATTTCAGCAGGTTTAAAATTCCCTGGTCTGCAGCCTTCACCAATGTGCCTTGGCATATCTCGCGCCTCGCGCGGTCGCTTGCGACAATCTACATCTTCGCGCGAGTGCGCATCATTGGCACGTTAGTGCCTTTTGTGTAATAGGGAATTCCTCGGAATTTCCTATTACACAAAACCGATTCCATCCGGCACGTTCAGTGACCGTATGGAACTCACGCTTCTTCCTTCAGCACTCCATTCACCGCGCGGATCACAAACATTGTGGCCACCATAAGCGCAATGGCGATCGGCAGGGCAATCCATGCGGACTGTACGAAGCCCGCGATAATGTAGGAGACGAAGGACACAACCGCCGCCGTGACCGCATACGGAAGCTGGGTCGTCACATGGTTTACATGTTCACACTGGGCTCCGGCGGATGCCATGATCGTCGTGTCGGAGATTGGAGAACAGTGGTCACCGCAGACAGCTCCTGCCATGCAGGCAGAGATCGAAATGATCATGAGGTCAGGGTTGCTGTTCTCAAATACAGCAACAACGATCGGGATCAGGATTCCGAAGGTACCCCAGGATGTTCCCGTCGCGAAAGCCAGAAAGCACCCCACAACGAAAATAATCGCCGGGAGGAAATTTAAGAGGGAACGGGCGCTGGACGCAACCACCGTCGCCACATAGACATCTGCGCCGAGGCTGTCCGTCATCGCCTTCAGTGTCCATGCGAAGGACAGGATCATGATCGCCGGGACCATGGACTTAAAACCTTCCGGAATGCAGGCCATGCACTCAGAGAATTTCAGGACCCGGCGTACCTGATAGAGACCGATGGTGATCAAAAGTCCGAAAAAGCTTCCCATCGTAAGTCCCAGGGACGCGTCACTCTGGGAGAAGGCTGTCACAAAATCCTCTCCTGAGAAAAATCCCCCCGTATAGAGCATGCCGACCATGCAGCAAATGATCAGGGATATGATCGGGATCAGAAGATCCAGAACGGTTCCCCTGACAGAGACCTCCGGCTGTTTCTCCGTGTCATACGGACGTCCCGGCGTGGTATAAAGGTCCCCCTTGAGCGCATTCTTCTCATGAAATTTCATAGAACCGAATTCTGTCCGTAAAAGTACCATTCCGATCATCATCACGATCGTCAGGATCGCGTAAAAGTTGTATGGGATCGCCCGCACGAAGATAGAAAATCCGTCCTCGCCCTCAACAAATCCGGTAACCGCGGCCGCCCAGGAAGAGATCGGTGCGATAATGCAGATCGGAGCTGCCGTCGCGTCAATCAGGTACGCGAGCTTTGCTCTTGAGACTTTAAATTTGTCTGTCACAGGGCGCATCACGCTTCCCACGGTCAGGCAGTTAAAATAATCGTCGATAAAGATCAGACAGCCCAGCAGGATCGTCGCAAGCTCCGCGCCCACGCGGCCCTTAATATGATCCGCCGCAAACTGGCCGAATGCTGCCGACCCGCCGGCCCGGTTCATCAGGCACACCATCGTGCCAAGGATCACAAGGAAGATCAGGATTCCCACATTGTAGCTGTCAGAGAGAACGTTTATCATTCCGTCCTCAAAAATATGGGTGATCGTTCCCTCAAAGCTGAAACCGGAATACAGGATTCCACCCATAAGAACACCGATGAACAGGGAACTGTACACCTCTTTTGTGATAAGTGCCAGCCCGATCGCCACGACCGGCGGAACGAGCGCCCAGAACGTCGCATAGACCGCCGGCACATACTCTTCTGTCTGCTCCGCGCCAAATACGGTTGTCGCGAACATCAGGACCAGCACCATGGAAAGCACTGCTGTCCTTTTTATATTTTTCTTCATATCCGTCATAACGGACTCCTCCCTCCTGTCTCCGGAGAGTTCCACGCTCTCCGATTTTCCTGTTACATGAAGAAATCCCCTCTCATCAGTACAATTCTGGTGAAAGGGGATCACAACATACACAATCACGATTTTTTATTCATCCCAGTTGTGGTATACAGCCTGTACGTCATCATCCTCGTCAAGGAGATCAAGGATTCTCTGCATCTTCTTGATCGCTTCCTCGTCAGTAAGTTCTACCCAGTTCTGCGGGATCATAGTAATATCAGCCTCTACCATCGGGATTCCGGCTTTCTCGAGAGCCTCGCGGACTGCACTGAAGTTGTCCGGATCTGTGATAACCTCGTAGCTGTCCTCCTCCTCGGAGAAATCCTCAGCGCCTGCATCAAGTGCAGCCATCATGAGCTCGTCGGCATCCATATCACACTCTTCTTTGTCGATCACGATCTGGCCCTTGCGGTCGAACATGAAGGAAACGCTTCCCTGTGCGCCTACGTTTCCGCCGCCCTTTGTGAAGGCGCTTCTTACGTTTGCTGCGGTACGGTTCTTGTTGTCAGTCAGTGTGTCAACGATGATCGCAACACCGCTCGGACCGTATCCCTCATATGTTAAGTTTTCGTAGTTTACGGAGTTTAAGTCACCGGCTGCTTTCTTGATACCGCGGTCGATGGTATCGTTCGGCATGTTGTTTGCTTTCGCTTTTGCAATCACATCACGCAGCTTGCTGTTGTTAGCCGGATCAGCGCCGCCCTCTTTAACTGCGACAGCAATCTCTCTTCCGATTACGGTAAAGATCTTACCCTTTGCTGCGTCATTTTTCTCTTTCTTATGTTTGATGTTGGAAAATTTATTATGTCCTGACATCGGTTCAGCTTCCTTTCTCTTCGCATCTCGCTCTTTTTTATCTCTCGTGCACCAGTCCCAAGGATCTTTTCGTGCGCATTATACATAGTCTAAAATATTCTAACATCATTTTTCTGATATGGCAAGCGCTTTTTCCGGATACCCCTGCTCCACTTTTCCTTGACACATTCCACTCTGAGTATTTATACTCATTTCATAGCGATCCAGTGCCTTCCGGCCTATGATCTTCCGGGGTCAGCCCGGCAGATTCTGTGGATGGATGCATCTGACCTGCATTTTTGCGCAAGTGCGCATCATTGGCACATTAGTGCCTGTTTGTATAATAGGGAATTCCTCGGATTTCCTGTTACAAAATACTAATTATGGAGGACATGACGATGAAGAAGATTGAGATCGACACATTCCTGAAGTTCCGTTTTTTGAGCAACCCACATTTCTCACCCGATGGAACGAAGATCGCCTTCACGGTATCCGTACCGGACCGGGAGACCAATGGCTATCTGTCTGACCTGTACCTGTATGATCTCGGGAAGAAGACTGTCTCCCGTGTCACCTGCAGCGGTGACGCGAAGACCTGGAGCTGGACCGCGGAGAATACCCTGATCTTTACCGCAGCCCGGACTGCCGCCTTAAAAAAAGAAAAGGAGAACGGAACTTCTTTCCTCTATGAGATCTCTCCGTCCGGCGGAGAGGCCCAGTGCATCACGTCCATTCCGGCTACTGTCACAGGGATCCGCCTTCTCCCGGATGGACGTTACCTTCTGACGATCCGTCATGATAATTACAGAGATACGAGAAAGAAATCTTACGAGGTCTTCGACGAGCTTCCGTTCTGGGGCAATGGTCAGGGATACACGAACGCGAAGAGGAACCGTTACGCCATCTATGATATGGGATCCGGTAAACTCACTTACGTGGCGGACGACTGGACCGACTGTTCCCAGTATTCTGTCCTTGGAAATCTCCTTCTCTACAAAGCATATCCGTGGAAACAGGGTGTCATGGGGATTCGTCCGGGCGTTTATCTTTATAACCTCTCCACCGGAGAGACAAAAACCTTGATCGCGCCGGATTCCATGCGCACCGGAGTTGTCTCCCTCTTAGACGAAAAGACTGCACTCATTGCGGCAACGGATGACTCCTATAAGGATACGACGAAATACTGTGACTTCTACCATATGGATCTCGCGGACGGATCCATGAAGCTGATCCATCCTTATGAATCTTCCATCGGCGGCTCCTCCGTGGGCTCCGATTCCAGATTCGGCGCAGGACAGACATTTAAGGCTGTGGGCGGGGAATTTTACTATATTTCCACCGTGGGAGATTTTTCCCATCTCTATAAGATCTCCCGGGGCGGCACCGTCTCCGGGCCGCTGACGGCAGGAAGCTCCTGCGACAGCTTCGATGTTGCGGGCGGACACATCGCCTCCATGGAATTCCACGGACTCCACATTGCGGAACTCTTTGTAGACGGCGAGCAGGTGACCCACATGAATGACTGGCTCACCGACGAATATGACGTACAGACACCGGAGGCGTTCTCTTTCACCGCCAGCGACGGCTACGAGATCCACGGATGGGTCTTAAAACCGGCAGGTTTCGAGGAAGGAAAGTCCTATCCCGGCATCTTAACTATCCACGGCGGTCCGAGAACCGTTTATTCAGACGTCTACTATCATGAGATGCAGATGTGGGCAAACCGCGGATATTTCGTGTTCTTCTGCAATCCGAGAGGATCTGACGGACGGGGCACGGATTTTGGAAATATCAACGGAATCTACGGAACTGTGGACTATCAGAACCTGATGGATTTCACGGATGAAGTTCTGAGGCGGTACCCGATGATCGATCCGGAACATCTCGGTGTCGCAGGCGGCTCCTACGGCGGATTCATGACAAACTGGATCATCGGACACACAGACCGTTTCCATGCCGCCGCTTCCCAGCGTTCCATCTCTAACTGGGTATCCTTTGAGCACAACTCCGATATCGGACACACCTTCATCTTAAACAACCAGGGAACCAACACGAGGACCGATGTGGAGCTTCTCTGGAAGCAGTCTCCGCTCCAGTTTGCGCCGAACTGCAAGACACCGACACTCTTTATCCACTCTGATGAGGACTACCGCTGCTATATGGCGGAAGGACTCGCCATGTTCAGCGCCATCAAGCGGAACGGCTGCCCGTCGAAGCTTTGCCTGTTCCATGGAGAAAACCATGAGCTGTCCAGAGGCGGAAAGCCGGAGAACAGGATCGACCGGATGACGGAGATCATTAACTGGATGGATGAATATTTAAAATAAAGGAAACGATCCTACCGCTCTTTTTTATATGTGCCACAAGATTTCAAATGGCTGCAGGGTCGTATCCCCTGCAGCCACAGTTCTTATTATTATCGATTTACATAATTCAGCACCAATGCAAGAATCAGCATATGGACCGGATAAAACGCATAACAGCTATACTGGAAGACTTTCGTATGGCAGCCCTGCCGTCCACGATACAGCCAGATCGGAAGCAGTGAAAGCAATGCAAGTCCCTGCTGGCAGAGTTCAAGGTCCATCCCAAAAAGACGGATGGGATACATCAGACCTCCCAGCAGCTCTACGTTGACCCAATAAAGCGCCAGAAGCTGCCCGGAAAAACACCGCCATTTTCTTCCCCGAAAAAAATAAAAAATAAACAGTGTCAATACACCGGCACCGTAGTAATCTGCCATTCCTACCGTCCCAAGTGCACTTCCAACCAACACGACCAGAACCGCCGTCGGCAGAAAGATCCACAGCTTCTGTTTTTTTCGAGTTTTTTCCATCAAATGGATTCCAGCGAGTCCTATCAACAACGTCCAGATCACATTCTGATGAAACGGATAAAACCAGGTTCCGCCATACATCAGATCAAAGGGTATCTCCGACAGCACCGCAAACAGCAGCAACCGGAGAATGTACTTTTTAAAGCTGTGCGTGTGAAAATATCCTTCCACTGCCATAAATGCAAAGATGGGAAACGCGAGCCTTCCTACGCAGGTCAGCCAGTCCTGCGCCGGAAGAAGCGTAGCCCAGAGATGATCCATCAGCATAAATGTCATGGCGATGATATGAAGCATTGCCGCACTGATGTCAAAGGTTCCTGACTGAGATGAATGTACTTGATTTTTTACCATATTGTCACTCCTGTTGTTTTCTCTCAGTCCAATTATACTTCCTTTTACCGTCTCTGGTCAAATCCTTATCAGTGACAACGTTTCTTCTACCTGCCGGGCTCACGAGTCAAGACCATCGGCTTAGCCGGTGGCTTTATAATATTAGGTTGTTACAGTGCGTTGATTTCTTTTTCTAATTCGCTGACTGCGCTCATGACAGTCTCAAAGGTCGGCACATCACCATAGAGCATATCCTTCATTGCTTCGTAATCTGCGGCCAATGCTGCAAAGCGATACTCCGGGGGAACAAGCTTCAAGGTGCCGGGAATAGCTTCCTGATACTTTGCCCAGGCTCTCGGATAAAACTTCATCTTGAAGTCCACCACTGTCTTCAGCAATTCCACCCGGGCAAAGGCAGCTTCTTTCACAGGTGTCATGGACATACGGTACAGATCATAGTAGTGCCGGGAATAACGCTGCGGCATTTCCGAACTCTCGGGTCTGTTGGCTTCATGGTGCAGAATCGTTGCCTTCTCCCAGAAAGTCCGCTCCGGCGCAACGGTCAGAATAGCCGTATCCTTTTGTGCAAAGACTTTCGGATAATAGATTGCGGCATAGGGCTCGATCCGAGCGATTTTTGCGGGCGTCCAAGCGGCCAGCGCACCGATCTCCAAACGAATAACCTGCAAGGTAGCGGGATTTGTAAACAGGTGCGGATAGGCAAAGGTAACTGTCTGTTTGTCCTTTTCGTCTATGTAAATATTCGCCTCACAGCCAAGCTCCTGAGAAAGTTCTGCCTGAATGGTGGGACAAAACTGCTCCGCAAGAAAAACCTCTGCCCGAGCATTGGCTTCTTTGTTGAACGTATCCTGTTTGGTGTTGGAACGTTTTTCCCATGGCTCGTCCTTACCGTATCCCAGCACCCGCCAATCCAGAATCAGATCAATATCTTCGGAAAAGCGGCTGATCAGATTGAATGCCTTGGAAAGACTGGTGCCGCCTTTGAAGGTAATAGTCTCTTTCCACGGGCAGCGGTGGAACAGATAATCCAGCGTAAAGCATACCCAAAAATCTTTCTCTACGATGGCATCATTCAAACCCATCTTATCGGCTGTATTTCGGAACAGTTCGCGCCGGTCGCTTTCCGGCAATCGTGCTACATTCCTCATTGTGTGTCACCTCCACACATTTTTCGTATCGTATCATAAACCCAATCCGTGGATTCCGTTGCCTCTTTCAGACAGGCTTGCTTTTCAGCCTCGGACAGCTTTTCAGAAAGCGTCTGTATGATCTCCGGCGTCACGTTGGTCCTTCCCAGAGTTTTCAGCGCCTGGATCACCAAACTCGTCATGTAAGACAGACCCGTGATTTCCTTGTTGGTTCTATGCTTAAATTCCAGCTTGGTGGAATTCCACTCATAGGTCTTATACGGACCGTCGCTGATGTAGGACCAGACCGCCGTTACCTGTGTAGAGAGCCCCAGCAGGTTCAGGGCCGTATTTCCGCACGGGGCAATGGTCCAGTGGTAACACCGTGCCAATGCTTTGGCAACTGCATCCGGGTCGGCCGCTACATATTCATCAAGCAGTTTGCTGTACTTTGGCTTTTCGTAAATGCCTCTGATAATTCTGCGGATAATGCCAGATTGGTAAAGCCGCTTCAATCCTTGGCGAATTGTTGCGGTGTCCGCAATATCTGCAAAATCAGGAGCAACAAAAACTGCACCATCCTCAGCAGCAAGAATTCGCGCTCGTATTTCCTGCATATATCCATTGTCCACAGCTGTGCCCTCCTTTCATGATGTCACGAATATTATATACTATTCGTGACATGCTTTCAATACAAACATCGGAATTTTCACTTTATTATTTTCAAAATCTTGATGTTTATTCGGAGAGCGCGATATAGCATAGGATGCATATTCCGCAGGTGATGGTTGCACATGAGGTAAAGTCTTTCGTTTTTTCAACTCTGAATACAGCCATTACAAGACCTCCTTTCCTTTGAAAATGGGTATGAAAAAAAGGTTTTGTTGTCCTCACCGTCTCCACTTATTCCATTCTCCCCAGCATAGCTGGGGGATTAGACTTTTCATCAAACGGATCTGTCTCAGGACGAACCGGTTCCCGGGATATCCGATGATCCTTTCCGGTCTTTTTAGCGCAAGAAAACCAAACAGCCATCACAGCCATTTGGTTTTCTTAAAATTACTTCTTCTTTTTTACTTCTTACATCCTTCTGTTCTCATGGATTCCCAGCACTACTGCACAGACTGCTGCGATCACAAGTCCGATCCAGAAGATGAATGCGTCTGCAGCACAGTGCTTTTCCGTGACGAACAGCAGGACACCTATCAGGATATATACTGCAAACAGTATGACTTCCACTACAATGTATAATTTCTTATTCGGTTTCGTGTTTTCCATGTCTGTTTTCCTCCTTAGGCTTCTTCCGACTCATCACGGAGCTTCTTCACACGTACTACGGTATAACCCAGGATTACAAGGAGCCATACAATGGGGATCCAGTGGAAACCACATTCACCAAACGGTATATGGCTGTCACTGTCCGTACCATTCTCAACGCTGTCGCTGTCTGCATGGATGCTCTCCTCTTCCTGTATGCCATCTGCATCACTTCCGTCTGCATCGCTGCCATCTGCATCACCTGTCAGGCTGCTTTCATCCGCAGCATCGTTCAGGCTGTCATCCTCTGCCGGATCCTTCTGCCCGGCATTACTGTTGCCAGTACTGTTTCCTTTATTTCCTTTATGGGCATTATTTCCGGAATCATTGCCGGCTGTATTACCTGCATCTGGTGTATTACCTGTGTTACCTGTACTTCCGGAATTGTTATTCCCATTGGTATTGGAGTTATCACCACCGTTATTGCCGCCGTTGTCTCCGGAGTTATTTCCGGAGTTATTTCCGGAGTTATTTCCAGAGTTGCCTCCGCCGTTGTTACCGCCGTTTCCTCCATTGCCATTGTTGGAGCCGCCGCCATTTCCACCGGGTCTGTTACCGTTACTGCCGGAACTGCCACCGTTTCCATTGTTTCCGCTGTTGGAGTCTCCGCCGTTTCCGCCGTTTCCTCCATTGCCGTTGTTGGAGTTACCGCCATTTCCGCCGTTTCCTCCGGTGCCGTTGTTGGAGCCACCGCCATTTCCGCCGTTGCCTCCGGTGCTGTTATTGGAGCCACCACCATTTCCACCGTTTCCTCCGGTGCCGCTGTTAGATTCTCCACCGTTTCCGCCGGATCCTCCATTGCCGCTGTTGGAATCTCCGCCATTTCCACCGTTGCCGCCGCTGTTGTTACCGCCGTTGCCTCCGGTTTCGCCTGAGCTTCCTCCATTACCGCCGGAGCCGCCGTTACCCTTGTTTGAGTCTCCGCCATTTCCGCCGTTGCCGCCGCTGCTGGTGCCGCCGTTGTTATTATTTTCCCCTGTGGAGCCGCTGCCGCCGTTTCCTCCGTTTCCACCGTTGCCGTTGTTGGAGTTTCCGCCGTCTCCGCCATTTCCACCCGATGTTGTTCCACCGTTATTATCGGTCTTTCCGGGCTGTGTGGTCTCGGTTCCTGTACCGCCGTTACCGCCGTTGCCACCAGGATTCGTGTTACCTCCTGTTGCGCTTCCGCCGCTTCCTGCATCACCGCCTTTGACGGTTCCACTAGGATTGATGGTGATGGTCTTATCGCCTGCGCTGATTCCGTTTCCACCGTTTCCTCCATTACCAGGAGTACCGGTTGCGGAATCTCCGCCTTTACCGCCGTTGCCGCCGGTTACCGTTCCATTGACCGTCGGAGTGATCTTGCCGTTACCGTCGATACCGGCTCCGCCGTTTCCTCCATCTTTGCCTTCTGTGCCATCTGCACCGTTGCCACCGATCACCTTTGCATCGTTTCCGATGATAAGTCCGGCATCTGCTGCATTACCGGCGGCTCCGATACCGGGTGCTCCATCCGGATGTTTAGCAGAACCGTCTCCACCCTTGATCGTACCGTTGACAATCTCCAGCTTTGTTCCGGGATGTTCATTTATACTTCCATCCTTCACAAAATCAAGTCCGGGCTTCGCTGCATTATTATCATCTGCCTTGTCACCTGTGATGGTATGTCCGCCAAGGTCAATCTTGACCTCACCCCAGGTATCAGGGATTTCAACTGTGTGGTCGATGTCTTTCTTCACAATTACCTTGTAGTTGCCGTCATCATCCACTACAACCTGTACATTGGAGTTTTCTGCTTTTTCCGTTCTGTCCGTAGCATTATTGCCTTTTGTATCACCGGCGCCTCTGTCCTCGAACTGCTTTGCGATATCCTTTGCATCCACGAGGGCTGTTTTGCCGTTGACAGAACCATATTTCTTATGACTGATCTGATATGGTGTTGCTTTCTTCAGACCCGTGATGGTTGCTTTTTCATCTCCATCCGTCAGTATGGTTAATACCTTACCTGTCGGGGTTCCCTGGGCATCCAGCTCCTGATACTCATAAGTCTCATTTGCTCTTCCCTTGAAAGTCAGTGTATGTGCTGTCTTTCCAGTGATCACAGGATTATCATCCGTGATCTCTACTGTAACGCTGACTTTGACACTGCCCGGGATCTCGAAGGTCAGTGCATCCGGATGGATTCCAGCCGTGCTCTGCTGTAAGGCAGAAAGCTTGTCCTGATCTACCGTTACCGTATTAGTGATGTCTGCGCCCTTCTTATCGTATGCCTTGACATTGGCAAGCTTCTTTGCTTCCGTTTCTGTCAGGCTGCCTACTTTCTCAATACGGATGGAGAAATTATCTGCTGCGATGGTATTTCCATCCTGTCCCGGAACAACATTGCTGTCTGCACGGTACACCGGAACCAGTGTCACACTGGCTGTAATCTCCGTCTCTGCGGTATATACCTTATCTGCATGGTTTTCCTCAGTCCATGCAAAGAACTTTTCATCTGCCTTTGCCTGCGCATCGGTCTTTTCCTGCATCTTGCCAAAGTAGTCTTTGGTTATTTTACCATTTGCCGCTACTTTGCAGGGATCTGCTGCATTCAGCGGATTCTTCTTCTGGTCTTTGAAGAGGATCACGAAGAAGATTTTACCATTCTGGCCGTTATTACCATCCTGATTTCCTCCATTGACCGTTCCCTCAGTACCTTTACCACCGGAGCCGCCGTTTCCGTTGCTTCCTCCATTGTTGGAGTTACCGCCGTTTCCTCCGTTTCCTCCGGTCGTTGTTCCGCCATTCGTATTGTTCGTCTCTCCAATGGAGCCGGAACCACCATTTCCTCCGGTTCCTCCATTGCCCTTTTCGGAGCTGCCGCCATTTCCTGCATCTCCACCGGTAATGGTTCCTCTGTTGTTATCGATCTTTCCGCTGCTGCTGTTGACACCGGAGCCGCCATTTCCACCGGAGCCACCGGGATTGGTATTGTTCTCACCGGTTGCATTTCCACCGTTTCCGGCATTTCCACCGGTGATGGTTCCTCCGTTAATGACTACATCTTTATCGGTCTTGATACCGGAACCGCCATTTCCGCCGTTACCCGGAGTACCTGTTGCGGAATCAGAACCCTTACCGCCGTTTCCGCCTGAGACAGAGCCTCCGTTTACGGTCGTGCCGATGGTTCCTTCGATACCGGAACCGCCGTTTCCTCCGTTACTTCCGTTCTCACCATCTGCACCATTGCCGCCCTTGATGACTGCATTTGCGCCTACGGTGATACTACCAGCCTGTGACGGCTTGCTGCCCGCAGCTTCCCCTACACCGGCTGCTCCATCGGGATGTGCCGCTGATCCGCTGCCACCCTGGATCGTACCGTTTACGATCTCCAGATTCGTTCCGGGATGTTCTGTCGCTGTATCATCCTTCTTAAATACCAGTCCGGGCTTTGCTTCATTAGAAGCATCTGCATTGTTTCCGGTGATGGTATGTCCACCCAGGTCGATCTTCACATTCTCCCAGGTATCCGGGATTTCCACGCTGTGGTTGATATCCTTCTTGACAATCACTTTGTAATTGCCATCATCATCTACTACTACCTTGACATTCGGGTTTTCTGCCTTTTCATCTTTGCCCTTTTCCCCATTCGTCTTAGTATCACCCTGTTTATCTTCAAACTGTTTTGCAATGTCTTCTGCATCAACAAGAGCAGTTTTGCCTGTTGTGGAGCCAAGGACATCTCCATCAATCTTATACTCGGTTCCCTTTTCAAGTCCGGTGATCCGGTAGATGCCGTTTGCGGTCTCTTCAATCTTTGCTCCCGCTACCACTGCGTCTGACATGCTATATACTTTGTATTCCGATGCACCGTTCGGCACACCTTCAAAGGTCAGTGTATAGGCTGTCTTTCCGGTCACAACAGGGATCGCATTGGTCACTGTAACATTTACCGTTATGGAAGCATCGCCATACTTGAAAGTCAGCGGGAAGGTTCCTTCTTTCAGCACTGCATCCAATCCTTCCACAGAAATGAGGGTTGTGACATCCTTACCGTTTGCATCATACGCTTCTGCTTTGGCACGCTTGACTGCCTCTGACGTATTAAATGCTCCTTTTTTGATCGAATTCAGATGGATCTTGAAATCGTTTGCTGCAATGATATTTCCATTCTGGGAAATATTGGCCTTCTCCCGGAATACCGCATGCAGTTCTGTAGCCGCACTGATCACAGTCTGGTCGGTATAAACCTTTCCTGCCGTATCCTTCCATGCCATAAACTGATATCCTGGCAGGACTGCACCTGCCGCCATCTTCTCATAGGCTGCCTTATCCAGCTTTCCGCCTTCCATGACCATCTCAGTGCCGATCTGCTTTTCCGGGCTGACTTCTTTATTCCAGAATGTCACGGTACACGATGGAACCAGGGTGACATCAATGGTCGTTGCCTCCCCGATCGTACTGCCCGCATCCCCATTCGTATAAGCAATGATCCTGTTATTCTGATCTTTTACTGCTTCCACCATTGAAGTAACGTCTTTGGTGTTCGCCAGAATGCTTTTTAATAGCCTGCTGCCCTCCACATTGATCTTAAAGTGTACGGTCTGGTCATTTTTCGGTACCACTAACTGGTATTCATGATCAAATCCGGAGGAAGCAGCTGCCTTGGTGATCCATTTTCTCACAGGCGTTCCGTAGGCTGTATCCAGCGTTCCACCCTTGATACGGACCGTCAGCATGTTGCCTGCAACAAAGCTTACGTTCAGATAACTTGGCTGTGTGACTGCCAGTGTACTGCCCTTCCAGCTTCCTGCGTCCTCACTGAAATTTACTGCTCCCAGGTCTGTCGTATTATCATGAGAGAGCCATTTTGCCGTAAATGAAGGATTCTGTAAGCTTCCATCCGGTGAAAATTTCAGATTGTTAAGCGTCATCCGATCCTGAACTATGATACGGATATTGCTCGCGCTCTGTGTGTTCGCTTCCAGTACTGCCGGAATCGTGCTTGTATCCATGGAGCCTCCGGAAACATGGATATGCACGACATGGGACTTCTCATAGGATGCTTCCAGATTGTAAGATGCCGTTGTGGAAGTGAACTTATAGGTATAGCTCTTATCCGTCCAATCAAAGCCTGCCTTCAGGTCTGTGGCACTTCCTGTCTCTGCCAGCTTCGTAAGTATATCAAAGGTTTCATCCTCCGTGATGCCTAAATCTGCTTCCGTAGGGTTCGGGTCTGATGGGTTCGTGGCAGGGAACTTCAATGTGACTTGCACATTCTTAAATACTTCCACTTTACCATTCTGACTGTTTACCGTGACATCTTCACTCTTCTGCTCGTCAAAATAAGTCGCTGTAAATTCCGGTGTTGTCACAGCGGAGCCAGCCGCTGATGTCACCTGAATGGTTGTCATGTCATGGGTTACGGTGGAGCCGGAACTGCTTCCGCCGTTCACCTTACCAACATAATAGATCAGGTTGCCATCAACTGGCTTCTTAACGGTTACCGTGATGTTGCCGGTACCCTGGTCCTTTGATATATCAAATTCGGAAGCATTCAGCATCTGTGGATCTCCCTGTGCGTCCACGCCCATGGATACCCACACCTTATCTACATCAATGGAATAATCCTCTCTCGGCTTAATGGTCACCGTGTAAGGGGTAAGCTGATGATAGGGATTATTCGGCTGTGTCTGTGGTTTCACCAGTTCAGCCGGAAATTCCGGGGAACCAATTGATGCCAGTGCTGCCACTCCGCTACGTTCCTGCCAGTTTAATACAGCGGAGTATTCTCCAAGGTAAAAGGTCTGGTTATTCTTCGTTGCGGTGTAGTTATAAGTTGCACCATTCTTCACAGCAGTGAAGGTATCTCCAACAGCTTTTAATGTGACACTCACCTGGCTGTCACCTAAGGTGGTATTGTTGTTTGTATCTACTGCCTTAACTGTATAATCTGCTGTGGATGTCAGCACGTAGCCGTCCACCGTGAGCTTTCGTTCATTCGCATCCGTGTTGCTTACCGTGACCACACCGCTGCGGAGTGTGACTGCACCGGTATCACTTACATCAATGTTCGTACCATTGCTATCTGCACGAACGGTGTTCCCGTTCATTTCCTTAATAATAGAAGAATTCTTCAGCATTCCATCTGTGACTTCCGTTACATTTGCCTTGATGATCTGAACCTCATCGCCGGCTTCTGCAAGCTCCAGTGCATCTGCAAGAGGGGCGTATTTCACACCGTTAATGGATGCCTCCGCATCCATCGGTGCTGCTACTACGCTGACTTCACCTTTTTTACTGTTATCCGGCTGCCCAGGGTCGGCGCCATCAGCGTAGCCTCCGAATTCTACAAGGAATGCAGCCCCATCTCCTGGATCATAATCTAATATATCATGCATCTTGTACCCATAATGCCCACCAAATAGTGAAGTAAAGCAGTCAGGTTTTCCATCGGGTTGACCAGGATACCAATAATCATCACCAACCGGTTTTGTTTTTTCTGGTCCACAAGCCCAATAAAAATCATCCCCAGGATTATAATTTGTTATCTGGTCAGGATCATCAAACTTGCTTCCCAAATAAGTTGCATTTGTTCCACCTACATGTACACGACTAGTCGTGAATAAATTTTTCAACTGATCTATTTCCTCAGATGTTGTTGCTGTAAATAAATACCCTTTTCTTCCAGCCAACACATATGTTTTAGCTTTATTATATGCCTCCGTCCATTTCAGTGTCTGTTTAACCAGCAAATAATAGTGTCCGTTAGTCCATTGTGTAAGCCTTGAATCACTTGACATATTTATATTATCAAAACCTTTTGTCTCATTTCCATCAATAGTAATATTGACATTCATATTGCTTCCTGTTTGTGGTGTAAATGTAATATTTCTAATGAATGTTTGTACTTCATCTGCGGATTTACCACCATTGAATATCCATGTTGCAGATGTACCCTTAATATCTGTTAAATTTAGTTCTCCAAAATCATTTGGTTTAGTAAATGAACCATTTTCAACAGTAAGCGTTAAAAGTGTCAACTTATCAGCTACATTTCCAATCTTTGCATGTGGATACTTAAATGTTGTATGGCCATCATCATCCCAAATTGCCGTTCCTAAATTCAAGGAATATCCATTGGATGCTGCCTTTGTCACTGTAGATTCCTCTACAAATACATTTCTGGTGAAATAGATTGCTTCCTGCGATGCAGTTTTTACTTCAGAAGATTTTTCTGCCGTACTATTTGTGGTATCTTCTCCTTTTGCAGACTTTCCAATACTATCAAGGAGATAGGTTACTTCATATTCTCCTACCATATTAATATCAAAATCTCCAGGATCAGAAACCTTTACTTCATAAAGGTCTTTATCATAAATAATGCCTTCGGTCAGATCATACTCTTCCTGTCCCAACTCCAGGTAGAGATCCGGTGCTTCATACAAAGCGTTTTCTTCCACGGCTGCTTTCACAGTAACCCTTCTCTGAAATGTGATGACCTGATTTTCCTGCGTGTCATCCTGTCCATTTTCCTGTGTTCCTTCTGTTGTCACAGGCGTAAGGGAATAGGTCACTTCGTAGGAGCCGATCTTGTTAATATCGAAACCACCAAGTTCTACTACTTCCAGTGTATATTTTACATCATCATAAACAATTTCATCTGTCAGGTCGTAGTCTTCTTCTCCCTGTGTCAGCACCAGTTCCCGTGCTACATACACGGGTTCTTTGTCCTCAGAAGCCGCTACTACATGAACCGTTCTTGTAAAGGTGATGACCTGCTTTTCCTGTGTATCACCGGTATTAGTGTCATCCCCTTTTGTTACATCAACGGCTTCCGCATCCACGGGCTCTGACTGATAGCTCATATCTACACCCGTTCTCGGCCTGGATACACCCAGTACACCGGTGTCTCCGGTATTCTCTTCACTCTGTGCTGCATCCTCTCCGCTGACCGCATCTGCAGTATCTTCTGCATTGCTGCTGTCAGAATTCGTATCTTCCTGTCCGGCATCCGCACTGTCTCCTGCATTGCTGCTGTCAGAGTTCGTATCTCCCTGTCCGGCATCCATGCTGTCTTCTGCATTGCTGCTGTCAGAACCCGTATCTCCCTGTCCGGCATCCGCACTGTCTCCTCCATTGCTGCTGTCGGAACTGTCGGATCCGTTATCAGAACCCGCATTATCAGAGTTATCGCCGGTCTGGGTGTTATCCCCTCCCTGATTGTCTCCACTGTTCTGGTCTTTGTTTTCATTATCCGAATTGGAAGCATCCCCCGAATCTCCCGGCTCCAACGTTCCATCATCCTTGGAAGTCAGGGAATAGGTTACCTCATAGTCTCCCACGGTATTGACATCAAATCCGCCATCATTCACTACAGCCAGTTCATACATGCTGCTGTCATAGGTAATGTCTTTCATCAGATCATAGTCTGTGGCTCCCTGCGTGATGGTAAGCTCCGGTGCATCATACAGTGCACTTTCCCCATTACTTCCTTCTAAAGCATCCACAAGATTGATGGATCCGATTACCAGCACTGCCGACAGGATTCCGGCAAGCCATCGTTTCGTCTTTCCTTTACGCTTTTTCATACGTTCTCTCCTTTTGCATCGTATTCATTAAAATCTATGTAAAATCAACAGGTACCTTTGCGTACCTGAAAATGTTCCGTCAGTTCTTTTAAGATCTGTGCCTGATTTGCCAGTTCCGAGGATGCGGCTGCATTCTGCTCGGATACGGCAGAACTGTTCAGTTCCTCCCTGAGGGGTCTTGATCCATTGTTTTCCTTTTTCATCGGTTTCTCCTTCTTATCCTTATTTATTCTTCCAGGAAGTTCCTTTTTCCGTTTTCCTCAAGGAAGGTGAGAAGCTTCCCATAGCTGAGAGGCGGTGCGATGAGATACCCCTGCAGGTAATCACATCCCCAGGATGCCAGGGTTCTCGCCTGGTCCAGTGTCTCAATTCCTTCTGCCGTGACCTGGATGTTATGACGGTGTGCAATACGGATTATCTCTTCGACCAGATCCTCTGCCATCCTGCTTCCCTCCGTTCCCCAGACCAGTTCCTTATCGAGCTTCAGGGTCTGGAACGGGATCTGGGACAGCCGAAGCAGGTTGCTCTCCCCTTTGCCGAAGTCATCTAACGCCAGCCGGATCCCCTGGCTGCTCAGCTGTTCCACCATGCATCTGAAATTCTCTGCATTCCTGACCTTGCACATCTCGGTGATCTCCATGCAGACCTCACTTCTTGATACTTCATACTTTCTGAGTATCTGCATGATGTTAGGTACGGTCTCCGGAACCTCACAGACCTCCGGGGATAAGTTGATGTTGATCCTCTTAAGTCCGTAGACTCTCAGCTCCGGGATCCTTCTGCAGGCTTCCCGGAACACCCATCTGTCGATCTCAGCGATCCATCCTTCTTCTTCCGCTTTTGCTGCAAGCTGATCCATGTTGTAGTAATTGCCGTTTTCATCCTTCAGACGGAACAGGGCTTCCGCTCCCCAGATCCTCTTTTTCTCCACGTTGTAAAATGGCTGGAAAAAGCACTCCTTTTCCCCATGGAATGCCTTTTCGCCGATACAGCCATCCTCCTTCAACAGTTCCATGCCGTTCTCCTTATTTCTCATGTTGGTATTTTTCTTTTGTACGAAAGCTCCGGGCAGATTCCCGAATGGTCACTTTACCGATGACAGCCGGAACTGTGCGAGAACCTTCCCGGTAATCTCCCGCCTGCGGAATGCTCCAAGCTCTCTGCTGTCTTCTGACCTCGGGCGGTTATCCCCCAGACAGAAGTAGCATCCTTCCGGTACGGTATAGGGCAAGGTGATCCAGTCATCCCTGTCCTGTTCCCCGAACAGGATTTCCGTTTCCGCTGCCCGTTCCCCATTTCTGGTCAGGTGTCCCAGGTCATCCAGATCGATCACATCTCCCGGCTTTCCTGCAATGCGCTTTACAATGTCCCGTTCCAGATCCTGCCTGTGGATGACCACCACATCTCCATAATCCGGCTCCCGAAAGAGCCGTCTCTGGTACAGAAACAGATCTCCATCCCGGTAAGCGGGGCGCATGGATCTGCCGTGTACCATGCCGATGCCAAACATCCAGTAGAGCAGTACAAGTACCACGCCCAGGTGTGCACCGATGATCAGAAGCTCCATCCTGCGCTGTTTTCGTTTCTGCAGTTTCCGTTTCTTAAACTCCAGTTCAAATTCCAGCTCAGTCATGCGGTACTCCTGCACTTTCCAAAGAGTCTGTCTGCACCCCGTTTTCCGGGTCAAAGTCCAGTATCACATTGATGATCTGCCGGAAGTCCTGTAACTTCCTCCGCAGCTGCTCTGCCCGATTGTTTACCCCTTCCGCTTCCTCTTCTGCCTGCGCAAGGATTTCTGCTTTCTCTGCCTCCAGCCCCTCCTGGAACTCTTTCTTTATCTGCTCCAGCTCCGCTTCTTTCTGCGACTCCATTTTTAACAGGGCAGCTTCCCGTTCCTTCATCTGCTGTTCCCGCAGATGGTAAGCGGAAAGCTCGGTTTCCCGTTCAATGGCATTTTCCGAAATCCTGCTCAGCTTTTCTGCCAGCTCCTCATATTTCTTCTGCATGGTATTCTGCTGTTCCATCATCCGCTGGTTTTCCGATTCCAGGGAGTCCACCTTCATCAGAAGCTCTGCCATCTGCGTGGTCAGTGCTTCCTTTTCTTTCACCAGTCTCTGGTTCTTCTGGAGCAGGACACGGTGTTCTTCCTTCTTCTCTGTCTCCATCGACCGGATGAGCGTCTGCAGCAGTTCGCAGGTAGCTTCCTTGTCATAACCACGGAATGCTGTTTTCATCGAATCCAGCTGATCCATCAGGGTCTTTTCATTCACGGTCTCCACTGCTTCTTCCCCTGCCTGTACTCTGGCAGTCTTTTTGGTTTCCTCACTCATTCTGGTTTCCTTTCCGGTTTATCCTTAAGTATCTATTTTCATTCCTTACAGACAGCGTTCTGTCCTTTTGATCATGTTTCCATTCCTTGCATCCAGGATGATATCGTAAGAAGTCAGGTCGGCATACGCTTTCAGAAGGTACACCGGAATTCCTTCTTCATAGGAAAGAGCAGGAAAAACCCATAAATGGATCTTTTCTACCCGGGGTAACTCTCTGCCGGCAATCTGCATTGCCGTTTCTCTGCTGATCCTGTTCAGATGTTCCTTTCCTTCCATACGCATCATCACGTCTTTCGTTTTGTACTGAATTTCGTTACAAAATGTTTGCCCCCCCCCGAAAAAATCGGGAAGGGGAACATTTTAAAGGAGAATTCTGTTACACAATTCTTTTACACACATTATTCATAACGGAGAGCTGTTACTGTGGACTACCACTGAGCGAACGATCTGCTCCATGCAAAGACAAGCTGCCGAATATTGGGGACAAAATTGTATGTGGGCAATATTTCCGGGCAATACCACATAATCTGCATTATGTGGTAGAAGCAGACAGGGATTGCCTTATGCAAAACGTATTAAAAATATGTTTTATACGCTGATTGTATTGTGAAAATAGACCCTTTACGGATTCTGTATCAGATTCTGCACAATTTTTTGCGAAAAAAGTCGAATTGTATCATTGACATACAAATTTATTTTTGGTATATATGAATTGCGGAGAAAAATTATGGTACTTTTGGACAGTATTTCCAGGTAAGGAAACATACCATTATGTATAGACACCGCTTTTGGATACCATTTCTACCACATAATGCAGATTATGTGGTATTTTTGTTTTTCTGCCCCGATTTTTCTCACATCTGCTCTGATTCTTCTCTTATTCCGCTCTGATTCAGACCTGATCGGTAAGCTTATGTTACTAATCCCAGCACCTGCATCCGTCTTCCATGGTTCTTAACAGTGGTCATGGTATAGATCCTGGTCGTGTTGACATTGCTGTGTCCCAGTATATCCGCCAGGTAAAAAAGATCCTTCCATTTTTCCCAGAACACCCTGGCAAAAAGGTGGCGGAGGTTATGGGGGAATACCTTATCCGGACAGATTCCGGCTGCGGCACCGATGGCTTTCATCTGCGACCAGATATTACTGCGGTCCAGTGGATTCCCGAAGCGGCTGACGAACACACTTCCCTTACAGATCCCTTTTTTTCTGCAGTATTTGAGCAGCTTCTCCCTCAGCTCTTTCACCAGATACACCTGTCTTTTCTTTCCCTTGCAGGAAACCTCTGTTTTCCCGCTTTTCACAGCGGCTACGGTGATATATTTCAATTCACTGATCCGGATCCCGGTCGCTCCGATGGTCTCCATGATGAGTGCGGTCTGCTCCCGTCCCATCCGGTAAGCCTTTTCGATCAGCTTTTTGTATTCTGCCCTGCTTATTTCCTTTTCTGTGGAACGGAACATCTGCTTCTGTACCTTTACCGTCTTCACCCGGCTCTGCGTTTCTCCCATAAAGTCCAGAAATCCATTCAGGGCTACCAGCATGCTGTTTGCACTGCTCGTTTTGTAATGCTCCTGCAGCCATGCCTTGTAGGCGATCACTTTTTCCTTGGTAATGCTCCGGTTTTCTCCCATCCACTGCAGGAAGGTACGGATATCCCGCAGATATTTGTCAATGGTGGCGATGCTTTTTTCCCGATCCGCCAGATATCCCCTGTACTGCTTCAGTGTCTCTTCTCCGATTTCTGTCATTTTCACCAGTCTCCTTCCGTCCGGTTCTACCCGGGTCTTCCTGTCCACATTATGGTATACCGGATGGCGGATTCCTATCATTTTTCCGGCAATAAAGAGTTCGCCTGCGGACTCTTTGCGTGCGAGCGGTGTTGCAAAGCAAAACAACCTGTACACTCCTTAGAGTGCACAGGTTGTTCCTGTCTGCGTTCTGTCATGCTGTTTTATTCCGGGGAATGGAGCGGGAAGATCCTGCTCACGGTGCCATCCAGACACACCTCTTCCCCACGGAAGCTAAGCGGTACCGGGTGGCTGCTCCTGTTATTGACGGTCAGCGCATTCTTCGTTACCTTGATATCCAGGGTGCTTTTCCGGTAACAGATGCGGAATTTCACGCTTTCCCACGTTTCGGGGAGACAGGGATCGATCCGCAGGGCATCTTCCTCGATCCGTACCCCGCAGAAGCCCTCTACCACACACTGCCAGATGCCGCCCATGCAGGCTGCATAGATTCCTGCCGGTGCATTCTCCCCATCGGAGCTTAAATCCACATCGCAGCACTGGCAAAACAGCTCATAGGCTTCCTGTGTCCTTCCCAGGGAAGCTGCCATCAGGGAATGGGTGGCAAAGCTGTAGGATGCTTCATGGAGCGTGTGTTTTTCATAAAACTCGTAGTTTTTCTCCCGTACCTGCCTGCGCTGTGTCCCACCGGCTTCTTCCGGGAGTTCCGGGAACAGCTGCAGCAGCAGGACGAGGTCTGCCTGTTTATGCACCCGGAAGCTCTCAAGCTCCAAAACGGTATGTTCCTTCCGCATTTCGGCGGCTGCATTTTTTCCAAAGCTCTTGTAGTAACTAAGATCCATCTCCTGCAGCTTCCCGTAACCGGCAAACTGGGGAAGGATGCCATCCTTTCCCACAGGCGGCAGATATATTCCTTCCGCCGCCCTGCGGATCTTTGGCAGCATCTCACAGATCTCCCAGCGGTTATTCAGCTCTTCCAGATATTCCGGATCCTCTTTTTCCAGTCTTTCTGCGATCTGCACCGCCAGGCGGAGGTTATTCCGTGCCATGTAGTTGGTATAGGTATTGTCCGTCAACCGCTGTTTGTACTCATCCGGTCCGATCACATCACGGATATGGCATACCCTGCCATCCTCGTCCCATTCCACACGGTCTGCCCAGAATACTGCAGTAGCCAGAAGGATCTCATCGCCCCACTGCTTCATGAACTCTTCATCACCAGTAGCCTGATAATATTTCCATACGGCATGGCTGATATCTGCTGAGATATGCAGTTCCTTTTTCCCGGTATAGATGGCGGTTCTCTCCCCTGTCTGCGGATCTGCCATGCCTCTTTCCGGGGTGGTCTCCCCGTACTCCGGTCTGGCAGCCTCCCAGGGATACATGGCTCCCTTATATCCGTTTCGGTATGCCTTGGTCTTTGCTCCCTGTAAGCCCCTGCCACGGTAGATGAGCAGACGCTTTGCCTCCGCAGGTTCTGTCAGGAGAAAGAAGGGGAGGATACACATCTCGGTATCCCAGAAGCAGTGTCCCTTAAAATCCTCCCCGGTCAGTCCCTTTGCCCCGATGCCTACGGTATCGTCTTCCCGGTCTGCCATGATATTCAGATGGTACAGGGCAAACCGTATGGCAAGCTGGTCATAATCATCCTCCCCACGGAGCAGGATATCATTCCTGTTCCAGAATGTTTTCCACTCCTTCTGGCTGCGCTTTTTTAAGACGTCATATCCTGCTTCCAGATATTCCAGTGTCTTTTTCCTGCCTCTGCTGCAGGTGTCCCATGCCTTTTCCCTCTCGGCTCCGGGATCCCGGTCGGTAAATACGGTACAGATCTTGTCCACGACAAAGCTCTCCCCCGCAGGCACTTCCGCCTCCGCTATGATTACTGCGTACCGCTGGCCGATCAGCGGAGTTTTCTTTGGATGGATGGGACTGCCGTTTAAGGCAAAACGGTGTCCGCAGTACTGCAGCACATGGATCTTCGATTCCCCGGTCACCGTATGGTATTCCATCATCTTCTCCTTGTGCATCCGTGCTTCCACTTCGTGGAAGTGCTGTGTGCCGTTGTTGGTCATTCTCCCGTTGATCCCGCTGATGATCTTCACCTTCACATTCCGGTGATATGGCATGATCCGGACTCTGGATGCTATGACGTGTTTATCCGCCAGGGATACGAAACGCTCAAAGAAAAACTCTGCCTCCACACCGTTCCTGCCCTCCCAGCAGACATGGCGGGTGATGACCCCAAAAAAGCAGAAGCTATCATAGGAAAAATCCTACTGCTTCTGCCTTCTTGAATATTATGCTGTTTTTCTTTACCTAGTAAACTACACCACCAGCTTATAATACCTCAGTGCCTCCATGATATATTCTCTTTTCTCTGGAGTACAGGATTTTATCTCAGGAGCCTCTTTCTTTGAAACATTATAATTAGGACGCATATCCAATTCACAATCCCGTTTTACTTCTGCTATATAAGCAGTATGAACATTCACCCCATGCTTCTCCATGATATACTTTTTGATATTCTCATAAGTTGGTTTCTGTTCCTTATACTCCTGGTGCATATCAGGACTAATCGGCACTTCCATCTCAACCTGGAAGTCTCTCTTTTTCTTCCCAAAGTCACTTTTTTTAGTTAAAAGAGCTACCGTCTCAAGTGTTGATAACTTTTCCAAGGAAATCATATGCTCATCCGATTTCTCATTGTCCAAAGAAATCCCCTTGATTTGTGCTACTTCCTTGCCTTCTTTAATGATCGGTACCGGAAACTGAAACTTAATATTCTGAATCCAATTTCCATCTTCCCGTCTTTCCGGGAAAATATCAATGCGTTCAATAAATGCCTGCATGAACTGTTTCTTTTCAGCATCCGTACATTCTGAATACACTTCATTAAAAGCGCCTAAAAATCCGTATATGCTATCTGCATCAATCTGATTTTTCTTAAGCTCATAAATCTGAGACTTCAGTTCTGCCATTGTTTCTTCCACTTCATCTATTTTATCATATTGAGCATCCAATCGTCTCTGTAAATCTGATATTTTTTTATCGTAATGAGCGTCCGTAACATCTAGATTATCCATCTGCTGTTCAAGACGGGTTTTTATTGTCTCCGCCTGATGAAGACTTGCATTTAACACAGATAACTGTTTTTCCAGGTCCGTTGTGTCAACAGTCGCTCCAATCTTATCCTGAATGGCATCCTTAAATTTTCCTTCTTTTGTCATTGCTGTAATCAGCTTTGCAAGCATATCATCAATCTGCGACTGCTCGATGTTGCGTCGGAAAGTACACTTGTGCCCGGTAGCATTCACGGTATTCTTACAATAATAGTAATATCTGGTCTTGTTATCTTTTCGCCCTGCTTTGGCAATGTTTCCATACATTCCTTTTCCACAGCAAGGACATTTTAATATCCCAGACAAAATATGTGCATGTTCCGGATCATGAATTTTTTCACGCTTGTAATTATTTTTTGAACGTTTTTCCTGTGCAAGATCCCAGTCTTCCTCGGAAATAATTGCTTCATGAATTCCCTCATAAACAGGGAAATCTGATTGCTCCACTACATGAGTTTCATTACGGGTTCCTGTTTTCTTCTCTGTACGCCTGCGTCCATATGCTATCTTCCCCATATATACCGGGTTATCAATTATTTTCTTGATAAAGCTGGCCGAGAAGCCCGGTATTGTTCCATTCTGACGCAGCTTCTTCGTATATCCATGATTGTTCAGGTAATTTGCCACACCATTGATTCCATCATTGGTATGAATATACCTGTCAAAAATCATTTGAATAATTTCCACTTCATCCTCTGCAATAACAAGTTCACCATTTTCCAGCTTATATCCATAAGGAGCAAATCCGCCATTCCATTTACCTTCTCTCGCCTTCTGCTCACGCCCAGCCATTGTCTGCACTCTGATATTTTCCCGCTCCATCTCTGCTACGGCCGCAATGATAGATATAAGCAGTTTACCGGCTTCTTTTGAACTGTCAATTCCATCTTCTACACAAATAAGATTCACTCCATAATCCTGCATAAGCTGTAAAGAGCTGAGTACATCTGCCGCATTTCTACCAAATCGGGATAATTTAAATACAAGGACGAAATCGACTCCATCCTTGCCATCTTCAATATCATTCAGCATCCGCATAAATTCCTGACGACCTTTTATATTCTTCCCGGAATGCCCTTCATCGGAATATTCTCCTACAATCTCCATATCCTGAAATTCTGCATATTTCTTAAGCTTATCCTTCTGTGCATCCAAGCTGTAACCGTCAACCTGAATTGCTGTTGATACACGAGTATATATGTAACATTTTGTTTTCTTTTTCAATACATTCACTCCCTCTATTGTGGTAAAATCAAAGTTGGATTTTTCAACAGCGTGGCAATCACCGGGGCATATTTAGATATTCCATAATCTTCAACAATACTGGTTATTCTAGCGCCTGCATCTTTTGATGAAGCACCACATAAGAAAACCCTTTCATCAGCAGT
>OOCP01001038.1_pt1 | contig 31070 bp, 26 predicted proteins | sample 1671511 | NCBI WGS metagenome assembly OOCP01 (sample SAMN06348164, study PRJEB24527) | human gut metagenome | biome: human gut; feature: ankylosing spondylitis patient; material: feces | host: Homo sapiens | place: China | collected 2015-10 | reverse complement strand
CCGGGTACTCCGTAACCAATCCTGACAGGCAGTTGCCGTGTCATTTTTCGAAAACTGTTTTACGGATACCCAGCAGTGTGAGGGCTCCGCTTTCGGCGGGGTCCTCTGCGTTCTGCCCGGCGGGTTTTGGACGAATCGGCTGAAAAACAGCAAAATTCGGTCAGAATGTGCTAGAATGCTGGACAGCATCCTGTGAATTGTGGTAGAATTGCAATAGAATGCGTGGAAGCGCAAAACCGATGCTGCGCGGTGAACGCAGCAAAGATGAAAGATGAAAGAGGTCGTTTGTGATGAAGATCATTCGTGCAAAGGATTACGCAGACATGTCCCGCAAGGCGGCAAACATTATTTCCGCACAGGTCATCATGAAGCCCAATTGCGTGCTGGGTCTGGCCACCGGCGGCACCCCGGTGGGGGCCTACCAGCAGCTGGTGGAGTGGTACAACAAGGGCGACATTGATTTCTCGGAGGTCACCACCGTGAACCTGGACGAGTACCGCGGCCTGCCCAAGGACCACCCGGAAAGCTACTGGAGCTTCATGCACCGCCACCTGTTCGACCACGTCAACATCAACCCCGCCCGCATCAACCTGCCGGACGGCACCAACCCCGATGCGGACGCAGCCTGCGCCCAGTACAACCAGATCATCCACAGCGTGGGCGGCATCGACCTGCAGCTGCTGGGCATCGGCCACGACGGCCACATCGGCTTCAACGAGCCGGGCGAGGCCTTTGAGCTGGAGACCCACTGTGTGGACCTGACCCAGGAGACCATCGAGGCCAACAAGCGCTTCTTTGACGGCAACGTAGACCTGGTGCCCAAGCAGGCCTACACCATGGGCATCAAGACCATCATGCAGGCCCGTAAGGTGCTGATGGTGGTCAACGGCACTGGCAAGGCCGAGATCGTGAAGAAGGCCTTCTTCGGCCCGGTCACCCCGGAAGTGCCCGCCAGCATCCTGCAGATGCACCCCGACTTCACCCTCGTGGGCGACGAAGAGGCCCTGAGCCTGATCTGATCGGTTCCCCAAAGCATATTTCTGCCGCCGCACGGCCTGTCACCATGCGGCGGCTTTTTTCTGAGCAGGGGAATTGTAACGCGGCAAAAAATACAGTATACTGGAACAAAAACCACCACGAGGGAGGGGCGGCCGATGTTCAGCGAAGAGATGATCTGCAGCCTGAATGATCTGGAGCTGGAAGTTTATAAGTATGTTGTGCGGAACGCGGACAAGGTGTGCTATATGCGCATCCGGGAGTTTGCGGATGCCGCCCATGTGTCTACCTCCACCATCCTCCGGTTCTGCAAAAAGGCGGGCTGCGACGGCTACGCGGAGTTCAAGATCCGGCTGCGCCAGCATCTGGAACAGGCAAAGCAGCCGCCGGTCAAGGACGATGTGTCGGAGGTCATCGACTTTTTGAAAAAGACCTGCTCGGCGGAGTTTGAGCGGAAGCTGGACATGCTGACCAGGGTCATTTTTCAGGCCCGGCACATCTTTTTTGTAGGCAGCGGCATGTCCGGCATCGTGGCCAAGTACGGGGCACGCTATTTTTCCAGCATGGGCAAGTTCTGCCTGTACATCGACGAGCCCCATTACCCCACCGAGAGCCGATTCGTGGAAAATTCGCTGGTGATCGTGTTTTCGGTGTCCGGCGAGTCCCGCGACACCATCGGCCATGTGATGCGCTTCAAGGAGCAGAACTGCCAGATCCTCAGCGTGACCAACACGGAAAACTGCACCATCGCAAAACTCTCGGACTACAACCTTGCCTATTATGTCACCTACGAGCGGCTGGGAGTCTACGATGTGACGACCCAGCTCCCGGCCATGAGCATCGTGGAACGGCTGGGCAAAAAGCTCTACCGCTACACCTCCGAGGGCCCGGCGGCCATCTGAAAAAAGTCCAAAATAAAAAACAGGGTGTTACCCGAAAAAAACAAGTGCGAAAAAACGGCACTTGTTTTTTTATGCCCAGAAACTGCTGACAAACCACCTGCCTGCGTCTATAATGGACGCATCGGAAGCGCTTCGACCGGAAATTGGATGACTTGAAAAGGTAAAGGAGAAACAATCATGGCAAAAGATTATGCTGCGATCTCCAAAAAGATCGTGGAGAACATCGGCGGTGTGGAGAACATTGCCAGCGTGACCCACTGCATGACCCGCCTTCGCTTCGTGGTGAAGGACGAGGGCAAGATCAACGACGCAGCCGTCAAGGCGACCGACGGCGTGATGGGCGTCGTGAACCAGGGCGGCCAGTACCAGATCATCATTGGCAACCATGTGGAAGAGGCCTACAACGAAGTGCTCAAGATGGGCGACTTCGGCGAGGCAAGCCAGGTGGCCCGCGGCGAGAAAAAGGAGCCCCTGACCCTGAAGAAGGTGGGCAACAACATTCTGGATGCCATCGTGGGCACCATGTCCCCGCTGATCCCCGCCATCATCGGCGGATCCATGGTCAAGCTGCTGGTCATGCTGCTGGGCATGGCAGGCGTGTTGTCGGCCGACGGTGAGACCTACAAGATCCTGAACACCATCGGTGACGCAGCCTTCTACTTCCTGCCGGTGATGGTGGCCGCTTCTGCTTCCAAGAAGTTCAACACCAATATGTTCATCGCCATTGCCATTGCAGGCCTGATGCTGCACCCGGATTTCCGCACCATGATGGAAGCTGTCACGGTCGGCGATACCGCTGCACACTTCCTGGGCATCCCGGTAGTGGGCGTCAAGTACACCTACACCGTCATCCCGGCCCTGTGCATGACCTGGATCCTGTCTTACATTGAGCGTGCCATCGACAAGATCACCCCGGCTGTCACCAAGAACTTCCTCAAGCCCATGCTGATCTTCCTCATTGCTGCTCCCATTGCGATCATCGTGGTCGGCCCGGTCGGCATCATGATCGGCGAGGGCATCTCCGCATTCGTCTACTTCGTGCAGGCTAAGCTGGGCTTCCTGGCTGTGGGCATCATGGGCGCCCTCTGGCCCCTGCTGGTCATCACCGGCATGCACCGCGTGTTCACCCCCACCATCCTGCAGACCATCTCCGAGACCGGCATGGAGGGCACCGTTATGCCCTCTGAGATCGGTGCAAACCTGTCCCTGGGCGGCGTGTCCCTGGCCGTTGCCTTCAAGACCAAGAACAGCGAGCTGCGCCAGACTGCTCTGGCCGCTGCTTCCTCTGCTCTGATCGCCGGCACCACCGAGCCCGCCCTGTACGGCGTGGCCGTGCGCCTGAAGCGCCCTCTGATCGCTTCCCTGATCACCGGCTTTGTCTGCGGCTGCCTGGCCGGCATGGCAGGTCTGGCCAGCCGTTCCATGGTGTCGCCCAGCGTGCTTACCGGCGTGCAGTTCATCGACCCGGCCAACCCCGGTGTGAGCATCGCCTGGATCGCCGGCATCTCGGTGCTGTCCATCGTGCTGTCCTTTGTGCTGACGCTGGTGATCGGCTTTGAGGATCTCCCGGAAGAGGAGTGATCCCCATGTCTGATTACAAACTGCCCGAAAATTTCCTCTGGGGTGCTGCCATTGCGGCCAATCAGGCCGAAGGCGCTTACAACGAGGGCGGCCGCGGCCTGAGCAACATCGACATGATGCCCCACGGTGTCCACCGCATGGAGGTCAAGCTGGGCGGCACGCCCCACCCGACGCTGCAGGCAGGGGAGTATTACCCCAGCCACACCGGCGTGGACTTCTACCACCATTACAAAGAGGACATCGCCCTGATGGCAGAGCTGGGGCTGAAGGTGTTCCGCACCTCCATCTCCTGGTCCCGCCTGTACCCCCACGGCGATGAACGGACCCCCAACCCGGAGGGTGTGGCCTTTTACCGCAATGTGTTCCAGGAGTGCCGGAAGTACGGCATTGAGCCGCTGGTCACCCTGTGCCACTTTGATATCCCCATGGGTCTGGTGGAGCAGTACGGCTCCTGGCGCAGCCGCAAAACGCTGGAATGCTTTGCCCGCTACGCCGAGACCTGCTTCAAAGAATACTCCGGCCTTGTGCACTACTGGCTTACCTTCAACGAGATCAACATCCTGCTGCACAGCCCCTTCTCCGGGGCAGGCATCGCCTTCCAGGAGGGCGAGAACCGCAGCCAGGTGATCTATCAGGCGGCCCACCATGTGCTGCTGGCCAGCGCCACGGCCACCCGCCTGGCCCACCAGTACGACCCCGCCAATCAGGTGGGCTGCATGCTGGCCGGCGGCAGCTTCTACCCCTACTCCTGCAACCCGGAGGACGTCTGGGAGTCGGTGCAGAAGGAGCAGGAAAACCTGCTCTTCATCGACGTGCAGGTGCGGGGCCGCTACCCCGGCTACGCCCGCAAGCTGTTTGCGGAAAAGCAGGTGCAGCTGCACACCGAGCCCGGCGATGACGCCCTGCTGCGGGAGAACACCGTGGACTTCATCTCCTTCAGCTACTACGCCAGCCGCTGCGTGGCGGCCAGCCTGGAGGGCAAGGCCGTGAACGACGGCAACGTGGTGCGCTCGGTGAAGAACCCCTATCTGCAGACCAGCCAGTGGGGCTGGGCCATCGACCCGCTGGGCCTGCGCATCACCATGAACCAGCTGTACGACCGCTACCAGAAACCGCTGTTCCTGGTGGAAAACGGTCTGGGTGCCCACGACACGGTGGAGCCCGACGGCAGCGTCCACGATGATTACCGCATCGACTACCTGCGCCGTCACATCGAGGCGGTCAAGCAGGCCGTGTCCGACGGCGTGGAGCTGATGGGTTACATCGCCTGGAGCGGCATCGACCTGGTGTCTGCCTCCACCGGCGAGATGAGCAAGCGGTACGGCTTCGTCTATGTGGACAAGCAGGACGACGGCACCGGTACGCTGGCCCGCAGCAAAAAAGATTCTTTTTATTGGTATCAGAAGGTCATCCGCTCCAACGGCGCAGACCTCTGAGCGTTTTCCTCCGTTTCATAAATGCAAAAAGCCGCCCCGCAGGCACCGGAAGTTCCGGCCTGCGGGGCGGCTTTTGCTGTGTGCGGTGCGCCGTGCGGCCGGTCAGCATGGCCGCAACAAGCCGTTTTATCAGGATTACTCCTTCCGCAAGGAGTACATGAGCGTGGGGAATCTGGTGCACAAGCACTCGTACCTGGATGCGGAAGCATAAGCCGAACACAACACGAAAGGGCCTCCCCGGAATGGGGAGGCCCTTTCTATGCGTTTACGACTTGACGTGGATCACGTTGGAAGGGAAAAGCATCAGTGCTTTTCCTTGTACTTGAGGCTGGCGAATGCGCCTGCGATGGTCAGCAGCATGCCGCTGAATGCCATGCCCAGAGCGGCCATCCAGTTCACGCCGGTCTGCGGCAGTGCATCCTGCACAGCGGGCAGGACCGCGTCAGACGGCAGGACCGGAGTGTCCGGGGTGGCGTCCTGCACGGGCGGCAGCTCGGGAGTCTCCGGGGTCATGACCACTTCGTCCGGGGTCTCATCCTCCACAGGGCCGTCCGGGGTATCGGGATCCACCGGCGGGACGATAACGGTCTCTTCACCGGAGACGGTCACCTTCCGGGTCTCAATGGAGGTATAGTTGTAGTCCACATGGGCGTCGGTGGTGGTCACGGTCTCCTTGGACACTGGCGTGGTGTTCACCTTGTCCGTGGTGCGGTGGGTGTAGGAGACGCTGCCCTCGTCGTGCTCCTTGCTGCCGGAGCCGGAGAAGATCTTCTTCAGCACTTCGGTAAAGGTGGTGTAGTGGCCTTTGCCGGTACCGGATCCTTCGACCGTTTCGCTCTTCTTCTGCGTATAGGTACCGTCGAAGCCGCCGGAAGTATTTTCGCCGTAAGCCGTAGCACCCTCACCGGTTTTATGGGTGGTGGTGGTCTGCTTGTTCAGCTCCAGAAGGCGCTTGGCGAAGTCCTGCGAGCTGCGGATGCTCAGCGGGGCGGTGATGGTCTTGATGGTGGATTCGGTCTGGCCGACGACCTTGCCCTCACGCACCTGGGTCAGCTTGGAGATCATCAGGTCGTAGCCGCCGACATAATCCCAGGAATTGGTCTGCCGCTTGTAGGTGCTGTTGATGCAGGTGTTGGCATCGCGGGTCATATAGCCGTAGGCGGTCAGCTCAGAGGTCTTGAGATAGACCTGATAGCCGCTCTCACCGGTGCTGTTGGTGTCGGTGGTTCCAATCTTCACAACGTAGGTGCCGACGATGGCATTGCGCTCTTTTTTCGTGAGGCTGGCGGCCGTCTTGCTGCTGCCGGTTGCCTTCAGGTAGGCATTGATGGCCTGATCTTCTGCACTGACCCAGTGCCAACCGTCATAGCCACCCTGATACAGCTTGATGCTGCCGTTCTCCTTGATGGGGTCGTAGGCAACGGTGCCGGTCAGCTTGTAGTAGGCGCTCTTGTCGGGGTTGTTGTTCCTATTGCCGCGGTCATACTCGTAATGGCCGCTGCCCTCGCCGCCTTCATCATCCCAGCTGATCTTGCTGTCCAGGCCGACCGTCTGGTTGTCCTTACCGTTGACCAGGTTTCCGGCATCGTAGTTCCACTCCAGCTTCAGATTCTTGCTCACCAGCACGCAGTCGGTCTGATCGACCTTACCGTCCTTATCCGGCAGCAGATCCAGCTTGGAGCCGGAAGCAAGATCGAGGTGGCCGATGTCGTCGCGCTGCTCTTCGGAGTGCACAGTGTTACTATCAACACGAACTTCATGGCCGTTAGCGTCTGTATAGTAATAATAGCCGTTCCACCCCCAAGTCGATTTCCAATAGACCTCAATTTTGGAACCATCTGGTGCCTTGCTGAAGTATTTGAATTCACCCGTCTTTTCACCGGAGTAGTAGTTCTTCTTGGTCTCTTCGTAATCAGAACCCTTGTTGGCAACGTAAGTGGAGTTCTTGGCGATCCGCTCCTGCTCCTGCAGAGCCTTGATCAGCTCATCTTTGCTCATGTTATCGGGCGAGATGGCCTTGGTGAAATACTTGATGATATCTTCCTTTTTGGTGGTGGAATCGATCTTCGTTTCACCGATCCGGAGTTCCTCGCCGGGCTGAAGTTTGCTCTGGATCTCCTGGATCTGCTTCCACAGCTCGTCGTATGCCTTCTCAAGATCCTTATCGTCCTTGATGATGCCGGTGACACTGGAGGAGGTGTGTACATCCTTCCGGACGGTGAGGGTCTCGCTCAGGGTGCTGTAATCCACGGTGATGGTTTCGTCACCCTTCGTGAAGGTCGCGGTCTTGCCGTCGGCGTTCAGTCGGATGCTGTCAGCGGAAACACTGTATTGGCCTGCCAGTGCGGTCTGGATCTCTTCAGGGGTCAGCGGAGCACCGGCCTTTTTGGTGAAGGTGTAGGTGGTCTTTACGCCGTTTTTGTCCTCGACCGTGCAGGTGTAGCCGTCATCGGTTTTGGTCACATTGCGGTAGATGTTTCCGTCCACCGTAATGGTGCCGGCGTTTTCGTCGATCGACCAGTTCTTGCCGCCGGGGATCACCAGCTTGTCGTTAAGATCCTTGGTGTCCGTCTTTGTGGATTCAGAAAGTGTGTCGATCGTCCATTCCACGCGCTTGATGCCGGAGAAGTCCATGCTGCCGATATCAATGCTGTAACCTTCCTGAAGCAGGGTAGCTTTGTCCTTGCCGGTCTTGTTCTGTAGCTCTTTCCAGGCGATCTCTTCCTTCTCCGCATCGCTGAGGGAAGCGGACGATTCCGTGATCGTGCAGGTACGGGTGATCTTGGTGCTGGTGCCGTCGGGCGAGGTCACGGTTTCTTCTTTTTTGTAGGTCGTGGTGCCCTTCTCCGTGTCTATGCCGTCGAACGTCCAACCTTCGAGAGAGGGAAGTTCACCGCTGCCAGGCTTGACGTAGGTGCCGTTGAGGGAACCGCTCTCAGTCCACGTATTCGAGCCGGTCACATAAGCGGTACCGGTGACGGTGTAGTCCTTGATGTCCTCGCGGGTCTCGGTGTCCTTGCTCGGATCAGAGCTGCCCGGCTGAGGCGCAGAAACCGTTGCACCGTCATAGCGGAGGGTGACAGTATGAACATTGCCGTCTGCATCGGTATAGCTGAGATTGAGCTGGCCTTTGCCGGTGGGATCGATCGTATTCAGCTGGTTCTTGAAATCCTCGCTGTCCACATTGATGCCGGTTTTCTTGGCGGCATCCGTCAGAGCGGCCTTGACGGCTTCCAGCTTGGCGTCGTTGTTGGCCTTGTCGATGCTGGCCTGACCGCCTTCGACCTGACCCTCATTCTTGATGGTTTCGGTGACCGTGACGTCGTAGCTCAGGAGCTTGCGGTAAACATCATTCTGGCTGATGGTCAGTTTTTCGCCCTTGTAGGAGATGCTGTCGTCGGCGGCATTATAAGTGAAGCCATCGCCCAGACGCTTTGCCAGCTGCTCGTTGCTGAGCTTGGTGGAACTTTCCTCTTTTTTCGTAACCGTATAGGTGATGTTTTTATCAGTATCCGTATAAGTGCCGCCGTTATCGAGGGCCTTCTCAAGGATATCCTTAGAAACTTTGAGCTCGCTCTTACCGTTCTTTACGGTGATGGAATCGGGCAACTCGGCCTCGGTGCTCAGATCCTGATCCTTCTTCGTTTCGGTGCCCTTTTCCACCTTGAGCTTCAGCGTGGTCTCAGTGGTGGTCTTGACCGTATTGCCGGTGATCTCGTAGTAGGTGGTGCGGGTGACGGTGTTGCCGTTCTCGTCGGTAGAGGTCTCTTCCTTTTTCAGGATATAGGTGGTCTTGGGGTTGCCCTCTTCGTCCAGCTCTTCCTTCTTCTCCACGCCGCCCTCGGGGACATCCAGCAGCTTGGCAACGTCCTCAGCGGACATTTCCTTTGTTTCGGGCTCGCTGGTCTTTTTCAGGGTCAGCTCCTTGGAGTTGCCGTCCTTAGAATTCTCGACCTTGTCCACGGTGTAGTCGCCCAGCTTGGCATCCTTATCGGTTTTCTAGTCCGGACGCACTTCGCCAAGCTCCTTGTTCAGGTCGATCCCTTCGCCCTTCTTGGTGTCGGTAATGGTGGTGGAGGAATCGGCCTTGCCGGTGCCGGTGGTAGTGGTGGTCTCGGTGCCGGTGGTCTCGGTGGGGGTGGTGATGGTGGTGTTGCCGTCCTCGTCCTTGCCCACCACGGGGTCGCCCTTCTTCACCTCGGCGTCGGGGTCCACGACGGTGGTGCTGGAAGAGCTGTCGGGGGTCTCTTCCTTGGTGGCGGTGCCGATCTTGCCGTCCTTGCCGGTGGCTTCGTTCTTCTTACTGTTGTCGATCACGTCACCCTTCAGGTGGGTGTCGCCCGGGGTCTCGGGTTCATCGGTCTCGCCGGGCTCTTCCGGCTTCGCAGCAGGTTTATAGTCAATGGTGATGTCATCGGTCTTGGTGCCGGGGCCGAACGCAGGGGCCTGCTCTTCGCTCTTGGCCTCTTCGTTCACCCGGGGGGGGGGTAAACTCCTCCTGCTCTCCGACTTTCTCCTGCTTTTCCCCTTCCTCAGCGACGGGGGCGGGCGTGGAACTCTCGGCTACAGGTTCGGCCTGCGGGGCAGCGTTATCCTCGACAGAGTCGGGGCCTTCCACAGCATGGGCAGCCATGGGCTGTGCAGCGACACAGGCGGTCAGGGCTACGGACATGGCAGCGAGTTTCAGCTTTTTATTCGTCATGATTGATGGCTCCTTTCAAATGGTGTCAAGTCTTTTACGCATTACCACTGTCCCATATAATGGACATGTTTCGAGGCATACTATCCTGCTTCCTTTATACCATTTTCTGGTGCAGGTTGTCAAGAAAAAATGTGTAGAAACGCATGATTTGTGAAAATATTCCAAAGTCTGAATTGGATATTTTGCACAAATCACAAGAATTTGTTGCAGAAAAAAGAGAAACTGTTGCGGATGTGAAATGATGCGGTTGCGGTACTGGTGCAGAGTGTGCGGATTGTTGCGGAAACCCACTTTTTGAGGGACGGAATTTCTGGCAAAGAACCGGCTGGAATTTCTCCTGCCGCTCTGCTGCAGACGAAAAAGGCCCCCGGAAACCTGCGTCTCCGGGGGCCTTGCCCTCTTACCTTATATAGGGCAGTCGGCGATCACTGCTTCTGCTTCAGCCGGGCCATGTAGCTGTCGGCGGCCACGGCGGCAGCGGTGAAGCTGTTGTTCTTCCACCAGTTGATCAATGCGGCCACGGTGGTGATGCCGGCGGTGACCAGCTGCTCCACGGTGGTGCTCTCGATGGGCAGCACGGGCTTGCCCATTGCGCTCAGCACCTGATTGGTCAGGGCCAGCAGGAGCACAGCGGTGCGGGCCAGGGTAGCGGCGGAGATCTTGTTGCTCAGTTCCATAAATCAGTTCCTCTCTTTCATTTGTTCATGGTTCTCAAGGTCGGCGATGCGGTGGTTGGCCACCTTCATCTGCTCTTCCAGAATGGGCACGCGGCGGGCGAAATTGTTGTGCTCGCGCACCTCGCGGGTCAGCTCTTCCAGCTTGGTGTCGGTCACGGCCTGACTGCGGCTGTTGGCGATCAGCACCCCGATCAGGGTCACGGCACCGGCGATCAGGGCGGACAGGATGCTTTCCATTGGGTTCACCTCCTTCTTAACCTGTCCAGCGGCTTTTGGCGGGGCGGGTGTCCACATGGACCCAGCCCACAGCCCGTCCGGCCCGGGGCGGGTACCGGCCGATGCCGCCGGTGCCGGGCAGGCAGGTCTCTGCATAGGCGGCCAGCTGCTCCACCGGGATGCCCTGCACCCGGATGTCGGCAGCGCGCCCATACAGATGCTGGCTGTAGGCGGCCCCGCCCACGGATCTGTTGTGAGCGGCGGTGGGGTAGCCGCTGGTGATGACTACGGGGCGGCCGAAGTGGTCGCGGATCTTCTGCAGCAGGGCGGCAAGGCTGCTGTCCACGAACACGGGATCCGAGCCATCTTTGCAGGCAAACTCAGCCACGGTGAAGTTTGCGCTCAGCTTCCGGGTGCCGTCCCGCGTGCGGGACCAGGCTTCAAGCATCGGCTTCCACCTCCGCCAGCAGGGCTTCCACGGTGCTGCGCAGACGGGCGGGCACCTCGTCCAGCGTCTTGATGCCCTTGCGGATCAGGGCTGCATAAATTTTCGCCATCAATTTTCCTCCTTTTCTTCGTACAGCTCGCACAGGGCCACCTGAAGATCGGTGACACTGCTCTCCACGGCGGTCACCTGCGTCAGCAGGTCGGCAAGGGTGGGGTAGTGGTAGCCGGAGAGCCAGATCTCGATGGCATAGCTGTAGCTCATGTTGCTGTAAGGGCCTTGCACATGCAGCGTACCGTCTGCCTGGAAGGTCATGGTGCATACAACCTCCGCCGGCGTAGTATCAAAGACATGGCTGGTGTTGCTGCCCCGTACCAAGTCAAATTCGGTCCCGGTATAAGTGTCGCATTTTGTCTTGATGTGGACATAGTCCACCCCGCCGGGGATGGAGACATCATAGGTCTTCCACTTGGTGGGGCTTTTTGTGTGGTAGTTCCACACCAGCCGGGGCTCCGACTTTACCGCCACGGCGGCAGCGATCTTGTCATTGAGCGTTTTGGCGCTGAGGGTGCCGTCCGGGGCGATGTCCAGCGCTTCGCCCACTTTCACGCCGCCCAGCTGGTCCGCCGTAGCGGGCGGCAGGCTGTAAGGCGTGCCGAATTTGGCGTCGGCCTCCAGCCGGGTATAGTAGGCGGTCAGGTCGGCACCCAGCGTGCGCAGGGCGGCCGTCTTTTCCGCACCGGTCCACCCGGCGGCAGTGCTGGCGGTGGTGAGCGCTTTTTTCACGCCGTAGGGCAGCAGGGCCGGGGTGAGCGGCGCAAAGCCGTCGGTCATGCTGTCCAGCTGCTCGGCGGAGGCAGGCACAAGGGTCAGGGTGGCGTCCTCCCGCACAGCCACGCCGTATTGCGGGTCGATGCGCACCGGGCCGGGGGTCTTTGCGTCCGGCAGGGTGCTGCTGCGCACATAGGGCGTCAGGTCGGGCGGGGGCGTAGTGTCGGTGAGCAGGGCACCGGTGTCGGGGTTCACGCTCAGAACCCGCAGCAGGGAGCCGGCTGCCGGCTGCGCAGGCCGGGGCAGGGCACCCACGTCCTGCGCACGCAGGACCACTACACCGCTTTTGCCGTTCACGCTCAGTACCTGACCGTCTGCCGGGGCCAGCTCTTCGGCGCGGGCGGCAGCAGCCTCGGCCCGGGATGCACACCCGGCCGCCGCGGTGCTGCTGGTGCTGGCCTGCCGGGCAGCAGTCTGTGCCTGTGCGGCACTGGAAGTGCAGCGTTCGGCGCTGGCCGAGGCGCTCTGGGCCGCCGTGGCGGCTGTGCTGGCACTTTCCAGCACGCGGGCCACGAACTGCTCGTACAGGGTGGGCGGCAGCTCCTCGGAGCCGCCGTCGGTGGGCAGGGTGGCATAGGTGTCGTACCGGCCGGGGCGGGTGTAGGCGGTGTAGCCGGAGCCGCTCACGGCGGCCAGCATCCACTGCCCACCGGTGCAGCCGGTGAGGCGGCGGTCCACCGTCACGCAGGCATCGCCGTCCAGCGGCACCGGGGCCAGCTGGGTGCCGTCGCTGCGGCGCAGGTACAGGGCAATGGCGCAGTCGGCCCAGCTTTCGGGCAGCTGGAACTGCAGCCGGTCCACGCCTTCCGCGTTCTGTGCGCCCAGGTGCAGGCGGCTGGGCTGCGGCAGAAATTCGGTGCCGCCGCAGGCTCGATGAATGATTTGGATCTTCATGGTTTTGACCTTCCTTTCCGGTTTTTTTATTTGATTGTACGCCGGGGCGCGCGGCAGCAGAAGTGTGTTCTTTTTCTCCGCAGATTTCTGGGCTTCGGCATTTTGCCGGAGGGGTGTTTTTGGGGGTAATTCGGGGGCAATTCCGGGTGCGGAAAATGCCCGGCGACGGGCCTGGTTTTGTGCAGAAAACTGCGGTATTTGGCCGCTTGTTTCCGTGCGGGAGGGCCGGAAACGGGTCGTTCCGGGGCATCCGGGATGGATACAAATGTTAAAAATTCATGAACAGAACGTAGACGAAAAAAGGCGAAAAATCCGGAGGAAATAACTTAAAAAACAATATTTTGCAGGAAACACTGTTAAAATTGCACAAAAAAGAATGTCAAGCATCTAACAAAGTGGAGATGCCCGATTTGACAAATCGGTTCCGGTCTGGTAAGATAATACCGCGCAACGGAGCAACGGACGTTGCAGCGTTTAAATTTTATCTGGATGAAGTGAAATGCCGTCTGAGCGGACGGTACGGTGCAGGCAATGGGGGCCTGTGCCGGGGGACGGAGCAATGTCCCGTTGGAACGGATTCCGACGCAATACGATGCTTGGCTTCCACAGCCGGAAAAGCATCGTATTTGATTGTGGAGCCCCTGGTGCTCCGCAGTCCCGGCGGCCGGGGTGCAATGCAGCATCCGCGGCCGCACCAAAACAAGAAGAGAGGAGTTGTCTCGTATCGCTTCCGTAAACTTGAAAAAAGCATCCTCGGGCTGCAGATCTGCAGTCTCTTCCCGCGTGCTGGCGTTTTGTGTCATGGTCGTGTGCCTTGTGGCTACCCTTGGTGTGACCGCTGCGAATCTGCGGCTGACCTACGTCACCGACTCCAATGGGGCCAAGCAGGTGATCCTCACCTCTGCCACCGACCCCGCAAAGGTCATGAGCCTCTCCGGCATCCAGTCCGAAGAGGGCGACCAGGTCTATTACACGGCGTTCAGCGGCAACCTTGCCACCCTGAACATTGAGCGCGCATTCTCGGTGAACATCCAGGCCGACGGCCAGACCTACCCGGTGAAGATGGTGTACGGCACTGTGGCCGATGCCTTGCAGCGCGCCGGCATCACCCTGGAGGGCGATGACTACACCGAGCCTACCCTGGACCGCCTGGTGACCGCAGGCACCCCGATCGTGGTGCACCGCGTGGACTATCAGGACCGCGTGGAAACGCAGGCCATCCCCTATGATACCGAGTATGTCTATACCAGCCTGTACTTCCGCAACACCGGGCGCACCACCACCGTGCAGCACGGTGCCGAGGGCCAGCAGACCGTGACCACCCGCGACCGCTATGTGGACGGTGAGCTGGAGAACAGCATCGTGGTGGATTCCACCACCACCGTGCAGCCCACGAACCATGTCATCAAGACCTACGGCGCGGGCGCACCCGTCTCGCCCCTGACCGGCCCGGACGGCACCACCAATGCCCCTGCTTCCTACAGCAAGGTGCTCACCGGCAAGGCCACCGGTTATTATTCTAAAACCGGCAAGGGATCTTCCGGCCTTGGCCTTGGCTACGGCACCGTGGCCGTGGACCCGGATGTGATCCCCTACGGCACCAAGCTGTACATCACTTCTACGGACGGAAAGTTCGTGTACGGCTACGCGGTGGCCACCGACACCGGCATCGCGGTGCAGAAGGGCCAGATCCTGGTGGACCTGTTCTATGAGACCTACGCCGAGAGCGTGATCAACGGTGCCATTCAGGTGAATGTGTATGTGGTGGGCTGACCGGTCCGCCGCATGACCCCCATAACAGAAAAGGACCCCGCAGAGCGGAGCATTTGTACGTTTCTCCCAAAAGAGAGAGGTGCAGAGGCTCCGCTTTTTTCATTGCATTGGTAAGATTCACGATAAATTTTGTAAAAAATTGGCGGGTGTGTATATAAGGGAGAAATATTGAAGAAAAGATTATGGGTATTTTTCCAGAAAAGGCCTTGAAAAACCGGTCGGAATTCTTTAATATAAAAGAGTAAAAAGCTACAGGTGCGCGTATGCGGATCTGTACGGGGAGGAGCAGTCTATGAAACCGACCGAAGAAAAGATTCAGGGCAATGCATCGGATCTGCCGGTGTATCTGTTCAAGCAGGGCAACAACTGCGAGGCCTATCGTTACTTCGGCGCACATCTGGAAACACGCGCAGGCGAGCCCGGCGTCGTGTTCCGCGTATGGGCACCGCACGCTGTGGCCATCAGCGTGGTAGGCGACTTCAACAGCTGGAAGCCCGGCAGCCACCCCATGCACAAGGTGGATGGGGATTCTGTGTGGGAATTGTTTATTCCTGGCATGAAGGAATTCGACGTTTACAAATACTGCGTGACCACGCGTGCAGGCGACCTTGTCTACAAGGCTGACCCCTATGCGTTCCACGCCGAGACCCGGCCGTCCAACGGCAGCAAGGTCTATGATATCTCCGGCTTTGCCTGGCACGATGAGGCCTGGCAGGCCGCCCAGAAGAAGGCCGATGTGATCAACGGCCCCATGAACATCTACGAGATGCACGTCGGCAGCTGGAAGATGAAGGAGGGCAACAAGCCCTACAACTACGCAGAATTGGCCGACCAGCTGATCCCCTACATCACCGAGATGGGTTATACCCATGTGGAGCTGCTGCCCGTGATGGAATATCCCTTCGACGGCAGCTGGGGTTATCAGGTCACCGGCTATTTTGCCCCCACCAGCCGCTACGGCACCCCCAAGGACTTCATGACCTTTGTGGATAAGCTGCACGCAGCCGGCATTGGCGTGATCATGGACTGGGTGCCTGCCCACTTCCCCAAGGACCAGTTCGGCCTGTACAACTTTGACGGTGAGCCCTGTTATGAGGACCCCAATCCCAAGCGCGGTGAGCACAAGGAGTGGGGCACCATGGTGTTCGACTTCGGCCGCAACGAGGTGCAGAGCTTCCTGATCTCCAGCGCACTGTACTGGCTGGAGCAGTACCACATCGACGGCCTGCGGGTGGACGCTGTGGCCTCCATGCTGTATCTGGATTACAACCGTAAGCAGGGTGAGTGGGAGCCCAACAAGGACGGCGGCAAGGAGAACCTGGAGGCCGTGGCCTTCCTGCGCAAGCTCAACGACACCGTGCTGGGCCGTCACCCCCACAAGTACATGATCGCGGAGGAGTCCACCGCATGGCCTATGGTCACAAAGCCCGCTTCGGACGGCGGCCTGGGCTTCAACTTCAAGTGGAACATGGGCTGGATGAACGACATGCTCAGCTACATGAAGACCGACCCGCTCTTCCGGGCCGGCAACCACAACAAGGTTACCTTCAGCTTCTTCTATGCGTTCAGCGAGAACTTTGTGCTGCCCATCAGCCACGACGAAGTGGTGCACGGCAAGGGCAGCCTGATCAACAAGATGCCCGGCGAGTATGAGGCAAAGTTTGCCAACCTGCGCACCTTCTTTGGCTACATGATGGCGCACCCGGGCAAGAAGCTGCTGTTCATGGGTCAGGAGTTCGGCCAGTTTGCCGAGTGGAACGAGGCCAAGCAGCTGGATTGGATGCTGCTGGGCTACGACAAGCACACCGAGCTGAAGAACTATGCCAAGACCCTCAACGCTTTCTACAAGGACCACCCCGCTTTCTGGCAGGTGGACTACAGCTGGGAGGGCTTCCAGTGGATCGTGCCCGACGACTCCCAGCAGAGCGTTATCGCCTTCCTGCGCAAGGACACCGCCGGCAAGCAGATCCTGGTGGTGTGCAACTTCAACCCTGTGCTCCGGGAGGGCTACACCCTGGGTGCCCCGGTGACCGGTACCTACAAAGAGGTGCTGAACAGCGACGACGCTGCCTTTGGCGGCTCCGGTGCTGTCCACAACAAGCCCGTGCGGACCCACAAAAAGCCCATGCACGGTTTTGAGCAGAGCATCACCATCACCCTGCCCCCCATGAGCACCCTGTACTTTGAGGTGCCTACAAAGCGCACCGCCAAAACTGCAGCGGACAAGGCGAAAAAGCCTGGCAAAAAGACCGCCGCCAAAAAGACCACCAAGGCAGCCCCGGCAGAAAAGGCCGTGAAAAAGCCTGGCCGCAAACCCAAGGCTGCCCCGGAGGCCCCCACGGAAAAGGATGCAAAAAAGCCCGGCCGTAAGCCCAAGGCCGCCGAAGCTCCGGCAGAAAAGCCGGTGAAGAAACCCACCCGGAAGGCAAAGGCTGAGCCGGAACCGGCAGCAGAGGAAGCGCCCAAAAAGCGCGGCCGCAAACCCAAGGCAGCCAAAGAGTAACCCATCCGTTCTACACGATCATTTGTTGACGCTCATTTCCGAACAACGGAAATGTTAATGTTAAAGGGGAGAATAAAGCTATGGCAAAAGAAATTGTGGCAATGATCCTTGCCGGTGGACGTGGCTCGCGCTTGTACGCGCTGACACAGAAAACGGCAAAACCCGCAGTGTCCTTCGGCGGTAAGTACCGCATCGTGGACTTCCCGCTGTCCAACTGCGTGAACTCCAACATCGACACCGTTGGCATCGCGACCCAGTATCAGCCCCAGAAGCTGAACGAGTACATCGGCAACGGCCAGCCCTGGGATCTGGACCGTCTGCACGGCGGCGTGCACACCCTGCCCCCTTACGAGCAGGCTAAGGGCACCGACTGGTACAAGGGCACGGCAAACGCGATCTATCAGAACATCGGCTTCATCGACAGCTATGATCCCGAGTATGTGATCATCCTGTCCGGTGACCAGATCTGCAAGCAGGACTACGCAGACTTCCTGCGCTTCCACAAGGAAAAGGGCGCAGAGTTCTCGGTGGCCGTCATGGAAGTGGACTGGAAGGAAGCTTCCCGCTTCGGCCTGATGGTGGCCGACGAGAACGACCGCATCACCGAGTTCCAGGAGAAGCCTCCGGTACCCAAGTCCAACTTGGCTTCCATGGGCATTTACATCTTCAACTGGGATGTCCTAAAGAAGTATCTGGAAGAGGACGAGGCAGACCCCAACTCCAAGAACGACTTCGGCATGAACATCATCCCCGCCCTGCTGCGCGACGGCCGCAAGATGTACGCTTACCGCTTTGCCGGTTACTGGCGTGACGTGGGCACCATCGACAGCCTGTGGGAAGCCAACATGGAAGTGCTGGATCCCGAGAACTCCGGCATCGACATCTTCGACAAGACCTGGAAGATCTACAGCCGCAACCCCGTGCTGCCGGCTCAGAAGATCGGCCCCCGCGCCGTCGTGCAGGACTCGCTGGTCACCGAGGGCTGCAAGATCTACGGCACCGTCAAGCACTCTGTGCTGAGCGCAGGCGTCGTGGTGGAAGAGGGCGCTACCGTTGAGGACGCTGTCCTGATGGACGGCGTGGTCGTCAAGGCAGGTGCCGTGGTCAAGCGCTGCATCCTGGCAGAGGACGTTGTGGTCGGTGCCGGTGCAAAGGTCGGCGGCGACGGCCCCATCGCACATGTGGGCACCGGTCTGACGGTCGGTGCAGGCGCCACCGTCAAGGAGGGCGCAAAAGTGTTTGAATCCGTCAAGGAGGGCGTGGAAGTATGCTGAGACAGAACACCAATGCGTTGGGCATCATTTTCCCCAACAGCTATGACAATACCGTTCCGGAGCTGGTGACCGAGCGTGCAATGGCTTCGATCCCCTTTGCAGGCCGTTACCGCATGGTGGACTTTGTGCTGTCCAGCATGGCCAACTGCGGCATCTCCAACGTGTCCATCGTGGTGCGTAAGAACTACCACTCCCTGATGGATCACCTGGGCACCGGCCGTGAATGGGATATGGCCCGCCGTCACGGCGGCCTGAACATCGTGCCTCCCTTTGCAGAAAAGGGCGTGCGCATTTACTCCGGCCGTGTGGAGGCTCTGGGCTCCATCCTGAACTTCCTGGAGAATCAGAAGGAGAAGTATGTGGTCATGAGCGATGCCAACATCGCCATCAACTACGACTTCAACGCTCTGCTGGCTGCCCATCAGGCAAGCGGTGCCGATGTGACCGTCGCTTACCAGAAGACCGAGATCCCCGAGGGCCGCAAGAACGACAACTATACCCTGACCGTCGATGCCGACGGCCGTGTGACCGAGCTGCTGTTCAATGACTACCGCCCCGGCGTGCAGAACCTGGACCTGAACATCTATGTGCTGGAGCGCGAGACCCTGATCAAGCTGGTCAAGGACGCAACTTCCCGCGGCCTGATCTACTTCGAGCGCGATATCCTGGCACACAATGTCAACATCCTGAACATCCATGCGCTGGAGTACACCGGCTATGTGGCTCATGTCTGCGACATGAAGAGCTACTTTGACGAGAACCTGAAGCTCATCGATGAGAAGAACCTGGATGCCCTGTTCCCGAAGAGCAGCCCGGTCTACACGAAGATCCGTGACGACAACCCCACCCGTTATGTCACCGGCTCCAAGGTGGAAAACTCCATCCTGGCCGACGGCTGCCTCATTGAGGGCACCGTGGAGAACTGTGTGCTGTTCCGCGGCGTCAAGATCAAGAAGGGTGCTGTGGTCAAGAACTGCGTGCTCATGCAGGATACCGTGGTGGAGCCCAACGTGGAGCTGGATTGCGTGGTCACCGACAAGAACGTGAAGATCACGGCCGGCAAGAAGCTGTCCGGCACCGAGAGCTTCCCGGTGTATGTGCAGAAGAAGCACACCGTCTGATCCTTGCAATATCCATAGGGGCGGCTTCCTCCCCGGTAGCCCCTCTTGAGAGGGGCGGGGGCCGTTGTGCCCCCGCCTGCTCTTTTGTATGTGTATCCGTTCCGCTGCCTGGCGGTGGGAGGGGAGAGCGGATCATGACCCCAATATGGAAGGAGCGAACCTATGAGAATCCTGTATGCTGCTTCGGAAGCAAACCCCTTTGCAAAATCCGGTGGTCTGGCAGACGTGGCCGGTGCCCTGCCCAAAGCCCTGGTGAAGGACGGCGTGGACGCCCGTGTCATTATGCCGCTGTACGGTGATTTGAAGTTCCGGGATAAGCTGGAGTACGTTACCAACTACTCGGTGCCTGTGGGCTGGCGCAGCCAGTACTGCGGCCTGTTCAAGGCCGAAGTGGACGGCGTGACCTACTACTTCCTCGACAACGAGTATTACTTCAAGCGCCGCGGCCTCTACGGCTTTTACGATGACGGCGAGCGTTTCGCCTTCTTCTCCCGTGCCGTGCTGGAGACCCTGTTCTACATCGACTTCACCCCGGACATCATCAACTGCAACGACTGGCAGACTGCTCTGGTGCCCGTGTACCTGAACCTGTACTACCGCCATCTGGATAAGTTCAACCGCATCAAGACGGTGTTCACCATCCACAACATTGCCTACCAGGGCAAGTACGGCACCGACATTCTGGAAGATACCTGCGGCATCGGCCGCCGTGACCAGCACATCGTGGAGTACGATGGCTGCGCCAACTTCATGAAGGGTGCTTTTGAGACGGCCGACAAGATCACCACGGTCAGCCCCACCTACGCACAGGAGATCCTGGACCCCTGGTTCAGCTACGGTCTGGATGCCCTGCTGCGGGAAAAGCAGTATAAGCTGTGCGGCATTCTGAACGGCATCGACATGGATGCCAACGACCCCGCCACCGACAAGCACATCCCCTTCAATTACAGCATCGACAACTTTGAAGAGGGCAAGGCAAAGTGCAAGGAGGCCCTGCAGGACAGGTTCGGCCTGAACAAGGACGGCAGCCCCGTCTTTGGCATGGTCAGCCGCATGGTCGGCATGAAGGGCTTTGACCTGGTGCAGAGCGTCGCCGACGGTCTGGTGGACCGCGGCATCGAGCTGGTGATCTTGGGCAGCGGCGAGAGCCAGTACGAGAACTTCTTCTCCGAACTGTGCGCCCGTCACCCGGGCCGTGTGGGCACCTACATCGGCTTCGAGCCGGCCCTGTCGCAGGAGATCTACGCCGGTGCAGACGCCTTTATTATGCCGTCCAAGAGCGAGCCCTGCGGCCTGGCCCAGATGGTGGCCTGCCGTTACGGCACGCCTCCCATCGTGCGTGAGACCGGCGGTCTGCGCGACTCCATCCACGACAGCACCATGGGCGACGGCAATGGCTTCACCTTTGCCGGCTACAGTGCCCACGAGCTGTACGAGGCCTGCTGCCACGCACAGGATGCCTACAACGACAAGAAGAACTGGCACAACCTGGTGCGTCACTGCATGGAGTGCGACTTCAGCTGGGACGTCTCCGCCAAGAGCTACGAGGGCCTCTACAACGAGACCGCAAACCTCTGGTAAATCATTTTCCACAGCAGCCAACAGCCGCCCGGTTCGCAGGAGCTGGGCGGCTTTTTTGCGAGTTTTTACCCGATCTTTTCCGAAAGAAACGGTCTTTTGTTGAAAAACGTCCTTGCGCTCTGGGAAATTGTGTGCTATACTGAAGCGGCTTTTAACAATTTCTTCATAATAGGTGTGGGAAATTGCAGTGCCATAAAGAGGAGAATATTATGAACTGGAAACGTGTGATCAGCGGTGTGCTGGCAGCGGCTATGCTGTCCGCTCTGCCGGTGCAGCTTCTGGCTTCTGCGGAGGGTGCAGAGGCTGCTGCAGAGGTCAATACCTGGGAAGATCTGACCTCGGTTGAGTCCCTGGAGGACAGCAACACCTTCTACTACAACAAAAACGGCTATACGTTTGAAAAGCTCTCTCACCCGGAAAAGGACGTCAAGACGGCAGACGGCGTTGTGGACTATCTGGGCGATGGGGCAGTGGACGTGGTGACCGACCCGGAGGCTGAGGGCTACAATGCCGGCGACCGGGGCCAGAACTACGCATGGGCTGCTGTGGGCTACGGCGATTGGATCTATGTGGGCACCTGCTACGCAGCCATCGGCAACACCCTCTCTCTGATGAAGAGCAGCCTGGGGGACGAGTTCGATGACAGGGTCCTGAAGGCTACCTTCGACGCCCTCTACAACGGCACCTTCTTCCTGGAAGAAGCCGACGGCGGCAAACCCAAGGGCGTGCTGGTCAAGATCAACACCAAGACCGGCGAGACCAAGGTGCTGATGTCCGGCACCCTCAACGGTCACACCCCCCTGTTCCGCAATGCCATCGAGTACCACGGCAAGCTGTACTTCTGCGGCAGCGTGGGCGGCGGCGGCATTGGCTTTTTGCCCAGCGTGTGGCAGGTGGACCCGGAGACGGACGAATGCAAGGTCGTGTATGCAGGCCTGAACAGTGTGCAGGATTACGCTGCAGCCTACAAGGAGGGCATCAGCACCGGCATCCGTGGCATGTGCGTCTATCAGGACCAGCTGGTCATCAGCAACGTGACCATGGACGCCACCACCGGCAAGAGCAGTGCCACCCTGCTGATCTCCTCCGATCCGGAGAAGGGCTTTACCCAGATCGCAGATTCCGAGAGCCTGTTCAACTACCCGGCTTACCGCTATGCCGACAGCATCTACGGCGGCAGCATCTGGGATATGGTGGAGTACAACAACAGCCTGTATGTTTCCATCTGCACCGGCACCCTGGACAATATGCCCAACAAAAACACCATGCAGTCCTTTGCACTGGTGCGTGGCGACCGGAATGCCGACGGCACCTTTACCTGGACCCCTGTGGCTGGTGACCAGAAAAAGGACGGTGCCCGGTACACCTTTGGCATCGACCCGGAGCGCACCCGTTCCGGCGCAGCCAACCTGATGGTGTTTAACGATTACCTGTACATCGGCGAGTACAACGACGAGGAGATCGCGCTGGAGCGGATCCTGTTCTCCAAGACCGGTAAAAACGCCGACGGCCAGTTTGGCGGCGGCCTGGATTGCCGGTTCCTCAACGCCAACCTGGACCAGTCCGTGAACCTGTACCGCATGGACAAGAACGAGAACATGGAGCTGGTGGTGGGCAACTCCACCAAGATGTTCCCCAACGGCAGTCTCTCCGGCCTGAAGTCCGGCTTTGGCCGCAACGAGAACCAGTACATCTGGCGCATGGAGGTCTACGACGGCAAGCTGTATGTGGGCACCCACGATGCCAGCAGCCTGCTGGAGTGCTTTGGTCAGTTCGTCAACGGCAACCTGCTGAAGCGCACCCCCTCCGAGTGGAAGGACCAGTGGAACTACCTGAAGGCCCTGATGAAGGCCCTGGCAACGGTGGACCCCAACGGCACCGGCAACCCCGATACCCTGGCTCAGACCATCAAGTTCTCTTATAACTTTGTGTTCAAGAACATCACGGTGCGGAACATGGCCAGTGCGATCAAGCTGCTGAACTATCTGCGGACGGCAAAGCGTGGCTTTGACCTGTACGTTACCGAGGATGGCGTCAACTTTGAGACCATTACCATTGATGGCTTTGGGGACCCCTACAACCATGGTCTGCGTGTGTTTGCCACCACCGACCAGGGCCTGTGCCTGGGTACCGCCAACCCCTTCTTTGGCACCCAGATCTGGATCCAGCGCAAGGCTGACTGAGCCTGCTGCCCGCATAAAATAAGCTGAAAGCTGCCCGGTTCTTTCATGAGCCGGGCGGCTTTTTTGCATCCTGCACAAACTTTTGGGCAAAGTTTTGGTATTGATGGGGCCGCAGGCGCACAAACTCCACCACAGGCGGACAACTGTGAAGAGACTGTGGCGGAACTATGAAGATTTGCCAAAAATCAGTGGAAAATCAATTGAAAAAACAGCCGGATTGAATTATACTAGGCACATAAGAATTTTTGCTGCCGCCGGATGCTGGCAGAATATCCAGATACTGGATGCTGCATCACAGGCCGCACTGGGAGGGAAAACCGCATTGAAAGGCTGGTACAAGGCACTGGAGGATCTGGTCTGGCTGACCCAGCTGGGCCTGAACATGCTTCTGCCGCTGGTGCTGTGCCTGGCGGGGTGCTGGTGGGCCGTGGAACGCTGGAACTGGCCGGAATGGCTGTTCCTGCCGGCGGTGCTGCTGGGGCTGGCGGCGGGAGCGCAAAATTTCTGGGTGTTCTGCAAAGAGCGCCTGGACCGCTCCAAAAAGGAAAAAAATCACCGGGTGGGCTTCAACTCCCACCAGTAATGGAGGGCTTTTTTATGAAACTGGAGCCGGAATCCAGAAAGCAGCTGCTGCGTATCGCCGGAGGCACAGCCATCTGCACCGCAGCCATGTGGGTGCTGTTCGCAGCACTGCATCTGGTGGGGTGGGTCAGGTTCGACTACACGGTGGTGCTGGCCAGCCTTGTGGGCGCGGCCGTGGCCATCGGCAATTTTGCCGGCATCTGCTTTGTGGTGCAGAAGATCATTGACGAGCCGGACGAAAAAAAGCGCAAAGCGACCTTACAGCTATCCTACAACAGCCGCATGCTGCTGCAGGCGGTGTGGGTGGTGGTGGCCATTGCGGCCCCCTGCTTCCAGCCGTTTGCCGGTGTGCTTCCGCTGTTTTTTCCGCGTGTTACCATTTACTATCTGCAAATAACCGGCAAGTACAAGCCGCTTGCGGCCCCGCAGGAGCCGGTGGACGTCTCTGTGGAGGACGACCCCGCCCCTGCCCCGGCGCAGGCGGATGGAACCCGTGACGAAGGGGGTGAAACCTAACAAATGGAACTGAACGGCGCAAAGATCCTGTACACCATCCATACCAACATCCCGCTGCTGGGCGACTTCAAGATCACCCAGACCCTTGTGAGTACCTGGATCGTGATGGCGCTGCTTTCGGGTCTGGCCATCTGGCTGGGGCATGGCCTCAAGCTGGAAAACGTGTCCAAACGGCAGGCGGCCGCGGAGTTCATCGTCACGCGGCTGGACCAGTTCGTGCACGACAACATGGGCTTCCACTTTGACCAGTATATCCCGCTCATCGGCTCGATCTTCGCATTGAGCATCGGGTGCAACCTGATCAGCGTGGTGGGCCTGTGGAGCCCCACGGCGGACCTGAACACCGAGGCGGCCTGGGCCATCGTGGTGTTCGTTCTGATCATGTATTACAAGATCAAAACGAACGGCATCCTCAGCTACCTCAAGGGTCTGCTGGACCCCATCTTCATCATGGCACCCATCAATGTGCTGTCGGAGGTGTCCACCCCTGTCAGCATGGCGTTCCGTCACTTTGGCAACATCCTGTCCGGTACGGTCATCTCCACACTGCTGTACTGGGCCCTGGCAAGCCTGAGCCATGTGCTCTTTGGCTGGCTGCCCGGGGTGCTGGGCCAGATCCAGCTGTTCCAGATCGGCATCCCGGCCTTCACCGGCCTGTATTTCGACTGGTTCGGCGGCTGCATCCAGGCGTTCATTTTCTGTACCCTGACCGCTATTTTCATCAAACGTGCTGCCGGCGAGGAGTAACGCTCCCGGCATCTCCACAACACAACATCTTTCTTTTAGGAGGACAAATCTTATGACTGACTTCCAGTACCTGGCTCGTGGTATCGCTCTGGCAGGCTGCGGCATCGGCGCAGGCTGTGCTCTGATCGCCGGCATCGGCCCCGGCATTGGCGAAGGCAACGCTGCTGCTGCTGCCTGTGAGGCCGTTGGCCGTCAGCCCGAATGCAAGAGCGACGTGACCAGCACCCTGATCCTGGGCGTTGCCCTTTCCGAGACCACCGGTATTTACGGCTTTGTCACCGGCCTGCTGCTGATCTTCCTGGCACCCGGTATGTTCATGAAGTACTTGGCATAAGCGTTTTACTCTGAAAACCGAACGAAAGGAGACGCTTATGGAACAAGTGTACCAGGCACTGATCACCCTGGATGGCTGGACCTTTCTGGCCCAGATCTGCAACCTGATGATCCAGATGCTGATCTTTAAAAAGTTCCTGCTGAATCCGGTCAAGAAAGTCATTGCCGACCGCAAGGCCAAGGCAGACAGCGAGATCGCAGACGCCAAGAAGCTGCGGGAGGAAGCTGAGGCCATGAAGGCGGAGTATGAGCAGAACCTGCAGAATGCCCGCACCGAGGCCAACCAGATCGTGGCAAGTGCCCAAAAGACCGCCACTGCCCGCGGCGAAGAGATCGTGGGCGAGGCCCGTGCCCAGGCTGCTGCCCTCAAGCAGAAGGCCGAGGCCGACATTGCGCAGGAGCGCAAGAAGGCCGTGAACGAGGTCAAGGACGAGATCGGCGGCATTGCCATGGAGATCGCCTCCAAAGTGGTGGAGCGCGAGATCCGCGAAGAGGACCACAGGGACCTGATCGACGAATTTATCAAAAATGTGGGTGAAGCATCATGACCGAGATCGCAAGGATGTACGGCGGAAGCCTGTACGATCTGGCAGCGGAGGAAGGGCTTGAGACCCGCATCCTGGGGGAGCTGGAAGAAGTGAATGCACTTTTCAAGGCAAACCCGGACTACCTGCATCTGCTCAGCATCCCCAGCATTCCCAAAAAGGAGCGCTGCGGTCTGCTGGACGAAGCCCTGCGGGGGCAGGTCCATCTCTATGTGCTCAACTTTTTAAAGATCCTGTGCGAGAAAGGCACCCTGCGGGAGCTTGGCGGCTGCACGCGGGCTTACCGCATCCGCTACAATGAGGCACACGGCATCCTGGAGGCAACGGCCACCTCGGCCATTGCCCTGACCAAAGAGCAGACGGCTACCCTGCACCAGAAGCTGGAAGCCCTCACCGGCAAGACCATCGACCTGCAGACAAAGGTTGACCCGGCGGTGCTGGGCGGCATCCGTCTGGACATCGACGGCACCGAGCTGGACGGCACCGTGCAGAACCGTCTGGCGGCGCTGCGCCGGAACATTGCCGCAGTGACCCTGTGACACAGGACGAATTTCCACCCGAAATGAAATTTATGAATTGAGTGGTGAACAAACAAAGATGCAACTGAAACCTGAAGAGATCTCCAAGATCATCCGTGCCCAGATCAAGCATTACGAAAATGCCATCGAGCAGAGCGAGACCGGCACGGTCATTATGGTGGGCGACGGCATCGCCCGGGCCAGCGGTCTGGAAAAGTGCATGGCAGGCGAGCTGCTCCAGTTTGACAACGGCGAATACGGTATGGCCCAGAACCTTGAGGAAAATACCGTTTCCATCGTGCTGCTGGGCTCGGATGCCGGCATCAAAGAAGGCAGCATCGTCAAGCGTACTGGCAAGGTGGTTTCCGTGCCGGTGGGCGATGCCATGATCGGCCGTGTGGTCAACGCACTGGGTCAGCCCATCGACGGCGCAGGCCCCATCGAGACCACCGAGTACCGCGCCATTGAGAGCCGTGCTCCCGGCATCATCGAGCGCCAGCCCGTCAAGGAGCCGCTGCAGACCGGTATCAAGGCCATCGACTCCATGATCCCTATCGGACGCGGTCAGCGCGAGCTGATCATCGGTGACCGCCAGACCGGCAAGACCACCATCGCCTCCGATACCATCATCAACCAGAAGGGCAAGGACGTCATCTGCATTTACGTTGCCATCGGTCAGAAGCGCTCTACCGTGGCAAACCTTGTGCAGAGCCTGACCGAAGCCGGTGCCATGGGCTACACCATCGTGGTGTCCGCTACCGCCTCCGAGCTGTCTCCCCTGCAGTATATCGCCCCTTACTCCGGCTGCGCCATGGGCGAATACTTCATGCAGCAGGGCAAGCACGTCCTCATCATCTATGATGACCTTTCCAAGCACGCTGTGGCCTACCGTGCCCTGTCGCTGCTGATCCGCCGTCCCCCGGGACGCGAGGCTTACCCCGGTGATGTTTTCTATCTGCACTCCCGTCTGCTGGAGCGCGCTGCCAAGCTTTCCAACGAGCTGGGCGGCGGCAGCCTGACGGCTCTGCCTATCATCGAGACGCAGGCGGGCGACGTTTCCGCCTACATCCCCACCAACGTCATCTCCATCACCGACGGTCAGATCTTCCTGGAGACCGAGCTGTTCCACTCCGGCGTTATGCCGGCAGTCAACCCCGGTATCTCGGTATCCCGTGTCGGCGGCAACGCTCAGATCAAGGCCATGAAGAAGGTGGCCGGCACCCTGAAGCTGATCTACTCCCAGTACCGCGAGCTGCAGTCCTTTGCGCAGTTCGGCTCTGATCTGGACGCTGATACCAAGGCGCGTCTGGCACAGGGCGAGCGCATCGTGGAGGTGCTCAAGCAGAACCGCTCCGCGCCCGTGCCTGTGGAAAAGCAGGTCGCCATCCTGTACGCCACCATCCACGATTATCTTGTCAACGTCAAGGTGCCGGACGTGGCAGAGTACGAGAAGAGCCTGTACGAGTATCTGGACAACGATGCCGCCGGGGCTGCCGTGATGGACACCATCCGCACCACCGGCAATCTGGATAAGGACACCGAGGAGCAGCTCAAAGCCGTGCTGACCCGGTACACCGAAAGCTTTGTCAAGGCGCATTAAAGGGAAGGAGGCGTAACGCATGGCTGGTTCCATGAAGGACATCAAGCTGCGCATCAAAAGCGTAGAGAGCACCATGCAGATCACCAAGGCCATGGAGCTGGTGGCTTCCTCCAAAATGCGCCGTGCCAAGGAGCGGGTCGAACACAGCCGACCCTATTTTGAAACGCTGTACAAGACCCTGACCGAGATCGCGGCAGCGGACCCCCGGGCCCGCAACCCCTACCTGCGCCGCAGCGAGATCAAGCGCACGCTGCTGGTGGTCATTGCCGGTGACCGCGGCCTTGCCGGCGGTTACAACGCCAATGTGCTCAAGCTGGCCGCACAGGAAAGCGGCAACGTGGAGGTGCTGCCCATCGGCAAGCGCTCGGCAGAGTACTTTGCCCACCACGAAGCCGAACTGTTCACGCAGGAAGTGCTGCTGGCCGCCGATGTATCGGTGGGACAGTGCTTCCAGCTGGCACGCCAGATCACCGAAGGGTACCGCAAGGGCGAGTTTGACGCCGTAAAGCTCTGCTACACCCGGTTCGATTCCATGATGACCCAGACGGCTGTCTCCATCGAGGTGCTGCCGCTGGCTATGGAGCCCACCGAGCAGCAGAAGGCCGAGGCGCGCCGCAGTCAGATTTTGTACAAGCCCAGCAGCGAGGAAGTATTCAGCGCGATCATCCCGGAGTATGTGGCAGGTGTCGTCTACGGTGCCGTGTGCGAGAGCGTAGCCAGTGAGCTGGCCGCCCGCCGCACCGCCATGGACGCTGCCACCAAGAACGCCGGCGAGATGATCGACCATCTCAACCTGTATTATAACCGTGCCCGTCAGGCTGCTATCACGCAGGAGATCACCGAGATCGTGGCCGGCGCGGAGAACTAAAACCCTCTCAGCCGCCTGACGGCGGCAGCTCCCCCGAAGGGGGAGCTTGAGCGGAAAAACCTATCAAGAAGGAGTTGTAGCCTATGTCCGAAAAACATATCGGCAAGGTGATCCAGGTCATTGGCCCGGTGCTGGACATCCAGTTCAAGGATGGCGAGCTGCCGGAGCTGCTCAACGCCATTGAGATCGACAACCACGGCCAGAAGCTGGTGGTGGAGGTCGCTCAGCTGACCGGCGACAATGTGGCACGCTGCATTGCCATGAGCAGCACCGATGGTCTGGTGCGCGGCACAGATGCCGTGGACACCGGCGAGTCCATCAAGGTGCCCGTAGGCGACCAGTGTCTGGGGCGCGTGTTCAACCTGCTGGGCGAGCCTGTGGATAACAAGCCCGCCCCCACCCCGGATGCCTACTGGCCCATCCACCGTCCCGCTCCCAGCTACGAGGAGCAGCAGTCCACCACCGAGATCCTTGAGACCGGCATCAAGGTCGTTGACCTGATCTGCCCCTACGCCAAGGGCGGTAAGATCGGTCTGTTCGGCGGTGCCGGTGTCGGCAAGACCGTTCTGATCCAGGAACTGATCTATAACATCGCCACCGAGCACAACGGTTACTCGGTATTTACCGGCGTTGGCGAGCGCACCCGTGAGGGCAACGACCTGTACGGCGAAATGACCGAGAGCGGCGTTATCAACAAGACCGCACTGGTCTACGGCCAGATGAACGAGCCCCCGGGAGCCCGTATGCGCGTGGCACTGTCCGGCCTGACCATGGCGGAGTACTTCCGCGATGTGAAGAATCAGGACGTGCTGCTGTTCATTGATAACATCTTCCGCTTCACGCAGGCCGGTTCCGAGGTGTCCGCACTGCTGGGCCGTATGCCCTCTGCCGTTGGTTACCAGCCCACGCTGGCCACCGAGATGGGCGCCCTGCAGGAACGCATCACCTCCACGAAAAAGGGCTCCATTACTTCCGTACAGGCCGTGTATGTGCCGGCCGATGACCTGACGGACCCCGCGCCGGCCACCACCTTCGCCCATCTGGACGCGACGACAGTGCTGTCGCGCAGCATTTCCAGCCTGGGCATTTATCCGGCTGTGGACCCGCTGGAGTCCAACTCCCGCATCCTGACGCCGGACGTGGTGGGCCGCGAACACTACGAGGTGGCGCGCGACGTGCAGCGCATCCTGCAGCGGTATAAGGAATTGCAGGACATCATCGCCATCATGGGTATGGATGAGTTGTCCGAGGAGGATAAGCTCACAGTCTCCCGCGCGCGCAAAATACAGCGCTTTTTGTCCCAGCCGTTCAGCGTGGCCGAGCAATTCACGGGCATGCAGGGCAAATATGTGCCGCTCAAGGAGACCATCCGCGGCTTTAAGGAGATCATCGAGGGCAAGCACGACGATCTGCCGGAATCCGCGTTCCTTTTCGCCGGCACGATCGACGACGTGCTGGAGAAGGCAAAAACGCTGTAAGGGGGAGACGCCATGTCAACCTTTCATCTTCAAATCGTGACGCCGGACGGAGGTTTCTTCGACGGCGAGGCGGAAAAGCTCATCGTGCGGGCCATTGACGGCGACGTGTGCATCCTGGCCCGGCATTCGCCCTATGTAACGGCGCTGGGCACGGGTGAGGCACGGGTGACCATTGACGGCAAGCGCCGCCGCGCGGCCTGCGCGGGGGGGATGCTGGCAGTGACGAAAGACAATGTGCGCCTTGTGGCCACCACCTTTGAGTGGGCAGAGGATATCGACGCGGACCGCGCCCAGCGAGCGAAGGAGCGCGCGGAGCAGCTGATTGAAAAGGCCAAGGACCAGCGCGAGCTGGAATTGGCACAGGCGCGCCTGAAGCGCGCGCTGACACGTCTGCAGGTCACGGCAAAATAGCTGTGCAGGAGAGGCGGGCTTTGGCCCGTCTTTCTTTTTTGCCGCTCGGGGGGTATACTATTTTGGTTAGCCCGGCTGCCGCCCGCCGCCGCGCGGAAAGGTGCGGGAAAATAAGTGCAAAGGAGGCGCCGCGCTTTGCAGGACGCCCAGACCTTGAGACGGAATTTTTTGTGGAATACATTCGGACAGCTCACCTATATGCTGTGCCAGTTCCTGTGCGGTATCCTGGTGGTGCGCCTGGCCGGGGAGCAGGTTTCCGGCGTGTACAATACGGCGCTTACGGCCACGGGCATTTTTCTGTCCATCGCATCCTACGGCATGTACAGCTTTCAGGTGTCGGACATCCGGGGTAAGTAC
>OOCP01001019.1_pt1 | contig 31387 bp, 20 predicted proteins | sample 1671511 | NCBI WGS metagenome assembly OOCP01 (sample SAMN06348164, study PRJEB24527) | human gut metagenome | biome: human gut; feature: ankylosing spondylitis patient; material: feces | host: Homo sapiens | place: China | collected 2015-10 | reverse complement strand
ATTTTCTTTTGGCGGTGAACCGAAATTCGCCCCTTAGCAGTAGGGATAGGAATCACACAATCTAAGAACATTTTAGGACCCTTTTAGAGGACAGTTACTTCCCTCTAATATTAGCAAAATTCTTGGGGAAATGCAAGGGCTTTTTTATTAAAAAATCAAAGATCTGAAGAGATTCTGAGTGGAATTAGATTGATGGAGGGAAGATTTTCTGGGAAACTAGCGCTAAGGCCAATAACACCCCATCGGCAGAGAGGGTACGTTCTTCTCCATCCACGGAGACCGTTAAGGTTAAGGCATCCCCTTCAACGCCACGGACAATCTGGGCCTTTTCCAAAATCTCGATGCCACGCGCTAACAAGTCCTGTTTGATGGTGGCGGCCATTTCACGGTCGGTCTTGGGTAAGAACACCTCCCCGCGTTGTAACAGGGTGACTTTGGCACCGAAATTCGTGAAGATCGATGCAAATTCGAGCCCAATAAAGCTCGTACCCACAATCACTAAACGTTCCGGCAACGTTTCGCAGTCGAGTAACTCAGTACTCGTCATCACCCGTTTGCTCGTTTCGAGCCCAGGAATAGCGATGCGTTGATTGACTGCCCCCGTGTTAATGAGGATCTTCTTGGGCGCATAGTCAACCAGCGTGCCGTCGGCTTTTTCCACACGCACATGATCACGGTCGAGGAAGTACGCCACGCCATCGACGATTTCTGCCCCAGTACCCGCGATTTTGTCGTAGTTTTTCTGGCGCAATTTCGCAATGAACTGACGTTTTTCCGTTAAGGCGCGTTCATAATAGCGATCTTCATGGTACTTGCGACTTTTAAATTCCAGCGTCTTCGACGGAATACAGGCGATGTTAATGCAGGTACCCCCGTACATCTGGGAGGATTTTTCGACCAACACCACGCGTTCCCCACGTTTGGCTAACGCGCCAGCCAAGGTCTTACCGGCTTTACCAAAACCAATTACAAGCGTATCTACGGTTTGCATAAGAGAGTGCTCCAAAATGAATAATTTAATCGCGTCGGGTGTTTGGCGTAGTACAGAAATAGGGGGTTCTGCACTACAGGAGACTGAAAACGGTTCAGGAATGCATATCGAGGTAGAACGTTGGGTCAGTCAGGGTGACAAACACCTGACAAAATTTAAGGAAATTATAGAGCCTGCTCGTTAAGAAACCTACTGAGGATTAATTTGTTTGCAAATGCCCTGAGTGTCGTTACATTTGTCAAAAAGACGTCAAATATGGCTATTTGGCGACAAATCGTTCTCGCCAGAGCTCCGTCGCAAGGCGCCAGAACGCCGCGGTGGTATCGGCACCTAACCGTGTAAAGCCCAAGTGTTGCCAGGCGGCTTCCCGCTCTCCCTTCAAATCGTCGGGGTTTAATGGACGAGCTCCTGCTTGCTTGGAGAGTTTTTGCCCATCTGCATTGAGTACCAAGGGAAGGTGAAAGTACTCGGGGTGAGCGTAACCCAAGGCATCCATCAGAAGGAGTTGGCGAGCGGTGTTGTCCAGCAGATCGGCACCTCGCACGATATGGGTGACCCCTTGGAAATGGTCATCGACGACCACGGCCAGTTGGTACGCCCACAGACCATCGGCCCGTTTGAGGACAAAGTCCCCCACCTCCGTTTCAACGCATTGTGTTTGAGGCCCATAGTAACGATCTACCCAGTGAATGGGCTGGTTATGGGTACGGAAACGAATGGCACGAATGGCGCGTCCGCCAGTCCCGTCACGACAGGTGCCCGGATAGACATTCGCAGCGAGGCCAAGTGCTTGAGCGCGTTGCGCTACTTCACTGCGGCTACAGGCGCAACCGTAGGCATGATGGGTCGCGAGAAGCGTGGCGAGGGCTGCCTCGTAGTGCGGGTATTGGTCGTGTTGCCAGAGGACGGGTTCATCACTCTCGAGCCCCAGGGCAGCGAGTGTCGTCAGGATATGTTCACCGGCCCAAGGGAGGTCGCGGGGAGGATCGATATCCTCGATGCGAATCAGCCAGGTGCCCTGGTGGGCGCGGGCATCCAAATAACTGGCCATCGCGGCGACTAGGGAACCGCGATGAAGGGCTCCCGTAGGAGAGGGAGCAAAGCGACCACGATAAGAGAGGGGTTGCGTCATGCGTTGAGTTCGTTGTTTAGAGAAAAGGTCGGTTAGCATGGGGCTAACCGACCTTAAGGTCATCCAATAAGTCCGCTTAGTTAGGCACGGGTGTGCACCTGTTCAAGCGGTCCTTCCTCTTCAAAGGTAGGCGCGACATAGGGGCGCCCAGGATATTTAACTGCTTCATACACCACGGGCTGAATCAGCTCGGGACGCGTATGGACTTGCTCCAGGGGACCCTCTTGCGCCACGGTAATGACCGTGGCAGGGCGTCCTGGATACCGGGGCGATTGGTAGTTATAGGGTTCTACCTTCGTCGGATCCGTGTGGACCTGAACGAGTCCCGCTTGAGCCAGATTGGCTTCGAGCCCTTCGGCGATGGCCGGTAACGTATCCGCTTGCGAGAGGTTCACGATGCTATCGTGGACCAAGGGGGCGTCGGCCGTTGTCACGACCTCCACCGTATCCTCGGCTACGGGCGTGGTTTCAACGCGAGGCTCCACGGGCGCTTCGTTGACGATCGGTTCGATCGCTTCCAACTCTTCCGGGAACTTCACCGGTTCAACGGCCGGGGTTTCTTTGGGTTGATGCGTCGGAAGCACATTGGCTTCGCCCACCGCAAACGGAGTTGCCTTCACAATCGTCTCGGTCATGGTGAGGCCTTCGACGATTTGTGCCAACGGTTTCTTCGTGGCTTGCACCGAGGGGTTCACCCAGGCTTGCGGCTGACGGACCGGTTGCGAGACCTTTTCAAAGATCTCGCTCATCTGCTGCGTGACGGCAGCGAGATGTTCCGGACTATTCAGTTCGCGTTTCATCGTTTCCGGCAACGCCTCTTTGTTTTGACGCTGATGGTGTTTCGGACGACGATGGGACTTCTTCGTTTCGATCTGTACGAGCGCTTCGGGTTCCTGAACCGTAGTGTCGGTATCCACCGCACGCCCAAGATTGTCTGGGGCGCGATAGACTTCCTTCAAGTTGGCGCACGGCGCCTTGGTTTCGATCTGAACCAATTCGCTCGTTTCACTAACGGCAGGGGGTTGCGCGGCAACCACGGGTTCAGCCTTCGGCGTGACCTCCGACGTGGCCGTCACGATGGGCGCTTGAGCCAACGGCGCGGGTTCGCTCACTGGCGTGACCGGCGTAACAACGGGAGCCTCGGCGAGGTTCTCTTCGTGGAGCGCTTCGGTCACGACATCGGTCGCGGCGATGCTCTCGGCTGGCGTATTATCGAGCGTTTCCGCTTCGACATTACCTTTGTTGGAGCGACGACGGCGACGACGTGGACGGCGACGGGCGTTCTTTTCATCCCCTTGATCGAGCGCGTCGTGGGTTTCCGTTTCCGGTACCTCGTCAGCACTCACCGCTTCGGTTTGAGCGTCTGCTCCGTCGAGGGTGCTCTCTTGAGCGAGAGTGCGTGGTGCTGGGACGACGTTTGTGCCCTTGCTATCGGATTTCTCCGTTTCAAGGGACTCGGCGGGGGCGGCTAACCCGCGCGTTTCGACGGCCGTTTGAGCGTCATTGGCTCCCTCGGCATTATCGTGCCCCTTACGACGGCGACGCGGACGGCGCGAGGGCTTATCCGAGTCGAGTGGCTTAAAGTCCTTGCTGCTGGCATTTTGGGTCGCATCATCGAGGCGTTCGACGTTGCCACGCTTTTTATCGTCTAAGCGATCGGACTTTTCGGCGCGTTCCGCTTTCTCGGCACGTTCGGCCTTCTCCGTCTTCTCGAGTTTGTCCACACGGTCGAGTTTTTCTTTGCGTTCTTCACGGTCCTTGCGATCAAAGCGATTGCGCGGATTCTTACGCGAGGGACGACGCGATTTACGCTTATCGTCGCGACCTTCACGCGGTGCCTTTTCTTCTTCGCTCACTTCGACGCTCGGCGTTTCGGCCTTCGTATCGTCCCCAAAGAAGAAACGAACAATGCGCTGGAAGATACCCTGTTTGGGGGTGACCGGCTGTAAGGGAACGCGTTCACCTGCCTTGTCGGGGGTGGCCTCGGTCTTATCTTCCGCCTGAGCATGGACCGGAGCGGGCGTGCTCGGCAACACGTTCTTGATCACGGGCACTTGCTTCGGACGAGCGGGCTTATCTTCTTGACTCTTCTGAGCATACGGATCGTCCGCCTGCGTGGTGTCAATGTCTTCCACACGGTTGTAGCTCGCGATCGTTTCTTCTAAACGGTCGTCATCTTGACGCAAGCGCTCGATATGGTAGTGCGGCGTTTCAAGATGCATATTGGGGATGAGCACCACAGGCACACGGTGACGGGCTTCGAGTTTCGTGATGTCGTTACGTTTTTCGTTCAACAGGAAGGTCGCAACGTCGACCGGCACTTGGGCGTGCACCGCCCCCGTGCCTTCCTTCATGGCTTCTTCCTGGAGGATACGTAAGACTTGCAACGCGCAGCTTTCGGTATCACGAATCACACCGACGCCGTTACAACGCGGGCAGGTGATGTGATTGCCTTCGCTTAAGGCCGGACGCAATCGCTGACGCGAAAGTTCCATCAAGCCAAAGCGACTGATCTTCGCGACTTGAACGCGAGCACGGTCATAGTGCAGGGCGTCTTTCAAACGTTGCTCAACGGCACGTTGGTTCTTCGGGTCGATCATGTCAATGAAGTCGATCACGATGAGCCCACCCAAGTCGCGTAAGCGCATCTGACGAGCGACTTCGTCGGCAGCTTCACAGTTGGTTCTAAAGGCCGTTTCTTCAATATCAGAACCGCGGGTCGCACGAGCCGAGTTGACGTCAATGGCGACGAGCGCTTCGGTGTGGTCCACCACGATGGCACCTCCCGAGGGGAGGGGAACTGTACGCGAGTAGGCGGTTTCGATCTGGTGTTCAATCTGGAAACGCGTGAAAATCGGAATGTCTTCACGATAGCGCTTCACGCGATTCACCATATCGGGCATCACGTGCGCCATGAATTGACGGGCTTGTTCGTAGATTTCGTCTGTATCGACTAAGATTTCCCCAATTTCCGGCTGGAAGTAGTCGCGAATGGCACGCACAACCAAATTGGATTCTTCGACGATTAAGAAAGGAGCCGGATTGATGCGCTTTAAGGGCTTGCCTTGATAGGTGGGAGTATTCACGGAGACCGTGGTTTTGTGACCTCGTTCTTCGCGAACCAATTCGTATTGCGGTTCGGCGGCTTCACTGATCGCCGTCCAGAGTTTTAAGAGGTAGTTTAAGTCCCACTGCAACTCTTCGGTCGAGCGACCAATCCCTGCGGTGCGAGCAATGGTGGACATGCCGTGCGGGAGATCCAGTTTTTCCATCGCTTCACGCAACTCTTGACGCTCTTCGCCTTCAATGCGACGCGACACCCCACCTCCACGCGGATTGTTCGGCATCAAGACTAAGTAGCGACCGGCCAAGCTCACAAACGTCGTCAGGGCTGCCCCTTTGTTACCACGTTCTTCTTTTTCGACTTGAACAATCAGTTCCTGACCTTCCGTAATGGCTTCGCGAATGGTGCAGTTACGCACATCCACCCCTTCTTTGAAGTAGGCGCGAGAGATTTCTTTAAACGGAAGAAAACCGTGGCGTTCTTCGCCATAGTTCACAAAGCAGGCTTCAAGACTGGGTTCAATACGCGTCACAATCCCTTTGTAAATATTGGATTTACGCGCTTCGCGACCAGCGGTTTCGATATCGATGTCGATGAGCTTTTGCCCGTCGACAATCCCCACGCGAGTTTCCTCGGGGTGGGTCGCATTAAAAAGCATGCGTTTCATGTTGTTAGCACTCCTACTGCCACTGACGCGGGCAGGGTAAGGGCGTGCTTGATGGGAGGGCGGTTTTGTATTGGCTCTGTGGGCAACGGTGGTGGGCGTTATCTCGTAGTAACGCCAAACTTTTGGGACCTCAGCACTGGCCTCAAGCGGGGGCTTAAGGCACAAGGGTGCTCCCCAAAAGTGAAGTCATCACGCGTAAGAGGCGCCAAGGGCGTACGAGGGGTACGACGACGAAGCGCTTAGCGTGTCTTCAACACCTTTCACCGTCCAAGCGACCCCATAAAGGGGCTTTCTTGGACGGGATCCGTCCGGTTTTTTTCCTTGCGGCACTGTGTTCGTTGACTCTGATGGCGAGCGGATAAGGGTTCGATAAAACCGCACGCGTTCGCTCCCGAGTCACGTGTGGGGAGAGTCAAACCTAATCCAAAGATCAGGGATCAATCCCTCACAGTCTCCGTTGGCCTTCGCATAAACGACTCCCCGTTTATCGAGGCGGAGGTGTAAACCTAATCGCTGATAAGGAGTGCCTAAACGCCATAACGCTGGTAAACGCCCAAGAAAAACAGGACTGCTTACGGTATACCGAGCACCGGGGCGCTTTGCTGAGGCGCTTCAACTCAACACGACACCTCGTCGTGGGGGAGCGGCTTCTCACAAAGGACCGTGTTGGTACCAGACCAAACAGCGTTTTCAGTTGGGGCGATCGTTTATCAATCCTGACAGCCCAAGAGGCAATAAAAACAATAACAATCAAGCAAACGTTCTAGGGTTGCCATGGTCCTAAAACGTGTGTCTACGGTTTGACTTGTATTCACTGATCGGTGTCGTCGCGCGGTCAGGTTGAGTGCACGGTCCACTGCGGTCCTATCGGGTGTTCCCGAGCATCTGTGGGGGGTGTAGCGACTTTTCGTCGTCCGTTTTCTTTCTCTTGGCTCTAGCGTCGAAAAGGGAGTGGGTAGAGGCCCAAAATTCCCGCATTTTGCGCGAGCGCTAAGAAAACATTGAGGGCGAACAATTAGCCCTGATACACCGTACTACCCCAACAAGACAGACTCGTGTGCGGCCCTCATGCGCAGTGACTCACACTGCAACGTGATGCGCGGATCTCACTGACATCAATGACGTCAATCAGCCAACGTAGACTTGTTGAAAAAAAAGGGGTACCGCTAAAGATGTTATGACTAAAACCTTTAGCGATGAAAACTTATTCATTTCTCTGATGCGCTATGATGAAGTGCCTGAAACCAAGGGCCCTTTGCCCTTAGCCCACCGACACTGCGATAACGCAACCGTGAGATACCTTGGTAACGTCCCTCTCCTTGCGGAGAAAATGACGCCCAGTTGAGAATTATAGACGATGACAGAGCACACTAAGGAAGATTTTGCCCTTATACCTTCAAATAAATTAGCCCTCGTGCCTCAGGACGCGGTTTCTTTTGTGAAAATTGGCCCCGATGCGGATGGACAGCGTTTGGATAATTTCCTCTTAAAGTTGGGAAAAAGTGTGCCTAAGAGCCATATCTACCGCATCATTCGTGGGGGAGAGGTGCGGGTAAACAAGTCCCGTGCCAAAGCCGAAACCAAATTGAGTGAGGGGGATATCGTGCGTATTCCGCCCATGCGACGCTCGCGTTCTGAAGTGAGTAAACCCGCAGCCGTCCCCCTTTCCGAGTCCAGTTTGGACGTGCTCTATGAAGATCGCCACCTCTTGGTGATTAATAAACCCTCGGGGCTCGCGTCCCATGGGGGCTCAGGCATTGCGCACGGACTCATTGAGCGGTTGCGTGCGAGTCGACCTGACGAACCTTTTTTGGAATTGGCGCATCGGCTCGACCGAGAAACCTCGGGAGCCCTCATTGTGGCCAAAACCCGTAAGGCCCTGGTACGCATGCATGACATGATGAAAATGGGCGGCTTTGAAAAGCACTACACCACCCTCGTAAAAGGCGATTGGGTCAATGATCGGCAACACGTGAAGTTAGCTCTCACAAAAACGGTGTTGGCCAATGGGGAACGATTTGTCAAAGTGGACCCTGAGGGGATGAGTGCGCACAGTATTTTTACGCTTTTACACCGCTACGGTGAGGTGTCTCTCCTAGATGTGGAGCTCAAAACGGGCCGTACACATCAAATCCGTGTGCATGCACTCTCACAAGGCTTTCCGCTTGTCGGAGACGATCGGTATGGCGATTTCGAGTTTAACCGAGCGGTTCGTCAGGGGGCGCTTGCGCATACGCCGTTAAAGCGAATGTTCCTCCATGCCCGCGAGTTGCACTTTATTCATCCGGTCACCAACGAACCGGTCAACGTGTTTGCCCCGTTACCGGAGGATTGCATGACCCTCTTGCAGGCGCTCGGATGGGCGCCGATCAATGTGGCCCCCTCTCAATCCTAATGCTGTCTTGGAGTGATTTAACGTGATGACGACCTCACCGACCTCCGCTGGCGAGTTTGCCTATGATCTGGTTGTGTTTGACTGGGATGGAACGTTGATGGATACCACCGGGTTGATTGCCCGAGGGATTCAGCACGCCGCGCGTGTCATGGGCTATACGCCCCCGAGTTTGGCACTCGCTCAATCCACCATTGGACTCGATTGGCGTGAGGCCCTCCGCATTGCGGTGCCGGAGTGTCCGCCGAGTGAGCATTTGCGGTTTAATGAAATCTATCGTCAATGGTACATCCCGAATGAAAAAACCGTTTTTCTCTATGAAGGGATTCGGGAGCTACTCACTGAGCTCAAAGTGGCCGGGGTTCAAATTGCCGTAGCGACGGGGAAGAGTCGCTTGGGACTCAACCGGGTATTGGCCGCCACTGGGCTCGAAACGGTTTTTGATTCGACGAAAACGGCAGATGAAACGGCCAGTAAGCCTCAACCCGATATGCTCGAGTGGATTGGCATTGAAACGGGGGTCGCGCCAGAGCGTACGGTGATGGTGGGGGACTCCGTATTCGATATTGTGATGGCGAATCGGTATGGGTGCGATGCGATCGCGATGCTCTACGGGGCAGGGGACGCGCAAACGCTTCGTCAACATCGGGTTCGGTACTTTTGTCACGATGTTGCTCAATTACGACAAGCCCTTTACGCGGAGAAACGCACGTAACTCGCTCCGAGTCAACAGCCATCAGGGCACACGACGTGGACGAGCGGCTCGGAGAAGGTGTTACGGTGAAGTGCCTCTCTGGGTGTCCAATACACAGAACCAAAAAAAGGTTTACTTTTGCTAAAAAGATTTGATAGGATAGGGAAAACCCTAGGATTAACCATTTCGTTGTTTTCAACGCTTTAGCCTTCGTTCGTAGGTCGCTTGCGATGCACATCATTCAAAAACTTGGCGCCTTGGTTTTCACTGCTCTCATGGGGATGACAGGATCGGGGCATGCTCAGACTACAGGGACTGAGCCCTCTTTGACATACCATGCAGATGTGGTCGTTGTGGGTGCGGGTGGGGCGGGTTTGTCTGCGGCCGTGCGGGCTGCTGAAGAAGGCGCACGCGTTATTGTGCTGGAAAAAATGCCCATGATCGGGGGAAATACGGTGCAATCGGCGGGGTTTATGTTGGCTGTACCTCCGCAAGTGCGTGACAAAGAAGAACGCGAAACGATTCATACCAAGTTGCTCGGGGATATGCTCCAAGAGGGAGGGGCCGACGCGAACCGCGAACGCATCGAACATATGCTCGATCGTAGTGATAGGGCGGTGTCGTGGTTGCGTAAACAAGGGGCCGATTTAGAGGCGACGCAGGACTATTCCAATCTCAATTACCCGGTTGCCTTTCATCCGATCGCGGGCTCATACACGGTGGGCGAAGAAATTATCAAGGCCCTCGTTCATAGTGCAGAAACCCTCAATATTCCTATGTTGACCCTGACGCATGTGACGAAGTTGCTCTTAGACAATGAGGGCACCGCCACGGGAGTTCAAGCCATCACAGCGGACGGTCGTAAGATTGAAGTGCAAGCCGCAGCCGTCGTCATTGCCTCGGGGGGCTTTGCCGAAAACCGTCAGCTCCTCGAAAAGTACGTCAAACTCCCCTTCCCGATGAGTAGCACCAATTTGCCAGGTACCACGGGTGACGGGATTGAAATGGCGTTGGGAGTGGGGGCCGATTTAGTCGCGATGAATCATGTGATGATTCACTTGACCACCATGCCCTTCTCGGGGCTCTTGATGCCAGTGCAGGCCCGATCGGCTGGTGGCATCCTGATTAATAGTCAAGGTCAACGCTTTACCGACGAACTCTCTCACGATGTCGCCCCGTTTTATCAGCGCGCGGACGGTCATGCGTGGTTAATTTTGGATCAGAAAATCATCGATCGTTATCCGGTGTTACGTAACTACGCACAGCTTGGCTTCATGATGAAAGGGCGTACCGAAGAAGAACTGGCCCGGATGATCCGCGTCTCGCCTCAGCAACTCTATGATGAACTACAACGCTACCGCGTCGATGTGTCTCAGCATGAAGACCCGGTCTTTCATCGCGCGACGCTAGCGAGTGCCCTGAACCACTATCCTCTTTATGCGGTGAATGTGGAACCAGGGCTACAAAGCACCCTCGGGGGTATCCGTACGGACTTAACCGCCCGCGTACTGCGACCCAACCGCACCCCCATCCCGGGGCTCTATGCGGTGGGTGAAGTGGCTGGCGGTATTTTCGGTAGCCGCCGTATTGAAGGCTCGGGGCTCACGGCGAGCATCGTTTTTGGGATGATTGGGGGTGAGCAAGCTGCACACTACGCCAAGACCAATCCGCGTCGTACGCTACCCAAGGCAATGGAAGTCATGGCCGAGCCACCCGTTACGCCCGTACATATCCAACCCTCAACCCTAGCGAATAATCCGCCCGAGGTGAAGGTGCCTACTGACGCGACACCGAGTACGCCCAAAACAGGCTCCTAAGCCCGAGTAGCTTCAGCGCTTCACTCACACCCCCGTTAAGCGATCCCATTGCGAAAACGGGCCTAACTCAGTAAGCTTGGAAGTCAATTCTTCCTTCCACTCACTGTTTGCCTTAGCGCAAAGGTTAGGCATGTCGTTACGGATATTTCATAGTGCCGATTGGCATTTCGGCAAGATGATCGGTCCTTTGGACCGGACGCATGATTTTGAAGCGTTTCTGGAGCGGTTTCTGGCCCTTGTCGAAGCGCGTCGCCCTCAGGTTTTGCTATTGGCTGGGGATATCTTCGATACCTCGCTGCCCTCAAATAACGCGCAAAAACTCTACTACACCCTCATTCATCGCTTACAAAACACCTCCATTGAAGCCGTGGTGATTGCCGCTGGGAATCATGACTCGCAACGGTTTCTCGACGCTCCCCGTGCACTCTTAGAAACCATGAATTGTTTTATTGCAGGCACGCGTCCCGAGGAGCAGGTGTTTGTGTTACGCGATCGCGATGGAAATCCACGACTCGGGGTGGCGGCAGTGCCATACTTACGCGAGGCCGATGTACGCAAGGGCGGGTTGGACTATTCCGATGCAGATCGCGCTACCCTCTTTGAACAAGGGGTTCGCGCTCACTACGATCATGTCTACGCGCTTTTGGAGGAGACGCTCGCTGGGGCGAACGTCCCACGCGTGGCGATGGGGCATTTGTTTGTCGTTGGGTCCGAGCTTCGCCCCGGGGTGACGAGTGCCAAAGATTATGGGGTGGCCAATGTGGGTTCACTCAATGCGGTCAGTAGTCGCGCTTTTGGTGACGCCTGGGACTACGTCGCGCTGGGGCACATTCATCATGCGCAAGCCGTTGAAGCCCCCGTACCGATGCGCTATGCCGGCGCTCCGTTGGCGTTGAGTTTCAACCATCGTCACTACGAACACAGTCTCGTGGAGTTGACCTTTGACGCAGCGGGAGTGATGCATACCGAATTGCTTCCGATCGAGCAGCCTCGTGCGTTTATCCATATTGAGGGAGACTTAGCGCAGATCGAAGCACAGTTGCGTGAAACGGGGAAAAACCACCCATCCGCCTACGTGGAAGTGCATCTTACCGACGGGGAGGCGCCAGTGAATTTGTCCGAAGCGCTCGCACACTTGGCGCAAGAGGTGGGGGTTGAACTCATTGCGGTACGAAACACCCAAGCCATGCGCCGCTATCAAGACGCCGATGCACAAGGGATTCGACTCGATGACTTTACGCCCGAAGAGGTGTTTAAGCTCTATGCCCAAACCCTGCCGATGGGTTCAGAGGAAATGGCTCGTTACGAGGCCTTGCTCTCACAATCGGTAAAACAGGTATTAGCGGGTAAGTCCGTGGAGGAAAGTTAAGTGCGACTTTTAACGTTGGATTTTGAAAATGTCAATTCGCTCTACGGACACTGGCGTATTGATTTTACGCATCCCGACTATGTCCGCAATCCGCTTTTTGCCATTATTGGTCCCACAGGCAGTGGAAAAAGTTCGCTCTTAGACGCTATTTCGCTTGGACTCTATGGACAAACGCCCCGCATGCAAACCATGGGCTCGGGGGACGAATCCGATATTGCCTGTCCGGTTCTCAGTAAAGGCGAAAAACTCGTGCGTGCTCAGGTCTGTTTTGAGGCGGATGGACGCGTTTATCTCAGTCGCTGGCAACGGCGAATCGGCGTGCGTAGTGGAAAATTAAATCCCCCAGAGGTCGAACTCATTGCGCTGGCGACGCCCGAGGCAAACGAAGGCGAAGTGGTCACCACAAAGCTCACCGAGTGGCGAGAACAGATAGAAGCCCTCACTCACATGACGTTTGCGACGTTTTTACGCAGTGTGCTTCTCTCTCAGGGGGCTTTTGCGGATTTCTTGAAAGCCAAGGATGACGACCGGGCAGCGTTACTGGAACAGATTACTGGAACCGCCATTTACACCGAGGTGAGTCGCTGGGTTTTTGAGAAGGCCAAATATGAGCGCCATCAACGTGAACAGATTGAAGCGCGACTCGGGGCGATCACTCTCTTGAGTGACGCAGAGCGCCAACAGATGGAGTCTGAGGTTTCTCAAGTGACCCAAGCGGTCCAGGCGCTTAAAGCACAACGAACCCAAATCGATGCCCAATGGCAGTGGCGCCGTTCGCTCAATCAGGCGGAGCGTCAGTACCGTACGGCACTGACGCAAAGTGATGGCTATCGTAAAGAGCATCTCGCTTACCAAACCGAACGGGAACGCGCTCAACGGGCCCGCCAAGCGCTCGAGCCAGCGCGTCTTTGGGATGAGGTGCAAACGCAAACGGCATTAACGCAAACGTTAAGCGTGGCAGTAACGCGCTTAGACGATGCGCTAAAAGCGGCCCAAGCGAGTCTCAGCACCTTGAGCGGAGACGCTCAAACGGCACGTCAGGCGCTTGACGTGGCACAAACCGAAGAGAAAGCCTTTGAACCTCTCTTAGAGCGCGTGGTTGCTCTCGATCAGGCGATAACGCTCGGCAGACAAAAGTGGGAACAAGCGAGTCAACAGTCGGCGCATCACACGCAACGTCTGGCTCAGACGGAGGGTACACTCGCCGACTTACAACGCACACTTGTGGCATACCAAAACGAACGTACCGAGCTCACGAAAACCTATGATGTGACACGTCCCATCGAGTCCACTCAAGCGTGTTGGTTGGCCCTCGAGCAATGGGAAAAAGAACGAGGACAGTGTGCGGATGCGCGAAAACGTCACAGCACTGTCCAAGCCGATCGAGAGCGTGAGCGCACGCACTACGAATTAGCCCAACAGGCTCTGCCAGCACTTCGTGCCGCGTATACGCAAGCCGATGAAGATGTGACACAACTCACCCAAGACTACGACGCGCGTTTTGGAAAAGCCCGTTTGCTCGAACAGCTCACGCGTTGGCTAGCGGCACGTCGTCAAGCGCAAAGCGAAGCGCACTGGTTGTCGCTCTCACGGGTCGATCAAGCCTTAAGGGACTTAGAAAACACGTGGGAGCACGAGGCGCCCGCTCCTTGGTGGGATGCGTCGGGACGTCCAAGCTTAGTGGCTAAACGCCTCGAATTAACGCGACCTTTAGAGGAGGCGTTGGCGAGCAATCCAGCACTGGCCCAACGGTTAGAGGCGCTACGGGACCTGCCAGCGGCACAGCTTGTGCAAGAAGAGGACACGTCACTCTTAGCATGGGCGCAATCCGAGGAGGAGTTCGCTCATACCCTTGAGGCGAGGCGACAAGCCCGTCAAAGGGCCGAAATGGCTTTACGTCAAGGGGAGGAAACGCTCGCGTTAGCGAAGACGAAATACGATCACGTCCAAGCGCAACATACGCTCCTCACGGAGCGCTACGAGCAAAGTGTCTCGTCCGAAGCACAGGCTAAGGCGACGTTAGCTCAACACGCCATCGCCTTGAGACTGATTACGCCTGAGCAGGTGTTTACGCCCTCCGACATAAGGGCTGCGCTCAAAGCGCTTGATGCCCAAATGGGGGCACTAAAGGGGGCCAAAGAGCGACTCGTTGAGCTCGAGAATTTGAGCGTAAAGGTGCAGACGCAATGGCAAGCGGCTCAGGAAACAAAGCGTGTTCTGGAGCGTGAAGGGGGTGAGTGGCAAACACTGGCAGAAAAAGCCCGTGAGTCGCTTGAATCGTTACAGCAAGAGCGTCATGCGCTTTTTGGTAGCCAAGATCCCAAAGTCCACGCACGGCAATTAAAGGCGAAGAGCAACGAGCGAAGTGAAGCCTTTCAGGCGATCTTGGCTCGTCAAACCGAGGCGAGTCAAACGGTGGTGGAATTAACCACACGTAGCGAAGAAAAACGTACCCAGTTGAGCGAACAACGTCATCGTGAGACGCTCTCACGAGAACAGTTTGCCCAGGCACTGGTTGCGGCAGCAATCCCTTCACTGGAAGCGCTCCAAACGATACGACTTCCGTTAGCCGATATCGAAGCGCTCGAAGCGGAGGCTCTCCGTCGTGAGAAAGCCCTTGAGGCGAGTTTGGTCGAAGTGAAAGTGCGGCAAGACACGGTTGAAAAATTGAAGGCACAAGCGCTCAGCACTCATACCGAGGACGAATTGACCGAGCGCTTAGAGCGCCTTTCGGAGACCCTTGAGACACAAGTCGCCCAACAACACCGATTAGCGAGTCGTTTAGAAAGCGATACCCAAGAACGCTCCAAACACCTCGCAGCGCAACAGGAGTTAGCCCGCCAACGTGCTAAAGAAGCCGATTGGCAGGGGTTAAGTTCGTTGATTGGCAGTCATGATGGGAAAAAATTTCGCACGATTGCCCAAAAGATCACCTTTAAAGTGTTGTTGAGGGAAACCAACCGGGTCATGCGAACGATGACCACGCGCTACTCGCTCGCGGCCGCTGGGGTGAGTGGCATGGGGGTGGATGTGATTGACCATGACATGGGCAGTATTGTTCGTACGGCCAGTAATTTGTCAGGTGGGGAGACCTTCATGGTGAGTCTATCGATGGCATTGGCCCTTTCACGTATGGGAGGTCAGTACCTCAACGTGGATACGCTCTTTCTGGATGAGGGGTTTGGTACGTTGGACGAGGAGGCACTCAATAAGGCGATCTATGCCTTGGAAACGTTGCAGCGCAGTAGTGGCAAACTCATTGGCATCATCTCGCACGTGAAGATGATTCGCGAGCGTATCGTGCAACAAGTGCAGGTTAAACCGATCGCTGGGACGGGACGAAGTCTTTTAGTGGGCTCGGGGATTAGCCGGCTGGATTAACAAACGGGCGCTAACCGGTGTTGAACCGCTTAGCGCCCGTTGATGGCGTCAAAAGGATAGGTTAGTCTTGGGCGTCTGGACGCTTTTCTTCGCCAATGAGCTGGGTGCTGTCAAACTGGCGTTGGTTGTGTTTGTGTTTCCAAATAACGAGTGCCATACTCGACATCACAAAAATACCAAAGATGAGCATGGTGCCGGGTACTGAAATATCGGCTTTGATAAGAAGTGCATACACGCCCAACATCACCAAAATGGAGAGGTTTTCATTGAAATTTTGCACGGCAATCGAGCGCCCAGCACTCATGAGCACGTGCCCACGGTGTTGTAATAGGGCATTCATCGGCACCACGAAAAAGCCCGCACAAATCCCCACGAGAATTAAGCCTACGGCAGCGATTAACACGGCCCAACGTAATTCCCAACCAAAGAGATGTAAACCTCCCGCGGGAACCATGTCTTGAGTGAAGTAACTCATCACAATCACCAAGACGCCCATGCAAATGCCCATCGGAAGCACAGCCAGTGAACGCTTGAGCGGAATCTTGGCCGCCGCCAGCACTGCCCCCACCGCAATGCCTAAGCTTACGACCGCTTGCATGATGGCGCCTTGAGAGAGGTCCATCCCCAGGGCATGATTACACCATTTCAGGACTAAGAACTGCAAAACAGCCCCCGCCCCCCAAAAGAGCGTGGTGACGGAGAGTGAAATTTGCCCGAGCTTATCGGTCCAAAGCAATTGACAGCTTTTGGCAAATTTCTGAATGGTGTGAATCGGATCTAAGGGCTGTTTTGGGTAACGTGCGCCCGTATCGGGAATGGCTAAATTGACGATCGATGCGGCTAAATACACGAAGGCAATGGCAAAGATGGCCGCTTCGGCAAAGCTATGCAAACCAATCGAACTTAAATGGAACGTATCTAAGATGGGTCGGGCGACTTCGGGTTTAATGAGCACCCCTCCGAGCACCACCCCTAAGATAATGGAGCCTACGGTGAGCCCTTCAATCCAACCGTTGGCGATTACGAGCTGGCGTGCGGGCAATAGTTCCGTCAAAATCCCATATTTAGCCGGTGAGTAGGCGGCTGCACCCACGCCCACAATCGCATAAGCGAGTAATGGGTGTCCCCCAAAGAGCATCAATAAGCACCCGATGGCCTTGATAAAGTTGGTGAGGAACATCACACGGCCTTTAGGCATCGAGTCGGCAAAGAGTCCCACCCAAGCGGCCAGTACGACGTAACTGATCACAAAAAAGAGTTTCAATAGGGGAGTCATCCAGTCGGGGGCACCAATACTGGTCAGCAAGGCAATCGCTGCAATGAGGAGCGCATTGTCGGCAAGTGACGACAAAAATTGTGCGCACATGATGGTGTAAAAACCGCGGTTCATGGAATTTCCTTTCTCTGGCGTGAGTGGGTGCTCAACGTCGAATCACTCAAAGGACGCGCTGGGCTCGAGGAACAGGGTGCTCGCTGAGCTCTGGCGATATGAGACTACCCATTCTAGCAAAGTCCCGTTGTGGATAACGGTTAAGATTTTCCCGAACATTTCACCTAGCGAGAACCGGTTCGCTAAGGACGAACGAGAACGCTTTCAAGCCCATGACGAAAATTTTTTCAATCCAATGGCGCACTGGACTACCCACACACGCAAGAAGGCGAGTAAGATTTCGCCTAAGGCTCATGCCTGTAGGATGAAGGTGCCCATGACTCAGTGGTAACAGAGCATGGACGCAAAACGAGTTAGCAGAGAAATAAAGGAAAAAGCAGTGCCACGTCCTATTTATGCTGAGATTGACATTCCAGCACTTAAACATAACCTAAGTGTGATGCGCCAAAAAGCTGGCGATCGTACCGTGTGGGCCGTGGTGAAAGCCAATGCCTATGGGCATGGACTCGAAACCGCAGTTGAGGCTTTTGGTGAGGCCGACGGGTTGGCCACGATTGATTTGTGCGATGCTCAACGCGCACGTGATGCCGGATGGACCAAGCGCATCTTATTGTTGGAAGGCTTTTTCGATGCCACCGACATTGATCCCTTACAACACTTAGGGGTGGAAACCGTTATCCATTCTCCGTGGCAGATTGAAATTTTGCGCTCGCGTCCCTTAGAAGACGTGCGGGTGCACATCAAGGTCAATTCGGGGATGAACCGTTTAGGGTTCTTGCCCATCGAAGTGAATACGGTCTGGGAACAGTTGACGGCCATTAAAGGGGTAAAGATTATGGGCGTTGTGACGCACTTTGCCAATGCCGAGTGGTCGTACAAAGCCGAAGATCCTGTATCCGTTGAAAAACAATTGGTGCGTATGGGGTATTTGGCACACTCGGCAACGGCTGCGTGTATGTCGAATTCCGCTGGGATTCTTTGGCATGACGAAGTGGGCGGTGAAGGTGTACGTGCCGGTGTGGCGCTCTATGGGATTAGCCCCGATAGTCGTATCAGTTCGGAAGAACTCAATTTGATTCCCGCCATGACGTTGGCCGCCAAAATTATTGCTATTCAACAAATTGCTCCGGGTGAAGCCGTAGGTTATGGGAGCCGTTGGCGTGCCAAGCGCCCCTCACGTATTGCGGTCGTGGCCTGTGGGTATGCCGATGGTTATCCGCGTACGATGCCCGATGGAGCCCCGACGTTTGTCGAGGGTCGTATTGCCCCCTTGGTAGGGGCCGTTTCCATGGATATGTTGGAAATTGACGTGACGGATGTGCCTGAAGCGAAACTCGGTTCTGTGGTGGAACTCTGGGGCAAAAACCTCAATGTCAACAAAGTGGCTGCAGCCTGCGGAACGATTGGCTACGAATTGATCTGTGCCTTGGCACGTCGTGTTCCGTTAAAAATTGTGCAAGACGTGGCCTAGCCCATTAGAGTGTTTCTAGGCAATAGCGGGCTCTTTCGGTGGTCAAGTCACCGTGAGGGCCCGTTTTTGTTGTCCCTTCCGTGTGTTCATCGGCTCTGCTAGCATTGAAGGCGAATGAAAATTGTCCATCCAACACGACATAGCTCCTAAAGGAAGTCATCCATGGCCAAAAAAGTCAAAACCGAATATGTCTGTAGCGAATGCGGGGGAACCGCGCTCAAGTGGCAAGGGCAATGCCCGCATTGTAAGGCGTGGAATACGCTTGAAGAATTTACCGTGCAAGAAGGGATTGCCTCACGCTACGGAACGGATCGTCTTGCCGGACGTCGTAGCTTTGTGGAAACGACAGGCACCTTACAAGATTTGGCGGATGTGAAAGTCGAGGACGTCCCCCGTACGATTACGGGCATTTCGGAATTTGACCGTGTCATGGGCGGGGGGTTAGTGCAAGGCTGTGTCGCTCTCATTGGCGGGGACCCTGGGATTGGTAAGTCAACCTTACTTTTACAGGTGATGGCCCGGTTGGTAGAAATGGGGCGCAGTGCTCTTTACGTTTCGGGTGAAGAAAGTCTCTCGCAGATTGCCGTGCGCGCTCAGCGATTGCAACTGCAGCCACGCGGGCTTGCGTTAATGAGCGAAATTGAATTGGAACACATTGAAGCCGTGATGACCGAACGTCGTCCCGAATTTGTGGTGATTGACTCCATTCAGACCGTATTTTCCAGTGCCCTAGACAGTGCCCCCGGGTCAGTCTCGCAAGTGCGTGAATGTGCGGCTCGCTTGACACGTATTGCCAAAATGTTGGGCTCAACGCTTGTCTTTGTTGGTCACGTCACCAAGGACGGTTCGCTCGCTGGTCCTCGCATCTTAGAGCACATTGTCGATACGGTGCTCTATTTTGAAGGCGATCAGCATTCCAACTTCCGTCTGGTGCGTGCCTTTAAGAATCGTTTCGGGGCCGTTAACGAGTTGGGTGTGTTTGCCATGACGGACCACGGGTTGCGTGGGGTCAGTAACCCGTCGGCGATTTTCCTTTCCGAATACAAAAGCAACGTACCGGGGTCAGCCGTTCTGGTCACTCAAGAAGGCACTCGCCCGCTCTTAGTCGAAATTCAGGCCTTAGTTGACACCACCCATTTACCCACCCCCCGTCGTTTGGCGGTGGGCGTGGATGCACAACGCTTGGCGATGCTCTTGGCGGTGTTACATCGCCATGCTGGGATTGGTTGCTTTGACCAAGATGTGTTCGTGAACGCCGTTGGCGGGGTCAAAATCAGTGAAACCGCTGTCGACTTGGCGCTATTAGCCGCAATCTATTCAAGCATTCGTAATAAACCGTTATCCCGTGGCGTGGTGGTCTTTGGGGAAGTGGGGCTTGCCGGGGAAATTCGCCCAGCTCCCCGCGGGCAAGAGCGTTTGCGTGAAGCGGCAAAACTTGGTTTTGCTAAGGCCGTGATTCCGCGTGCCAATGTCCCGCGTACTCCTATTGAGGGACTCGAAATCGTGGGGGTAGATCGTTTGGCGGATGCGCTTGAGGCGGCTGTAGGATAACAAAACGATGAAATGTCGTATAGAATCAAGGGACAAACTAGGTTGACGAAACCTGGAAGTTAAAATTTAAGGATTGAATAATCATGACGACTTTTACTAAACTCCTTCCGCCTGATGCTCAACCCGCTCAGCCCCTGTTGGATCGTGCTCACGACTTAGTGTTGACCTCGGCCCAACGTGCGGAATGGTCCGATACGTTTGAAACGGCTCAGGGTACGGTCACGGTGGCCGTCGAAGAAAAGCGCCCCTTGCAACTCGATGACGTTTTTGTGGACGACAAGGGGGAATTCTGGGTGGTGCGTCCAGCCGTCGAACGTGTGTTACACGTGACGGGGGATATGCGTACGTTACAGGAAGCCGCAACGGCACTCATTTCGCGTGGCGTGCCGGTGGCTGAAGCGCCCGAAGGGTTTGCTGTGCTTCCGATGCCCAATATCGCTAAGATGCTTGGCATGATTGGCTTAGATGTGATCGAAGTCGATGAACCGTTTGTGCCGGTGCGCTTTGATGTGCAACAGGGCGGTGGCTGTGGTTGCGGCGGCGGTTGTGGTTGCGGTGGTCACCACCATCACCATGACGACGAAGGCTGTGGCTGTGGCGGTCATCACCATCATCACGAAGACGCTTGCGGTTGTGGCTGCGGTGATCATCACCACGAAGACGATGCTTGCGGCTGTGGCTGTGGCGACCATCACCACCATCACGAAGACGCGTGTGGCTGCGGTTGCGGTGACCATCACCGCGAAGACGATGCTTGTGGCTGTGGTTGTGGCGACCATCACCATCATCACGAAGACGCTTGCGGCTGTGGTTGCGGTGACCATCATCACGAAACCGGTTGTTGTTCGGATGACGATGACTGCTGTTGTTCGGCTGATCAAGAACAAAACCGTGGCGGTTGCTGCGATGACGGCGAAGAGGATTGCTGCTGCTCGAAGGAACCGAAGAAGACGCAATGCGGTTGCGGCGGTCACTAATCTGACGTCAGAAAAGGACGGAGGGGCACCTTGGGTGACGCGTTCCGTCCTTTTAACCGATCACGCGGCATATTGCCGCGTTTTTTTTGCAATAAAAAAGCGCCCTTCTAAGAGAGGCGCTTTTTTTCGCGAAAGCCATGCTGATGCAATCGTGATGCAATGTTGATGCTGTTAGCTGTTTTTTGTCTACTAGATATTGTGGCTAAATAGCTAGAAACATACAACATATTGTGTTCTTGGTGCGGGAGATCGGACTCGAACCGACACGCCTTTTACGGCGTCAGGACCTAAACCTGGTGCGTCTACCAATTTCGCCACCCCCGCAAGGAATTCGCATTGTACCTGTTTTTGGAAAAGTTTGCACAACGACACCGTGCTTGTACGGTGTTATTCCTCCGATTCGTTGCCTGCGGTTTCATTGAAGATGTCTAAACGCTGCTTGTTGTAGTCCCCCCACGTTACTTGACCTTTGAGGAATTTTTCCTGCAAACGGTGGATACGCGGTTGTACGGTGAGGGCAGAACGTTTGGCACTTTCAACATGACGAGGATTACCCGACTTGAGCATGATCTCACGGGTGGTATCGTTCAGTTCATCCAAGGCTTGAAAGAGGTTTTGGGCGACCCGACGCTCTTCGGGGGTAGGGATCGCGTCGTTCGATAAATACGACGGTTTCATCCCTGCGGGTAAGCAGGGGGTTTGGGAAAAATACGCACGGTAAGCGGGATTGGCGCAGATCTTACGCAACGTTTGGTTCACTTTTCCAATGCGTTCCAAATACACCGGATTATCTTTAGGGGCCTTTTTAGGCTTACTCTTCACGATTGGGTCGAGCGGTTCTTCGGAAAATCGTTTGGTGTAATGCTTGGCTTGACCGGGTTTATGGGTTCGGTCGCCTTGTGTGGAGTCCGAGTCATTAAGCTGAACCGAGCTACAGGCACTGAGAAGAAAAGTTGCGCAGAGCGCAAGCAAAGCATAAGAGCGTTTCGCCGTGAGCATCATGTCACAAAGAATGGAAAAAAGTAATCGGAGAGAGGCCACAAAAATTGTAGCAAAGCCAAGCCAAAACGGGGTAGTCTTCTCCGCGCAAAGGCCAAGGAGCGCATGGTGAATGTCAACGGGGGGAAAGCGCGTGAAAACTCACGAAAAATTCACACGAGAATACTGACTTCGCTATAATGCTTCTCCTATAGTGAGTCCGCTCATGCCCAGTGTCAGGCCCGTATGGTAAGCCCTGCTTACGTTCGAGAGCATTCTAGCACTTGGATGCCCACGCAAGCGATGTCACTTTTTCGAACAGTCTTCCGTAGACTGTTGACCTATTTTCCGCGTTCTATCCCCAGATACATGAGGGAGATAGAAACCATTATCCATTACCCTAAGCGAGCTCATCGAGCAACCTAGGGCTTTTTTGTAAAGATTACTAAGATGACTGAACAAGAAACCGCTAAGACTGAAATTACGCAAGAAAACGCTTCGGTGAACCCGCTCGAACGTACGCTTGATTTAGTGATTGCCAATAGCCAGATTGACGAATTGGCCAACAAGTATTTGAAGCAGTACGCTCGTGAAATGAAGATGCCTGGGTTCCGTAAGGGCCATGTTCCGATGGAACGCGTGCGTGCTTACTACGGTGCTGAAGCTTTTGATAAGGCAGTCAACGAGCTCGTTGGTCAGGAATGGATGAAGGTTGCGGTAGCGAGCCAGTTACCGATCGTGGGTGCTCCGCGCATCACCGCCAAAGAATCCGATGACACGAACAACACTCACTTCGTTGCCACGTTCGAAGTGACTCCGGACGTGGAAATCCCCAACTTCGCTGACGTGGAATTGAAGCGCTATGTCTGCCCCGTTACCGACGTTGAAGTGGATAAGACGATCGACGTGATGCGTCGTCAGCGTGCTACGTACAACCTGGTGTCCCGTGCGGCTCAGAACGATGACCGCGTCAAGTTGAACTTCAAGGGCACGAAGAATGGCGAAGCCTTCCAGGGTGGTACGGCTGAAGGTTATGAATTCGTGTTGGGTCAGGGTCGCATGCTTCCTGAATTCGAAGCCGCCGTGCTCGGTATGAGCGCGGGTGAAAAGAAGACCTTCCCGCTCACCTTCCCGAGCGACTACGGTGTTAAGGACCTCGAAGGTCAGACCGTCGAATTCGAAGTGGAAGTCCTCGAAGTGAACGAACCGGTTTACCCGGCCGTTGATGACGAATTTGCGAAGAGCTTGGGCGTGGAAGCGGGTGTCGAAGCCATGCGTAACGAAATCCGCACCAACCTCACGCGTGAAGTGAAGGCTCGCTTAGAAGCCCGCACGAAGTCCGAAGTGATGGAAGCGGTGGCGAAGGCCTGCACGTTCCCGGTTCCTTACACGTTAGTGAACGACGAATCCGAACGCCTCTCCCAGCAGATGATGCAGGACTTGGCTGCTCGTGGTATCGACGTCAAGAAGTTCCCTGCCATGCCGGCGGATACCTTCAAGACGCAGGCTGACCGTCGCGTGCGTTTAGGCCTCTTCGTGGAAGCCCTCCTTGCCAAGGAAACGAGCTTGAATGGCTCTGACGAACAGGTGAAGGCGTTGGTGGCCGATATCGCTGCTAGCTACGAAGATCCGGCTGAAGTGACGGCGTTCATTATGGGTGACCAGAACCGTGTCGCCAGCTTGAAGAGCCAGGCTACGGAAACCAATGTGACCGAATGGATCCTCTCCCAGGCGAAGACGACCGAAGAAACGGTGGACTTTGACCAGGTGATGGCGGGTCAGTTTGCCTAATTCGCTCTCAAGCACTCCCACCCTGTGAGAGCGCTCTGCGACAAAGCGCAAGCGCTCAGGGTAGGAACACAAGGCGTCAAAAGCACTGCGAGGAATCACTTTGCGGTGCTTTTGCCTTTTTTTCAGACTGTTAGGTAGCGATGGCATAAAACTGCAAATGGACGTTGCCAACGCTCGAAACCGTGCGCTAAGCTCGGTATACTAAGTCGCAACGCCTCGCCTAGGATAGGTGTGCATTAACTCGATTTGAAGAAAGAACCATTATGAATCTCATTCCCTACGTGATTGAAGACACTGGTCGTGGTGAACGTAGCTACGACTTATATTCCCGTTTGTTGCGTGACCGCATCATTTTCTTAACGGGCGAAGTGAATGACCAAGTGGCGAGCTCGATTATTGGTCAGATGCTCTTCTTGGAAAGTGAAAATCCGGATAAAGACATCTATTTCTATATCAATAGCCCGGGCGGTTCTGTCTCGGCTGGGATGGCTATCTTTGATACGATGCGCTTCATCCGCCCGCAAGTCAATACGATTTGTGTGGGTTTGGCTGCCAGTATGGGGGCGTTCTTGTTGGCTGCGGGTGAAAAGGGCAAGCGCTACTGTTTACCGCACTCCCGCGTGATGATTCACCAACCCTTAGGGGGAGCCCAAGGGCAGGCGACGGATATTGAAATTGTCACGCGTGAAATTCTTCGCACCAAGAAGATGCTCAATGAGATCTTGGCGGAAAATTCTGGGAAACCCGTTGAAGAAGTAGCTCGCGATACCGAACGTGACTACTGGCTGACGGCCGAAGAAGCGTTAGCGTACGGTTTGATTGACCGTATCTTTACGCGTCGTGACGAAATGAAGTAACGCAAGAGGGTCACGCGCCCTCTGCATCCAACGAATAACTGTGAAACGAGAAAAAGGGTGGCGAACAACCACCCTTTATTAACCGTAAAGGCTAGCCATGCGACGTTGTGCTTTTTGTGGACAATCCGAAGATAAATGTAAAGAGCTTTTTAGTGGTATCCAGGGTGAATTGATTTGTGGAGATTGCATTCGTGCGATGGGTGGCGAACTCAAAGGAGAAGGCCCGTCCTCTTCCACTGCTCACCCCGAGGAGACGCCCAGCGAGCCCAAACCCTTACCTAAACCTCAAGAGCTTTATGAACTCTTGAATAACTACGTGATTGGACAAGATCGCGCAAAGCGTGCTTTATCGGTAGCCGTGTATAACCACTACAAGCGTTTGCGTCATTTGGATGCCAAAGTGGGTGAAGTGGAATTACAGAAGTCCAACATTTTGCTCATTGGTCCGACGGGCTCTGGTAAAACGTTGATGGCTCAGACGTTAGCCCGTGCACTCGACGTGCCTTTTGCGATTGCCGATGCGACCACGTTGACCGAAGCGGGTTACGTGGGTGAAGACGTGGAAAATATTGTCCATAAACTCGTACAAAATGCAGGTGGGGATATTGAACGTGCTCAGCATGGGATTATTTTCTTGGACGAAGTTGACAAGATTGCTCGTAAGAGTGAAAGCCGTTCCATTACCCGTGACGTATCGGGGGAAGGCGTCCAACAGGCGCTCTTAAAGATTGTCGAAGGGACGATGGCGCGTATGCCTGAAAAGGGCGGACGTAAAGACCCGAATAAACCCATGATGGAAGTGGATACTACCAATATTCTTTTTATTTGTAGTGGTGCCTTTGAAGGATTGGAGCGCGTGGTGATGCGCCGCACGGAAAAGTCCGAAATGGGTTTTGGCGGGAAGGTCTATAGCAAGGACACGCAACAGCGTGACTTGGGAGAAATCTTTGCTCAGGTGGAACCCTCGGACTTGGTGAAGTACGGGATGATTCCTGAGTTGGTGGGACGCTTACCCGTGATCTCCACGTTGGACGAATTGAACGAAGAGGCGTTCGTGAGTATTCTCACCGAACCCAAGAACGCGATTACCAAGCAGTACGAGTTGCTCTTTGATATGGATGGGGTGAAGTTGGAATTTACCCCTGAAGCGATTAAGGCGATTGCTCACCGTGCCATGGAACGTAAAACGGGGGCACGTGGGTTACGCTCCATCGTCGAAGGCGTTTTGATGGAAGCGATGTTTACTGTGCCCACCTTAGGCAAGGTCGAACGTGTGGTGGTGACCAAAGAAGCGGTGGAGGGGACTAAGTCCGTGGAAATCATTCAGCACGCCTGATCACCCGATACACCTAGGTACGATGATCTAGTGGGCTTGTGCACCTCTCGCAATGCGCTACAATAGAGGACACATATCACACGATCCTTTCCAATAAGTTTTCCAAAACATAGTGCTCGGACCCGTTCGGGTCGGGTCTGAGACACCGGTTTTCCGGTTGGGAGGAGCTGCCATGGCACAGGCCATGAGCCAGACTTCAAACACTATGCCAATCAATAAACAAGAATAAAAGTACATTGGAAAGCACTTCAAGCCGTTTGAGGTGCACCCGAAGGGAAAGAATCTGATTTTGAACAAAATTGATTGATGGATTAAGATGGCAGAAGATACGAAATACCCAAAGGCTTTAACGGTTCCCGTTTTGGCAATTCGTGATGTGGTGGTTTTCCCCTTCACGCGTGCGCCGATTTTTATGGGTCGTGAAAAGTCCATTAAAGCAGCCGATTTGGCACGAAATGATTTTGATGGGCAAGTGATGCTCATTACCCAACGTGACCCCAAAGTGGATGATCCCACGCAAGAGGATCTCTACAACATGGGTACGTTGGCCCAAGTCGAACAGCTCTTACGGTTGCCCGATGGCACCGTGAAGGCATTGGTCAATGGGCGGGCTCGCTATAACATCGTGCGTGTATTTGAAGAACGTGGCTCGCTTTTTGCGGAATGCGAACGGTTAGAAATGCCGGCGATGTCTGACCAAGAAAGTGCGCTTTATTGCCGCTTGTTGCGCGATGCTTGGAAAAATGTCGCGGATTTGGACCGCACCCAGATGGAAATCTTCACCAAGAGTGAAGAGCTTACGGACCCGGAACAGTTGGTCGGTATCATTGCTGCGAGTTCGAAGTTAAATACGAGCGAAAAGGCCCAGATCTTGACGGCACGCACGTGTGCGGATATGGTCGAAACGCTGACGGTCTTTTTAGAGCGTGAGGTGCAGTGGCGCGACTTGCAACAGCGCATCGATTCGCGTGTGAAGCGCCAGATGGAAAAGAACCAACGCGAGTACTACCTCAACGAGCAGATGAAGGCAATTCGTAAGGAGCTCGGCGAAGATGAAAACGGCGAAGCGAGCGAGTTTGATCAGCTCGAACGTCGTATTTTGGATGCGAAACTCCCTGAAAAAGTGGAAAGCATGCTTCGTCAAGAGCTTAAGCGTTTGAAGCAGATGCCACCGATGAGTTCCGAAGCGACCGTGGTGCGCAGCTACTTGGACACGATGCTCGACATTCCTTGGTCTAAGAAGAGCCGCATTTCGAAAGATTTGAAGAAAGCGGCGGCGATTCTCGATGAAGATCATTCGGGGCTCGAAAAGGTCAAAGAACGCATTCTCGAATACTTGGCTGTTCAAAAGCGTGTGGGCAAGATGAAAGCGCCCATTTTGTGCTTGGTTGGTGCGCCAGGGGTTGGTAAAACCTCTTTAGGGGAATCGATTGCCCGTGCCACTGGGCGTCAGTATGTGCGTGTAGCCTTAGGGGGCGTGCATGATGAAAGCGAAATTCGCGGTCATCGCCGTACCTATGTGGGCTCCATGCCAGGACAAATCATCAAGGGGATGATCCGTGCGGGCGTGAAGAATCCGCTCTTCTTGTTGGACGAAATCGACAAGATGGGGATGGATTACCGTGGTGACCCGGCCAGTGCGTTATTGGAAGTGTTGGATCCGGAACAGAACTCCACGTTCCAAGACCACTATGTGGAAGCAACGTACGACTTGTCGGAAGTGATGTTTGTGGCCACCTCCAACAGTTACAACATCCCTGGACCCTTGTTGGATCGTATGGAAGTAATTTCGCTCTCGGGGTATACCGAAGAGGAAAAACTCCATATTGCGCGTAAGCATTTGCTACCCAAACAATTGCGTGCCACGGGGTTAAACGAATCCGAAGTGAATTTGACCGATGAGGCCATTCTCGGGATCATCCGCTACTACACGCGCGAAGCTGGGGTACGTGGCTTGGAACGCTCGATCGGGAAGATTTTACGTAAGCTCGTGCTGAAGTCCGATAAGACGCCGGCGAGCAAGTCCTCTAAAGCGACTAAAGCCAAAGCGAAGGCCTTTGTGGTCACGCGTGAAAACTTGCACGAATTCTTGGGACCGGAAAAGTTCACGATTGAATTCGCCAAGAAAGAACCGCGTGTCGGGGTCGTCAACGGTTTGGCCTGGACGGAAGTGGGGGGCGACTTACTTCAGATTGAAGCGCAGGTGTTCCCAGGCAAGGGAGCCATTCAACGTACCGGTAGTTTGGGCGATGTGATGAAGGAAAGTGTGGAGGCGGCTCGCTCCGTGGTGCGTTCGCGTGCAACGGAATGGGGTCTTGAAAATGATCGCTTCTACGCTACCGACTTGCACGTGCATTTCCCGGACGGCGCTACCCCTAAAGATGGTCCCTCGGCAGGGGCTGCCACGACGACCGCCATTATTTCGGCGATGACGGGTATTGCGGTTAAGTCCGATATCGCGATGACGGGGGAAATTAACCTTCATGGCGAAGTGCTCCAGATCGGTGGGTTGAAAGAAAAACTCTTGGCTGCGGTACGCGCAGGTTGCACGACCGTCTTGATCCCTGAAACCAATGTCCGTGATTTGGAAGAATTGCCGCAGAGCGCAAAAGACGCATTGCGTATTGTTCCGGTGAAGACGATTGATGATGTGATCAAGGAAGCGTTGGTGAAACAACCCGAACCGTTGAAGCCTGCCAAGAAGACGCGTGCGAAAAAAGAAGAGGTGATGGTGCCTCCCAAGAAGACAACCCGCACAAAGTCTTCGGTCGAAGCGGTGAGTTAATCTCCGTGCCGACTCGGTCGTGATTCGAGACACTGCTGAAGGGGACTTTGGTAGTGTCTTCTTGTTAGTAGAAATGATCACGCATATAGGGGAGAGCTAAAACGCAAACTTTCCTGTAGAATTGACCTTCTACTAACGAAATTGACGAGCGGGTGCTTAGCTCAGTTGGTAGAGCGGCGCCTTTACACGGCGTAGGTCGGGAGTTCGAGACTCTCAGCACCCACCAAAAAATGTTAAGTGGCGTTGAAAACCCCTCTTGACAAGCAAAAAAAGTTCGGTATAATTTCGTTTCTCAGTTAACACTGTGGGACTGGAGTGGTAGCTCAGTTGGTTAGAGTATCGGCCTGTCACGCCGAGGGTCGCGGGTTCGAGCCCCGTTCACTCCGCCACCAAATTTAAGTCCTGCGTTGAGTCAACTCCGCAGGACTTTTCCTTTTTTCTCCCTTTTGCTTTGATTGTGTTGCCAATTGCGCTGTGTTTGTGTTCAAACGTCACGTTGCGCGCCTTATTGAGCGAAAATTCGCTAAAATGGTCGTTTATCTTGAAGTAGAGTCACCACTCTCACTCTGTAGAGATATCCGCGTGGGCTAGGGCAATCGGTTCTGGTCACCACGAAGAATCATACTTACTAAGAAGTGGCCTGAGGCGCGACGTCACCCAGTGTAAGGGGCCGTCTGAGACGCTGTGCCCTTCGAATTTTGTAGGGAAGACCATGCTTGACGCATTCCGAAATCATAAGCGCTGGTTGATGTTTATCGCCATGGTGCTCATTATTCCTAGCTTTATCGTGACGGGGATCTATAGCTATAACCGCATGAGACAAGCGGACGACTCCATCGCTAAAATTGGTGATGTGTCGATTACCCCCCAGATGTTTGACCAGCAAAAACGCCAACAGCTTGAAGAGTTACGTGCGTCGATGGGGGAAAACTTTAAGCCAACGATGCTTGACTCCAAAGAAGGTCGTCAAGCGATTTTGGATCAGCTCTCCAATCAGGTAGCGGTCGAACAGGCGGTTCAGAAGAATTTCATCAGTATCGGTGAGGCGGATGCCATTGCCGTGATCAAAGGAACGGCATCGTTCCAAGAAAATGGCCAGTTCGTCCCTGAACGCTATCAGCAATTTTTGGCAGCTCGTGGTATGTCGGACCAACAATTTGTGGCCGATGTTCGCCGTGATTTGGCTCGCCAAACGTTAACCAACGGGGTGGCTGCCACGTCCATTCTTCCGGAAACGGTAGTGCGTAACCTGCACCGTACGTTGACGATGGAAAGCGAAGTCCGTACGCGTATTTTTGACGTGAAAGCCTATCTGTCGAAGGTGAACATCTCGGACGAGGCGATCAAGGCGTATTACGAAAACAATGCCAAGCGCTTCATTGCTCCTGAAGAAGTATCGATTCAGTACTTGACCTTCACGCCCAATGATGTGAAATCGGATGCCAAGGCGACCGACGAAGAATTGCGCACGTACTACGAACAAAACAAGAACCGCTATGGGGTTCCCGAAACGCGTCGTGCTAGCCACATCCTGGTGTCTTTTGATGCCAATAAAAAGGACGTCGATGCTACCCGTAAGAAGGCCGAAGAGATTTTGGCAAAGGCCAAAGCCCATCCGGAACAGTTTGCTGAATTGGCCAAACAGTATTCCGATGACCCGGGTTCGGCTCAGTTGGGTGGTGACTTAGATTTCTTTGGCCACGGTATGATGGTGGAACCGTTCGAAAAGGCGGTCTATGCTGCGAACAAAGGGGACATCGTAGGTCCGGTTCAGACCGAATACGGTTTCCATATCATTCAGGTGACTGATGTTCGCCCATCAACGATCCGTTCGTTTGAAGCGGTCCGTCCGGAAATTGAAAAGACGTACAACGACCAGATGAAGTTGCGTGAGTTTGCCCAGAAAGCGGAAGAATTTACCAACATGAGTTATGAACGTCCGGAATCGCTTGAACCGTTAGCGGAAAAATTTGGTCTTAAGATCCAAACGGCTGACCACATTACCCGTGAATCGGGGGCGGAAGATCCCGCATTACGTACGATGATCACGGACCATGTGGTGGAATCGCTCTTTACGGAAGACGTTTTGCGTGACAAACACAACACCTCGGCTGTGGAAGTGCGTCCCAATGTGTTAGTGACAGCACGTGTGACGAAGCACTTACCGCAACGCACCCGTCCGCTCGAGGAAGTGAAGGATGAGATCAAGGCGACGCTTGAACGCGAAGAGGCGTCCAAGTTAGCTCAAGCGGATGGCGAAAAGGCCTTAGCTGAACTCAAGAAAGATCCAAGCAAATTGGACGAATTCACGCAACCCGCTACGGTGAGCATCTCTAAGCCCATGGGCTATCCGCAAGAGTTGATCATGCGTGCCGCGTCCTTGAGTGACGATAAACTCCCCAACTTCACGGGGTTAACGGTGCGTAGTGGCTCCTACATGATTGTGCAGGTGCTCTCTCACAAGGCTCCAGAAGCCCAGGCGGATCAATTACAGAGCATCCGTAATGAATTGAGTAACGTGTACGGTACCAATGAAATGGTGGTATACCTCAATGCCTTACGTCAGACCTTAGGTGAACAGGTGTTACGTCCGAACTTTGTGGATGGAACGACCGACAACACCCAGCAATAATCGGTAAGAGGGACGTGAGTCCTCACGTCCCAGTTACCTAAACTCCGCGAAAATTTTATAAACAGCAAAAAATAATTTTTCGTCCCCTAACAAGTCTTTGATTTCACTCAAA
>OOCP01001007.1_pt1 | contig 31659 bp, 28 predicted proteins | sample 1671511 | NCBI WGS metagenome assembly OOCP01 (sample SAMN06348164, study PRJEB24527) | human gut metagenome | biome: human gut; feature: ankylosing spondylitis patient; material: feces | host: Homo sapiens | place: China | collected 2015-10 | reverse complement strand
TTTTTTTTCAAGCAGAAGACGGCATACGAGATAAGCTAGTGACTGGAGTTCAGACGTGTGCTCTTCCGATCTTACTTAAACACAATCTCCTCTGCGGCACGTCCTCCAAGCGCCATGACAACCATGTTTAAGATTTCTTCCTTGGAGTTTAGGAATTTTTCCTCTGCCGGTGTCTGCATTACATAGCCGAGCGCACCCATTGTTCTTGGTACAATTGTTATTTTCTGTACAGGTTCTGAATCCTTTTGAAGTGCACTGATAAGTGCATGGCCAACCTCATGATAGGAAACGATACGTCTTTCTTTCTGATTCATGACGCGGTCCTTCTTTTCCTTACCGACAAGAACAACCTCGACAGCCTCAAGAAGATCCTTCTGAGATACCACCTGACTTCCTCTTTTTACTGCAGTGATCGCTGCCTCGTTGATCATATTGGCAAGATCTGAACCTACAGCACCACTTGTTGCAAGCGCAATTGCCTCTAAATCAACAGAATCATCCATTCGCACATCCTTTGCATGAACCTTTAAGATTGCAATACGACCTTTAAGATCAGGCTTATCTACGATGACACGTCGGTCAAAACGACCCGGACGAAGAAGTGCCTTATCAAGAATTTCAGGACGATTCGTAGCTGCCATAACAAGCACTCCCTTAGAAGCATCAAATCCATCCATCTCAGAGAGCAGCTGATTTAATGTCTGCTCACGCTCATCATTTCCACCGTAGCGTGTATCTCTTGTCTTACCAATAGCATCGATCTCATCAATAAAAATGATACACGGCGCATTCTGCTGTGCAGTCTTAAATAAATCGCGCACTCTTGATGCACCAACACCGACAAACATCTCTACAAAATCAGAACCTGACAATGAAAAAAACGGAACCTTCGCCTCGCCTGCAACGGCTCTTGCCAAAAGCGTCTTTCCTGTTCCTGGAGGACCTACAAGAAGTGCGCCCTTCGGCAACTTGGCACCGATCTGCACATATTTCTGTGGATTGTGTAAGAAATCAACAATCTCTGTCAATGACTCCTTTGCTTCGTCCTCACCAGCAACATCAGCAAATGTTACACCAGTTGCACGACTCATATTAGTTGCTGTGTTTGCCTTTCCAATACCCATCATGCCGCCTGAACCGCCTCCGATACGGCGCATAAAAAATCCCATCAGAATCCAGATCAATGCAAACGGCAAAATGTACATTAAAATAAATTCAAGTATAGCTGAGCCTGAGCTATCCTCTGTACCCGTATATTCTACACCTGCCTCATTCAGCATAGGAAGTAAATTTGAATCTGGAAGATATGGCGTATAGTAGGTCATACGAAGATCATCTTTCAACGTAAATGTTACTCTTGCGCTGGAAATCTTTACTGACTCTACCTTTCCTTCCTCTACTGCTTCCACAAATTCATCATACGTTACCTTTTTGGTCGTACTTTTCTTGACTAGAGAATCAAGTCCCGTTATCAGTGCAACAGTAACTGCTGCTACAATCGCCAAGATTATATACAACTGATAATTTCGTTTTTTGTTATTCCTGTTATCAGGTTTTCTTTCCCTGTCGTCCATTCGTTCCTCACCTTTCTTCATTTTCAGTACCCATCATGCGTGCCTTATAAAGCTGCTTTAGCAAAGTCTAAGAAACATACATGAGAAGTAAACTGTAACTATTATATAATTGAACATCCAATATTGCAATAAAATTTCTGTGAAATAATAGTGGCGCTGAAAAAAAAATGGTTGTATAATAACTCTGTTTTTGTGAATAGGGTTCTGAATAGTCACCCAATTTATCCATGCATTATTTACTATTGACACTTTTATTTTTTCTTCAAAGGAGGTAATTATGCCTGTTAAGTACGTATTTGTCACCGGAGGCGTCGTCTCCGGACTTGGAAAAGGACTCACTGCCGCATCCCTTGGCCGTCTGTTAAAGGCGCGCGGCTACACCGTTACCATGCAAAAATTCGACCCTTATATCAACATTGACCCAGGAACAATGAACCCAATCCAGCACGGAGAAGTTTTCGTAACAGATGATGGAGCAGAGACAGACTTAGACCTTGGACATTATGAAAGATTTATCGATGAAGGACTGAACAAGAAATCAAACGTTACAACAGGTAAAGTATATTGGAGTATCTTATCCAAAGAACGTCGTGGAGATTATGGTGGTAACACAGTACAGGTAATCCCACACGTAACAAACGAGATCAAGAGCCGTTTTTACAGAAGTGAAGAGCCAAGCGATCAGGAAGTAGCGATCATTGAGATCGGAGGAACTGTAGGAGATATCGAAAGTCAGCCATTCTTAGAGGCATTAAGACAGTTCCAGCATGAAGTAGGACATGAAAACTGTATTTTAATTCATGTAACATTAATTCCATACTTAAAGAGTTCAGGAGAATTAAAGACAAAACCAACACAGGCAAGTGTCAAAGACTTACAGGGAATGGGAATCCAGCCAGATATCCTTGTATGCCGTTCAGACTATCCATTAGATGATGGAATCAAGAGAAAGATCGCACAGTTCTGTAACGTTGAACGTTCAAGAGTTATTCAGAACTTAGATGCAGAAGTATTATACGAAGTACCTTTGATGATGGAGAAAGAACATCTAGCACATGAAGTATGTGAATGTCTAAACATGCCATGCCCAGATCCAGATCTTGATGACTGGAAGAAGATGATTAATGCATGGAAACATCCAGAACATAAAGTAGAGATCGCATTAGTTGGTAAATATGTATCTTTACACGATGCTTACATCAGTGTCGTAGAATCCTTAGAGCATGCCGGAGTCGCAAATTCAGCAGATGTCAAGATCCGCTGGGTAGATTCAGAGAGAATCAGCTCTTACAATGTAGATGAGATGTTAGGTGGGGTTCACGGAATCTTAGTTCCAGGTGGATTCGGAGATCGTGGTATTGAAGGAATGATCTGTGCGATCAAATATGCAAGAGAAAATAAGATTCCATATCTTGGAATCTGTCTGGGAATGCAGATGGCAATTGTAGAATTCGCCCGTCATGTACTTGGATACGAAGATGCAAACAGTATTGAACTGAATCCGGAGACAAAGCATCCGGTAATTGCATTAATGCCGGATCAGGAAGATATCGAAGATATCGGTGGAACCTTAAGACTTGGAAGTTATCCATGTATTCTTGCAGAAGGTTCCAGATCCTATGAACTCTTTGGCAAAAAAGAAATCCATGAGCGCCACAGACATCGTTATGAAGTAAACAATGCATTCCGTAAAGAACTTCAGGAGAAAGGAATGAATATCGTAGGAACTTCCCCTGATAATCATATTGTAGAGATGATCGAGATCGCAGGGCACCCGTTCTATGTAGGAACTCAGGCCCATCCGGAATTCAAATCCCGCCCGAATCATGCACATCCTTTATTCAGAGGATTTATTCAGGCGGCCGTCGATAAGAAAATAAGCGAAGAACAGCAGCAGAAATAGAAAGGATGAGGAGATTATGAAAGAAGTGAGAGAACAGCAGCAACAGCAAGGTCTGTACCGGTCTGAATTTGAGCATGACAACTGTGGTATCGGAGCAGTTGTCAATATCAAAGGCAAGAAAACCCACGATACTGTTGCAAATGCATTAAAGATCGTAGAACATCTGGAACACCGCGCAGGTAAGGATGCAGAAGGCAAAACCGGTGACGGTGTAGGTATCCTTCTCCAGATTTCCCATAAATTTTTCAAGAAAGCCTGTAAGAAAGAGGGATTTGAGATTGGCGATGAGAGAGAATATGGCATCGCACAGTTTTTCTTCCCGCAGCACGAGATCAAACGCGCACAGGCAAAGAAGATGTTTGAAATCATTCTTGAGAAAGAAGGCCTGGAACTTCTTGGATGGCGTCAGGTCCCGGTATTCCCGGAAGTGCTTGGACACAAGGCAAGAGAATGTATGCCATGCATTATGCAGGCATTTATCAAAAAACCGGAAGATGTGGAAAAAGGTCTTCCATTTGACCGTATGCTCTACATTGCAAGACGTGAGTTTGAACAGAGTAATGATAATACTTATGTAGTTTCCATGAGCAGCCGTACCATCGTTTACAAAGGTATGTTCCTGGTTGGACAGCTTCGTACTTTCTTCGAAGACCTCCAGAGCCCGGATTATGAATCTGCTATCGCTATGGTACACTCCCGTTTCAGTACCAACACAAACCCAAGCTGGGAGAGAGCACATCCGAACCGTTTCATGGTACATAACGGTGAGATCAACACCATCCGCGGCAACGCAGATAAGATGCTTGCAAGAGAAGAGAACATGGAATCTCCATACCTGGAGGGACAGCTTCACAAAGTGCTTCCTGTTGTAAACAGAAACGGTTCCGACTCTGCAATGCTTGACAATACACTGGAGTTTCTGGTAATGAGCGGTATGGAACTTCCGCTTGCAGTTATGATCACAATCCCTGAACCATGGGCAAACAATGACACCATTTCCCAGGCAAAACGTGACTTTTATCAGTACTATGCAACTATGATGGAGCCATGGGACGGACCTGCATCTATCCTGTTCTCTGATGGTGATGTTATGGGTGCAGTCCTTGACAGAAATGGTCTCCGTCCATCCAGATATTATATTACTTCTGACGGCTATATGATCCTTTCCTCAGAGGTGGGTGTTCTGCCAATCCCGGAAGAGAAAATCGTATTAAAAGAGCGTCTCCATCCTGGAAAAATGCTTCTTGTAGATACTGTAAAGGGAAAAGTAATTGATGACAATGAACTGAAAGAGGGCTATGCAAAAATGCAGCCATACGGTGAATGGCTGGATAGTCATCTGGTACAGTTAAAAGACATCAAGATTCCTAACGAAAGACCAGAAGAATATACACCTGAGCAGAGAGCACGTCTGCAGAAAGCATTCGGCTATACTTATGAGCAGTACCGTACTTCCATCAGAAACATGGCGTTAAACGGAGCAGAGAGCATCGGAGCTATGGGTGTGGATACCCCGCTTGCAGTATTTTCCAAACAGAACAGACCATTATTTGACTACTTTAAACAGCTCTTTGCACAGGTTACCAACCCTCCGATTGATGCAATCCGTGAGGAAATCGTTACCAGCACAAGTGTTTATGTAGGTAAAGACGGAAACCTGCTGGAGCAGAAACCGGAAAACTGTCAGGTATTAAAGATTAATAACCCGATCCTGACAAATACAGATATGATGAAAATCAAGAGCTTCAAGCATGAGGGCTTCAAGACAGCAGTTGTTTCTACCTTATATTATAAGAGCACCAAGCTTGAGAGAGCTATTGATCGTCTTTTCGTAGAAGTAGATAAAGCATTCCGCGAGGGTGCAAACATCCTTGTTCTTTCAGACAGAGGAGTAGATGAAAACCATATGCCGATTCCGTCACTTCTGGCAGTATCCGCAGTTCATCAGCACCTGGTAAAGACGAAAAAGAGTACCTCCCTTGCAATTATCCTGGAATCCGGTGAGCCAAGAGAAGTACATCACTTTGCAACCTTACTTGGTTACGGTGCAAGTGCCATCAACCCGTACCTTGCCCTTGAGACCATTCATGAACTGATCGACAGTCATATGCTGGAGAAAGACTATTATGCAGCAGTAGATGACTACAATCATGCAGTCATCAGCGGTATTGTAAAGATTGCTTCCAAGATGGGTATTTCCACCATCCAGTCTTATCAGGGATCTCAGATCTTCGAGGCAATCGGTATTTCCTCAGATGTGATCGAGAAATACTTTACTGGTACAGTCAGTCGTGTAGGCGGAATCACACTGGAAGACATCGAAGAGAATGTAGAGAAGCTTCACTCAGAAGCATTTGACCCGTTAGGACTTCCTACAGACCTGACTCTGGACAGCGTAGGCGCACACAAGATGAGAAGCCAGGGAGAGGAACATCGTTACAATCCTCAGACTATTCATCTTCTGCAGCAGTCCACATGGACTGGAAGCTACGATCTGTTCAAACAGTACACAGATCTGGTGGATAAAGAAAACCACGGAAACTTAAGAGGACTTCTGGACTTTAAGTTTGCTGAGACTCCGGTTCCACTTGAAGAAGTGGAGAGCGTAGATGATATTGTAAAACGATTTAAGACAGGTGCCATGTCCTATGGTTCTATTTCACAGGAAGCACATGAGACACTGGCGATCGCCATGAACCACCTTCATGGAAAATCCAATACAGGTGAGGGCGGTGAAAGTGACGAAAGACTGGATTCCGCAGGAAGCAGCGATGACAGATGCTCCGCGATCAAACAGGTTGCCAGTGGACGTTTCGGTGTAACCAGCCGTTATCTTGTATCTGCAAGAGAAATCCAGATCAAGATGGCACAGGGTGCAAAACCTGGTGAAGGTGGACATCTTCCTGCAAAGAAAGTATATCCGTGGATTGCCAAAACCCGTCATTCCACACCTGGTGTCAGCCTGATTTCCCCGCCACCGCACCACGATATCTATTCTATCGAGGACCTGGCACAGTTAATCTATGACCTTAAGAATGCAAATAAATATGCAGATATTTCTGTCAAACTGGTATCTGAAGCAGGTGTCGGTACAGTTGCAGCAGGTGTTGCAAAAGCCGGTGCACAGACGATCCTGATCTCTGGTTATGACGGAGGTACAGGTGCAGCTCCGAGAAGTTCTATCCACAATGCAGGACTTCCATGGGAACTTGGACTTGCAGAAACACATCAGACACTGCTCAAGAATGGTCTGAGAAACCGTGTCCGCATTGAGACAGACGGTAAGCTTATGAGTGGTCGTGACGTTGCGATCGCAGCATTAATGGGTGCCGAGGAATTTGGTTTTGCAACAGCTCCGCTTGTAACCATGGGATGCGTTATGATGCGTGTATGTAACCTGGATACCTGCCCGGTTGGTGTGGCAACACAGAACCCTGAACTTCGTAAGAGATTCAAAGGTAAACCGGAATATGTAGAGAATTTCATGCGCTTTATCGCACAGGAATTAAGAGAGTATATGTCTAAACTGGGATTCCGTACAGTCAGCGAAATGGTTGGACGTACAGATCTTCTGGTTCAGACAGACAATGTACCAGAACCACATCAGGGTAAAGTAGATTTAAGTGCAATCCTGAACAATCCGTTCGCAGGCAAAGACCAGAAAGTTACTTTTGACCCGAAAGCCGTATATAACTTCGAACTGGAAAAGACCATGGATGAAAAGGTTCTGGTTAAGAAATGCGTAAATGCCATCAATAAAGGTCAGAAAACAGAGCTTTCTGTAAACCTGACAAACATTGACCGTACATTCGGAACCATCCTTGGTGCAGAGATCACAAGAAAGAACAAAGACGGACTTGCAGATGACACTATCACTGTACACTGCAACGGTGCCGGCGGACAGAGTTTCGGTGCATTTATTCCGAAAGGTCTGACACTGGAACTGACCGGCGACAGCAACGATTACTTCGGAAAAGGTCTTTCCGGTGGTAAACTGATTCTGAAAGTTCCGGAGAAAGCTGCATACAAAGCAGAAGAGAACATTATCGTAGGTAACGTTGCCCTCTACGGTGCAACCAGCGGTACCGCATTTATCAATGGTGTTGCAGGTGAGCGTTTCGCAGTCCGTAACTCCGGTGCATCTGCAGTTGTAGAAGGCGTAGGAGAACACGGCTGTGAATATATGACAGGTGGCCGCGTAGTCGTACTTGGTAAGACTGGCAAGAACTTTGCAGCAGGTATGAGCGGCGGTATCGCATATGTACTGGATGTGGATAATGTTCTTTACAAGAACCTGAACAAAGCCATGATTTCCATCGAAAAAGTGGAAAACAAATATGACAAAAAAGAACTTCGCGATCTGATTGAAGCTCATGTAGAAGCAACAGGCTCCAAACTTGGTGCGAAAGTTCTGGCTGACTTTGATTATTATCTGCCGCACTTTAAGAAACTCATTCCGAATGAGTACAAGAAGATGATCACTTTAAGTGCGAAACTGGAAGAAAAAGGACTCAACAGTCAGCAGGCACAGATGGAAGCGTTCTATGAAAGTATTGGCGCTAAACATTGATAATAATTGAATATATCGTGTGAACTTATCAATGTTGCCCCGTCATCTTTTAGAATAAATAAAAAGGTGGCGTGGGCCATACCAGTATTGCCGCGGTTGGTGCGGCGAAAAGGAGGAAATCATGGGAAAACCTACGGGATTTTTAGAGTATAAAAGAGAGACGGCAAAGGTTCTGCCGCCAAAGGTCCGCATTGCAAATTTCAAAGAATTCAGGACACCTTTAAATAAAGAAAAACAGAAACTTCAGGGCGCACGCTGCATGGCATGCGGTGTCCCGTTCTGCCAGTCAGGTATGATGATCGGCGGTATGGCATCCGGCTGCCCTCTGCACAACCTTGTACCTGAGACAAATGATCTGGTTTATACAGGCAACTGGAAACAGGCATTCTTAAGACTGAGCAAGACACATAGCTTCCCGGAATTTACTTCACGTGTCTGCCCTGCACTCTGTGAAGCAGCCTGCACCTGTAATTTAAACGGAGAACCGGTCTCCACAAAAGAAAATGAACGTGCGATCATCGAGACAGCCTACGAGAACGGATGGGTAACTCCGCAGATCCCGGAAGTGCGTACAGGTAAATCCATCGCAGTCATCGGAAGCGGTCCCTCCGGACTGGCAGCAGCCCAGCAGTTGAACAGACGAGGTCACAGTGTAACTGTATTTGAAAGAAAAGACCGTGTAGGCGGACTTCTCCGCTACGGTATCCCTAACATGAAGCTGGACAAAGCTGTTGTTGACAGAAGAATCCATCTTATGGAAGAAGAGGGAGTGAAATTCGTTACAAATGTAAACGTAGGAAAGGACATCAAAGCAGAAGAACTTCTGAAACAGTTCGACCGCGTCATCCTTGCCTGCGGAGCATCCAATCCACGAGACATTAAAGTTCCGGGACGGGATGCAAAAGGAATTTATTTCGCAGTAGATTTCCTGGGACAGGTAACAAAAGCGCTGTTGGACTCTGATTTTGCCAAAGTTCCATATGAACTTGCCAAAGGAAAAAATGTTCTGGTCATCGGTGGTGGTGATACAGGAAATGACTGTGTGGGAACTTCTATCCGTCTGGGTGCCAAATCTGTGATCCAGTTAGAGATGATGCCGAAGCCGCCAGTGGAAAGAACACCATCCAACCCATGGCCGCAGTGGCCCAGAGTCCTCAAAACAGACTATGGCCAGGAAGAAGCTATCGCAGTATTCGGACATGATCCACGAGTATACCAGACTACTGTTACAGAATTTATCAAAGATAAAAACGGAAATGTCTGCCAGGCAAAACTCACAAAATTAAAGAGCGAAAAAGATCCAAAGACCGGACGAATGATGATGGTACCGGTAGAAGGTACTGAAGAAGTCATCCCTGTAGATGTAGTTCTCATCGCAGCCGGATTCCTTGGCAGTGAGAAATATGTAACAGACGCATTTAAGGTAGCCATCAACGGAAGAACCAACGTAGATACAAAGCCAGATCAGTATCAGACCTCTGTAGACAAAGTCTTCACAGCAGGAGATATGCACAGAGGTCAGTCCCTGGTAGTATGGGCAATCCGCGAAGGCAGAGAAGCTGCGAAGGCGGTAGATGAATCGCTGATGGGATACTCCTATCTGTAAAAATAAGATAAAATATGACAAAGGTGCTATTGCCTGACGGAAAAGGACGTCAGGAAGTAGCACCTTTGTTTTTTGAAGTGATTTTCGGGTGTTTCGGGTATTACAATAATTGTAGTTTAGTTTGAATAAACAAAAATACTTAGTAAATCCAGCGTTTATACGGGTTTGCAGCATTTTTAAAAGTCTTTTGATAACAAATTGATAACGGTTGTATGAGAGCCATTATCCTTGTAATCCAGTGGTTTTAGGGTTAGAGAATGATTAATAGGTGGTTGTGCAACAAATAAATCCATATTTATCTGGTTTGAGTCGGTCTTGGAATATTCCGACCAGAGCGTTGCTAAGTTTCTGTGACGGAACTTTTGCCCATGTTTGCGTAGTATCAAATTCCGGGTAGTGGTAACGCCCCTCATCGTATTTGTCCTTGCTGATTTCTTCAGAAGATAGCTTGTCAGCCTGCTCTTTCCAGGCATACAGCATTTTCCGGAGTTCGTGAGCGGTCTTTGCCTTTGGAAGTATCGACAATCCGAACAGAAGCAGCGCTCTATGAAGGAGCTGGAGCGAACATTCTGTGTTGCGCAGTCTACCGTGGCAGGGATCATCTCCCGTTTGGAGCAAAAAGGGTTCATTGAGGCGTTCGGAGATGCTTCCGACAAGCGAATCAAGGTAGTCCATATCACACCCGCTGGAGAAGTCTGCTGCCGGGAAGCAGCCGGATACATGGCAGAAGCGGAGCAAATGTTACTGCATGCGGCGGCGTATGACTACGGCGTTTCCTTTGCCCACATTCTTCTTTGCACCAGTTTCCTGTTTGGCGTATTCTATGTGCTGACCAATGCGCTGCAAGCCCGCGGCGCGGCGACGGAATCCCTGATCGTCAATATCTCCCGTCAGGGGCTGATCTACATTCCGTCTATGTTCATCCTTGGGGCGATCTTTCACGAAACAGGACTGATCTGGGCACAACCTGTGGCGGATGTCTTGTCTCTGCTGTTGGCTATTGGGCTGTATTTCCGCATGTCGGGTAAAGGGAACGATTAAGTTCAAAAGGGTTTGGGACTATCCCAAAAGTCATAATTCCCGGCTAAGCCGGAGGTTTGAGTAAGCCCTAGAAGGGCTTTATACCGGCACGCATCTCAAGATGCACCGAAAAATCCTTCACTTGCATCACTCGTACCGCTGCCCACAAGTGGGCAAAACTACATTTACTGCATGCTACAGCAAATCCGACTTTTAATCACAGTTCGCTTCGCTCATTGCTGTAAATGCTAAAGCTTACAATAAAAAGTTCCTGAAACCATACAGCAACCTGCTGCGATTTCAGGAACTTTTTATTTGTGATTTATTCGGCCGGGAGCGGATTAATCAAAACTGAGCACGCGCAGCAACATTGCTGCGCACCAAAGCACGTTTCAATCGGGCCTGGGCAAGTTCCAGCTCACGGGCATCCAGGTTTTTCTGGGCCAGCAATTCCTCGGCGCGGGCTTTGCTGCGCTCAGCACGTTCTTTGTCAATGGAATCGGCCCATTCAAAAGTGGTGGCCAGCAGGCGGCATTCGCCGCCAAACATGCTCAACATACCGCCCATACAGGCGGCGCTGCGCTGGGTGCCATCCTCCAATGTGATGTGGGCCTCCCCCATGCCAAGGGCAGTGCAATAATCGATGTGACGGGCCATCAACTGAACCTGCCCGGTGATGGTCCGGCAGGACACCGACTGTACCTGCCCATCAAAAGCAGTGCCGTCCGGCGTCATGATTTTAAGTGGGAAACTGGACATGGTCCTGCCTCCTTACTGCTGCTTGGCCTTAGCCAGAACGTCATCAATCGTACCGGCAAACAGGAAGCAGCTTTCGGGGATGGAATCACATTCGCCGTTCAAAATCATCTTGAAGCCGCGCAGGGTTTCTTTCAACGGCACATACTGGCCGGGCATACCGGTAAACTGCTCCGCAACATGGAACGACTGAGAAAGGAAACGCTGTACCTTACGGGCGCGGTTGACGGTGATCTTATCGTCCTCCGAAAGTTCATCCATGCCCATGATGGCAATGATATCCTGCAGTTCCTTATAGCGCTGTAAAACCTGCTGCACGGCGCGGGCAATCTGGTAATGCTCCTGCCCGACAACTTCCGGGGCCAGAATGCGGGAAGTAGAATCCAGCGGGTCGACAGCCGGATAAATGCCCTGAGAAGCAATATCACGGCTCAGAACCGTGGTAGCATCCAGATGGGTGAAGGTCGTAGCGGGGGCCGGGTCGGTCAAGTCGTCCGCAGGTACATAAACAGCCTGAACAGAAGTGATAGAGCCCTTGCGGGTGGAAGTAATACGTTCCTGCAGTGCACCCATTTCCGTTGCCAGCGTGGGTTGATAGCCAACGGCAGAGGGCATACGACCCAGTAGTGCCGAAACTTCGGATCCGGCCTGGGTAAAGCGGAAGATGTTATCAATGAACAGCAGAACATCCTGATGCTTGACATCGCGGAAGTACTCCGCCATGGTCAGACCGGACAGCGCCACGCGCATACGGGCTCCCGGCGGTTCGTTCATCTGGCCATAGACCAGCGCAGTCTTGCTCAAAACGCCGCTTTCGGCCATTTCGCCGTAAAGATCGTTGCCCTCACGGGTGCGTTCGCCAACGCCGGTAAAAACAGAATAACCGTTATGGGCGGTAGCGATGTTATAAATCAGTTCCTGAATCAGCACGGTTTTGCCGACACCGGCACCACCGAACAGACCGATTTTGCCGCCCTTTGCATAGGGGCAGATCAGGTCAACGACCTTGATGCCGGTTTCCAGCAGTTCAGTCGAAGATTCCTGTTCATCGAAAGCAGGGGCCGGGCGGTGGATGGGCCAATGCTCTACCCCGGTGGGGGCAGGCTGTTCATCAACCGGTTCACCCAGCAGGTTGAACACACGGCCAAGGCACGCATCGCCAACGGGAACCTTGATCGGCCCGCCGGTATCCACGGCTTCGGCACCGCGCACAAGGCCATCGGTGGCGGCCATAGCAATGCAGCGCACCACGTTATCGCCAATATGCTGGGCAACTTCTACAATTAGCGGTTTGCCGTTGTTCTGCAGTTCAATCGCATTCAGCAGTTCCGGCAGCTCGCCGTCGGCAAAGCGGATATCCAAAACAGGTCCCATGACCTGCACGACCTTACCGATGTGTTTTTCTGGCATTGCACACACTCCTTTGAGTGAATTTTTAGCGTGCTGTCGGGCTTGTTTCCGGGTGTGTCTGAAAAAACTCTCAGCACTGTTGCATCAGATATTGCCCAAAGGCATACCTGAAGGCAAAGAAATCGGATAAAATTTCGGCTTTTCTGGTGCGCCCTAGCTTTCAGCATCTGCACCGGCCACTATTTCGGTGATTTCCTGCGTGATTGCTGCCTGACGGGCGCGGTTATAATAAAGGTTCAAATGCTCGATCATTTCGCCAGCGTTCTTGGTGGCAGAGTCCATGGCGGTGCGGCGTGCACCCTGTTCACTGGCAACACTTTCACACAAAGCGCCATACACAACCCCGGCCAAGTATTCCGGGATAATGGCATCAAACACGGCGGCGCTGTCTGGCTCATAGAGCATCAGACTTTGATGCTCGTGGCCCGGCTCCGGCGGTTCGGCATCAAACGGGAGAACCGGCAGAATGATTGCAGTTTGGGTCAGCATGGAAATAAACTGGGTAAAGGCAATGCGAATTTCATCAAAAGCGCCTTCCAGAAACTTCTGGCACACAAGGCGGGAAATTTCAAAGCAGTCGCTGACCGAAATATCCCCTGCGATGGCAAAAGAATCCGTCAGAATCCGGATCTTGTGGCGCTCAAAGTATTCCACTGCCTTTTTGCCGATGGGCAGCACACAATATTCCCGCCCTTCAGCATCCGCTTCCACGGCTTTTAAGATGTTGCTGTTATAGCCGCCCGCAAGGCCGCGATCACCTGCAATTACAATGTACAGGCAGCACTTTTTCTCGCATTTGGCCAGATATGGGCTACTGAACTCAGAATCCGCAGCCGCAATATCAAACAGCGTGGCATAAAGCGTTTCGAAATAGGGACGGCTGTTTTCCACCCGTTCCTTGGCGCGCCGCAGCTTGCTGGACGCTACCAGCTCCATGGCTTTGGTAATCTGCATGGTGCTTTCCACGCTTTTGATGCGCAGTTTGATTTCTTTCATGGAACCAGCCACCGGCAGCACCCCCTTTGGCGTATTTTGTGATTATCCGGCATTTTTGATAAAGTCTGCCGTGAATGCGGCGAGCACATCTTTCATCTGCTGTTCGGTATCCTGCTTCATATCGCCTGTGGTGCGGATGGCTTCCATCACACCGCCAGCGGTTACATTTTCATCAAGGTACTGATACAGCGCGCTTTCGTACGCGGCGATATCCTTTACGGCAATGTCTTTCAGGTAACCGTGGACTGTTGCATACAAAATGGCAACCTGCTTTTCTACCGGGATTGGGCTGTTGCGGTCCTGCTTCAGGATTTCCACAATGCGCTCGCCCTGTGCCAGACGAGATTTGGTGTCGGCATCCAGGTCGGAGCCAAACTGGGCAAAGCCCTGCAGCTCGCGGTACTGGGAGTAAACCAGTTTTAAGGTACCGGCAACCTTTTTCATCGCCTTGATCTGCGCATTGCCGCCGACACGGGAAACAGAAATGCCGGGGTTGACAGCCGGGCGGATGCCGGAATGGAACAGCTCGGTTTCCAGGAAGATCTGGCCGTCGGTAATGGAGATGACGTTGGTTGGAATATAAGCGGAAACGTCACCAGCCTGCGTTTCAATAATGGGCAGAGCTGTCAGCGAGCCGCCGCCCTTTGCATCGCTCAATTTGGCGGCACGTTCCAACAAACGGCTGTGCAGGTAGAAAACATCGCCGGGGTATGCTTCGCGTCCCGGCGGACGACGAATCAGCAGCGACAGAGCACGGTAGGCAACCGCATGTTTGGAAAGGTCATCATAGATAATAAGCACATGCTTACCCTGATACATAAAGTATTCGCCCATGGCGCAGCCGGCATAAGGCGCAATATACTGCAGGGGCGAAAGCTCCGAAGCTGTGGCGCACACTACAGTGGTGTAAGCCATGGCTCCGTTTTTCTCGAGGTTTTCAACCAGAGAGGCCACAGTAGAACGCTTTTGGCCAATAGCAACATAGATGCAAAGGACATCTTTGCCTTTTTGGTTGATGATCGTATCCGTAGCAATCACGGTCTTACCGGTCTGGCGGTCGCCGATAATCAGCTCACGCTGGCCGCGGCCAATGGGAATCATTGAGTCAATGGCCTTGATGCCGGTCTGCAAAGGCTGCTTGACGGGCTGACGGTCCAGGATGCCGGGGGCCGGGGATTCAATGGCGCGATAGTCGGCAGCATCAATCGGGCCTTTGTCATCAATAGGCTGGCCCAGGGCGTTGACAACGCGGCCAATCAGAGCATCACCGACCGGAACCGACACAACTTTGCCGGTGCGGCGGATGGTACCGCCTTCTTTGATGCCGCTGTCATCGCCAAGCAAAACGATTGATACGCTGTTTTCTTCCAGATTCTGCGCCATACCATAGGTTCCGCTATCAAACTGCACCAGCTCACCGGCCATACAGTTATCAAGGCCGGCGGCGCGGGCAATGCCATCGCCTACCATCGTAACAGTACCGGTCTCCGTCTGCTCAATGGCATTCTGGTAGTATTTGATCTGGGAACGAATAATGCGGGAAATCTGTTCAGGTTCCAGTTGCACTGTTTGGTTCACCACACAATCTATAAAATGAAGGTGGAATCCGGCGGCAGGTGCAAATCAAATCACCACACCGCTGATTTCATTGCGCAGACGTTCCAGCCGGCCCTGCACAGTGCCGTCCAAGCGGGTTCCGCCAAGATCCAGCCGCAGACCGCCCAGAACACTGGGGTCCACTTTTTCCGTCAGGGTAATGGTTTTGCCGGTTACACGCTGCAATTTTTCCTGCAGTCTGCTGCGGGCACTTTCGTCCAGTGCAACAGCAGATACTGCCGTAACTTCCAAAATGTTATGGTCCTGGTTGTATCGGTCACGGTAAGCTCTTGCGCAGGCAGGCAGTTCTGGCAGAATGCCTGCTTCGCACAAAATCTTTAAGAAGTTGACAAGATACGGATGCGCCTGCGCAAACGCCTGATCCAGCAACACACAGCGCTCTTTTTTGGGGACACTGGGCGTCATCAACAAGCGCAGATAGCCAGGCTCCTGCATTGCGTTGACAGCAACATCCAGCTCCGCCAGAATCCGTTCGGTCAGGCCCTCTTCCGCAGCCAGTTCATACAAACTTGTGCCATAACGCTTTCCGGTTTCGGTCATGAGGCATCCCCCACATTCCGGATAAATTCATCGATCAGGGCCTTGTGGTCCGTCTCGTTGATTTCGCGCTCAACTACCTTGCCTGCAATATCAACAGCAATGCCGCCAATTTCATTTTTTAGGTCGTTGACTGCTTTCTTGCGTTCCTGTGCAATATCAGCTTCAGCAGCGGCGCGCAGGGCGGCTGCTTCGGCACGGGCCTCGCCAACAATTTCTTCTTCGCGCTTCTGGGCACGGGCGGTTGCCTCACGCAAAAGCGTATCGCGTTCATCCCGGATGCTTTGCAGGTGCTGCTGGTATTCCTGTTCCAACTCGGCAGCCTTCTGTTTGGCTGCATCCGCATCGGCGTACATGGTATCAATTTCCGCCTGGCGGTCGTCGATCATCTTTTTGACCGGTTTAAACAGAAACTTTTTGAGCACCGCAAAGGTGATCATCATATTGCAGAAAGTGAACAGCGCTGTCCACGGGTCGATGCCAACAAAGCTTTCAAAGCCCGTCACGAGCCATTCCTCCTTTCCTTTTCGGCTATCGTATCCATCAGAAGACGAACAGTAACAACAGGGCGATAACCAGCGAATAAATGCCGGTGGATTCGGTAATGGCGCAGCCAAGGATCATGTTGGTACGCAGCAGGTTTGCCATTTCCGGCTGGCGGGCCATGCCTTCCAGCGCTTTGCCAACGGCATTACCTTCGCCAACTGCAGGGCCGATAGCGCCAAACCCCATTGCAATACCTGCACCGATTGCACAGGCGGCTTTTACGATTGCTGTTTCCATACGAGGTATCCTCCTAAATAAATAAAATTTTACGTTAACCTTCTTCAGGCGGCGGGCAGGCATTGCTGACATAAACCATCGTCAACAGGCTGAACACCAGGGCCTGCACCCCACCAGAAAATACATCGAAATAAAGGCTCATGATGCCGGGAATGCCGACTTCCAGATACGGCACCCCTGCCAAGCCCAGCAGGGACAAAATTCCGGTTGCGGCAAACACCGCACCAAAAATTTTGTAAGCCAACTTTTTCTTGCGCACACCCAAAACCAGCAGCGCCACACCACCCAAAAGAATCAAGATTCCGACCGCAATGCTTTTGCCAACCAGGCCCAAAAGAGCGGCGGAAGCCGTTGCCAGAGCGGAATAAACCAGGCTGGTCAGAACGTTGCCGCCCGCAATGTTGCCAAAGTGACGGAATGCCATTGAAATGGGCTGCGCGATTTCGGAAACAAGGTTCATCGGCGTCATAACGACAACCGGTTCAGTAAAGCCTTTCAGCCAACCGAGCACACCGTTTGCTTTAATGGAGCAAGCCCAGCAGATCACGCTTGTCATTAAGGCCCAGGTAACAGTGGTGGAAAGATCCGCTGTGGAAGAGCGGAAAACACCGGTCATTCCGATGTAGGAACCGAAAATGGAAGACAGGAACAATGCCCCGATATAAGGTGTCCAATAGGAATTATGCTTGCCCATGGTGTCTTCTACCATGCCGTACAGCATAGTAACACCTTTTTCTACCAGTACCTGGCGGCGGCTGGGACGCTTTTGCAGGTTGCTGCCCAGTACAATACTGGCAATACAAAGCAGCAACATAACCGCAAACGAAGAAACCGTTGTCTGCGTGATGGGAATTCCACCAAACAAAGGGATCGTGAAATAAATCTTAGGCCCGTTCATGGCACTGCATCACCGCCTTTGGAATCTTTGCGGAAGAATTCAATCAGCTTAATGGCAGCCTGTGCAAACAGCAGCGGCAACAATGCTGCCAGCGGATCACAAACTTTGGCATGGAACAGCAGAACATAAATGACTGCCAGAATTGCCGTGCGCACAACGCTGGAACTTTGAATGCTCATGCACGCTTTTACGGAATTATCCCCTGCCGCGGCACGGTCCAACGCGTTAGAAACGGTAATGCTTAATGCCAGAAAGTTGCCTACAGCAATCACAGTGCCCAGCAGGCCACCCAGCAATACCGCTGTGGTAAACCGCCCAACCACTGCATAGATGGCCAGCATAATGGCGGAACAACCGGCGGTTGCCAAAGCCATGCGCCCAACCTGCTGCAGAATGTCCTGATGCTTTTGCATGGATACAGGCTCCTTCCATAACAATTAGTGTTGATTGAACGAGATAGGCGGCGGCTCCTGCTTTTTTTTCGGGGCCCTGCCCTGCCGCTCAATTGTCTTTAATGAACTGCGCAGGCTGCCGATGGCAGCCACCATGCCGAGCGCGAACCCAACCAAGATGACCCAGCCGCCAAGGCCGAATTGTTTGCGTAGCCAGACAGCCCCCAAAAGAAACAGCACCGGCGGAAGCACAACCGATAAACCAAACTGTGTCAGCCAGACAAGGTGCCGTGCGGCATCATAAAGATCCTTCATATGATTTACTGTTCCCATTCTTTCGCTTTGTATCCGCGATGATTCTAGTATAAACTCTTTCTGCAACAATTTCAACATAAATTTTGCATGTTTTTATATAAATTTTGTAGTCAAATAAGCAAAAAACAGACAATGTTTTTCAAAATTGCAGGTTCCCCCTATGATGGAAGCAAAAAGCTCTGCCAACAGCAAAGCTTAAAATGTGATTTTGACCAATTAGAACGGCTATCTTTATCCAATCGGGCATTAAGGCAATACCGCATAATTCTAAGTGCCGATACGGCGAGCGAGGCGCGGCAGATGCCAAGCCAAAAGCGCAGATAATACTGGATGCTGCAAAGGTGAGCGCCGCCAGTGGCGGAAACAGCGAACCGAAGCAGGGGCAGCGGTCGCAGAGTGCGAGGGGCTTTTGCCCCCGAAGCACGATGCGGGTACCGCAACCCGACATTATCGAGCATTTTGGCAACGCAGATGCCGTGCCGCAGCTGCCGGAGCGGTGCTTAAGCCGCAAGGCGGGAATTGTGCGGTGTTGCCTTAAGTGGCTCGACCGGGATTTTCCCCAAGGCAAGAAGGCGTGTCAGACACGCACCGCCCAGAGAACAGCCATCCGGACTCATTGCTTCTCTTTGAAATTCCGTTGCTTTTTCGACATGATCACACCTCTTTGATGCGTGCCAAATCGGCTTCCGCCTGCTGTGCCGAGGCACCGGGCGCAGAGCACCTTCTTTTGCCGTGGATAGCTGTGGTCGTGGGAATCCGTAAAATAAGGGCGAAGGGTATAGTGATTTTCGCCGGTTTTCCGCAAAAGCTCTGCAGACCAACGGTTTCGATTTCATGAACCCCAAGTTTCCCATAAACCACGAGCATTCCTGCTTGATACTGTGCCATATTGCTCCTCTTTCATCCAGATGGAACAGCCTGTACAAAACAGTCTTTCCAGCGTACTTTTGCGCTCCACCTTATTGTGCCACGGCTGAGCGACTGGCTTCCAAGGGCATCTTCCACGAAGTTTGTCTCGTGCAATCTGCGCAGAATGTTCAGCATAATTCTTGTGCAAAACTGCCTTTGCAAATTCCCGGCAGACGGGCTATAATAATTTCGTACAACGAGTAGCACTCATGCGTAAAACCGGTTGCATGAGGGCTGCCCGTTGTGTTTTTTTTGCCCCAAAATGGAAAGGTAAAGGTGAATCCCATGGAAAGTTCCAATCAATTCCTTGGCACGGAGCGCATCGGCAAGCTGATGCAGAAGTATGCGATCCCGTGCATTATTTCGCTGCTGGTCGGCGCATTGTACAACATCGTGGACCAGATCTTTATTGCCAACGCCAGCTATCTTGGCTCTTACGGCAATGCCGCCAACACCGTTGTGTTTCCCCTGACGGTGGTGGCGCTGGCGATCGCGGTGATGATCGGCGACGGCTGCTGCGCCTTCGTCAGCATCAGCCTTGGGCAGAACGAGGTCTCCAAAGCAAAGCGGAGCGTCGGCAACGCGGTGGTCATGTGTTTGGTCATCAGCATTGTGCTGGCGGCGCTCTATCTGATTTTTGCGGATACCATTCTTGCCATGTTCGGCGGAACGGTCAACGCCGAGACCTATCACCACTCGCAGGAATATTTCTTTTACATTACACTGGGCGTGCCCTTTTATATGTTCGGTCAGGCCATGAACCCCATCATCCGTGCGGACGGCAGCCCCCGGTTTGCCATGGTGTCCACCCTTGCGGGCGCGGTACTGAACATCATTCTGGACCCCATCTTCATTTTCGGTTTCCGCTGGGGCATGATGGGTGCAGCAGTGGCTACCGTCATCGGTCAGCTGGTCACGGCAGCGCTGGTGGTGTGGTATCTGCTGCACATGAAGATCATCCGCCCTGCAAAGGGTGACTACCGGCTGAAAGGCTCCATCTGCAGCCGCACCCTGACCCTTGGCATGACCAGCTTTCTGTCTCAGATCAGTCTTGTGGCGGCTATGGCAGCCATCAACAACATGATCCGCAAATACGGCGCACTGGATGCCGTGTTCGGGCAGGAGCAGTACGCCCAGATCCCTATGGCGGTGGTGGGCATCGTGATGAAGTTCTTCCAGATCGTCATCTCCATCGTGGTGGGCATGGCGGCTGGCTGCATCCCCGTGGTGGGCTTCAACATGGGCGCCAAAAAGCCCACCCGTGTGAAGGAGCTGTTCACGAAACTGCTGCTGGCAGAAGCCACCGTGGGTGCCGTTGCACTGGTGCTGGTGGAGCTGCTCCCCCGGCAGCTGATTGCCATGTTCGGTGCCGCCAACGAGAGCGTTTACTACACCGATTTTGCCGTGAAGTCCTTCCGCATCTACCTGTGCATGATCATTCTGGCCTGTGTCAACAAGGCGTGCTTCATCTTTTTGCAGGCCATGGGCAAGGCGGCAGAATCCACCGCCCTGTCCATGGTGCGTGAGGTGGTGTTCGGCGTGGGCTTTGCCCTGCTGCTGCCCCGGTTCTTCGGGCTGGACGGCGTGCTGTACTCCATGCCGATATCCGATATCCTCACCTTCCTGATCGCAGGCTATCTGATTTGCAAGACCTACCGTGAACTGAATGAGAAAGGAGAACTCTAATGGAAAAACGCATCATCACTATCAGCCGCGAGTTTGGCAGCGGCGGCAGGACCATCGGCAAACTGGTGGCCGAGCATCTGGGCATCCGGTGCTACGACGCTGAACTGATCCAGAAACTGGCTGCCGAAAGCGGCTTTGACGAAAGCTACATCAAGGATGCCGGAGAGTACGCTCCCGGCGGCTTCCTTGCCTCTGCCTTCACTGACCGCAGCTTCGGTCCCACTAACGAGGACCTGCTCTGGAAGCTGCAATACCGGATCATCCGGGAGCTGGCAGAAAAAGAGCCCTGCGTCATCGTAGGACGCTGCGCCGATTTTATCCTGCAGGACCGCACCGACTGCCTGAAGGTCTTTGTTCACGCGGACATGAAGTTCCGGGCTGACCGCATCGTGCGGGTCTATGGGGAACGGGAGAAATCGCCCGAAGCCCGTCTGAAGGAGAAGGATAAGCGCCGCGCTGCTTATTACCGCTTTTATACCGATATGAAGTGGGGCGATGCCGCCAACTATCATATCGCCCTGGACAGCGGAGTCATCGGCATTGAAACGTGCGCCAAGGTCATTGAAAGCCTAGCATAAGCTGTAAATTCCGACACCGTCCCTGAGACAATAGAGCAAAACACCGCCCACCTGAGTTCCGTTACGCAGATGGGCGGTGTTTTTTGTTAATGGCAGTTCTATGAGAAGATCAATCTTCTAACCCATGGCTCCCGGCCACATTTTTCAAGTATTCCTCTGGATTACCATTCAGAATCAAATCTGTATAGCCCAGTGGGTCATTGTAGATAAGGTAGCCCAACTCTGACCGCTGTGCCATGGTCACATCCAGTTCATCCTCGACCACGATGCAGTCACTGAAGACTTTTCTCCCATCCCGGAGCAGCAATTTCACGCACCCAGTGTCCATGTTAAAATGGCAGGCTCTTTCATCGTACTTCATGTTCGTGGCCTTTCTACCTTACGGCACCTATACAGTTGTGACGTTTGTTATAAGTTTTTCTGATAAGGTTTCGGACACACAGCCGTTTGGAACGATCCGGAATTGTCATTCTTGAAAAAAATAAAAATCCGAACCTTTCTTCTATCGAGAAAATGTCCGGATTTTCATTCTTTGGTGCGGATGAAGGGATTTGAACCCACACTCTTTTAAGGGAACTAGAACCTGAATCTAGCGCGTCTGCCAGTTCCGCCACATCCGCTTATTTTGTTTGATCGCCTCACCGGCGACGAATATTATTATAACCAGTAGTACCACTTTTGTCAACAGATATTTTCATATTTTTTTTAATTTTTTCAAATTTGTTTCGCAAAGCAAGAAACAAAACGGTAGAACGTCGCTTCCCGCTTGCCTATCTTTTGCTTTTGCCTTTTCTTTCACACAAAAGTGTTTCTTTTACTTCGTGTGCGGCTCCGGGCTGCTGTCAATCAGAGCTTGGCGCAGCGGAAGGAAGCTGAAATGAAAGTCATCATACCCGCTCTTGCACTCCTGCAGATAGCGGCGGGAAGGAACACCCAAGGGGTGGCTGGCGGGCAGGGTGTAAAGGATTGCTTCAATATTATGCAGAACTTCCCGTCGCGTAGTGACGTCCCAGACACACTGTACCTGCATTGTCTGCTTCTGGTAGAAATAAGGAACCCCCGCATAGACATCCAGAGCCTGCTCGTCTTTATCAGAAATCTCATAAACCCCGCAGCCCACCATAGACGGGCACCAGGGCTGCTGAAAATCCGTGGTCAAAAAGCAGCCGTTCTTGGAACCACGGAAGACCAGGCGCGCACCGAATAAATATGTATACCCGACCACACGGGCATTGGGGCAACGCTGGCGCATCTGCACCAGGTTGAGGTTGGGACCGTAAGCCAAGTAATACTTCATTTTCAGTTTGCCTCCATTTTACAATTCCGTAATAATTATATTGTAATTCTGATATGTCGATAATGCAAGGCACCAAGTTACACAAACTTATTACCTTGGGATTGTTGGGGTTTCTGTTGTTCCGCTGTTTTTATGGGCAATTACGGTATAAATAGTTTAGATTGTGAGATTTCACCTCAAAATCGGACGGCAACGGCATGACTGGATGGTTCTAAGATCATATCGCTTTTTCATGTGTTTACAGCTTTTCAGGCTGGTGAAAATATGCTATGATAAAGTTGTTCATTTTGGATTGCGGCGTTGGAAAAATCGGGGCTCTGTCCCCTGCCGAATCCGCAACAGGCCGTGGTAGTGGCGGCTGAACATAATGATGGCCAGGGCCAAAGTTAGAATGCCGCTTTCTGGGCCATAGGAAAGCCACGCGGGCAGGATGGCCAGCGCTGGGATCACCACAGCCCCCAACGGCAGGTAGCCGAGCCACAGGACCAGTGCCCCGCCAGCGATGCAGCAAAGCGTGCCCCAAAACGGAAGATACAAAACGAGCCAAACGCAGGTTACCGCAACCCCCTTGCCGCCGCGGAACCTTGCCCATGCGGGATAGTTATGGCCCAGCACTGCGCCAAGCCCGGCATATAAAATCGACGCCTGCCCGATCAGTGGTGCCGTAGCATAATACGCCGCACCGCAGGCAGCAACCGTTTTTAACGTATCACCTGCCAGGGTTAGCAGCCCGGCCCCCTTGCCCAGTTGGGCCATGATATTAGCCATGCCAGGGTTGCCGGTGCCAAGCTGCCGCGCGCTTTTGCCGGAAACAACGCGGGCGACAACTTCTGCCGTAAGAAAACTGCCGAACAGATAACCCAGCAGGATACAGGCCAGCCGGGCGGCCAAGGCGTCTGGATGCATAAATGATAGCTCCTTTTTACCACTGTTTGGGCAGCGGTTGTCTTTTATTATATTATAGTCCCCTGTGCAAGGGGACAATACGAGGGATATTCATGAATTTTGATGAGCTGAAACAGCAATGCCTGGCGTGCCAGCGCTGCGGATTGTGTGAGACCCGCACCCATGTGGTGTTTGGGCAGGGTGTGCCGGACGCCGAGGTTCTTTTTGTGGGCGAAGGCCCCGGCGCCAACGAGGACGCACAAGGCCTGCCGTTTGTGGGCCGCAGCGGCCAGCTGCTGGACCATTACCTGGAAGCGATTGACCTTGACCGCAGCAAAAATATTTATATTGCCAATATTGTTAAGTGCCGCCCGCCAGAAAACCGCGACCCTGCCCCGGAAGAATCCGCCGCCTGCCTCCCGTGGCTGCGCATGCAGTTCCGACTGCTGCGCCCAAAAATTGTGGTGTGCTTGGGCCGCATTGCCGCCCAGCAGATGATTGGAAAAGACTTTTCCGTCACGCGGGACCACGGTAAGTTTTTTGATAAGCAGGGCACATTGTTTATGGCAACTCTGCACCCGGCAGCGCTGCTGCGCAACCCAAAAAGCAAAATATCCGCGTTTGAAGATTTTGTAGCCCTGCGCGAGAAAATTGAGCAGGTGTGTGACCATACCTATAACCGCAGCTGACTGCCCCTGACAGGAGGACGAGCCCTTGCAGGAACCTGTATCCCCAATACAAATCACGCTGCCGGTGCGCCAGCTGGTGGAATTCTTGCGCCGGGTTGGCAGCATTGACAACCGCTTTACCGGCTTTGACCGCGCCAATGAGGGCGCACGCATCCACCGCAAATTGCAGCGCGCCGCTGTAAAAGAACATGCCGATTACGCCGCGGAGGTATTTCTTCGCGGTATTTTTGCGTATGAAGAAATTGAATTTACGCTGGAAGGCCGCGCCGATGGCATTTTTACCGCAGCGGACGGTGTTACCGTAGTGGATGAGATCAAGACCACCGCATGCCCGGCGGCAGATATTACCCCGGATTTTGCACCGGAGCACTGGGCACAGGCTATTGTGTATGCAGCAATTTATGCGGCACAGCATGAGTTGGAAGAGATGCGGGTTCAGCTGACCTATTTCCAGGTAGATGAAGAGCTGATTCTGCGGTTTGAGCGGCATTACACCGCGCAGCAGCTGCAGGAGGAAGTGGAAGCCCTGCTGGCGGAATATGCCCCCTGGGCGCGGCGGGCGGTTGAGTGGAAAAAGGCCCGGAACTCGGATTTGCAGGCCATGCAGTTCCCTTTCCCTGCGTATCGCCCCGGGCAGCGCGCGATGGCGGGCGAGGTATACAAAGTGTGCCGGGACGGCGGCCGGCTTTTGTGCCAGGCACCAACCGGGATTGGTAAATCCATGAGCGTGCTGTTCCCTGCCCTGAAATCTATGGGCAATGAGAGTGTGGGACCGATTTTTTATTTAACGGCCCGCGGCACAACCCGTACGGCAGCGGAAAACGCACTGGCTATCCTGCGCGATACCGAGCCGGAACTGCACCTGCGCAGTGTAACGCTGACAGCGAAAGACAAGATCTGCCTGTGTGAGACGCGGGAGTGTACCCCGGAAGCCTGCCCCTATGCCAACGGGTATTATGCCCGCATCAAAGGCGCTCTCTGGGATGTGCTGGATGTCCCCTGCCTGACGGCGGAAACCTTGCAGGAATATGCAAAACGCCACACGGTATGCCCCTTTGAGCTGGGGCTGGACAGCAGCCTGTGGAGCGATGTGATTATTGGGGATTACAATTATCTGTTTGATCCGGTTGTACATCTGGTGCGATTTTTTGAATCTGCCGGGGATTATATCTTCCTGGTGGACGAAGCGCACAACCTGCCGGGGCGTGCGCGGGAAATGCACAGTGCTGCCCTGACCAAAACCAGCTTTTATGAAGCGAAGAAGCTGTTGGGCAAAGGCAAAAGCAGCCTGAAAAACGCTCTGACCAAAGTAAATGATGTATTTATTGAATGGCGCCACCGTGCCGAGGAAGAAACTGCCGCCAGAGATGGACGGTTTGGCAAAACATTCTTTCTAAAAGAGCGCAGCGAGGAGTTTGATCACCTGCTGAACCGCCTGTGTGAACCGTTGGAAGCATGGCTGGACGACCACCGAGAACCGGATGAAACCCACACGGCACTGCTGCAGTTGTATTTTGATGTGCGGGCCTGGCTGCGCGTAGCGGATACCTTTGACGATCATTTTGTGCTGCAAATCACGGCATCCGGCAGCGAGGTGCGTGCAGCGCAGCTCTGCCTTGACCCCAGCGCCTTTTTGGCGGATAGTTTTGCCCTGGGGCGCGCCGCGGTGCTGTTCAGTGCAACGCTGGCCCCGGCCAGTTATTATAAGGACCTGTGCGGCGTGCCGGAAGCACGGGCCGTTGCCCTGCGCAGCCCCTTCCCCGCGGGCAATCAGGGACTGTTCTGCATCGGCAATGTCAGCACCCGGTATAAGGACAGGGATGCAAGCCTTGCCATTGTGACGGAAAGCCTGGCGACGATGGTGCGGGCGCGCTGCGGGAATTATCTGGCGTTTTTCCCCAGTTATGCGTATATGGAGCAGGCTTATGCACAGTTCAAGGAGCACTGCCCGGAAATCAACTGCATCAAGCAGGAAAACGCGATGGATGAACAGCAGAAAGCGGCCTTTTTGGCCCAGTTTGTGCCGGGCCCCAGCCAAACCCTGCTTGGCTTTGCCGTGATGGGCGGCGTATTTGGGGAGGGCGTTGACCTGACCGGCGACCGGCTGATTGGTGTAGGCATCGTGGGCCCAGGGCTGCCGCAGGTTGGACCCCGGCAGGAGCAGCTGCGGGACTATTTTGAGCAGACACGCGGTTCCGGCTTTGACTACGCCTACCGTTACCCCGGCATGAACAAGGTGCTGCAAGCCGCCGGGCGTGTGATCCGCACCCCGCGGGACAAAGGCGTGGTGCTGCTGATCGATAACCGCTTTGCCATGCCGGACTACCGCCGCCTGATGCCCCCGCATTGGAGCCACCTGAAAATAATTTATGATATAGAAGAGCTGGAACGGGAACTCTGGCGGTTTTGGGAAGAATAAAAACAAAACAGCACCGCAATCTTTGCCGTGCACATCGTCTTACTTGACTGTGTGTGCAACAAACTGCGGTGCTGTTTTTGCTTTGCTATTTAGAAGGCGGATTATTTCAGGGTGCTGGCCCACTCGTCAGGCTTGAATCCGACAAGGACAAAATCATCCCCGACCACCAAAGGCCGCTTGACAAGCATGCCATCTGTGGCAAGCAGGTGCAGCTGCTCATCCTCGGTCATGGTAGGCAGTTTGTCTTTCAGGGCAAGCGATTTATATTTCAGGCCGCTTGTATTAAAAAAGCGGCGCAGGGGCAGCCCGCTGCAAGCGTGCCATTCTTTCAGCTCTTCATAAGTGGGGGGCTGCTCCAGAATATGGCGGTCGGTGTAAGCAACGCCGTTTTCATCCAGCCAGCATTTGGCCTTTTGGCAGGTAGAGCATTTGGGATATTCAATAAACAGCATGATAAGCTCCTTTAGGTTATTCAACCGGGATTTGGGCTAGCTGGGCATCCAGCTGATTCAATGCGCTTTCCGGCAATGCCGCCTGCAGGAAGCCGGAAATTTCGCGCAGGCTGATTCCCTGGGAAAGTGGGTTAGACACAATGGCCTGCCACATATCCCCCAGCACAGCCTGCAGCAGAGCGCTGGCCTGCGGGTTCTTCATCAACCTGCGCACCGGCATATTCAGGCTGAGCGGCCCGGCGGCAAGCTGGGCCGCAAGCTCGGTATCCGGTGCGGTAACGCCCAGGCAGCCCCACAGCTTTTGCAAAAAGTCAACGCTCATCGGCAGCCATTGGGCGGTTGCCGGGTTGACACGGGAAGCTTCCGGCCCGGAGGTACAGGCAGTGGCAAGGGAAATGCCGTGTGCCCCGGTCGGGAAGAGGTGCAGCGCAAACGGGATGCTGTGGTCAGCCAAAGCATCTGCAAAAACAAGGCTGTTCTTAACAGGAACCAGCGCGTCCCCCTGGGTAGCAAACAGGAATGTGGGCGGGGTGTCATCATCAACCAGCGCGTGCAGGTCGGGCTCCTGGCGGCCAGCGACGGTCCACATTGCGCCCAGCGTTGCGGCATAGCCCAACACAAGGGCGTTGGGGCGCTGTGCCTTGGGCAGCAGTGTGCCCAGCGAAGCAACCAAATGCCCACCGGCAGAAAAGCCAACGGCGGCGATCTGCTGCGGGTCAATTTCCAGCTCCGCGGCGTTGGCGCGCAGGTAATCCATTGCGGCGGCACCATCCTGTAATGCTTTGTCAATCGGGGTGGTTGCATCTGCCGTATAGCGCAGAACAAACGCATTGAACCCCTGTGCCATATAAGCCAGGGCAACCGGTTCGCCCTCACGGTCAGAGCAATACTGGTAGCCGCCGCCGGGCACGACCAGCATAGCCGGGCGGATGGCGGCATTTGGCATTTTGGGGCTTTGGTCCTGCAGATAGCAGGTCAGAACAGCCTGGTTAGGAGCAAGTGTAACGGTGATGATTTTCACGGAAATCCCTCGCTTTCGCGCACATATTTAACATTTGACTGTATTGTAGCATTTGTGCTGGAAAACGACAAGCGAGATTGCGAAAGTTTTGTTCAAATTTTATATATTGTCCATATCACTTGTGATTTAAGGGGTGCAGTTCTTCCTGCTGCTCCTGCAAGGTTTTGCCGATGGTGTGCTCCATGGCTTTTACATCCTGGTGCAAAGCGGCGGCTTCCCGCTGCAGTTCAGGGTTCTCTTCAATGTCTTCACGGATAAACATGAAGCTAAGGCTGACCAGCAACGAAGCACAGCAGAACCAGATCACACGGTTGCCAAAATGGATGGTCAGCAGACTGCCGGCAGCGGCCCCCAAAGCAAACAGTGCAATTACAGCAAAATACTGCATGGCGCGGCGCAATACAGCGCGGTCTTTTGTGTGCAGGCCGGTGTACAGGTACTGCATACCGCTGCGCATGTTGCCAATGCACATGGTGCTGGCATATGCATTGCCGTGCACCTTGCGGAAAGATTGTACCTGCATGGCGCAGACAAAGCTGACCAGCATATTGGCCAGCCAGTCCAGATTGTTGGAGATAAAGCCAACAACAAACAACAGTGCAATCTCAATCAGCAAAATCAGCTGGCGCCAGTGGAATCTCTCCATCAGGTGGTAGCGGTTGCGGATGCCCTCGGCAAAATAGACACCGGCGGCAAAGGCCAGCAGCGGCAAAAGATACCGCAGCGCTTTGGCAAAATCACCCTCGCAAAAATTGGTGGCCATCAGCACGATATTGCCAGTTTGAGCGTTGGCAAAAACCTTGCCGCGGCCCATGTAGGTGTAAGCGTCCTGAAATCCGCCGGACAGGGTTAGAAATACTGTCGTACGGAATGCTTCGGACATTTGGCGGCTATGTGTAGCCATGATGATCCCCCTCCCCGCCTGCTGTTTGGGCAGGCTGTTTTTCTCTTTTTCTGGTTGTCCTAAGGCAACACCGCACAATTCCCGCCTTACGGCTTAAGCACCGCTCCGGCGGCTGCGGCACGGCATCTGCGTTGCTAAAATGCTCGATAAGACATCCAGTATTATCTGCGCTTTTGGCTTAGCATCTGCCGCACCTCGCTCGCCGTATCGGCACTTAGAATTATGCGGTATTGTCCTAAATAACCTTATATACTTTTAATTTCTTATTGCCTGGTGCGCTTCTCTGTATGGAACTGCGCTGCGGCAAACTTAAAATTCAACGCCTTTTCTTGCCGGAATGCCTTTTTCGTATGGGTGGCGGCGGCAGCACATTTCAGTAATGTAATCTGCGGCATCCAGCATCCAGGGGGCCGGGTCACGGCCGGTCATTGCCAGTTCCTGCTCGGCAGGCTTGCGCAGTACGGCGTTTTGCAGCAACTCTCGGTCCACCATGTTCAGATTCCAGGCGGCGCAGGCTTCGTCCAGAATCAAAAGGTCCGCCGGTTCGGCAAGCGCCCGGCGCAGGTTTTCCGTTTGCAGGGCACGGGTGGCGGCCTTTTCTTCCTCATTCATCTGGAATACAAACTTCTGCCCGGCTTTGCCGCGGTAGAAGGTAGCGCCAAGGGTTTGCAGCGGTTCCAGTTCCCCGGTTGCACCGCCTTTCAAAAATTGCACGATCACCACGCGCCGCCCGCAGCCCAGCGCCCGCACAGCCAGGCCCATGGCAGCTGTGGTTTTGCCCTTGCCGTCACCGTGGTATAAATGAATCAAACCATTGCTCATAAGGCTGCCTCGCTTTGTGTGGCTTTGGTGTACTGCACGGTTTCCAACAGCTGCAAGGTGTGGTCTGTTTGCCAGTTGGCGGCATCCAGGCGGTAGCCGCCCGCGTTGGGACCGCACCAGTCGTGATAATCCCGCCGCGGCAGACCGTAACGGGACATAACCGCCATCTGGATGCCGCCGTGCGCTACAATCACCAGCTGCTGTTTGTGCTGCGCAAGGCTTTCTTCCACCAGTTTGGCAAAGGCGGCACAGCTGCGGTTACAAAAATCCTGAATGCGCTCCCCATCCGGGCGGGCAGCAGTCTTGTTGGCTTCCAGCCAGGCAAGGTAGTCGGGGTCGTGCTCAATGTGGATATAATGCCGCCCCTCAAAACTGCCAAAGCACATTTCCCGCAAGTCCTGTACAATGATCTGCGGGCAGCCGGGGAAAAAGATTTCCGCCGTCTGCCGTGCGCGGATGAGCGGGCTGACATAGGCAACATCCGGCATAAACCCGGCCGGGCGCAGCTGGGCGCGGCCCGCGGCGGAAAGCGGGATATCCTGTTGACCCTGGTACCGGTGTTGGGCGTTATATTCTGTCTGCCCATGCCGCAAAAGGTAAATCTGCATGATTTCACATCCTGATATCAATTCTTTATCAAGCTGGCAGTTGCTGCCAATCCCTGCCCGGCTCCGGCGCAGCGGTCCCAAAGTCGCCGGAAGTCGAAGTATACAGAAACAACTTTATTATAACATTTTCCCCTTCCTGTGCAAGCCCCGTTGGTACATTGTGCGTATAATGCACCGCTGGTGGGGCCACAATAAGGTTATCATGCGGGTTGCATGGCAAATGATAAGGGAGCGGATGGGAAAGATGCAGGCAGTGCAGGAAATTATCAATGTGTTTGTTGCCAGTGTGGTTTCGCTGGCGGTACTGTTTATTTTAACGCGGCTGGGCGGCAAACGGCAGATTGCCCAGATGAACTTGTTTGATTATGTCAACAGCATTACCATTGGTTCCATTGCGGCAGAGATGGCCACCAACCTGGAACAATGGTACCGCCCGCTTACCGCCATGATCGTGTATGGTATCGCAGCTTTTGCGGTGCATTACGGCACCTGCAAAAACCGGAACGTCCGCCTTTGGTTGAGCGGACAGGCCATTCCACTGATGGAGAACGGAACGATTTATAAAGCGGAGCTGGACCGCGCCAAAATAGACCTGAATGAATTTTTAGCACAAGCCAGAGTAGCCGGATATTTTGATTTGAATGAAGTGCAGTGTGCCATGCTGGAAACCAGCGGCCAGATCAGCTTTTTACCCAAAAGTTTCAACCGCCCGGTCACCCCGCAGGACCTTGCCATCCAGACAGATCCAGCCAGCAAGTGGTATGACCTGGTGTTGGATGGCAAGCTGATTGAAGAAAACTTGCACACCAGCGGAAAGGACCGCACCTGGTTGAACACCCATCTTTCCCGCGCGGGCATCGGCCAGTTGAGCGAAACGTTTTATGCTGCCTGTGATAATCAGGACAACTTTTTTGCCTGCCGCGGAGAATAAATACAGGGCAACACCGCACAATTCCCGCCTTGCGGCTTAAGCACCGCTCCGGCAGCTGCGGCACGGCATCTGCGTTGCCAA
>OOCP01001003.1_pt1 | contig 31711 bp, 27 predicted proteins | sample 1671511 | NCBI WGS metagenome assembly OOCP01 (sample SAMN06348164, study PRJEB24527) | human gut metagenome | biome: human gut; feature: ankylosing spondylitis patient; material: feces | host: Homo sapiens | place: China | collected 2015-10 | reverse complement strand
TGATAATTTTAAACTATAGATATTTTTATTGAATTATAGATATTATAAATGATAATATACTTGCAATGAACATAATGCACTGTTATAATAATGTTGAATGAATTCGTGTGTATAGATTTTAATGTAAGTTACGGCATTGCACGACACTTATGTGTAAATTTAATATTAGAATAAGGAGAGATACCGCATTTTTCGTAACATAATATAAAATGCTGGTAAAAGGAAGACTATGAATGTAAAAGATTCCATCAGGAGGAGACTGAACAGAGGTTTCCTGATTATTTCGATTGTATGTTGTATTGGCCTTGTTATAAGTGATATTGTATTATTTGCGATGAGTACAAGTTATGACCATGCAATGACTAATTATGGCTTTTCACAGGGTGAAATCGGAAAGGCCATGACAGTATTTTCTGAGGCAAGAAGTTCGTTACGAGCTGTTATCGGCTATAAAGAGGCTTCACAGATTGCAGAAGAAAAGAAAGATTATGAAGCAAGAAAAGAATCATTCCAGACATATTATGCTAATATAGAGCAATATATGGTTACAAAAGACGGTAAGGAATCTTATGCTGCAATTGGCAAAGCACTTGATGGATATTGGGCAAAGTCAGATGCTATTATGTCATCTGGTTCTTCAACAGATGTTGTTGCATCAGCAAAAGCCCAGAAACAGGAATATGAAGAGCTTCAGCCAATGTATGATGAAGTTTATGCAGCATTCAAGAATCTTATGGATATCAATGTTTCTAATGGTACACAGCTTATAAACATACTTGATGTTTTAAGAATTGCACTTACAATATTTATTATTGGCATTTTGGCAGCCAGTGTTATTGCTTCTGCTAAGATTGGAAAGAGAATTGCTGAAAGTATTGAGAAACCTATTGCAGCACTTGCTGACAGACTTAAAACATTTGCTGAAGGCGATCTTGACAGCGAATTTCCTGAACATCAGGCAGAAGATGAGATTGCTTTTATGAATGATGAAGCAAGACAGATGGCTGAAAATCTCAGCCTTATAATCAATGATATTAACAAAATTATGGCATCTATGGCTAATGGTGATTTTACAGTTAATACAGAGATTGAAGACAAGTACGTTGGTAAGTTTGTTGAACTTCTTCAGTCAGTCCGTAATATGAACAGAAAGATGAATGCTACATTGAAGAGCGTTGAAGAATCAGCAGGACAGGTTACAGCAGGTTCTGAAAATCTTGCACAGTCAGCTCAGGATCTTGCAGAAGGTGCTACAGAGCAGGCAGGTGCAGTCGAAGAACTTCAGGCTACAATCACTACAATTACAGAACAGGTTGGCGGGACAGTAAACAACCTTATGGAAACAAGTAAGAAAGCTGAAGTATATGCTTCAGATGCTGATTCAAGCAGAGAAGATATGAAGGCTCTTATGGAAGCTATGGAGCGTATCAGTGATACATCTAAGAAGATTGAGAATATCATTTCTGATATTGAGAGCATTGCAAGCCAGACAAATCTCCTTTCTCTTAATGCCGCTATTGAAGCTGCAAGAGCAGGTGAGGCAGGTAAGGGCTTTGCAGTTGTTGCTGAGCAGATTAGAACTCTTGCAGACCAGAGTGCACAGTCAGCAGTTGATACAAGAAGTCTTATTGAAGGTGCTTTAAGAGAAGTAAGCGATGGTAACGAAGTGGCATTAAAGGCTACAGAATCAATGGAAAATGTTGTTAAGGGAATTAATGAGATTGCAACTGTTTCTAAAGAATTAAGCGAGAACTCAAATGCACAGATTGAAGTTATGAGAGAAGCTGAAAAGGGTGTTGACCAGATTTCAGAGGTTGTACAGTCTAACTCAGCAGCATCTCAGGAATGTTCAGCTACAAGTGAAGAGTTATCCGCACAGGCTGAAGCTATGAATGAGATTGTAAACCAGTTCGTTCTCAGAGATTAATACATATCGTGTATATGAATAAGTAATTAATAAATCATCATCTGCATAATTAATTTATGTGGATGATGGTTTTTATTTACGCGTGTAACGAGCCAAAGTCCGTGCTTGCACGAGACCTTGGCGACTGCCGCGATAACTTGAGAAACTCGCGGAGCGTGTTTCTCATAGTTTTATAATATTTTATGAATATAAACCTTTCACAATTTTACAATATTATGTTATAATATTTCAAGATGTGCTTATACATACATTTAACCTAAGGAGGAAATTCTGATGGGGTTTTTTAAAGATTTCAAAGAAGACTTAAATGAAACAGCAAGTGATTTTTCAAAAAAATCATCTTCTGATGAAGAGATGGTTAATACTCTCAGACAGAGTGGCAAAGTAGATCCTGAACTTGCAAAGCTTTCGGCACAGATTGAGATGGGCAAAGCTGTAGGCGTTGAAGAACCAAAGAGTGAGGATGAGAAAGATGGAACTGCAGAGACTGCAGTTATAACAAAAGGTTTAACTGTAAGTGGTAACCTTGATTCTACAGGTTCAATTGATATATATGGAACTGTTACAGGTGATGTTACATGTGCAGGTGCTCTTAATATAACAGGAATATTGACAGGCAATTCAAAAGCGGGAAATGTAAAGGCTGACGGTGCAAGAATTGAAGGAAATATTGTATCAGAAAAAGCTGCTGATATTTTAAAGGATTGCGTTGTTATTGGCGACATAACAGCATCATCAACATTTATTGCAGGGGCAGTAAAAGGTAATATAGATGTGAAAGGTCCTGTTGTTATAGATTCAACAGCAGTGATAATTGGAGATATTAAGTCACAGACATTACAGATTAACAGCGGTGCAACTATTGACGGAAGATGTACACAATGTTATTCTGAAATAAATACAGCTCAGATATTTGAAAAAAAAGAAGAAGCTGCTGATGATAATTTGCAGGAGGCAGTGGCTGAAAAGGAATCACAGCCTGAGCCGGAACAGAGAAATATCGATGATGTTCTTGATAATATTGCAGCCGGTAAGATGTCATCAAGTGCAGATATTAAGGATGAGTATGTAAATACATTAGAAAAATAATAATCAGAGATGGAGATAGTTATGAAGGAACTTAAAAGAGTTATACTTAAACTTAGCGGAGAGGCACTTTCAGGAGAAGCAAAATCAGGATATGATGATGCTCTGATTGAAGATATTGCCCACCAGGTTAAAAAGATAGTTGAAAAAGGAATAGATGTTGGTGTTGTTATCGGAGGCGGTAATTACTGGCGTGGTCGTTCTAATGATAATATTGACAGGACAAAAGCAGACCAGATTGGTATGCTTGCGACAATTATGAATTGTATATATGTTTCTGAAATATTTAGATCATGTGGAATTAAGACAAATATTCTTACACCATTTGAATGTGGCAGCATGACTAAGTTGTTTTCAAAAGACAGAGCAAATAAGTATTTTGAAAAAGGCATGGTAGTTTTTTTTGCTGGTGGAACAGGTCATCCTTATTTTTCAACAGATACAGGAATTGTTCTTCGTGCGATTGAGCTTGATGCAGATGCAATTCTTCTTGCAAAAGCAATAGATGGTGTGTATGACAGCGATCCTAAGATTAACCCGGCTGCTAAGAAGTATGACACACTTCCTATTCAGGAGGTTGTTGATAAAAAACTTGGAGTTATCGATATGACAGCTTCAGTTATGTGCATGGAAAATAAGATGCCGCTAATGATATTCGGTCTTAATGAAAAAGACAGCATTCTTAATGCCATGACAGGTAAATTTAATGGTACTGTAGTAACAGTGGATTAAATAAAAATAAAATAAAATTAAATGGAGATGAGATAATGAGTGATATTAAAGAATTTGAAAATAAGATGAGCAAAACAGTAGATGCATTAAAGGAAGATTATGTTACAATAAGAGCCGGAAGAGCTAATCCGCACATTCTTGATAAGATTAAAGTTGATTATTATGGCACACCAACATCACTTCAGCAGGTTGCCAATATATCAGTTCCTGAGGCAAGAATGATTCAGATTCAGCCATGGGAGAGCAGTCTTATCAAAGAGATTGAAAAGGCAATTTTAGTATCAGATCTTGGAATTACACCTAATAATGATGGCAAGGTTATAAGACTTATTTTCCCTGAACTTACAGAAGACAGACGTAAGGAACTTGCAAAAGAAGTTAAGAAAAAAGGCGATAATGCCAAAGTTGCAATCAGAAATGTAAGACGCGATGCGAATGATTTATTTAAGAAGCAGAATAAAGCAGGAGAAATATCAGATGATGAACTTAAAGGAACAGAAGATGATATTCAGAAGCTTACAGATAAGTATGTTGGCATTATAGATGCAACAGTTGAAGAAAAAACAAAAGAAATTCTTACAGTATAATTTTTATATGTGAATCCGTGGGATTCCGGTAGCTTTTAGCAGGTTGTGCCGGCTCCTGCGGATTTTCTTTAGAAAAAACAAGGAGGCAAATCCTCTCCTCGTCAAAGGACTCGGATTTTTGCTTCGCAAAAACAAGGAGGCAAATCCTCTCCTCGCCAAAGGACTCGGATTTTTGCTTCGCAAAAACAAGGAGGATTCATGGATTTTTTTAATGAAGAACTTGGACTTAAAATACCTGGTCATGTTGCTGTTATTCTTGATGGTAACGGTCGTTGGGCAAAACAGAGAAAAATGCCCAGAACTTATGGACATAAAGTAGGAAGCCAGGTTGTTGAAGATATGCTTAATATTGTTGATGATCTTGGCGTTAAGTATTTTACAGTATATGCATTTTCAACAGAAAACTGGAAACGTTCACAAGAAGAAGTTTCAACTCTTATGGGAATTTTGAGGTGGTATCTTAAAGACTGTGTTAAAAAGTCAATGAAGAATAATGTAAGATGCCGTGTTATAGGAAGAAAAGAAGAACTCAGTCCTGATATAGTACAGAGTATTGAAAATCTTGAAGAAAAGACAAAGAATAATACAGGACTTAATTTTACAATAGCTATTAATTATGGCGGAAGAGATGAGATTACAAGAGCTGTCAAAAAGATAGCAGCTGATGTAAAGGCCGGAAAAATCAATCCGGATGATATTACTGAACAGACTATTACAGATAATCTTGATACGCGGGAGCTTCCGGACCCGGATCTTCTTATAAGAACAAGCGGTGAGCAGAGATTATCCAATTATCTTCCGTGGCAGCTGGCATATACGGAGTTTTATTTTACTGATACATACTGGCCTGATTTTAGCAAAGAAGAGCTTATAAAGGCATTTGAGAAATATAATAAAAGAGAACGACGTTTTGGCGGCGTTAAGGAGGATGCTAAGTGAAAACTAGAATTATAAGCGGAATATTTCTTGCAATAATTGCAGCTTCATCGCTTTATGTAGGAAGCTGGTATCTGTTTCTTTTATGTGCATTTATATCGCTTGTCGGAATGTATGAATTATACAGGGCAGCCGGTATACATGAAAAGCTGCTTGGAATCTGTGGCTATGTTGTAGCTGTGGCATATTATGTGTGCGTATGGCTTGGAAAATGGCAGCTTGAAACGCTTGTTTTTGTATTTGGACTTATGGCAATCATGACAATATATGTCATAACATTTCCAAAATATAAATCGCAGGATGCAATGCTTGTCTTTACAGGAATATTTTACGTTGCAGTAATGCTTTCATATATATATAAAGTTAGAGTTGCTGGAGACGGCAAATATATAGTATGGCTTGTATTTGTATCATCATGGGGCAATGACACATTTGCATATTTTACAGGTGTTCTTTTTGGTAAACATAAGATGGCACCTAAGCTTTCTCCGAAAAAATCAGTTGAAGGAGCAGTTGGCGGTGTGACAGGTGCAACTTTACTGGGCATAATCTATGGATTTATAATAAGCGGAAGAATGTCCGGCATATTTGTGCATCCTGTATGGACATTTGCAATAGCAAGTTTTATAGGAGCGTTGTTATCTATAATCGGAGATTTGGCTGCATCTGCAATCAAGAGAAATTATGATATAAAAGATTATGGAAAACTTATTCCGGGACACGGCGGAATCATGGACAGGTTTGACAGTGTGATATTCACGGCTCCGGCTGTATATTGGGCTGTTTACCTTATCAGTCACATAATGTAAGAAAGGCTTGAATAATTATGAAAAGTGTATCTTTATTAGGTTCAACAGGTTCAATAGGAACACAGACATTAGATGTTATAAGAAAAAATAATGATATAAAAGTTGTGGCTCTCGCTGCAGGCACAAGAGTAAAAGAATTAGCTGAGCAGGCCAGAGAATTTAAGCCGCAGCTTGTAAGCGTTGGAACACAGGAAAAGGCTAAAGAGCTGAAAGTTCTCCTTTCCGATATGGATGTTAAGATTGTATATGGCATGGAAGGACTTATTGAGGCAGCTACAATAGATGAAGCTGACATTGTAGTGACTGCGGTTGTGGGCATGATGGGAATAGAACCTACAATAGCGGCAATTAATGCACATAAAGATATTGCACTGGCAAATAAGGAGACACTTGTTACAGCCGGTCATATCATCATTAATCTTGCAAAAGAAAAAAATGTATCAATTTATCCTGTAGACAGCGAACATTCAGCAATATTCCAGTGCCTTAACGGTGAAAACAGGGGGCAGATTGATAAAATTCTTCTTACTGCATCAGGCGGTCCTTTCAGGGGAAAGACAAGAAAAGAGCTTGAAAATGTTACACTTGCCGATGCATTAAAACACCCAAACTGGGCTATGGGAAGAAAAATCACAATAGATTCATCTACAATGGTAAACAAAGGACTTGAAGTTATAGAGGCACAGTGGCTTTTTGGTGTTCCTGTTGATAAAGTACAGGTTATAGTCCAGCCACAGAGCATAATTCATTCTATGGTGCAGTTTGTTGATGGTGGTGTAATGGCCCAGCTTGGAAGTCCTGATATGCGTCTTCCTATTCAATATGCATTATATTACCCTGAGAGACGAATACTCGATACTAAAAGACTTGATTTTTATGAACTTGCACAGATTACATTTGAAAAACCTGATATGGAAACATTTAAGGGACTTAAATTTGCATATAATGCAGCAGAAAGAGGCGGCAATATTCCTACAGCAATGAATGCAGCCAACGAGCTTGCAGTAAGCAGATTTCTGGACGAAAAGATAAAATATCTTGATATATATGACATAATAGAGTATGCCATGGAAAATATTAAGTATATCGACAATCCTACAGTTGAACAGATTCTTGAGACTGAAAAGACTGTATATGAAATGATTGAAAGCAGGTGGTGATTTGATTTTAAATATAATCATAGCAATTATCATGATTGGACTTATTGTCCTTATTCATGAATTTGGACATTTTATAGTCGCAAAGGCTAATGGAGTCGCTGTAGTTGAGTTTTCAATAGGCTTCGGACCTAAGCTTTTCGGAATGAAAAAGGGAGATACTGAATACTGTCTGAAGCTTATACCATTCGGTGGTGCATGTATAATGCTTGGAGACGACATGCTTACACAGTCTGATGATGGCAGTGAAGATGAAAATGGAGAAGATGAAGATTCAGATGATTTGCCTGCAAAAGAAAGAAGAGAAGAACTTTTAAAAAATTATGATGCAGACAAAGCATTTGCAGCTAAAACAGTGTGGTCAAGAATTGCAATAATAGCTGCCGGACCTGTATTTAACTTTCTTCTTGCATTTGTGTTCGCTGTTATTATAATTGGAAGTGTCGGTACAGATCCATGTACTGTTGATGTTGTAGAGGATAGTTCACCGGCGGCAGCTGCGGGACTTCAAGTTGGTGATGAGATAACAAAAATTAACAATAACGGCATTGCATTTTCAAAGGAATATGCATTTTATCAGGCATATCATGCATCTGATACAATGAATATAACATATAAGCGTGATGGTCAGAAATATACGACAACAGTTACACCCGAGTACAGAAAACTGAGTGTATACAGACTTGGTATTACTATTAGCGACAACACACTTGTTGCCTCAGTAAGTGATAATTCGGCAGCTTCAAAAGCCGGAATTGAAAAAGGCGATGTGATAGTTTCAGTTGATGGAGTAAAGCCTACGGATGACAATAAAATTCCGCAGATAATTAATAATTCAGGCGGAAAAGAGATTGAGATGGTAGTAAAACGCGACGGTCAGGATGTTACATTAAAAGTTACGCCAACACTCGTTGAAAGCGAAGAATACTATACAGGTTTTGACAGCTATGGATATCGTGTAAAAGTCAGCCCTGCACAGACAATACTCTGCTCGTTTAAAGAAGTAGGATACTGGATAGAAACAGTTGTAAAAAGTGTCGGAATGATGTTTACAGGTAAACTTGGAATTAATGATTTATCAGGACCGGTGGGCGTTGTGGATTCAGTTAATACTGTTGTTGAACAGAGTAAGCCGGATGGGGCATGGTATGTGTGTCTTAACATATTCCAGTATATTGTAATGTTAAGTGCTAACCTCGGAGTTATGAATCTCCTTCCTTTACCGGCACTTGACGGCGGAAGACTTCTTTTTATGTTTATTGAAGTGGTTAGAGGAAAACCTGTAAAGAAAGAGCGTGAGGGAATGGTTCATTTTGTCGGAATGGTTCTTCTTATGCTTCTTATGGTCTATATAATGTTTAAAGATATAGTTAATTTGTTTTAAAATATTTGTTTTAGAATGTATTGACAGGGCAGTATGTTTGTCACAAAGGTATCATAACTGTCCGGAAACGGAGTTTTTATGTACAGAGATAATACGAAAACGGTAAAAATCGGTAACTGTGTAATCGGAGGCGGAAATAAAATTGCAATCCAGTCCATGACAAATACAAGAACTGAAAATGTAAAAGAGACGGTAAAGCAGATTCTTGCTCTTGAAGAGGCAGGCTGTGACATAGTAAGATGCACGGTTCCGACGCAGGAGGCGGCAGATGCGATACGCGAGATAAAAAGATATATCCATATTCCGCTTGTTGCCGATATTCATTTTGATTACAGAATGGCAATTGCGGCGATTGAAAACGGTGCCGATAAAATCAGAATTAATCCCGGAAATATAGGAAGTACAGACAGAATCAAGGCGGTCGTAGATGCTGCAAAAGAAAGAAATATTCCTATTCGTGTCGGTGTAAACAGCGGCTCTCTTGAAAAAGACCTTATTGAAAAATATAATGGTGTTACAGCCGAAGGTCTCGTTGAGAGTGCACTTGATAAAGTTAAGATAATTGAAGATTTGGGATATGATAATCTTGTTATAAGTATCAAATCATCGGATGTTTTGATGTGCGTAAAAGCACATGAGCTTATTGCAGATAAGACAAATCATCCGCTTCATGTTGGAATAACAGAGTCAGGCACAGTATTTTCCGGAAGTATCAAATCAGCGATAGGATTAGGACTTATTCTTAATCAGGGTATCGGTGATACAATAAGAGTGTCATTAACAGATGACCCGGTAAAAGAGATTGAAGCTGCAAAGCTTATATTAAGAACACTGGGGTTGAGAAAAGGTGGGATTGAAGTTGTTTCATGCCCTACATGCGGGCGAACAAAGATTAATCTTATCGACCTTGCCGGAAGAGTTGAAAAGCTGGCAGCAGGATATGACCTTGATTTGAAACTTGCTGTTATGGGATGTGTTGTAAATGGTCCGGGAGAGGCTAAAGAAGCAGATCTTGGAATTGCAGGCGGAGATGGCTGTGGCGTTCTTATTAAACATGGTGAAGTTGTGCGTAAAGTAGCTGAAAATGAGCTGCTTGACACATTAAAGTATGAGCTTGACCATTGGAATGACTAAAAGAAATATGAATGTTTTAATGTAAATGCTTTAGAGGAGTGTTATTTAGTTGAATAAATTTTTTGAAGTGTTTAATACACTTAAAGTGCCGGAGGAAATAGGAGTTTATCTTACTGATACGGAAGTTACCCGTGTATCAAAGACATCTACCAATTCTCTGGCACGTGTCTATTTAAGCAGTGAACGGCTTATAAGCAAGCAGGTAATATACAAGGCGGAGGACGCTTTGAAAAAGCAGATATTCCGCATGAAAAATATGGATGTGCGTATAATTGACAGATACAGACTTTCAAAACAGTACACACCTGTCAAAATTATGGAAATATATTATGACAGCATATTATTTGAACTTGAGAAATATTGGACTCTCGAATATAATCTGTTGAAAAATTCACAATGGGAATTTGATGGGGAACACTGTCTTGTGCTTACTCTTGAGGACGGATTTTTGTCAAGGACATATGCCGATACGCTTGCGGATTATTTCAAAAAAATATTTTTGAACCGTTTTGGGTTTGAAATTGATGTTATATATAAATATGCAAAAAAAGAGGGAAGTCACTACGAGCTTGAAAATGAGCATAAGCTGAATCTGCGTGTCGCACAGATTGAAAAGAATATGAGGGCGGCACAGGCAGCGGGCGACGGAGTGAACGAGGATTCTTCAAAAACAGCATTTTCAAAGGGAACGTCAACAAGCTCAAAATCGGAAAATGCTGCATCATCAGGTACAAAGTCAAATGATGGTGCAGTACAGGAGAATTCACGTCAATCATCGTTTGGAGACAAAAACAGAACCCAGTTTGGACAAAAGGGAAGCCAGAACGAGTATTACAAAAAGAAGCCGTCAAATCCGGATGTTTTATATGGAAGAGATTTTGACGAGGAACCTATGCCTATAGAGCAGGTGGATTCAGCACTAGGCGAGATTGTTATCGCGGGAATGATAAGAAAGGTTGACGAGCGTGAAATAAGAAATGAAAGAACAATTCTCATGTTTGACCTGACTGATTTTACGGATACGATAACCGTTAAAATGTTTATTGCAAATGCACAGCTTCCTGAAGTCAAAGAGTACATAAAAAAAGGAAACTTTATAAAAGTCAAGGGTGTTGCGGCACTTGACAGATATGACCAGGAAATCTCAATTACGAGCGTGTGGGGTATCAGAAAATCGCAGGATAACCGCGAAGTGAGAAACGATTTGTCGCTTCACAAAAGAGTGGAGCTTCATTGCCACACGAAAATGAGCGACATGGATGGCGTTTCATCTGTTTCCGATATTATAAAACAGGCAATCCGCTGGGGACACAAAGGAATTGCAATTACGGACCACGGTGTTGTGCAGGCGTTTACGGACGCTTATCACACTATGGAAGACTTGAAAGGCAAATACAAGAAAAAGGGCGAAGAGCTTGATTTTAAGATAATATATGGTGTGGAAGCTTATCTTGTAGATGATACGCGTCAGATTGTAATTAATTCAATGGGGCAGAATTTCAATGATACGTTTGTTGTATTTGACCTGGAGACTACGGGATTTTCGGCAGAAGTTGACAGAATTATAGAGATAGGTGCCGTAAAGATAAAAAATGGTGAGATTGTAGATAATTTCAGCAAATTTGTAAATCCTAAGATTCCGATTCCTTTCAGAATAGAAAAACTTACGGGAATTAACGATTCCATGGTTATGGAAGCGGAACCGATAGAAAAGATTCTTCCTGAATTTCTTGAATTCTGCGGTGATGCCGTCATGGTTGCACACAATGCGGGGTTTGATACAAGCTTTATAATAAATAACGCTGAAAGACTTGGAATAAAATATGACCCTACAATAATGGATACGGTGCTTCTGGCACAGTTTGTTATACCTAACCTTCATAATTACAAGCTGGATACGCTTTGTAAGCACCTTGCCGTATCGCTTGAAAACCACCACAGGGCTGTAGACGATGCACAGGCTACGGCATATATTTACCTCAAAATGGTAAAAATGCTTGAAGAAAGAGATATATTTGACTTGGATAAGTTAAATGAGGCAGGAAAACTAGATGATGAGGCGATAAAAAAGCTTCATCAGTATCACTGTATAATTCTTGCGTCAAGCGAGCAGGGAAGAATAAATCTTTACAGGCTTATTTCGGCATCGCATCTTCAGTATTTCAGCCGTTTTCCTAAGATTCCCAAAAGCCTTGTAAACAAATACAGGGAAGGACTTATTATAGGAAGTGCATGTGAGGCTGGGGAACTTTTCCGAGCTATGGTAAACGGCCGTTCCGAGGCTGAGATTGCAAGAATAGTATCGTTTTATGACTATCTTGAAGTACAGCCTATTGGCAATAACCGTTTTATGATAGAAAAAGATGATTATTATGTAAAAAATGAAGAAGATTTAAGAGATTTAAACAGAAGAATAATTGCACTCGGTGAGAAGTTCTCAAAACCGGTTGTGGCTACATGTGATGTGCATTTTCTTAATCCGGAAGATGAAATTTACAGGCGTATAATTATGGCTGGCAAGGGCTTTGATGACGCAGACAACCAGGCTCCGCTTTATCTTCATACAACAGAAGAGATGCTGCATGAGTTTGATTATCTCGGAAGCGACAAGGCATACGAAATTGTTGTTGAAAATACAAATAAAATTCTTAATATGTGTGAAGATATAATTCCGGTTCGTCCTGATAAAAGACCTCCGGTAATTGAAAATTCTGACCAGATGTTAAGAACGATATGTGAAAACAGGGCGTTGGAGCTTTACGGCAACCCTCTGCCTGAAATAGTAAAAGAGCGTCTTGACAGAGAGCTTAATTCAATTATCAGTAATGGATATTCTGTTATGTATATAATTGCACAGAAGCTTGTATGGAAATCAAATGATGACGGATATCTTGTTGGATCGAGAGGTTCTGTTGGTTCATCATTTGCGGCTACGATGGCCGGTATCACGGAAGTAAATCCGTTAAGTCCTCATTATCTGTGCCCAAAATGCTACTATAACGAATTTGATTCGGAAGACGTTAAGAAATTTGCTGGCGGTGCTGGCTGTGACATGCCTGATAAAATATGTCCGAGATGCGGACACAAACTTAACAAAATGGGATTTGACATTCCGTTTGAGACATTCCTTGGATTCAAAGGGAATAAAGAGCCTGATATCGACCTTAACTTTTCCAATGAATACCAGAGTAAGGCACATTCGTTTACCGAGGTTATTTTTGGAAAAGGACAGACATTTAAAGCGGGAACAATCGGTACGGTTGCCGAAAAAACTGCATACGGATATGTTTTTAACTATTTTAAGGATAAATCCGAAAAAGAGGGCAGGCCAATCGTAAAAAGAAGATGTGAAATAGAGCGTATTGCCGAGGGCTGCGTGGATATACGAAGAACAACAGGACAGCACCCGGGAGGAATTGTAGTTCTGCCTATCGGTGACGAAATTCACTCGTTTACGCCAGTACAGCACCCTGCAAACGACTGTACAACAAGTATTGTAACGACACATTTCGATTACCACAGTATCGACCATAACCTGTTAAAGCTTGATATTCTTGGACATCTCGACCCTACAATGATTAGGATGTTACAGGATCTGACGGGAATTGACCCACTTGAAATTCCGCTTGACTCAAAAGAGGTAATGTCACTTTTTAAAGATACAAGTGCACTTGGAATAACGCCTGCTGATATAGGCGGCTGTAAGCTTGGTGCATTGGGAATCCCGGAATTTGGTACTGATTTTGCCATGCAGATGCTTATCGATACGAAACCACAGTATTTTTCTGATCTGGTTCGTATTGCAGGACTTTCACATGGTACAGACGTGTGGCTTGGAAATGCACAGGTGCTCTTAAAGGAAGGAAAAGCTACAATTTCAACGGCAATCTGTACAAGAGATGATATTATGATTTATCTTATTCAGAAAGGCATTGAGAGTGAGACGGCATTTACAATAATGGAAAAAGTCCGTAAGGGTAAAGGTCTTACAGAGGAGCAGGAGACTATAATGCGTGAGCATGATGTTCCAGACTGGTATATATGGTCATGTAAAAAGATTAAATATATGTTCCCTAAGGCACATGCTGCTGCCTATGTTATGATGGCATGGCGTGTCGCATACTGCAAGGTATTCTATCCGCTTGCCTATTACTGTGCATATTTCAGTATCAGAGCCAATGCGTTTGATTACGAAAAAATGGCAATGGGACGCGATAAGCTGGAATATTTTATAGATGATTATAAAAATAAGAAATCGCTCGGAACGATAACAAATACCGAGGAAGATGAGTTAAAAGATATGAGAATTGTCCAGGAAATGTATGCAAGAGGCTACGATTTCATGCCGATTGACATATATAAGGCAAAGGCGAGAAGTTTTCAGATTATCGATGGAAAGATTATGCCGTCGTTTAAAGTCATAGACAAGGTTGGTGAAGTTGCCGGGGAAGGAATTGAGATTGCAGCAAGAGCCGGGGAATTTCTTTCAAAAGATGATTTGAGGGCAAGAGCAAAAGTCGGACAGACGGTAATAGATAAGTTAAATGATTTGGGACTACTGGGGAGTATGGCGGATAGCAATCAGTTGTCGCTTTTTGATTTCTAAAATAAGAAAATGTGTAATATATTGAAAAGAACTATTGCTTTTTATATTTTTTTTAGTTAATATGTTATCGTTTGAAAAAACGTTTTTGAAGGGAGTAAATATTTTTATATGTTAAAAAAATATCTTATAGTTTTTTTTGTTTCAATGGTTCCTCTTGTTGAATTAAGAGGTGCGATTCCTATATCACAGGGATTCCAGCTGCCTCTTCTTCAGTCATATATCATAAGTGTAATAGGAAATATGCTTCCGGTTCCTGTTATATATCTTTTTGCAAGAAAAGTCCTTGAGTGGGGAGCTGATAAGAAATATATCGGTAAGTTCTTTACTTTCTGTATTGAAAAAGGTCACAAGGGTGGTGCAAAGCTAAAGGAAAAGGCCGGCAGCGGTCTGTTTGTAGCACTTATGCTTTTTGTAGGCGTTCCTATTCCGGGAACGGGAGCATGGACGGGAACACTTGCAGCAAGTTTCCTTGATATGGGATTTAAGAAGAGTGTAATAGCTGTTTTACTTGGAGTTCTTATGGCAGGAATAATTATGGGACTTGTAAGTGCAGGTGTATTTACAGCAATTTTCAGTTTCTTATAGAATATAACCAATTAGAATGTAATACATTATTTGATTTAAAATATAATCAGCCGGTGTTTTATGAAAATTTAACTGCCGGCTGATTGTATTTATAAAAGTACAAAAAAAACAAAAAAAGTGCTTGCATTATTATAAAAATATGGTATTATAAGAAAGTAATTGCTACGGCTTATTGGTCAAGCGGTTAAGACGCCGCCCTCTCACGGCGGAAACAGGGGTTCGATTCCCCTATAAGCTATTGTGTATATTTGTTTTGGAAGAGTGGGCTTATGTCCACTCTTTCGTTTTTGTCCTGGAATTAAAACAGGCAGAAGCAAATACACTACATACAACTAAATAGAAAGACAGGTGATGAATGAATGGGCAGAAGCGAAAGCTATGAGGCAAAAACTGAGCAGTTGATTCAGCCTTTAATTGATGCAAACAATTTTGAACTGGTTGATGTCGAATTTGTAAAAGAGGGCAGTGACTGGTATTTAAGAGTTTACATCGACAAGGATGGTGGAATTACAGTTGATGACTGTGAACTTATAAGCAGGGCATTTAACGAGATACTTGACAGAGAAGATTATATTTCAGAACAGTATATTTTTGAGGTCAGTTCGCCGGGACTTATGAGACCATTAAAGAAAGAAAAAGATTATAAGAGAAGCGTTGGAAAACTGATAGACATAAAGCTTTATAAACCGGTTGATAAGTGTAAGGAATTTACAGGAGTTCTTGATTCTTACGACAAGGATACGGTTACTATAAAGATGGATGATGATACACAAAAAACATTTGACAGAAGCAATCTTGCCATGATAAGACTTGCATTTTGTGAATAAGTTTGCCTGAGGCACAAGGAGGAAATAATGAGTAAAGAATTAATTACAGCACTTAATGCGTTGGAAAAAGAAAATGGTATCAGTAAGGAAGTTATGCTTGATACAATTGAGAAGTCACTTAAAGATGAGTTTAAGAACCAGTTTAATACAATTGAAAACTGCGAAGTTGTTCTTGACAGAATTACAGGTGATTTCCATATCTATGCCAACAGAACAGTTGTTGATACAGTTACACCGGCGGAAGAGATGGAAGAAAACCGCGGCAAGAAAGAAGCTGAAAAGTTTGTATATGGCAAGGAAATTTCATATGCAGATGCTAAGAAGATTAAGCCTGACTGCCAGATTGGTGATGTATTAAGAGTTGAGATTAAGTCAGAAGAATTTTCAAGAAGAGCTGCTAAGAGTGCTAAAGGAACTATCGTTCAGAAAATCCGTGAAGAAGAAAAGAATGCTATTTATAATGAATATCATTCAAAAGAACATGAGATTATAACAGGTATTGTTCAGAGAATTGATGATAAGGGAAATATTCTTGTTGATATTGGCAGAACACAGACAACATTAAAGAAAAATGAATGTGTTAAAGGTGAGAATTACCAGAGAGGAGACAGAATCAAACTTTATGTTCTTGAAGTTTCTAATGGTAATAAGAATAACAATAACGACCCTAAGGCTGACAAAGAAAAGTCTGGTCCGCTCGTAATACGTGTTTCAAGAAAGACACCTTACCTTGTAAAGAGACTTTTTGAGGAAGAAGTTGCAGAGATTAAAGACGGTGTTGTTAAGATTGTAAGCATCGCAAGAGAAGAAGGCTCAAGAACAAAGATTTCTGTTAAGGCAGAAGTTCCTAATGTTGATCCTGTAGGTGCATGTGTAGGTATTAACGGTGCAAGAGTTAAGGCTATTGTAAACGAACTCGGCAACGAGCAGATTGATATTATTGAATGGGATGAGAATCCTGCACAGTATATCGTTAATGCTTTAAGTCCTGCAAAAGTTGTATCTATATCAGCATGTGATGATGAAAATGGCAAGAAGGCTACAGTTGTTGTTTCAGATCAGCAGCTTTCGCTTGCAATCGGCAAGGCCGGACAGAATGTAAGACTTGCAGCAAAGCTTACAGGCTATGGCATTGATATCAAGAGCGAATCACAGATTGAAGATAGTGCAAAGCCAGAATCAGATGATGAGACAGATATAGATGATGATATGCTTGTATTTTCAGAAGATACAGATACACAGGCTGAGACTGACGCTGACGAAGTGAACGAATAATATAGACATAATCTTTAAAACCGGGAGTGATGAAATTGGGCACAACAAAGAAAATTCCACAAAGACAATGTGTCGGCTGTCGTATGATGAAGAATAAGAAAGAACTTATACGCATTTTAAAGACAGATGAAGGAATTATAATTGATGATACAGGCAAGAAAAATGGCAGAGGTGCATATATATGTCCTAATGCACAATGTTTAAAGAAAGCGATAGAAAATAAAGGTCTTGAGCGTTCTTTTAAAATGCCTGTTGATAAGGAAGTGTATGATAATTTGAAAGGAGTATTTGAGAATATTGAAGCAGGATAAAACATTGCTGATGCTGGGACTGGCACAGCGTGCGGGAAAAGTTGCCAGCGGTGAATTTTCAACTGAAAAGGCAGTGAAATCTAAAAAGGCATTTCTTGTCGTAGTTGCATCAGATGCTTCAGACAACACAAAGAAAATGTTTTCAGATATGTGCACTTTCTATAAAGTTCCAATTGCATTTTACAGTGATAAAGTTTCACTTGGTCATGCAATTGGAAAAGAGTTTCGTGCATCACTGGCAGTTTTGGATGAAGGTTTTGGAAAGCAGATACAAAAACACTTGGAAATTGGTATGGAATAATGCAGATGTTAAATTAAGAACATTGTGTTATTCGGAAAAGAGGTTAAATGGCTAATATGAGAGTTTATGAGTTGGCAAAGGAATTAAATATAACGACAAAAGATATTGCGGATTTGCTTGACAACAATAATAAAACATATAAGACAATGAGTGGTCTTAATGATGATGAAGTTGCAAAAGTCCGTGGAAAGTTCGGACATAAGAGTGGTGCGGCAGGCAATGCATCAAAACCAAAGAATGAAAAGGCAAATGAGGCAAAGATGACAGAAAACAATACACCAAAGAAAGATATAACAAAAGAACCTGTAAAGGATACAGCAGATAAGAAGTCACATGTTTCTGAGCTGTATTTTCCACAGAACAGTTCTAAGGGTGGAAAAGATAATAAGAATGTAAAGAATGATAATTCTGGTGCAAACCGTGGCAATGCACAAAAGAATGGTAATTCAGACAATAGAAATTTACGTAATGATAACCGTCCAAACCAGAATGGTGACAGAAATGGAGACAACAGAGGTTTCCGTAATAATGATAACCGTGGCGACAGAAACGGAAATAACAGGAATTTCCGTAATAATGACAACCGTGGTGACAGAAACGGAAATAACAGGAATTTCCGTAATAATGACGGACGTCCAAACCAGAATGGTGACAGAAACGGAAATAACAGAAATTTCCGTAATAATGACAACCGTGGCGACAGAAACACAGATAATAGAAACGGAGACAACAGAGGTTTCCGTAATAATGATAACCGTGGTGACAGAAACGGGGATAACAGAGGCTTCCGTAATAATGATAACCGTTCAAACCAGAGTGGTGACAGAAATAATAACCGTCAGGGTGGATTTTCAAATCAGGGCAGAAGAAATGACAGAAGAGATTCGGCACCTAAGGATGATTTCCTTTTTGAGACAAAGCCTGATTCAAGAAGACCTGATTCAAGAAAAGATAATCATAAAAATGACCGCAAGAAAGATGTGGAAGTTAAAGAAAATCTTAAATTTGCAAACAGCCAGTTAAAGAAGAATGTCAAGAAAGAAGAAAAAGAAGAAGATACAATCAAACAGCTTGTTCTTCCGGACAGCCTCACAATCAAGGAACTTGCAGATAAGATGAAAGTACAGCCTTCAGTAGTTGTAAAGAAATTATTTATGCAGGGCAAAGTTGTAACTATCAATCAGGAGATTGATTATGATACAGCTGAGGAAATTGCACTTGAATTTAACTGTATCTGTGAGCATGAAGTTAAGGTCGATGTGATTGCAGAACTCCTCAAAGAGGATGAGGAACCGGAAGAAAAGATGGTTCCAAGACCACCTGTTGTATGTGTAATGGGTCATGTCGACCATGGTAAGACATCTCTTCTTGATGCAATCCGTGAGACACATGTTACAGATAAAGAATTCGGTGGTATCACACAGAAAATCGGTGCTTATACTGTAGATGTAAACGGTCAGTCAATAACATTTCTTGATACACCTGGTCATGAGGCATTTACAGCTATGAGAATGCGTGGTGCACAGGCAACAGATATTGCTATTCTTGTAGTAGCAGCAGATGATGGTGTTATGCCACAGACAATAGAGGCTATTAACCATGCAAAGGCAGCTGATGTTGAAATTATCGTAGCAGTAAATAAGATTGATAAGCCTAATGCAAATGTTGAAAAAGTTAAGCAGGAACTTACAGAATATGGTCTTATTGCAGAAGATTGGGGCGGTTCTACAATATTTGTACCTGTATCTGCACATACTAAGGAAGGTATTGATGAACTTCTCGAGATGATTCTTCTTACAGCAGAGGTACATGAGCTTAAAGCTAATCCTGACAGAAATGCAAGAGGTATTGTTATCGAGGCAGAGCTTGACAGAGGCCGTGGTCCTGTGGCAACAATCCTTGTACAGAAAGGTACTCTTCATGTAGGCGATAATGTGGCAGCAGGTGCAAGCTATGGTAAAATCAGAGCTATGATTGATGATAAGGGACGCCGTGTCAAAGAAGCAGGTCCTTCAACTCCTGTTGAGATTCTTGGTCTTAATGATGTGCCTAATGCAGGTGAAATAATTATGGCTATGGATACCGATAAAGAGGCAAGAAATGTTGCTGAGACATTTATAAGTGAAGGCAAGAAGAAGCTTCTTGACGATACAAAGCACAAAGTTTCACTTGATGCATTATTTGAGCAGATTCAGGCAGGTAATGTAAAAGAGCTTGGTCTTATTATCAAGGCTGATGTACAGGGCTCAGTTGAAGCTGTTAAGCAGAGTCTTGTTAAGCTTTCAAATGATGAAGTTGTAGTTAAGGTAATCCATGGCGGTGTAGGTAATATCAACGAATCCGATGTTGTTCTTGCATCAGCTTCAAATGCAATTATTATCGGATTTAATGTAAAACCTGATAATCAGGCCAGAATCGTTGCTGAAAGAGAAAAAGTCGATATGAGACTTTATACTGTAATCTACAATGCTATTGAAGATGTAGAAGCTGCATTAAAGGGTATGCTTGAACCGATTTATGAAGAAAAAGTAATTGGTCAGGTCGAAATCCGTCAGATATTCAAGGCTTCAGGAATCGGTAATATCGCAGGATGTCTCGTTACAGAAGGCCGTGTTACAAGGGATTCAAAAGTACGTCTCACAAGAGATAAAGAGCAGATTTATGAAGGACCTCTTGCATCACTGAAACATTTTAAGGATGAAGTAAAAGAGGTTAAGGCAGGTACTGAATGTGGTATTGTATTAGAAAACTTCAATGACATTCAGGAAGGCGATAAGTTAGAAGCATATATCATGGTTGAAGTTCCAAGATAGGAGTTAGAGAGTTTATGCGTAAAAACAGCGTAAAAAATACCCGCATTAACGGTGAGGTTTTAAAAGAATTAAGCAATATTATACGCAGTGAAATTAAGGACCCAAGAATCAACCCGATGACATCAGTTGTTGCGGTTGAAGTTGCTCCTGATTTAAAAACATGCAAAGCATATATCAGTGTGCTGGGGGATGAGATTTCACAGCAGGATACAATAAAAGGTCTTAAAAGTGCTGAGGGTTATATCAGAAGACAGCTCGCAAAAAATATTAATTTGAGAAATACTCCTGAGATTACATTTATACTGGATCAGTCAATTGAATACGGAGTAAATATGTCTAAGCTGATAGACGAGGTTACTAAAAAAGACAGAGAAAATGACAGAGAGAATGGTGACTTATGATATTAAGTGATATTTTAAAAGATGTTAAAAGTGTCGGAATTACAGGTCATATAAGACCTGATGGTGACTGCACTGGCTCTGTTCTTGCATTATATAATTACATTCTGGAGAATATGCCTGAAATAGACGTTGATTTATATCTCGAACAGCCGGGCAGTGAGTTTTACTATCTTAAAAATATTGACAAAATAAAAAATACACCTGAAGATAAGAAATATGATGTGTTTTTTGTCCTTGACTGCAGCAGTCTTGACAGAATAGAACCATTTATAAGCTGTTTTAACAATGCATCCAAGACAGTGTGCATTGACCACCATGTCAGCAATACAGGATTTACAGATTTGAGTAAAATTGAACCACAGGCAAGTTCAGCATGTGAAGTTTTATATGGTACTATGGATGCTGATAAAATCAGCCGTAATGTGGCAGAATGTATTTATACAGGAATTATTCATGATACAGGTGTATTTAAATACAGCTGTACATCAAAGAAGACAATGGAAATTGCCGGCGAGATGATGGAAAAAGGAATTGATTATTCCGATATTATAGATAATACATTTTACAAGAAAACATATGTCCAGAATCAGATTCTTGGAAGGGCACTTCTTGAAAGTGTATTGTTTCATGATGGAAAATGTATATTTACTACTGTCACAATGGATGAGATGGAATTTTATGGCGTTACAGGCAGAGAACTTGGAGGCATAGTTGAACAGCTTCGTCTTACAGATGGCGTTGAGGTTGCGATATTCCTTTATCAGACAGGTGAAGAAGAATATAAAGTAAGTCTTCGCTCAAAGAAAAAAATCGATGTTGCAGCAATTGCAACACAGTTTGGCGGCGGCGGACATGTGCGTGCTGCCGGATATACTGCAAAAGGTTCGGTATACCAGATAATAAACAGTATAGGCGAATTGATTGAAAAGCAGTACAATGCAATGTGAATTAACATATAAAGGGGATTTATGGACGGTATTATAAACGTATATAAGGAGCCTGGTTTTACATCACATGATGTAGTTGCAAAACTGCGTGGCATTCTTCATATGAAAAAAATCGGTCATACAGGTACGCTTGATCCGGATGCACAGGGAGTTCTGCCTGTGTGTCTTGGAAAAGCAACAAAATTATGCGGCATGATTACCGATTGGGGAAAAACTTATGAGGCGGTTATGCTGCTTGGAAAAACAACAGATACTCAGGACATATCAGGCTCTGTTTTATCTGTCAGTGAAGTAAATGCTGATGAGAGAAAAATTATTGACGTGATTATATCATTTGTCGGAGGATATGAACAGGTTCCACCTATGTATTCGGCATTAAAGCATAATGGCAGGAAACTTTATGAGCTTGCCAGACAGGGAATTGAAGTTGAAAGAAAATCGCGTCATGTTGATATCGGATTTATAAAGATTAATGAAATGAATCTGAATGATGATGAAAAGACAGTCACATTTACAGTTGCATGTTCAAAAGGAACATATATAAGAACTCTTATTGATGACATTGGAAAAAAACTGGGCTGCGGTGCATGCATGCTAAGTCTTAAAAGGACAAGAGTCGGACAGTTTGAAATTGATGACAGTCTTACATTAAATCAGATTTCGGCACTTTTACTAAAAGGTGAACTTGGAGAATATATAATTGCAGCTGATGATGTGTTTGATTATCCAAAACTTTCAGTTGATTCAGAATATAATAAACTGCTGTATAACGGTAATAAGCTGCCGGTTGATGCAGTACGTGAAATTGAGCGTACACCGACACAACAGGCAGAACAAAAATATCGTATATATGATGAAAATGGTATTTTTATAGGAATTTATGAATACATTGATTCTATGCTTGTACCTGAAAAAATATTTTACAGTGGTGAGCATGATGAAATGTGAGGTGGCTCGGATGAAGTATATTCATGGCACAGAGGATTTTACACTTGACAAAGATTCAGCAGTTACGCTTGGCAAATTTGATGGTGTCCATATGGGACACCAGAAGCTTATATCAATTGTAGAAGAAAAAGCAAAACAAAATAATATATTGGCAGCGGCATTTACATTTGACAGAATTCCGTTAAGTATCTGTCCGCAAAGACAGCAGCATTTTATAACGACAAACAGTGAACGTCGTGCATTTATGGAGAGTCTTGGAATTAATGCCCTTATTGAGTATCCGTTTACTGAAAAACTTATGAATACGGATGCCGGGGAATTTATTGAAGATATAATAATAAGAAAACTGCGTGCGAAAGTAGTGGTTGTAGGAACTGATTATCACTTCGGCAAAGGCAGGAGCGGTGATGCAGATATGCTTGTAAAATGTGGTCCTGAATATGGTTTTGAGACGATTGTCGTTGAAAAAGAAAAATATCAGGACAAAGAGATAAGCAGTACATATGTAAGAGAAGAACTGGTGCTTGGACATATGGAAACTGTTAATGTTCTAATGGGGAGACCATATTCTATTGAAGGAATAGTGTGTCCGGGTAATCAGTTTGGAAGAAAAATTAAGATTCCTACTATGAATATTTATCCGCAGGAAAGCAAGCTTCTGCCGCCAAATGGTGTCTATGCATCAATAACACAGATAGACGGAAAAGAATATGGCGGTGTGACTAATATAGGAACAAAGCCGACGGTGAGTACAGATCAGGTTATTGGAGTTGAGACTAATCTGTTTGATTATGAAGAAGATGCATACGGAAAACATATTAAAGTAAAACTGCTTCATTTTATACGTCCGGAGATGAAATTTGAGTCAATAGAGGCTCTTTCAAAACAGATGGAAAGTGATGCACAGTTTTCAAAAAGCATGCTGATGCTATAATAAATGCTTGCAATTATGATTTTTTTATGATATAGTAGCAAGGTATGTGAGCCGTTATTCAGTTTCAGGACACTCCGACCTGATTCTTAGTAACAGGCGGTTATATTAAGGAGGATTTAAAGATGATATCTAAAGAAAAGAAAACAGAGATTATTGCAGCATACGGAAGAAAGCCTGGCGATACAGGTTCTCCAGAAGTTCAGATTGCTATTCTTACAGAAAGAATTGCTGAGCTTACAGAGCATTTAAAGACTAATCAGAAAGACCATCATTCAAGAAGAGGTCTTTTAAAGATGGTTGGTAAGAGAAGAGCTCTTCTCGAGTATTTAAAGAAGACAGATATCGAAAGTTACAGAAATCTGATTGCTCGTCTTGGCATCAGAAAGTAATTTCACTGGGCGGAGTGTATTTCTCCGCCCTTTTTACGTTGGCTATTGACCGTGGTGGATATTTTTATATGATAATCCGGCAGCTGGCGTAATAATTTAAAAAGATTGAAGTGATTAGCCGAGACTGCTGAAAAATACATTATAATAATAGTGCTTTTTTCAGTTGTTTCGGGCACTTCATCTTGTTGAAGACAATCGGATATACCGGCGGTGCAGGTTATGTCTGGTGAAAGATAATGATTATTGGCACCGCAGAAATGAGGAAAAGATGTATAAACAGTTTACTATGGAACTGGCCGGCAGAACTCTCCGTGTTGATATCGGAAGAGTGTGTGCACAGGCAAATGGTGCAGCATTAATGCATTATGGCGATACAGTTGTTCTTTCAACAGCAACTGCTTCAAAAGAGCCTAGAGAGGGAATTGATTTCTTCCCATTAAGTGTTGAATATGAAGAGAAGATGTATGCAGTAGGAAAGATTCCTGGCGGATTTAATAAGCGTGAAGGAAAGGCAAGTGAAAATGCTATTCTTACATCACGTGTTATCGACAGACCTATGAGACCATTATTCCCTAAGGATTACAGAAATGATGTTACATTAAATAATATGGTTATGTCAGTTGATACAGAGTGCCGTCCTGAGCTTCTTGCTATGCTTGGTTCATCAATTGCAACATGTATTTCTGATATTCCATTTGATGGTCCATGTGCAACTACACAGATTGGTCTTGTTGATGGTGAATTTATTATCAATCCGTCACAGTCACAGTGGCAGGATGGTGACCTTCAGCTTACTGTAGCATCTACAAAGCAGAAAGTTATCATGATTGAAGCTGGTGCAAATGAGATTCCGGAAGCAAAGATGATTGAAGCTATATATATGGCTCATGATATCAATCAGACAATTATTGAATTTATCGATAAAATAGTTGCAGAAGTAGGTAAAGAAAAGCATACATATGTAAGCTGTGCTGTTCCTGCTGAAATGTTTGAGGCAATGAAAAAGATTGTTACTCCAGAACAGATGGAGGAAGCAGTATTTACTGATGATAAGCAGACAAGAGAGAAAAATATTGATGAAGTGACAGAAAAGATGGCAGAAGCTTTTGCTGATAATGAAGAATGGCTTGCAGTTCTTGGTGAAGCCGTTTATCAGTATCAGAAGAAGACTGTACGTAAGATGATCCTCAAAGACCATAAGAGACCAGATGGACGTGCTATCAACCAGATTCGTCCATTGTCAGCAGAGGTTGACCTTATTCCTAGAGTTCATGGTTCTGCTATGTTTACAAGAGGACAGACACAGATTTGTGATGTGGTAACACTTGCACCATTATCAGAAGCACAGAAGGTAGATGGTCTTGATGATAATGTTACAACAAAGAGATATATTCACCAGTACAACTTCCCATCATACTCTGTTGGTGAGACAAAGCCATCAAGAGGTCCGGGACGTCGTGAAATCGGACATGGTGCATTGGCAGAAAAGGCACTTGTACCTGTTCTTCCATCAGAAGAAGAATTCCCATATGCAATCCGTGCTGTATCCGAGACATTTGAATCAAATGGTTCTACATCAATGGCTTCAACTTGTGCGTCATGCATGTCACTTATGGCAGCTGGTGTTCCTATTAAGAGAATGGTTGCTGGTATTTCGTGTGGACTTGTTACAGGTGATACAGATGATGATTATATCGTTCTTACAGATATCCAGGGACTTGAAGATTTCTTTGGTGATATGGACTTTAAGGTAACAGGTACTACAGAGGGTATTACAGCAATCCAGATGGATATTAAGATTCACGGTCTTACAAGACCTATTGTTGAAGAGGCTATCGCAAGAACAAGAGAAGCCAGACTTTTCATTATGGATACATGTATGAAGCCTGCAATTGCTGAACCTAGAAAGACAGTTGGTGAATATGCACCTAAGATTATCCAGACAACTATTGATCCTGCAAAGATTGGTGAAGTAGTTGGACAGCGTGGTAAGACAATCAATGCAATTATTGATGAGTGCGGTGTTAAGATTGATATCACAGATGATGGTTTCGTATCTGTATGCGGACTTGACCAGGCTGGCATGGATCAGGCTATGAAGTATATCAAGACAATCGTAAACGACTTCGTCGAAGGTGAAATTTACGAAGGTAAAGTAGTAAGTATTAAAGAATTCGGTGCATTTATCGAATTCGCACCTGGCAAGGAAGGAATGGTTCACATTTCTAAGGTGGCAAATGAAAGAATTGAACATGTTGAAGATGTTCTTACACTAGGTGATCATGTTAAATGTAAATGTATGGGCAAGGATAAGATGGGAAGAATCAGCTTCTCAATCAAGGATGCTCAGTAAGGAGGATTGAAATGATAGATAATAATTGTGCTTATTGTGTAGAAGGCGATTTGGTCGCTAAGTTCGGTATTAAGATTTGCGAGCTTGAAACTTCAAAGGTATACCTTTTCAAGGAGCAGAGCCATCCTGGAAGATGTATTGTTGCCCATAAGAAGCATGTAGGTGATATGAATGAGCTAACAGCAGAAGAAAGAGCTGCATATTTTGAGGATGTTGCAAGAGTTGCAAGAGCAATTATGGCTGCATTTCATCCGGATAAAGTAAATTATGGTGCATATGGTGATACAGGTCATCATCTTCATTTCCATCTTTGCCCTAAGTACAAAGATGAATTTGAATGGGGTGGTGTATTCCTTATGAATCCTGATAAGAAGTATCTTTCAGACGAAGAATATGCTGATATGATTGCAAAGATTAAGGCTAATCTTTAATTAAAAATATTTTTATAATAATGCTTGCATACCTGTGATATATTTGATATAAGTATATTACAGGTATGCTTTTTATATAGAGAGATTTGGAGAATAAAAGTATGTATGAAGAGACAAAATGCAGCAGACTACGGTTGCAGCCACGGCGGGACTTGGAGGCATGTTTGTAGGGGCAGAAAAAGGTGCGATGTTAGGTGTTGTATTAGGTCCTGTGGGGGCAGTCATCGGCGGTTTTGTCGGAGGAACGCTAGGGTATATGGCAGGTTCCAAAATCGGAGAGACAGTTGTAAAGACAATGCAGAAAGTACGTGATAAGGTTTGTGACGCAGTAGGCGAATTGTGGGAAACCGGAAGAGAATTTATCGGAAATGCGGTTGAAACCGTCAGAGATAAAATAAGCGAAATAGGAGATTTTCTGTTCGGATGGCTTTAAACAGTAAATACGGGAAGTGTTAAAACACTTCCCATAATATTTTTATATCAAATTAAATTTTTATCTTGAGACTTCGTTTCCACTTGCTGAAAATGCAAGCTTCATAACTTCGTCAACAGTTACAAGGTTGAAATCACCGCTTACTGTATGCTTTAAGCAGCTTGCTGCATTTGCAAATTCGACGGTTTTCTGAGGATCAAAGTTGTTGATTATACTATATATGATTCCGGCACAATAAGCGTCACCGGCACCGATATAATCGAGAATATTCATAAAATATTCTTTACTGTAATAAGCTTTGCCTTCTGTATAAATCATAGACTGGAGCTTAAATGTTGTGATAGAAGTTTCTGTACGCCATACAGAAGCAACCATTTTAAATGGAAAACGTTTTGTAAGTTCTTCGGCAATGTATGCATTTTTTTCTTTATCAGACTTTGAGGCATCCATAGAAAAGATGCCTACGGCATCGTCTTCATTAGCAATACATATATCAACATAAGGGCATAATTCGCTCATTACTTTATTGGCTTTTTCACTTGACCATAGCTTGCTTCTGTAATTAAGGTCGCAGCTTATTGTAAGACCTTTTTCTTTAGCAGCTTTACACGCTGCAAGAGTAATTTTTGCCATATTATCACTTATGGCAGGTGTGATTCCTGAAAAATGAAACCATGTAGCATCTTTAAAAATCTTATCCCAGTCAAAATCAGATTCCTCAGCGAGAGCAATAGCAGAACCACTTCTGTTATAAATAACATTAGTAGGGCGCTGGCTTGTCTTTTTTTCAAGGAAATAGATACCAATCTGGTCGCCGCCGCGTACAATGCCACTGATATCAACTCCATACTGACGAAGGGAATTGACAGCACTCTGTCCAATTGAATGTTCAGGAAGTTTTGTTACAAAACCGCAGTCAACGCCAAAGTTGGCAAGTGATACAGCAGTGTTAGCCTCACCTCCGCCATAAACAGCTTCAAATTCATGGCATTGTGTGAATCTTTCGTTATTTTCAGGTGAAAGTCTTAACATAATTTCACCAAAAGTAATAATCTTATTTTTCATTTTACATTTTCTCCATTCTCGTATAACTTACATTTGCTGAATTGAAAGTACTTTCAAAACATTATATCTATTGTATCACATCTTTTGGTAAAATCCACTATAAAATCTTATGTATTTGCAGCTTGTGCATTTAAATAATTTGGTGATAAAATAAGAGCATTGGAAATAAAGAAACACTGTATCGATTTTTATTAAAATTATATCTGTATTTTGGAAATGGAGTGATGTTTATGTATAATGAATTAACTGAAAATGATATAAAGAAAATGGAAAAGGAAATAGAATACAGAACACTTGTAGTAAGAAAAGAGGCTCTTGAAGATGTTAAGACAGCCAGGGCACATGGCGATTTGAGTGAAAATTTTGAGTATCATGCAGCAAAACGTGAGAAAAACAGAAATGAGAGCAGAATACGTTATCTTCAGAGAATGATAAAGACAGCAAAAATTATATCAGACGAGTCAGCTGATGATGAGGTTGGTGTTAATAATATAGTTGAATTATTTTATGAGGATGATGAAACTACTGAAAAAATCAAGCTTGTGACTACAGTAAGAGGAGATTCACTTGAGGGACTGATAAGCATTGAGTCGCCGCTTGGAAAGGCACTTCTTGGACATAAAGCAGGAGACCGTGTTTTAATAGAAGTGAATTCGAGTGTAAGTTATTATGTCAGAATCAAGTCAATAGAAAATTCAGATGACAGCAAAGATGAAATTCAGCCATATTGATTTTGATTATTTCTAATAAAAAAATATTAATGCTTGACATATTGGGAGTATTTTGATAATATCATGTTATAAAAATATATTTTTAATAATATTATTGAAGAGGTGATATGTACTGCTTGACAGTGAACAGCAAAGGGCGGTGGCACACTTTGAGGGACCTGCGATGATTCTTGCCGGTCCGGGAAGTGGTAAGACTACAGTTGTCACAAACAGAATACTCAATATGATTGACAATTGCAAAGTTAATCCGGAGAATATCCTTGTAATAACATTTACAAGGATGGCAGCACTCCAGATGAAAGAACGTTTTTTAAAATTGGCATCAGAATCAGATGTGCATGATAATGCAGAATTATATGACGGTGTGACATTTGGAACGTTTCATTCTGTATTTTTTATGATTCTAAAGAATGCAGGAGAATATGCAGGATATAATGTTATAACACAGAAAGCTCAGAGGGCATTTATAAGAGAACAGCTTTTATACTATAATATTCCGTTGCCGTCAGATGGTGAGATGGAAGATGACATATTAAATGATATTGCCAAAGCAAAGGGATGCAGCGAGTCTGCTATATTTAATCCGACATCATGTGAGAACGATTTTTTTGAAAAAATATATAATGAGTACGAATTATTTAGGAATCAGTACAAATATGTTGATTTTGAGGATATGATGATTCGTACACTACATATGTTAGAGAGTGACAAAGAGAGTCTTAACCTATGGCAGGAAAAATATAAGTATATTATGGTTGATGAATTTCAGGATGTTTCACCGGTTCAGTTACGGCTGATTAATATGCTTGCACAAAAGAACCGCAACATATTTGTGGTAGGCGACGATGACCAGAGTATTTACCGTTTTCGTGGCGCTACGATTGAAAACATCCTTTCGTTTGAAAATCATTATAAGGGTGCAAAAGTAATAAGGCTTGAAGAAAATTACCGTTCTACTCAAAATATTCTTGACGGGGCAAACGCTGTTATTTCTCATAATAAAAACCGTAAGGGTAAAACTTTGTTTACACGTTCCGGCTCAGGCGATAAAATTGTTTATAAAACAGTTATGAGTGAATCCGAGGAGTCGCAGTACATAATTGACGAGATAGTAAAAAATGTTAATAACGGAATGAAATACAGCGACCACGCAATTCTTTACCGTATGAATGCGCAGTCACGTAACCTTGAAGTTATGCTTACAAAAAGCGGTATTTCGCACAGGATTATCGGCGGTCATCGCTTTTTTGACAGAAAAGAAATCAAGGATATTGTGTCGTATCTTGCCGTTATTAATAATCCGAGCGATAATGTAAGGCTTCAGCGAATCATTAATGTTCCAAAGCGTGCAATTGGGGATACTATGTTTGCAAACGTGCTTGAAATCGGGGCAGGGCTTGGTATGTCGGCTTTCGAGGTTTGCGAACGTGCAGATGAATTTCAAAAAACCTCACGCAGTGCTTCCAAGCTTATGAATTTTACAAAAATGATTAGAGATTTTCAGGAATGTATCGAAAACGGAATGGGGCTTAACGACTTACTGCAAGAAGTTTTGGACGTTACCAAATATCTTGATTATCTTCAGGAGGAGCCTGAAACATACGAGGACAGAGTAAACAATATCAAGGAACTTTCATCAATGTTTATCAAGTATGAGGAAGAAAGCGAAGACGCAAATCTTTCTGAATTTCTTGAGGATGTTGCGCTTATTTCCGATATTGATTCATACAATGAAGATGAGGACGCAGTAGTTCTTATGACGCTTCATTCGGCTAAGGGGCTTGAATTTCCTGTTGTATTCATTCCCGGTATGGAGGAGGGTATCTTCCCCGGAAATCAATCAATGTTCAGCGAGGAGGATTTAGAGGAGGAGCGCCGCCTTGCTTATGTCGGAATTACAAGAGCAAAGAAAAAACTTTATCTTATTTCTTCTCAGCAACGTATGCTTTACGGTCAAACCTCACGTAATATGCCTTCAAGATTTTTAAGAGAAATTCCATCTTCTGTTATTGACGACCAATCGGTTGTGGCACGCAGAAGCACGGGATTTACTACTCCACGCACGGCGTATGCCAATGCTTCAAGAAATGAGCTTGGTCATTCTTCACATAATAAAATCGGCTCATATACTCAGTCGTCAAGCAGCGCTCACAAATTCGGTCAAGCAGGCAATGCCGCACAAAAGAATAATATTGACTTTAAGGTCGGTGATACCGTATGCCACAAATCATTTGGCACAGGCACAGTTCTTACCATTACGCCAATGGGCGGTGATATGCTTTTGGAGGTTGCTTTTGACAAGGCGGGAACGAAAAAAATGATGGCAAACTATGCAAGGCTTGAAAAGAAATAAAATACTTGTGATGTTAAAGTAATCTTTTATATAAGTAAGCGCATAAACTGTTATAAGAACGGCGCTTTGTATTAATGCTTTAAACAGTAATTAGTCATTATGATGTATAATATCAGATAAAAAACGAATTTTTTTTTGTTTCATACAAAAAATAATATAAAGTATAAAATATATTGCATTTTTTTGTTTTTTTTACTATATTAGCAATCGTAAACTGAGTTAAAGAAATTATTAGTTAATTGTGTTCTTTTGAAAC
>OOCP01000999.1_pt1 | contig 31775 bp, 26 predicted proteins | sample 1671511 | NCBI WGS metagenome assembly OOCP01 (sample SAMN06348164, study PRJEB24527) | human gut metagenome | biome: human gut; feature: ankylosing spondylitis patient; material: feces | host: Homo sapiens | place: China | collected 2015-10 | reverse complement strand
TGTTTAGGCTACATGGGTCAATTTTGGGATTCATGGTACAGTTACCAGTTCAGATACTGCTCCGTGAATAATTCAGGGTCAGTTAACGGTTATTTATTTTCAACTCTCCCTTAATTTTCTCAAGATCATACTCCGGCGCTGCTTTCACCACTGCCTTGTAGATTTCCTTCAATTGATCTGCTGATGTCTCTAAAGCATCTGCAATCTGTTCCAGAGACTGACCTTTCCGGACTTTTTTTACAATTAAGTCAATCTCTTTCTGCCTACGTCCCTGATCGAGTCCGCTATCATATCCATTATCGTATCCTTCTTCATACCCACATTCTCTCACATTTTTCAGATGCAGCTCTTCGTTATATTCTGTCAATACCACGTTTCGCACCTCCGCTCTGTTTTTCTTTAAAAGATCCTTCAACACGCCCTCTTTCAAGGACTTACTGATTGCTTCATCTACAGCTTCCTCCAATGTTTTTCCGGCACGGACTCCCTGTCTCACATTTTCCACAAAACAAGAATAATCGTGCAGTGTCTGGCACTTTTCCATTAATTCCTGATTGTATCCATAATTGATATTTAACACGATCGCAGTGCATTCCAGCGCTGCCTCCTCATCCTGCCCGCCTTCAAATGAATCTGACAGCCGGAGAATCCTTCTTTCCGGTTCCTTCTTTAAACCGTTATAAAAGACAAGAAACTTCGGCTTTGGGATCATGATCTGCTTTTCGGAATACATATCAAGATGGTTGCTTTCTATCCATCCCTTTAGCAGATCTCCAAAATATATGGTTCTCCTCAATGGCATGTTTGGATTACTGGTACTCTGGGCTTCATACAAATTCAGATAATGTGCAAACAAGAATGAGACATCATTTTTCATCCCCATATACACCACATCTTCCAGCGTATTAATCTCCAGATCGTCCGCATTCGTATACGAACTTCCGTTTACTGCGTTATACAGGCTCAGTAACTCCTCCTTCCCATGAAACACCAGTCGGAAAAGGCTGTCTTTAAAGTTTCTCTTTACTTTCGTCATAGTTTCTCCTTTCATTGTACACGATATAGAGTTTTTTTGCAATTTCGTGGGAACGATTTCAGAACTGAAGTCAGATACCACAGACGCCCGGAATCACGGGCAGGGATCTCCAGGAAAGAGATCTGTTTGATAATCTTATATTAGCATATTTGCCTTATAAAAGAAAGTGCTATAACATATAAGCGTCTCTTTTCGTACCAGCGATTTTCAACAACATTTCCTTTTCAACCTTACAAAAACAGATTGTTTTATTTTGTGAACAATCTCCGCTATAATAAAGACAGTGAAAAACAGTTTATCAAAAATGTTTCATTATAGGAGGTATTATCATGGGTTGGAAAATTCTACTCCCGCAGGAAATTATGTCCGAAGGCCGTAAGCTTCTTGAGGATGCTGGCCATACCGTAATCGACGGCCGCGGTTTTGAGACAGAGGACGTTCTCGCTGATTTCAAGGAATATCAGCCGGACGCTATGATCGTCCGTATCACACCGATCACACGTGAAGTGATCGAGTCAAACCCGAACTTAAAGGTTATTGTTCGTCACGGCGCCGGTTTCGACGCTCTTGACGTAAAGGCCTGCCACGACAACAATGTCCAGGCTCTCTACGCACCGGTCGCAAACAGCACCTCCGTTGCAGAGACAGCTATGTTACTCATCTTAGAGTGCAGCCGTAACGTGACTGTCCTTCACAAGACATGGGTAAATGACTTCTACAAGGCAAAATTAAAAGTCCGCAAGAACACATTAAACGGCAAGACCATCGGTCTGATCGGCTGCGGCAACATCGGAAGCCGCGTTGCAAAGCGCTGCCTCGCATTCGAGATGAATGTTCTCGCATATGACCCGTACAAACCAGCTTCTGAGTTCCCGGACGGCGTTGAGGTTGTCCGCGACCTTGACCGCATCTTCAAAGAGTGCGACTATGTTTCCCTTCACTGCCCGAACACTCCGGTTACTAAGAACATGGTAAATAAAGAGCGTCTCGCAATGATGAAACCGACAGCATTCTTAATCAACACCGCACGCGGCGGCTGTGTGGACGAGGATGCTCTCTACGAGGCATGCAAGAATGGTGTGATCGCAGGTGCCGGTCTTGATGCAATCAAGAAAGAACCGGTTGATCCGGCTAACCCACTCTTAACTCTCGACAATGTTATCATCTATCCGCATATCGGCGGCAACACATCTGAGGCTGCCCACCGCGCTTCCTACTTCGCAGCTATGGGTGTTCAGGAAGTTTACGAGGGCAAGAAGCCGACATGGCCGATCAACGATGTTGACTATAAGACAGCTAAGACCTACACAGACACAAAGAAACCAGATACAAAACCGGCTGGAATGTTTGATTTCTAATCAATCGTTTGCCAACTTCTTTTCTCATATAACGAAAGCAGGCAGGACTTATCGGAGTGATAGGTTCTGCCTGTTTTGTTATACGTTTATAATTTTCATTCCCATGTATACCACGTCTTCCAGTGTGTTGATTTCCAGATCATCTGCATTCGTATACGAGCTTCCATTTACCGCATTATACAGGCTCAGTAACTCCTCCTTCCCATGAAATACCATTCGGAAAAGACTGTCCTTAAAGTTTCTCTTTACTTTCGTCATAGTTTCTCCTTTCATTGTACACGATATGAAGTTTTTTTGCAATTTCGTGGGAATGATTTCAGAACTGAAGTCAGATACCACAGACGCCCGGAATTACGGCTGCGATCTCCAGGAAAGAAATCTGGTTGATAGTCTTATATTAGCATATTTATTTCACAAACGAAAAAACGCACGTCCTGCTACAGCTCATTTCTGCATGCAAAACGTGCGTTTCCCGCTTTATTTTCAATTATTCATTTTTGAAATCTTCTTTTAACTTATTGAAAAAACCTTTCTTCTTTCCCTCCGGCGATGCAACCCCCTTCATCGCATCATCAAACTTTCTGAGGGCTTCTTTCTGCTCCTCCGTAAGCTTCTCCGGAACTGTAACAACAAGCGTTACATAATGGTCACCACGGATGTTCTTATTTCTCAGTGACGGAACACCCTTGCCGCGGAGACGTACCTTTGTGTCGGTCTGGGTTCCCGGTTTTACCTCGTACTCAACCTCGCCGTCGACGGTCTTGATCTTGATCGGACCTCCAAGGGCTGCTGTTGCGAAGGAGATCGGTACTGTGGAGAAGATGGATGTCTCCTGGCGCATAAATACCGGGCTTCTGGATACGGTTACCTCAACGAGAAGGTCTCCTCTCTCGCCGCCGTTCGTTCCGGGCTCTCCTTTTCCTGCGATACGGATGCTCTGTCCGTTGTCGATACCTGCCGGGATCTTGACCTGAATCTTCTTCTTGCTGGAGATATATCCGGTACCGTAGCAGTCCGGGCACTTCTCCTTGACGATCTTACCGGTACCTCGGCAGTCCGGACATGTCTGGACATTCTGTACCTGACCGAAGAAGGACTGCTGGGTGTAGACGATCTTACCTTTACCGTTACATTTCGGGCAGGTAACCGGAGATGTACCAGGCTTTGCGCCTGTTCCGTGACATTTCGGACACTCATCCTTCAATGTGAGCTCGATCTCTTTCTCGCAGCCAAAGATTGCCTCTTCAAATGTGATCCTTACGCCGGTTCTTAAATTTGCGCCGCGCATGGGACCGTTGCTGCTTCTTCCGTAAGCGGAACGTCCACCTCCGAAGAAATCTCCGAAAATATCTCCAAAGATATCTCCCATGTCGGCTCCGTTGAAATCGAATCCGCCGTAGCCGCCGGCTCCGCCTGCGCCGCCCTCGAAGGCCGCATGGCCGAACTGGTCATACTTTCTTCTCTTTTCCGGATCACTTAAAACGCTGTATGCCTCGGAAGCTTCCTTAAACTTTGCCTCCGCCTCTTTATCTCCCGGATTTGCGTCCGGATGGTATTTCTTTGCAAGAACTCGATATGCTTTCTTTAACGCCGCTTCGTCCGCATCTTTCGGCACGCCGAGGACTTCGTAATAATCTCGCTTGGTCTCTGCCATTTCTTTATTCTTACCTTTCCTGTTAGTGAGCGGTACCACGCATCACGCGTACCTTTTTACGGAACCTGCCGACGGAAGCTTTCTTCAGACGTCACGGCTGAGTCCTGCCGCGGCAATATTTCCGGATCGTTGCCGATCAAAATCTTGATATAAGGCAACCGAAAGAACGCCCCATCTTGGGCGTTCTTTCGGATTTATTGTGCCTGACTCGCGCCAACTGGCAATTCCGGCTAAAAAGGACTTATGCAAGCTATCTTGCAACGTCCTTTCCAGCCCTCATTGTGGCTCGATCAAACTGTTATTTAGACTTCCTTGTAGTCACCGTCAACGACATCATCGCCATATCCAGCCTGGCTTGCGCTCTGTCCAGCCTGCGGACCTGCCTGGCCCTGTGCGCCTGCTGCGCCCTGAGCTGCCTGCGCCTGCTCATAAACCTTTGCGAAGAGCTTCTGCGCACTGTTCATGAGCTTCTCTTTCGCTGCCTTGATCTCCTCGACCTGAGCGTCTGTCATCTGCTCTGCCGGAGCTTTGTTGATCGCTTCCTTGAGGGCATTCAAGTCAGCCTCAACAGCGGCCTTATCGTTTGCATCGATCTTATCGCCAACTTCTTCCATTGCCTTCTCTGTCTGGAATACCATGGAATCAGCTTCATTTCTTGTATCGATCGCTTCTTTCTTCTTCTTATCCTCAGCCTCGTAAGCTGCAGCTTCCTTAACAGCCTTATCGATATCATCCTTGGACATGTTGGATCCGGATGTGATGGTGATATGCTGCTCTTTGCCTGTGCCGAGATCCTTAGCGGATACGTTTACGATACCGTTTGCATCGATATCGAAAGTAACTTCGATCTGCGGAACACCTCTTCTTGCCGGAAGGATACCGTCAAGACGGAACTGGCCAAGAGTCTTGTTGTCTCTTGCGAACTCACGCTCACCCTGTACAACGTGGATATCTACGGCTGTCTGGTTATCAGCAGCTGTGGAGAATACCTGGCTCTTCTTTGTCGGGATTGTTGTGTTTCTCTCGATCAGCTTTGTAGCAACGCCGCCCATTGTCTCGATGGAAAGGGAAAGCGGAGTTACATCGAGAAGAAGGATGTCACCTGCACCGGCATCGCCTGCTAACTTACCACCCTGGATCGCTGCACCGATGGCTACACACTCATCCGGGTTTAAGCTCTTGCTCGGCTCTTTGCCTGTTAACTGTTTAACCTTTTCCTGTGCGGAAAGCATACGTGTGGAACCACCTACGAGGAGAACCTTGGAGAGCTCTGCCGCTGTTAAACCAGCGTCTCTTAACGCGTTCTGTACCGGAATTGCTGTTCTCTCAATGAGATCACTTGTCAGCTCATCGAATTTAGCTCTTGTGAGGTTCATATCTAAGTGCTTCGGTCCCTCAGCAGTTGCTGTGATGAACGGAAGGTTGATGTTTGTTGTTGTTGCGGAAGAAAGCTCTTTCTTTGCTTTCTCAGCAGCTTCTTTTAATCTCTGAAGTGCCATCTTATCGCCGGAAAGATCTACGCCCTCTGTCTTCTTGAACTCGTCGATCATCCACTGTGTGATACGGTTATCGAAATCATCACCGCCGAGGTGTGTATCACCGTTTGTTGCAAGAACTTCGATAACGCCGTCACCGATCTCGATGATGGAAACATCGAATGTACCGCCGCCGAGGTCATATACCATGATCTTCTGCTCTTTCTCGTTGTCAAGACCATAAGCAAGGGCTGCCGCTGTCGGCTCGTTGATGATACGCTTTACATCAAGACCGGCAATCTTACCGGCATCCTTTGTTGCCTGACGCTGGGCATCGTTGAAGTAAGCCGGAACTGTGATAACTGCCTCTGTTACCTTCTCTCCAAGGTAGCTCTCAGCATCTGCTTTTAACTTCTGAAGGATCATCGCGGAGATCTCCTGCGGTGTGTACTTCTTGCCGTCGATATCTACCTTGTAGTCGGTACCCATATGTCTCTTGATGGAGGAGATGGTTCTGTCAGCGTTTGTTACTGCCTGACGCTTTGCCGGCTCGCCCACAAGTCTCTCACCTGTCTTTGTAAAAGCAACGATAGACGGTGTTGTTCTAACACCTTCTGTATTGGCGATAACTGTTGGTTTACCGCCTTCCATAACTGCTACGCAGCTGTTTGTTGTACCTAAGTCAATACCAATGATCTTACTCATAATGATTTTCCTCCTCTAAATTTGGAATATTAGGAATGAGTGGTCGTCCAGCAGTCTCTGCCGGATAATCACATTGTTTCAATGTTAGTTTGCAACCTGCACCATGCTGTGACGGACGATGGAATCCTTGTAGGTGTAGCCCTTCTGGAGCTCCACTGCCACAACATTCTCGCCGAGATTCTCATCCTCCACATGCATCACTGCGTTGTGGAAGTTCGGGTCGAACGGTTTTCCGACTGCCTCGATCGGCTTAACGCCCATATCATCGAGTGTCTTTACAAATTGCTTATATATCTTTTCCATTCCGTCTGCAAACGCGGATCCTTTCGCGTCTTCCGGAATGGAATTAAGACCTCTTTCAAAGTTATCGACGATCGGAAGGATCTTTTCGATCACATCCTTCGCACCGATCTCATACATTGCGGACTTTTCCTTGTCCGTTCTCTTGCGGTAGTTCTCAAACTCCGCCATGGATCTCTTGAGCTTGTCATTTAACTCATCGATCTTCTCGTCCTTCGGATCTTTCTTCTTTTCAGAAGCTTTTTCCTCTTTTTCGGACGTCTCTTTATTTTCTTTTTCGGAAGCGGCTGTCTCTTTGGTTTCTTTTTCCTCAGAAACGGCTTTTTCCGTTTTCTCTTTTTCTAACTCTTTCTCTTTCACTGCTCTCTTCACCTTTCATTTTTAAACGTTTCGTTCAGCTGCGCAACTAACGATCTCAAGGTCGATACGACTTTTTCGTAGTCCATTCGTTTTGGTCCCACGATACCGATCGTTCCGCGCATCCCATCGCCGAGCGCATAATTTGCGGTTACGATGCTGCAGTCTTTCATGCTCTGGACCGGAGTTTCATCTCCGATATAGACCTGAATTTCATTGTCCGGATCATCCGTTTTATTCTGCTGCTGCCCATCGATCAGTCCCCTGAGAAGTTCTTTATGTTCCAAAGTACCGATCAGCTGGCTCGCTTTTTCCGTATCGGAAAGCTCCGGGTATTTGAAAATATTGGTTGCCCCGCTGGTATAGATCTGGAGATCTTCGTCCTGGGAGCGGATCACTTCGCTGACTTCATTCAGCACCAGATCCACCACTCTTCTGTGGGATCCGGCCTGTTCTTTCATTTTTGCGATCACGCCAAGGTTGATCTCCTCGATCGTCAGACCGTTCAGGCTGCTGTTTAAAAGAATATTTAAATTCAGAAGCTCTTCGTCACTGAGTTCCTCATCGATCGTAACAAAGGAGTTTCTTATAATATTTCCTTCCACAACGACTACCACCAGAAGTTTGTGTTCCTCCACCTTCGAGAGCTGGATAAACTTTAACTTTGTCTGGTTGTAACTCGGTCCGCTGATCAGGGTCGCATAGTTCGTATTGTTGGCAAGAACCTTTGCAAGCTGCTTCAGAAGCAGTTCCACGCGGTCTACCCGCTGGATCATAAGTTCCTGCATATGCTCGACCTGACTGTCTTTTTCCTTGATGATCTGGTCAACATAGAAACGGTAACCTTTATCGGAAGGAATTCGTCCCGCCGAGGTATGCGGCTGAATGATGTAACCAAGTTCTTCCAGATCAGACATCTCATTTCGGATCGTCGCGGAGCTGAGCTTCAGATCCGAGTATTTGGAAATCGTTCTGGATCCCACCGGCTCACCGGTCTCCAGATACGTCTGGATAATCGCTTTTAAAATTTTTTCTTTTCTCTCATCCAGTTCCAAAACTCTCACCTCTTCTTTATTAGCACTCTTTATTGAGGAGTGCTAACATTTACAGTTGTTACTATATTACTTAGTGTGTTGTTTGTCAAGGGCTTTTGATAATTTTCACATTTTTTTCACTATTTTTTTCATCGCCTTTTTCTACCAGGATTTTACAGGATCCGCCCGGCTTTCCCCTGGATTTTCCTGTGAATCCCGGGGGCTTTGCGTCACATTAAGAACATTTCTGCCATATGGGGGGACTGTTTGCGTCCTGGCAGTAATACCCAAAAACTTGACAAATTTGGAAAATTATGTATAATACATACTTGTTTCCAAATTGTTACATTTCTATTACATATCTGCATATAATTTGTAATAGATATGAAACAAAAAAAGAAAGGATTGTTATATGAAGAAATTTAGATTGACCATCTGTGTTTTACTGACCGTCATTTCGATGCTCTTAAACACCGTATGTGCATTCGCAAGTACCCCGAAAAACTCTGGCCACCTGGACAGCATCGATGGAAATAAGGTTTCCGGATGGGCGTGGAACTCCGCTGCCCCGGATACCCCGGTCTCCGTCACCGTCACTGTGGCCAACTCCCATACAGGCGAGTCTCTTTTATCTGAGACCGCCGAAGCTGATATCGAGCGCAATGACTTAAAGGAAAGCGGCATCGGAAACGGTGCCCACGGCTTTGAGATCATGATCGACTGGTCCTCCATCCCGGATGATACCTACATGATCAAGCTCAGCGTGAACGGCACAGCACTTCCGTTAGCTTACCAGTACAATACTGCAACAAAGATCATCAAAAATGCCACCCTCGTTTCCTTAGGTACATTTAAGACCACAGCTTACTGCCCGTGCAGAAGCTGCTCCGAGGGCTACGGCCGTCTCACAAAGACCGGAACCCAGGCGACCGCAAGCCGCACCGTAGCCGTTGACCCGCGGGTCATTCCGCTTGGAAGCCACCTTTTGATCGATGGTGTCGAGTATATCGCTGAGGACGTCGGAGGCGGTGTCAAAGGAAAACATATCGATATTTTTTACAACACACATTCGGAAACAAGAGATCACGGCGTTGAGCGGTCTGAGGTCTATCTGATCCAGTCTTAAGTTCATCTGCCCCGTTATATGAGTTTCCACCCGATATATGACAGGACTGGAAGGACATCCACTAATAAATTCTTCCTGCTGCATGGCAAAAAAGGGAATCTCTCCAGAGCATGTGAAAATGCTCATGAAAGATTCCCTTTCTTAATTATACATATCTTATGTGAGTCAGGACCTCTCCTGAATTCACAGGCTTGCTCCTATCTTTAAACAGTATGCCCCTTCGCCACATAAAACGGCTGTGTATCCGTTCCCTTCAGCTCCTGGCCAACCTCAATCGTCACGTTCTTGTCTGTGACAACGTAATCCAGCCGTGCGCCTGCATTCACCACCGTATCCTGCATCAGGACACTGTTTCTGATCTTTGCGCCCTTCGCGATCTTAACGCCTCGGAAGAGAACACAGTTCTCCACATCGCCTTCGATCACGCAGCCATCAGCCACAAGGTTATTTTTTGTCTTACATCCGTTAATATATCTTGTCGGGTTGTCATCACGGATCTTTGTGTAGATCTGACCGCCGGTAAACAGTGCGTCCAGATTCTCATCATCGAGAAGTTTCATATTCTCATCGAAGTAGCTCTTTAAGCCGCAGATCCTCGCGTAATATCCATCATATTTATATCCGCGGATGTTGTACTTCTCAAGACGCGGCGCAAGGATATCGCGCTCGAAGCAGGAGGATCCACGTACAAATGCCGCATGGATCTTATCGATCAGTGCTTCTCTATCCATAATATAAATATTCATGGAGAGGTTCTGTTTTCCGCACATTTCAGAATTCATAAAGATCCGTCTCACGCGTCCGTCATCAAGCTTTAACGTGTAATACATATCCCCGTGGGAACCTGCGCGGATCAGTTCCGCCGGAATCTCCTGCTCTGTGTAGGCAACCGTCACATCGGCACCGCTCTCGATATGTTCCGCTAACATTGCGTTGAAATCAAAATCCACCGCGATATTGGCGTCCATCATGATCACATACTTTTCTTTTTTGCTTTTCAGATACGGAAGGATGCTCTCAAGTGCCTCGACGCGTCCGCTGTAGACCTTCATATTTTTCTCCGCATAGGGCGGAAAAATACTGAGGCCTCCGTTTTTTCTGAGAAGATCCCACGCTCGTCCGGAGCCCAGATGGTCCATCAGGGAATGATAATTCTCCCGTACCACGATGGCAATATTGCTGATCCCGCAGTTTGCGAGACTGGAGAGCAGGAAGTCGATGATCCGGTAACGTCCCGCAAACGGGATTGATGCCATCAGGCGGTCACCCGCAAGCTCCGGCACCAGATTATCATAACTGTTTGGAAAAATAATACCGATCGCATTTGCATTGGAATTTACCATTGTTCTTCACCATCCTCCACATTTTTATTGACCATGGCGTTCGGGCCGATCTTTGCGCCCTTTCCGATGGTGATTCCGGAACCGATCGTCGCAACGCCGTGTTCTTCCCCCTTCGGCATGGATCCAACAACGGCATTTTCACCGATCACAACATTTTCCGCGACGATACAGTGTTCTACAACAGCTCCGGCCTTTATGACCGTTTTGCCCATGACAACGGCATCTTCGATCTTTGCTCCCTTTTCTACCTTGACACCGGAGAACAGGATCGAATGCTTAATACTTCCGTCGATCCGGCATCCGTCTGTGATCATGGAATTCTCAACGACTGCGTTGGAGCCGATCTTGTGACCGGTCATACCGCTGTTCCGGCTGTAGATCTTCCAGTTTTCATCAAAGATATCGATCCCGCTGTGTTCCGGATCAAGAACCTCCATATTTGCTTCCCAGAGGGATGAGATCGTTCCAACGTCCTTCCAGTATCCCGCAAAGTGGTACGCGTACATCTTCCGTCCGTCTTTTAAGAGGTTCGGAATGATGTTGTTTCCGAAATCATTCTCGGAATTCGGGTCTGCCTCATCCTCGATCAGGTACTTCTTTAAGATATCCCAGTTGAAGATATAGATTCCCATGGAAGCCAGATTCGACTTCGGGTTCTTCGGTTTCTCCTGAAACTCTGTGATCCGGTCGTCCCCATCCGCCACCATCAGACCAAAACGGGATGCCTCGTCCCACGGCACTTCCATAACCGCGACACTGAATTCTGCGCCTTTTTCCTTGTGGAAGCGCAGGAAATCACTGTAATCCTGCTTGCAGATCTGATCACCGGATAAGATGATCACATACTGCGGATCGTAGCGCTCGATGAACGGAATGTTCTGATAGATTGCGTTTGCGGTTCCCTTATACCAGTCGGAACCGGATGCCTTCTGATACGGCGGCAGCACATGTACTCCACCGTAAAGACGGTCGAGGTCCCACGGCTGGCCGTTTCCGATATACTCATTCAGTACCATCGGCTGGTACTGGGTCAGAATTCCCACGGTATCAATTCCGGAATTTACGCAGTTCGAGAGCGGAAAATCAATAATTCTGTATTTCCCGCCGAAAGGGACTGCCGGTTTTGCAAGCTTCTGTGTCAGTGCATAGAGTCTTGAACCCTGGCCGCCTGCAAGAAGCATTGCGATCATTTCCTTAGCCATAATAATATCCCCCTGTTTTTTGGATACAGTCTCTCCGTGCAAAATGTACAACCATGCATTTCATCGGATTGTATAAATTATATCATATTGTTGCCATTTTTGATAGTAGTTTTATGCACTTTTACCATGCTTTTTACATGATCTATATATGTATTCTGCTTTTTTATCCTCTGTACCATTTAAGCTGCGCTTATGATCTACTTGTTTTTTCTCAGCATGCATGCCCTTTTTCACTCCACGCAGGATCTCTGACATCGAAAACTACGGCTGAAAAAAAGCGCGGTCTCCGCAGGATCTTTAGTCCTGCAGAAACTGCGCCATAATATAATTGCTTACATCAAGTCCATAATCCGTCAGAACGAACCGGTCGCCCTGAAATACTGCCGCTTTTTCCTCCACAAACATTTCCATGAGCCCCGGATAGACGTCCTTCGCGGACACCCCGAACCTCCGCTCAAACTCCGGGAGGGACACCCCCGCTGTCATCCGTAGTCCCACATAGAAGAATTCCTCCTCCATGTCTTTCTTCGTGAGCTTTTCCACATCCGTAAACATCCCCGGCTTTTCTTCCAGATACTGCTTCATATCGGAATTGACCGCAAACCTACAGCCGTCCATGTAGGAGGATGCCCCGAGTCCCAGTCCCAGGTAGGGCAAGCCTGTCCAATAACCGATATTGTGGCGGCACGCTCTCCCCGGCTTCGCATAGTTTGAGATCTCGTACCGCTCATACCCACAGTCCCGCAGGAACCGCTTCGTCTCGTGGTACATCTCCCTCTCGGAATCCTCGTCGGGAAGAAGTTTCCGTCCCTCTTCGCTCCCGTACTTCTCACCGAAAGGAGTTCCATCCTCAATGATCAGGCTGTACGCCGAGATATGTTCCGGATTCAGGTCCGTGACCCGCTTTAAGGTGTCCTTCCAGGACTCGCGGGTCTGTCCCGGCAACGCTGACATAAGGTCGATATTGATGTTCGTGAACCCGCACTCCCGGGCCAGATGGAAGCTCTCCAGGAATTCCGCCCAGGTATGGATCCGGCCGAGAAGCTTTAGCTCTCTGTCATTTGCTGATTGGAGTCCAAAGCTCAGGCGATTGATCCCGGCCCGCCTGTAATCTGTGAGTTTCTCCCTTGTCACGGTTCCAGGGTTCGCCTCCATGGAGATCTCCGCGCCTTCCGCCACATGAAACGCCTTCCGCACATGTTCCATGATCCCGACAATCAGCGCCGAATCCGGCACGGACGGGGTTCCGCCGCCGATAAAGATCGTATCTACTGGAATGTCCCCGTATTTTTTTCCCATGGCGTCAATATCTTCCCTGAGCCGCCTCGTGTACAGGTTCTGGGTCTCCTGGTCCGTCGGAAATGAAAGGAAGTCGCAGTAAGCGCATTTTCTCACACAGAACGGCATGTGCAGATATAATTCCATGCCCCCGTTCATGCGAGAACCTCACTGAGCATCTCGATCTCGTCCTCGAACAGGCAGTATCCCGGATCATGGGCTTTCACCGCCGCCAGGACATCCTCGATCCGCATCCACTTCACAGACTCCACTTCTTCTTTCTGAAGCTTGAGTTTTTCGATCTCTACCGGCTTTTCATAAGCAAAAACATGACTCTTCTCATGATTCTTAAAGATCCGTCCATGGAACTCGCCTTCATAGCGTCCGTCATGGACCCCGACAAGCCGCAGGTCTTCCGGCTCTGCCGCAATTCCCAGTTCTTCCTTCAACTCCCTGAGCGCCGACTCCAGATAGTCCTGTCCCGCCGGAATATGCCCGGCGCTGGAGATATCGTAGCAGCCCCCGAAGGAGTCCTTCCCTCGGCTCCGCTTCTGTAAAAGCAGGTCATGTCCGCCGTCCCCCCGTCTTCTTACGACCCAGACATGGCTCGTCCGGTGCCAGTCACCGTTGAGATGGACCAGTGTGCGCTCTCTCACCTCTCCCGACGGCTCTCCATTCTCATCGAGGAGATCAAGAAGCTCCAGCGGCTTTCCGTCCAGGACCGCTTCCTTTAATAGATCATCCTGGTAGCGGAGTTTTAAGGAGAAAAACGGCGCGTCCTCGTCGAGGAGCCGATGGAAGATCCGGTCGCCTTCCCAGAGGTTCAGACTGTCGATCTCAGTCTTAGGAACCCACTCCAGGGTTCCCTCATTGCAGTCCGCCAGCTCACCTGTAAAGCCATCCGCCGTGTAGAGGAAAATGTACTCCATTTCGTCATCATCATCGTTGTACACGAAAGTCAGAACACCCCGGAGTCTATAGCTTGTGAGTGTCAGACCTGTCTCTTCCTTTGTCTCCCTCAAGATGCAGTCCTCCGGGCTCTCCCCCCGCTCAAACTTCCCGCCAATGCCGATCCACTTGTCCTTATTGATGTCATGTTTCTTCTTGATACGGTGGATCATCAGGTATTTGTCATCTTTTTCAATGTAGCATAATGTTGTAAGCTTCATAACAGTTCCCCATCTATGTGCAAAAAAGTCCATTTCTTTGAACAATCTGAAATGGACTTTTTATCTGAATCAATATTTTAATTTACTCCTCGTCCAGCTTCAGAACGCTCATAAACGCCTTCTGCGGAATCTCCACGTTTCCGACCTGGCGCATACGCTTCTTGCCTTCCTTCTGCTTCTCGAGAAGCTTCTTCTTACGGGAGATATCGCCGCCGTAGCACTTCGCGAGGACATCCTTTCTCATGGCTCTCACCGTCTCACGGGCAATGATCTTACCACCCACAGCAGCCTGGATCGGAATCTCGAATAAATGCTTCGGGATCTCATCCTTCAGCTTTTCGCACATCTTTCTGCCGCGCTCGTAAGCGGATCCCTCAAACACGATGAAGGAAAGGGCATCCACAGTTTCCTTATTGATCAGGATATCGAGTTTTACAAGCTGTGACTGCTCGTATCCCTTCAACTCGTAGTCGAAGGACGCGTAACCGCGGGATCTTGATTTCAGCGCGTCAAAGAAGTCGTAGATGATCTCGTTTAACGGAAGCTCATACTTTAAGAGTGCACGCGTCTCTTCCATATATTCCATGCCGAGGTAAACGCCGCGGCGCTCCTGGCATAACTGCATGATCGCGCCCACAAATTCTGTGGTCACCATGATCTCTGCGGAGACGATCGGCTCCTCCATATATTCGATTTCGGACGGATCCGGCATGTTGGACGGGTTCGTGAGGTCGATCACCTCGCCGTTCGTCTTGTGGATCCGGTATACAACGCCCGGTGCTGTCGTCACGAGGTCAAGGTTGTACTCGCGCTCCAGGCGCTCCTGGATGATCTCCAGGTGTAAAAGCCCTAAGAATCCGCAGCGGAATCCGAAGCCCAGCGCGATGGATGTCTCCGGCTCAAAGAACAGGGACGCATCGTTTAACTGCAGCTTCTCTAAAGCATCACGGAGCTCCGGATATTTCGCTCCATCCGCCGGATAGAGTCCGCAGTACACCATCGGTGTTACCTTCTTATATCCCGGAAGCGGGGCCGCGCACGGATTTAAGCGGTTCGTCACCGTATCACCCACGCGGGTATCTTTCACATTCTTGATGCTGGCTGTAATGTATCCAACCATGCCGGCCCGGAGCTCATCACAGGGGATAAACTGGCCTGCGCCGAAATATCCGACCTCAACGACATCGTAGGAAGCTCCCGTCGCCATCATCTGGATCGGGGTGCCTTTCTTCACGGTTCCCTCTTTCACACGGCAGAATACGATAACACCGCGGTAGGAATCGTAGAGGGAGTCAAAGATCAGCGCCTGAAGCGGTGCCTCCGGATCTCCCTTCGGAGCCGGGATCTTATGGACGATCGCTTCCAAAACATCCTCGATATTGAGTCCCATCTTTGCAGAGATCCTCGGTGCGTCGTGAGCCTCAAGTCCGATCACGTCCTCGATCTCCTCCGCCACACGATCCGGATCAGCGCTCGGAAGGTCGATCTTATTGATGACCGGGACAACATCAAGATCATGGTCAAGGGCAAGATACACATTTGCAAGCGTCTGGGCCTCTATGCCCTGAGCCGCATCTACAACAAGGATCGCACCGTCACACGCCGCAAGGCTTCGGGATACCTCATAGTTAAAGTCAACGTGACCTGGGGTATCGATCAGGTTAAAGATATACTCCTCGCCGTCCTTTGCTTTGTAAACCGTGCGGACTGCCTGGGATTTGATCGTGATTCCGCGCTCTCTCTCAAGATCCATATTGTCAAGGATCTGGGCCTGCATCTCACGGCTGGTTAAAAGACCGGTCTTCTCGATAATGCGGTCCGCCAGCGTGGATTTACCGTGGTCGATATGGGCAATGATACAGAAATTTCTGATTTTATCCTGGGAATAATGAACCATTCATGTTCCTCTCTTCTATATGATTTCTTCTTTATATGATCCATTTCTCTGTCACTGCTTGTCGGACCACCAGATCTTTACTCCTGATCGTTCGGTCCATCGGAAAATACCTTTATACACAGGAATTTCTCCCTTGGGGACAGAAATGGCAATTTATCATGTTAAATATAGCATTTTTTAGGTTTCCGCGCAAGCAGTAGTATGAGGTTTGGATGTGATAAAAAATAGACAAAAGGCTGACAAATTACAATTCTTTTATGTGTTGTAAAATCAATTGACATTCCATCCATTCTGATTTAGACTTTAATTAACATTTTGTCACGTATATTCAGGACTTTTCTTCGTCCCGTCACCCGTCCACCTTTTCTATCATTTCAGCAGCTATCCTGCATGTTCGCAGATCCTGTATATTCCTTGACCAGTCTGCGTTTTCTGAATGGCTGCCCGGGAGATAACATATGAATCAAACTCAGAAAAAACAGCAGTCCATGGACATGACCTCAGGGTCCATCACAAAGCTCCTGATCATGTTCGCGGTTCCTCTCGTGATCGGAAACCTTTTTCAACAGCTATACAACACTGTGGACAGTCTCGTTGTTGGAAACTTTGTCGGCTCCCATGCTCTCGCCGCCGTAGGTTCCACCACCAGCATCATCAACATGATCGTCATGTTCTTTACCGGTACCTCTGTTGGTGCCGGCGTCGTCATCAGCCGGTACTACGGGGCCCACGATGATGAAAAGCTTCACATTGCCGTGGAGACCACGATGGCAGTGACTTTCATCTGTGGGATCATTTTTACAGGTCTTGGAATCTTTGTTGCCCCCTATATGTTAAAATTTATGTCCACACCGGATGATGTCCTGCCGTCCGCCTCCGTATACTTAAAGATCTATTTTTCCGGCGTTTTCGGTCTGCTTGTATACAACATGGGAAGTGCTATCCTGCGTGCCGTTGGCGATACGAAGCGGCCGCTGTACTTCCTCTGTCTCTCCAGCGTCATAAATATCGGTCTTGACCTTCTTTTTGTAATTGGGTTCGGCATGGCGATTGAGGGAGTTGCCTACGCGACGATCATCTCCCAGTTTGTTTCCGCAATTCTCGTGCTCATCGTTCTCACCAGAAGCACGGAGAATTACCGCCTGACCTGGAAGGACCTGCGGATCAACAAAAAAATCTTCCGGCAGATCCTCATGGTCGGACTACCGACAGGATTTCAGCAGTCACTGACATCATTTTCCAACGTGTATGTCCAGTCCTACATCAACACCTTCGGATCCAGCTGTATGGCCGGATGGAGCAGCTACTCAAAGATCGACCAGTTTGTCTTTCTTCCGATGCAGAGTATCGGACAGGCATCCACGACCTTTATGAGCCAGAATCTTGGAGCCGGGAATCTGCCCCGCGCGAAAAAAGGAACCGGTGTGGCGCTCCGGCTGGCACTCCTCATTACATTCGCCAGCGCTGGGATTCTTTTCCTCTTTGCTCCGCGGCTCGTCGCAGTCTTCAACCAGGAGCCTGACGTTGTCCGGTACGGAACCATGTTTCTCCGGATGAACGTGTTCATGTTGGCATTCTGCTGCCCGAACCAGGTCGTTGCGGGCGCGATGCGCGGAGCCGGAGATTCCAGGACACCGATGCTGATCATGCTGTTCTCCTTTGTCCTGTTCCGCCAGATCTATCTCTATATCGCGACCTCGATCTGCAATACAGCCGCAGTTGTCGGATTCGGATACCCGGTGGGCTGGATCGTAGCTTCGGTTCTCGTAGAGCTCTACTATATGTCCGGAAAATGGGAGAAAAAGATCAATATGTAACCTCTTCCCATGTTCTGTTATTCTCCTGTCAGTACCTGATCCAGGAGATCGGATAACGGCATCATCGCCGCTTTCGCCTCCGCATACGTGTTTGTCTGGGCGCCCACCTCGATGAGGGCGGAACGCGCCCGGACATGCTCGTTATAGCGGAGGCCTTTTAAATAGATCTTTCGCGTAAGTCCCGGATATTTTCCAGCAGCCAGAAGCTGCATCTGGAAGCTGAACGCCAGGTTTTCCTTGAGATTTGGATTCGGAAGATACTCGATGGGGCCGTCCGGGCTCATGGATGTCCCGTTGAAGAACATGATCTTCGCGGTCTCCGTCCCGTCGATCTCCGTCACAAGTCTCGTCCCATCCGAGACGCCGTCCCGGTGGACATCCAAGACCACCTCGATAGACGGGTATTTCTGCAGGAGACCAGAGATCCCGTCGAGGGCGTAGGTATACGCCGCACTGCGGTCCAGCTTTCCGTTCCGGTAATCGTAGACGCTCTCATCATGGTACACGTTGTACCCCTTTTCCCTGAGAAGCTTCGCCAGGCACTCTCCGAGGTGGATCACGTCCGCCTCCGAATTTTCCGGGTAGTCGGCGTAGGTCTCCTGGGAGTGGGTATGGTAGATCAGGATCTGGGGGATGTCGGCGTTTTTTTCGATGGAAAGGTCCGCGGCGAGGAAATTCTCCGCCCGCATCAGGTCCCGGCCCGCCGTTGTTGTGGGGTGGACGTTGTAGAATTTTTTCATCAGGTAGTCGTAATCGTTGAGTTTTTCTAAAATGATGCCGGAATTTCCGGTGTTGAAGGTTCCTGCTGCGAGCAGACCTGCGAGTGTCGTCTTTTCATTCTGGGATGATCCGTTTTCTCCAGTTCCGCTTTTTCCCGAATTCCCCCATTCTTCTGAACTTTCTGTTTTTGTTCTGTCTTGTGCATTTTCATCCACATTTCCGCTTCCCCATGCATTCTTCCTACGATCATCTCCGTAAACTCCCTGATTTTGTTCCCTGTCTGCGATCCATTCTGCCCGTAGCACCCCATTCTCATTCTCGATCCCAAATATCTCCTCATGCTCCTTTGTCCGCCTGCTGCCATTTTTTCTGCTCTCCAGATAAAAAGCCGTACCCTCATCCTCCTTCCACGCCGGAAGAAAACCCCGCACCACATCATCCGCGATCCGCACCGCGTAATTTTCATAGAAATCCTTCCATGCGCCCGCACACAACCCACGTCCGAAATACAGCGCCGCCACGCAGACCACCGCCAACACGATCCAACGCCCGGCATACTGGATCATCCTGATGATATTTCCGATCATCTGCACAACAAACAGGCGGTCCGCCTGAAGCATCCGCTTAAAATAGTACCATCTCCGCCTCATATCTGCCGCCTGATTCGCCGTTTCTTTACAGTTTATGTGAATGTGCGGTTATTCAGTACCTGCGCAACCATACTGCCGCCGCAAAATCCGAACCATATCAGCCAGGCACCAACAGCCATTTCCGAATAAAAAATGCAGAGTTTTTCACATATATCACGCAAATCTATGCAGTTCTGAACAACGCCTCATGGATCGCCTCCGAGATCGTAAAGCTCAGAAAATCCACCCGCTCATCAATATCATGGGGCGTCACATACATGGGACCGAGGTCCGGCTTTAAGAGTTCCTTAACAAGCTCATAAGATTCTTCTACCCGAAGAATTTCCAGCTTCTTCTCTCTAAATTTTCTTTTCTTTTCACCATTTCGATCCCTGTCCGAGTCCTCTGCTTCCATTACCTCATCATCTTTTTCCAAAACATCACACCCTATCTTCTCCCTCAACACCTCCGTCATCGCCCCAACCGTATCATACACGATTGCTGCCGCCCCGACGACCATCGGAATCCCGATCGCAAACACAGGAATCCCCAGTGTCTCCTCCGTCAGCCCGCTCCGGTGATTCCCGACCCCGGATCCCGGCTGGATCCCCGTATCGGATAGCTGCACCGTGACTCCCAGTCTCCCGGCACTTCTCGCCGCCAACGCATCCACAACGATCACTGCGTCCGGCTCCGTCTCCTGCACAATGCCTTTCACGATCTCCGCCGTCTCCATCCCCGTCTGCGCCATGACCCCCGGCGTGATCCCGCTTAAGACCGGATACCCGTGCTTCCTGCAAAAATCCGTCCCATACTCCAGCTCCAGATGCCTCGTCGCCTGAAGATGCTCCAAAACCTTCGGGCCCAAAGCATCCGGCGTCGCCTCCGGATTTCCCAGGCCAACGACCAGAGTTCTCACCGGCCGCCCCATCTTCTCCGTCTCAAGCCCATGCTCCTTTAGCATCCCCCGCAAAAGCCCCGCCAACTCCTCCGAGACCTCCCTGTGATAATCATCATCCTTCTTCGCCAGCGAAGCCGCCTCCACCGTCAAATACATCCCCACCGGCTTTCCCAGCGCCTTCTCTCCTCTCTCATCACACACCGCGACCTCCGTCACCCGGATCCCAGTCTCCTCCTTCTCCCACTCCCGCACCCGGATCCCCGGAATCTCACTCCCCTGCACCTTCTCCCTCTCCTCCAGCGCCAGATCCGTCCTCACCGTAAACTCCACATCCGCCTGTCTCATAAATACGCCTCCTATCTCAACTTTCTCCTTATTTTTCTCGCAAAAAAGTAATTTATGTATTGACATACCGGGAAATATTCGCTAAAATATAATAGTATGTTTACATTGAACTGTCCGTGTCCAGGCTTTGATGCAAAACAAACAGAGATAATTTTGTAAAATAATATGGAGGTGTACAGATTGGCTAACATCAAATCTGCAAAGAAAAGAATCGTAGTAGCAGAGACAAGAGCTGCTAGAAACAAAGCAATCAGATCCAAAGTGAAAACTTTCGTTAAGAAGGTAGAGGCTGCAATTACTGCTGGTGACAAGGCTGCTGCACAGGCTGCACTTCTTGCTGCTACAAGCGAAATCGATAAGGCTACTTCCAAGGGCGTATATCACAAGAATACCGCTTCCAGAAAAGTATCCCGTTTGGCTAAAGCTGTAAGCGCAATGGCTTAATTTATCATCGAACTGGATTATTACGCATAAATAAAAAGAACCGCTGTTTCCGAGGTGTGTCAGAAACAGCGGTTCTTTTTTATATCTCAGCACCGGTCAATGTACCCAGCAGGTTCGGAGACTCCTGCTCGATCTTTCTTATCGGATCCAGCTCCAGCACCGGTCAATGTACCCAGCTCCATCCAACTCCCAGCGCAGGCCTGCCTTCGGACCCGGATGCCTGATTGCGGGGGCTCTGGCTTCCTCTTGGCTCGCAGGAAAATGCGTTGGAGGAAAGGTGACACTTGTCTGAGCGCAGCGAGTTGTGTCACCTTTTCTCCGCCCTTAGCATTTTTCTGCAAGCCTAGAGGAACCGCCCCTGAAATCCACCAGCACCCGAATCCGAAGCCAGGCCTGCGCGTCCTTTTGCCAAGTTGATCCAACCTTACTCATACTTCTTCGCAATCAGCAACTCCACCGCCAACCGATCCGAGAGTCGACCGGTTTTCACAGCCTCCTCCGATTCCACACAAAACTCCACATAAGAAAGAATCTGCTCCCTCGTAAACGCCCTCGCCTGCGCCATCAGCTTCCCCGCCACAAACGGCGGTAGCTTCACCCTGGACGCGATCTCACTCTTCTGCGCCCCCTTCCCCGCCAATTCCTTCACCTGCAGAAGCTGGTTAAACTGCTTCGCGATCAAAAACATGATCCGCATCGGCGGCTCCTTCAGAGTCAGAAGATCCTCATAGAGATCCATCGCCTTCCTCGTATTCCCCGCCACGATCGCCGTCACCATCTCAAAGATCCGGTTCGTCACATGGACCGTCCCGACCGCCTCCACGTCCTCCTTCGTGATCACCTCGCGCCCCATGGTATAGCAGATCAGCTTCTCCAGCTCCATCCTGATATTCTCCATGTCATCCCCGGTCCGCTCCATAAAATACTCCATGACCTGGCGCGTGATCTTCTTCCCGTCCTTCGAAAGGATCCCCGCTGCCCAGCGCATCAGCTGGTCCGCGTCCTGCTTCTTTAATTCCGCTGCATACCCGTTGTCCTTCACCTTCTTGTAGAGCTTATTCCTCTTGTCAACCTCATTCTCCACAAACACCATACATGTAGACTCCGGGATCTCCGGGATATAATTCACAAGCTCCTCCGGCGCACTGCTCTTAAAAAATCCGCTGCCATCGATCAGCACAAGTCTCCGCTCAGCAAAAAAAGGCATGGTGTCCGCGAGACTAATGATCTCTTTCACATCCTGTCCCTTGCCCTCAAAATAATTATAATTCATCGTGTCATCCCCGGCGATCGCCTCCCGGAGACGCTTTTTATAACTGTTCACAAGAAACGGCTCATCCCCAAACAGCAAATAGACTCTCCTAAATGTCTTATCCTTAATATCCTGGTTTAAAGTCTGCATAGCCGCCTCCGTAAACTGTCTTATTGGTATCATTTTGAAACTTTTCTAATTTTATCAGATATACGAACACTGGTCAAGCTGCGCCTTCGGGCGTTTCGCGTCCTCCTCATCCTTTTTCTTCACGAGAGCCACCCGGCTGTACACGAAGAATACAATGAAGACGATCGCTGCGGACATCGCCGCTGGGCTGCTCCAGGACAGTGCGATAATGTAGGACGGGATGATATACGGCGCGAGGACCAGAAGTTCTAAGAGTTTCTTTCTCTTTACATTCGTATAGGCGGTTAAGAATACAAAAAAGCTTCCCGCCGCCACCGCGATGACTGTTGACGCAGTGGATATGATAAGCGTATTCCGGACCGCCTTCACCGTTCTCTCCTCATGCAGCATGTCCACATAGTTTTGCAGACCAAAGCCTCCGTCGGTCGTCAGGCTCATCCGAAGGAAACTTAAAATCGGCATAATGAATATGAAGCACACTGCGATGAAAAAGAGGATCCGGCCTGTAATTGTTTTAATTTTACTGGATTTCATGTTTTTTCCTCTTATTATAGAAACGCGATGTAAAATGCAAAACGGACTTTTTGTAAAATCCTTGTAAGCGGAAATTAAAACTTTTCCTTCCGATGTAAAGCACGGTCAGTCTGTGTCAAGCGGAAGCATCGTTTTTATTTTGAGTTTCTTTCCATCTGTCCGGACCATGACAGCGCCGGAAAGGCCTGTTTCATAGATCTTTGATCCATGTTCTAAAAGCCGCTCCCGGACTTTCTCCGCAGGATGTCCGTACCGGTTCTTTCTTCCGTAGGAGAGGATCGTCACGGATGGGGACAGTTTTTCTATAAACTCTTCGCTGGATGAGGTGGCGGAACCGTGATGTCCGGCTTTTAAGATCGTCACCGGAGTCAGAACGCCGGAAGTCAAAAGTGTTTCCTCCCCGGATGTCTCCATATCTCCCGTGAGGAGCATGGAAAAACGTCCGTAGGTCAGGCGGAATACCAGGGATTCCTCATTCCGGTCCGTGAACTCTGTTCTGCCATCCGGCGACAGGCATTCCATGGACATTCCTTTTCCCGGAAAGTTATTCCATATATCTCCCTTTTGGGCATAAAAAACAGGAACATCCCGCTTTTTCGCAAGCTCCGCCATCTTCCCGTAGATCTCATCCTTTCCCGCCTCCGGCATCATGAGACCTCCCACCCGGATTCCCGATTCCGGGTGTTCCAGAAGGTACCGGATCCCGTTCATGTGATCCTGGTCCCCGTGGGTCATGACCGCAAGATCCAGACGCGTCACCCCCTGGCTCTTAAGATACGGCACCAGAACCTTCTCTCCGATGGATTTCTGCTGGCTGCTGCCGCAGTCCACCAGGATCGTATGGGATTCGGAGCGCAGAACGATTCCGTCGCCCTGGCCTACGTCGAGGAATGTGGCAGAGAGTCCGGTTTGGCGGGATGGGAGCAGGAAAAGAAATGCCGCAAGCCAGGCGGCGCATAATAACACCAGGCGATGTTTTTTATTTTCCGCAATCTCCATCCCCCTCTCATAAACAACTGCTCCGAATATCATCAATCCATAATAACACCCAATTTTCCATATTTCCGGCTGCCCCAGCACTAGCTCTGCCCCCGGAAGCTCCCCTGTCCAATTACATATCACCTCATAAAATTTCAAAATATAATGCGCGCCTCCAAGCATCGCACCCCCAACCGATTCTGATAAAAAAGACAGACCTAGTCCAAGAAATCCCGATATGACCACATACGCCATAAGCGGGATCACAATTAGATTTAAGAACACCCCGTAGACCGGTATCCCAAAAGAATGCCAGAGAATGACCGGCGCTGTCACCACCTGGATCGAAAGACTTGTAAAGAACGCGGACGCTGCCGCAGATATTTTTTCATCCGTAAAAAGCTTTTCCCCCCGCGAAGAAAAAAGCCTGCCGGGATAGATCAGTGATGTCACCGCAAGAAAGGACAGCTGAAAGGACGCCTGGGACAGCAGATACGGATGAGCAAGCAGCAATCCTGCCGCCGGAATACACATTGCCGTCGGAAGATCGTATGTCCGCCCTACGGCCGCCGCGAGAAAGGAGAGCCCTGCCATTGACACCGCCCGGGCCACAGACGCGCCGCTGCCCACCATCATGCCGTAGACGCAGAGAAATCCCCCTGCGAAGATCCCGGAGATCCAGAACCCCGCCCCGCCTTTCCTGAAAATCTTCCAGATTCCCAGCCCCACAATGGAGACATGAAGCCCGCTGATGGCAAGGAGGTGGGATATCCCATTCTTCCGGTAAAGTTCATAAATTTCACTGTCCAGATCATCCTTCTCCCCAAAGAGAACCGCCGACAGAATTCCAGCGTCCTCCGGGAGAGCGATCGCCTTTAACTGCTCAGAAAAGCACCTCCGGATCTGGTACAGGCTGTCCGAAAATACATGTACCTTCCCGCCAGTCACCGTATATCCCTCCACATAGATGATCCCGGAAATTCCGCGGGACCTGCAATACAGACGGTAGTCAAACGCCCCAGGATTTCTCGCCGGATCTGTCGCTTTTCCCTCTCCGAAGACTCGGATTTTCTCACCGACAGCGGGTGATGGTTTTTGCTTCGAAACCGCCTCAGCTGCTTCCCCTGTTTTATTCACATCCAGATAACATAAAACTCTTCGAAGCTTCTCACCAGACTCCCCATCTTTGCCTTCCATTGCGCAGTCCCTAAGCGCGACCTCCAGCGTCCCATCCTTCTCCTTCACCGACTGGACAGTTCCCTGAAGAACCACGCCATCCTCATGTTCCTCCCGGAGAAATCCCTCCTCCCGGGAGAAAACCGCCTGCTCCGCTCCCATCCGAAGACATCCGGCAGACATTCCCGCCACAAAAAGGAAGACCGGCAGCCCATATCTGCTCTTCCGGCGGGCAAACACGCACACCAAAAAGAGCAGCCAGACTGCCAGTCCAAAAATCATCTGCTCTGCCGGGATCCACAGGTTCAGTGCCTCTCCAAGTACCAATCCCCCTGTCACACTCAGCAAAGGTCTTTTAATCGTTTTTTCCTCCTACGATATAATCGTAATTTCGCTCAAATACCGTGCTTAACGGAATCTGGTCCCGGAACACATCGTCCTGGGATCCGTTGATCCGGATCTGCACACGGCTCACCGTCGAGAGCTCCGCAAGGGAATCCACGATGGAATAGATCGGAATATATGCCGCCACATCCAGAGTGCTGTTTAAAAACGCCGCGTCAAGGTTGATCGAGCAGACCGAATCATTGACGGACACATTCAAAAGCTTCACATCTGACGGGATCGTCGCATAATGTCCAAGCTCCTGAGGACCTTCGATCAGCTGTTCCACGATGAGGCGCTCCAGGGATGTATTGCTGTTCTGCATAACTTCCCGCTTTTCCTCCACCAGCTGGTCTCCCGCCTCATTGGCAAAATACAGCGTCAGCTCCGTCCGCTCGAAGGAGTTGACATCGCGGATGCTGTCCACAAAATCAGAGGCGGAAAGCATTCCCACCGGGTTTCCCGCAGCGTCCGTGATCGGCTGCTCCGCGCAGTAGATGCTCAGATACTCGATATCCGGAATCTGGGTCAGTGTTTTCGTCAGCGCCGCCCGGCACAGGATCTCCTGCACCGAATTCATCAGCGCATAGTTGGCATCTGCATATAAATACAGAACATTCCCCTCGATCCGGTAGGTGATCTTTTCGATCCGCTCCGGTAGCGCTCTCTGACAGTCGAGATCCGCCGGCACATTTCCCATCTTATCGAGAAGTTCCCGGACCAGTGCATCCAGGTCCGTCGTCTCCGTCCGGTACTCGCTTCCAACGAGCTGGATCCCGGACGTGTTTAAATAGTAGATCGTATAGGCATTTCCGCTCTGCTCCACGGTCGTCTTTCCCGTACAGCCGCTTAAGGCGAACAGGACCGCGAAGAGGAGAAAAAACACCCGAAACATCCTAAATTTCTTCATTTTTCTCCCTCCTACGGAATATAGATCAACGGGATCCGCACCATAAAGGTACTTCCCTCGCCCTCGACACTGTCCACACGGATCGCGCCGTGATGCATCAGGACCACACTTTTCGTGATCGCAAGTCCAAGCCCTGTTCCTCCGGTCTCCCTGGATCTCGCCTTGTCCACGCGGTAGAAGCGTTCGAACACGCGCTCCTTAAACTCCGCAGGAATACCGATTCCGGAATCCGCAACCTTTAAATAGAAGAACTTGTGGTCGGCATCCAGTGTGACCCGGACCCATCCGTCTTCCTTATTATATTTGACCGCATTCTCCACCAGGTTATTCACCGCTAGGGAGAATTTCACCTCGTCAATATCCGCTGAGACATCGCGCTTACTCTCGAAGATCAGCTCGATATTCCGCTTTCTGGCGATGGGACGCAGGCGTTTTAAGACCATCTCGATCAGTCCGTTGATCTGGACCTGGCTGCAGGAAAGTCCCGAGGACGCCTTGTCCATGCGGACCAGAGTCAGAAGATCGTCGATGATCTTACTCTCACGGTCGATCTCATCGGAGATATCGTGCATGAATTCCTGGTAAAGTTCCTTCGGCGTGTCCTCCATTCCCATCAGGGAATCCGCAAGGACACGGATCGACGTGATCGGAGTCTTGAGCTCATGGGAGACATTGGAAACAAACTCCTGTCTCGACTGGTCCACGGCCTTCAGCTTCTCCAGGGTTTTATTGATGGTCTCGGAGATCTGCTTTGTCTCCCGGTACGCCTCCTCATTGACATCCTCATCCAGGTTTCCCTCACCTACACGCCGGATCGACGCGATCAGGCTTCCAAAGGGCTTCATGATAAAATGGACCGAGAGGACCGCAAGGATCAGCAGGATCACGAAGATCATCATCTCGTACAGGGATGCCTTATCATTCAGACTGTCCTCCAGACTGTACATGCTCTCCGTCGACGCTGTCACGATCATCACGCCCGCAGTCTTTCCCGTTGTGATGGTTCCCGTCTCCTGCTCAAACTCCGGAATTGGGATTGCCAGGACGAAATAGTGTTTCAGGCTGTCATACCGGCTCGTATTCTCACCCTGGAAGCACCTGATCACCTCATTGGAAATCAATGTCTTTCCCTTCGAGAGAGAAAACGTATCCTCTACGATCTTAAACCCGGAGTTTACGATCAGGATCCGTCCGCTGAAGATATCCGAGAGCAGGGAGAGCTCCGTATCGATGGCGGCGTTGTCCACCACCGAGTTTGTGAGATATCCAGTTCTTGACATCTTATTGCTCAGGATCTGACACTGGTTCTGGACATCAATGATCCGGCGCTCCACCTGGCTCTGTCTTGAGGAACTGGCAAGGATCCGGCTCTCCACGAGAAGCGGGATCATACAGAACATCACCATCAGGATGATCAGGGGAACCTTGACGCTCGGCGTATGCTTCCGGTAAATTTTCCGGATCCTTTCCCTAATTTTTCTCATGTTCCTCTTCCATCTTTCTCGTTGCCGTCACAGCAAGGCTGCCCGGTCCGATATGGCACGCGATGCTTAAGGAAAGCGGTGCCATGTATACATCAGCATTCGGGAAGCGCTCTTCGACCTCTTTCTTAAACTCCAGCGCTGCTTCCTCGTTGTCGGTGTGGGCGATTGCCAGATGGCAGTTTCTGCACTCACTGTCGTGAAGCCTCCCGTCCAGCTCTTTCTGGATCGCGTTCATCATCATGGTCTTTGCCTGCTTCATGGTACGGGCTTTCGCGAAGGAATCAAGCTTTTCACCTAAAATGATCAGCACTGGCTTGATTTTTAAAAGTGTGCCGAGAGCCGCTGCAGCCGGTGTGATCCGGCCGCCCTTTTTCAGGTATTTTAAGGTATCGACGGTGATGAAGATGACGGAATCAGCCGCAGTCTCCTCCAGGCGCTTCTTGATCTGCGTTCCGTCCATCCCCATAGCTGCCAGCATCTGCGCGTCCTTTACAGACTGATACTGGGTCACGGAGATCCGTCGATTGTCAACGACGAACACTTTTCCCTCGTACTCATCCTCTCCCGCCAGCATCATCGCTGTGGAGCAGGATCCGGAAAGTCCGGAGGACATCGGGATATGGATGATCTGGTCATACTCTTTTAAGAGCTTGTCCCACATCTTCAGGATGGAATCTGGTGTGGGCTGGGAGGTAGCGATATCAGCATTGTCCTTTAATCTCTGGTAGAACTGCTCCCGTGTCAGTGTGATATCTTCGTAATATGTTTCTCCATCTATCATAAACGGCATTGGCAGAACCGCAACTCCCATCTCTTTTGCCTGAGCCTGGGTGATTCCGCTGTTGCTGTCTGTTACAACTGCAATTTTCATACAAAACTGCCCCTTTCTGTTTCTCTTTCGTCCGCCCTCTTTCTCTCCATTCCATACGGACAGGACTCGCTCCTATTTTAACCGATTTCCTACCTAAATGGAAGTGCAAAACTGCCCAAACTGTGGACGAAATAGAAAATTTATGATATGCTGAGCAGTAAGTGAGTGAAAAACATGCTCGCATGTTTGGCACGAGCGGCGAAGCGGATTACGGCAGCCGCAAAGCAGCGCTTAGTGTGAAAGCGCAGACCGTAATATGCAATGTATTTTTAATATGGGGGTACAGATTATGCCTTATTGTCCGAAATGCGATATGGAATTTGTCGAGGGAATCAAAGTCTGCAGCGATTGCGGCGGTCCCCTCGTGGAATCAAAAGAAGTGGCGGAAGCCATGAAAAAGAAGGAACAGGAAGAACAGCTTGCCGCCATGGCGCAGGAGATGGATCCGTTTTCCGGTGAAGGGACTGATACGGAGTTCTCCGGGGATAATCCACCCGAGAAGTCTTCCCCGGCCGCTGAGCCGGTCCACGCCTACGTGGATAAGGGCCAGCGCTACGATGACATGAGTTCCTCCGCATCCGCGTTCTTCTTAGTCGGCGGGGTACTTGCCATCGGCGCGGCACTCTGCCTTCTGGGAATTTTCCATCTCCCAATGGCAGGATTCCAGAAATATATGTTTGAGGGCGTTCTCGTTGTTCTCGCCATCGGCAGCTTTGTCGTTGCAGTCTCCTCAAGGAAGCGCGCTGCCGAGTTAAAGGTGGAAGCCGACGATGAAAAACGCCAGACCCAGGAGATCATCGATTGGTTCTTAAAGAATTACTCCGCAAAAGAGCTGGATGAGCAGCTTCTGATGGAAGACCCGGACCTCTCCGGCGAGGAACTGAGTCTCAAGCGCTTCGAGCTGATCCAGGATTTCCTCATCACCGGCCGCGACATCCCTGACCAGTCCTATGCGGATTCGCTCTGTGAGACGCTGTATACGAAGCTATACGATCAGGAATAATTTAAAAGACTGTCTGACCGATGAACCTGATTCATCAGCCGGGCAGTCTTTTTAATTTTCTTATTCAAATTTCACGATTTCCTTCTTCAGCCTCATCATGATCTTCTTCTCCAACCTCGAAATATATGACTGGGAGATCCCCATGAGATCCGCCACCTCTTTCTGCGTCATCTCCGCCCCATCCCGGCGCTTCAGACCATAGCGCAGCTCCACGATTTTTCTCTCCCTCGGGCTTAAGCGGCTCACCGCATTCTTAAGAAGGTCTTTTTCCACCTCATCCTCCATGTCTTTATAGATCACATCCTCCTCCGTCCCGAGAATATCCGACAGCAGAAGCTCATTCCCGTCCCAGTCCACGTTTAACGGCTCATCGATGGAAACCTCAAGCTTCATCTTGCTGGTCCTACGAAGATACATCAGGATCTCATTCTCAATGCATCTGGACGCATAGGTCGCCAGCTTGATATTTTTCGTCGGGTTAAAGGTGTTGATGGCCTTGATGAGTCCAATGGTCCCGATGGAGATCAGGTCCTCTACGCCAACGCTGGTATTGTCAAATTTCTTTGCTATGTAGACAACCAGGCGGAGATTGTGCTCGATCAGCTCTGCCTTTGCCTCTTTCTCCTCTTCGGTTCCAAACTTATTTAACGCCTCAGTCTCCTCCTTCAGTGACAGCGGAGCCGGAAGAATATCCGCACCTCCAATATAATGGATCTCCCCCCGCTCCGGACGAATCATCGTGCGGAACCCCATCACTTTTTTAAGGCGGAACCGGTTTGGCATAGAAATTCTCATAATCATACTCATTCTCTCCTTTTTCTAACTGTTAGTCACCTTCACAGTTATTTTTTCACACATCGTCGTTCAGACTTCATGTCAATCCCCTATTGCCACAGACACATTTTCCCCTGACACCAGACACTCCGGCAGTATCATCGTAAAATCCTTCCCGAAAAACAGAGGTTCCTTCGAAATCGCCACGATCGGACGCTCGATCCAGATACTCCCGCACTCTTCGGACATGACCTCCATCCGGTCAAAGAGAACTCCCGGCAGCATTCCATTTTCCGTTCCGACAGCCCGGTATGGGATCATAAGGACTCCCGCCTTCTCGCCTAAGAACTCTTTCGCATCCGCCGCCGCGATAATGCTCACCGGCTTTCCCGTCACAGGCTCCACGAGCCGATTCCCTGAATCCGCCATCGCCGTGAACTCCTTCGACTTTTCATTTAAGAAAAGACGGACCTGATACCGTGTTTTCCCGATCATCGGCCGCCTCACAAGAGCTACCGCCAAGAAACGAACTCCCATACAGAAAAATCCCATAAACATCAGACTTTTCCAGCCTGTAAGAAAACACCGCTCCCGCAGAATCGCCAGCCCACTCTGCAAAATCCCTGCGGATAAGACCAGGACTCCCAGTTCCTTCCCGCGCCACTTCAAAACTTTCATCCAGGAATCTCCTCTATCTGCAGAAGCATTCCTTTTCTCCTGGCGCATGGTCTGTTTTCCCGGAAAAGCGATCCAGATCATCAAAAATCCTGTCACCAGAAGTTTCCAAACTTCCCATATCCCAGCGAATACCGGCTGTCCGCCTGCAGGACATCTTCCCATAAGTTCCAGATAAACGCTTCCAGTACTGCAGAGTCCCCCGGCGATCCCGGCGCCCAGAAGTCTCAAGACCTCTGCCCGCCTTCTCATAAGCACCGCCGCCAGCCATAAGATCAAAACATCCCGGTACACCTCCTCCAGAAAAAAGAGATCGGCGTACCAATCATACTCCACCGGACTTCCTCCTTTCCCTGGCATCCCTTTCTGATGTTTTCCCATAGTATACCTGTCTTTCTCTCCAGAATTTGTCAAAGCAGGGACGAGAAATTTGAAAACCCATCGGGTCGTTTTAACAGAATCTCTCCTGTTTTTTCATGAAGATCAGAGATTTCCGCAGACATTTGCGGAATACACGAAAAAAGAAGAACAAAAAGAGAGCAGATCTGGACATTTTTTGTCGCGATCTGCGGTGAAATTTTAGAAATATTTTGCGCGAGTGCGCATCATTGGCACGTTAGTGCCTTTTGTGTAATAGGGAATTCCTCAGAATTTCCTATTACACAAAAAGACCTGGAAAAGATTTCTCTCTTCCAGGTCTCAATATGTTCATAAATTGTAACTGTTCAATAGGTCTGCGCACTTGCTGCGCTGACCGTAAGAAAACATAGGCTGGAAGGCAAAAATCCCATCAG
>OOCP01000987.1_pt1 | contig 32162 bp, 28 predicted proteins | sample 1671511 | NCBI WGS metagenome assembly OOCP01 (sample SAMN06348164, study PRJEB24527) | human gut metagenome | biome: human gut; feature: ankylosing spondylitis patient; material: feces | host: Homo sapiens | place: China | collected 2015-10 | reverse complement strand
TTTTGCAACGGTAAGATAATTCTTTTTACCGAAATAAACAATAGCAAAAGGGGCTATCCGACTTTTTGGACAGCCCCGTGATCGTTAATAAAGCATAATTTTCACCGGTTGGTTCATAAATAAGGAACAAAAGGTTGTTTATCCGATTTATTGCATTACCTTTGTGGACAGTTAGAGTTTATGAATCGTTATCGTCAAAGTTCTTCTTCAAAATAAGTAAGTCTCTTCTTTAATTATCCTGCTCTCTAATTAGTATTAATTTTATTTTAATTTCAAATGAACATTTACATTTCAGGTTTAAGTTATGGCACGACCGATGCAGACTTAAACGAATTATTTTCAGAGTATGGAGAAATTTCTTCTGCAAAAATTATTTCGGACAGAGAAACCGGAAGATCCAGAGGATTCGGATTTGTCGAGATGACTAACGAAACAGAAGGACAAAAAGCGATCGATGAATTGAATGGTGCAGAATATGACCATAAAGTGATTGCGGTAAGTATTGCACGTCCTCGCACTGAAAGACAGTCTAACGGTGGATATCGTGACAGAAACAGTAATTCCAGGCGATATTGATCAGGTGATCAGATAAGGGGGTGGCTGAAAAATCAACTATTCGGCTTTCCGGCTAACCTCTTCTATAAGTTTTATTTCGGGTGTCTTATAACACTCAACAATGAAGTTCGATTTATTCTTTCTTTTCGATGTGAGATCAGGAGTTTTCAGTCCTGAAGTGTTCCGTTTCTGAAACAGATTTATTAAACTTTTTTGTTCTTTTTCCTTTGAGAAATGAGTGTTGAAAGTTTAACTAGTTATTCAATAAGGCTGATCGTTTGTTAAAACGTTTTTTCCCAGCCTATTTATTCGGATGACCTTTCTGCCCCATTAAAACATATTAATGTTACCCCGGCATTTCTGTTGTATGTTCTATATAGATCCGATACAGCAGAGAAAATTAAATAGTGAAAATAAATGCTGTTTTGACGTACAGCAAAATAATAATATATGACATTTAAAGATTAAATATAATCCAGCCGATTTTAAAGGCTATTGAGGAAAAAGGATATAACAGGCCGACACCGATTCAGCAGAAAGCAATCCCTGTAGCCTTGTCCCGAAAAGATATATTGGGATGTGCACAGACAGGAACCGGAAAAACGGCTTCGTTCGCTATTCCTATCATCCAGCTTTTACAGGCAGATCCGATTATAACGAAACGCAAGGGAGTCAAAGCTTTGATACTGACGCCGACCCGCGAACTGGCCTTACAAATCAGTGAATGTTTAGACGAGTATGCCAGGTATACCCCGGTTCGTCATGGTGTGATGTTTGGAGGAGTAAACCAACGTCCGCAGGTTACTATGTTGCAAAAAGGTATCGATATTCTGGTTGCGACTCCGGGGCGTTTGCTCGACTTGATGAGTCAGGGGTTTCTCAGCCTGGATCAGGTGAAATATTTCGTGCTCGACGAAGCGGACCGTATGCTCGATATGGGGTTTATTCACGATATTAAGCGGATATTACCGAAGCTTCCGAAAGAAAAACAGACCTTGTTTTTTTCGGCGACGATGCCTGATTCGATTGTTACGCTGGCTTCTGCTTTATTGAAAAATCCTGTGAAAATCACCATTACTCCTGAATCTCCGACTGTCGATGCTATCGAACAGTTCGTTTATTTCGTCGAGAAAGCCGAGAAAGGACGTTTATTGATATCCCTTTTACGGAAAGCTGAAAATCAATCGGTATTGGTTTTCTCCCGTACGAAACATAATGCCGACCGGATTGTCCGGGTATTGGGCAAAGCCGGAATCGGAAGTCAGGCTATTCACGGAAACAAGAGTCAAGCTGCCCGTCAGTCGGCTTTAGGAAATTTTAAATCAGGAAAGACCCGGGTGATGGTGGCTACCGATATTGCGGCCCGGGGTATCGATATCAATGAGTTGCCGTTAGTGATCAATTATGATCTGCCTGATGTCCCTGAAACTTATGTACATCGCATCGGACGGACCGGAAGGGCTGGGAATGCAGGAACGGCCTTTACATTTTGTTCTCAGGAAGAACGAAAACTAGTAGATAATATCCAGAAATTGACCGGAAAAAAACTCTGTAGGGCTGAAGTTTCGGCCTGAGTAGATGGAAAATTCCTGGGATTTAGTTTTTCTATTCCGATTTCGGTTGCTGTGTCGTCAGACCGGTTCGTCTGGACCGCTCCGTTAAGGCTTTTGTCGATTTCATCGGTTTTTCTCCTGCCCGGTGGAACTCCTTGCTGCGCAAAAACTTTACGTTACGTTTCTCTCAGACACTATCAGTCGGTTGTTCAGAAAAAGCATGATGATACTCGGCAGAACTCCGATGGTCTTCAAACACGAACACCGGAGACGAATAGGTGTCGGAATAATCTTACGATTCGATTAGGTGATAAATTTTATTTTTTATTTATAAACAATTCATACAGTTAAATGGCAAGACCACAGACATTCAGTAAGAAAGAAAACGAGAAGAAAAAACAAGCCCGGAGATTAGAAAAACAAAACCGGAAAGAAGAAAGAAAACTATCCGGTAATACGAATAGTTTTGAAGATATGATAGCCTATGTCGATGAAAATGGCCGGATTACTTCGACACCTCCGGAAACGAATCATAAAAAGGAAGAGATAAACCATGAAGAAATTGTGATCTCGACTCCCAGACAAGAATCTCCTGAGGTCCGTAAAGGGCGGGTAGAGTATTTTAATGTTTCGAAGGGGTATGGTTTTATTAAGGATCTGTCAGGAACTGAAAAATATTTTTTTCATGTGAGCAACGCTCTTTCCGAACTTGTAGAAAATGCCATCGTTATTTTCGACTTGGAGCGTGGTAAAAGAGGTATGAATGCCATTAATATTTGTATCTCGGAACGAACAGCCGATTAAGTTCGATTTTGTCAGGAATACTTGCGTTGCAACCGGGGTATCGGATTAGCAGGTGCAGCCTGTAAATTGGATATAGGGTGGCTTCGAAGCTGATTATTAGCGAAACTAGGTCCGGAATTAATTATTCAACTCTGAACCGAAAGTTTACCGATTAAAAAGGGGGGGATGCTGGTCAAGGGACTTGAAAGGATGAAGCTGATCAGAGTCGAAGTGAGTATAAACCAGTTTGATTTAGGCTTTGAAAGTGAAGAAACTTTCCGTTTGTCGAGGCTTGCTTCGTGCCTGTAGGGAGGGCCTTAGGCTCTGCTTTGAAAAAACACTGTTGTCTGAGTCTGATTTTTCAGCAAAAAACGTTAAACAGAAAATCCCAAAGATTTAGTCTCGACTGAATCGGAAATATTCTCCATAATTATGAGGAAATTCTCCACTTCTAAAGTCTGGATTTCATTTTGTTTTTATGAACTTTCGACTATTTATCCTACATTTGCAGGCATAGGGGGAGTGCCTCGTTTTGTTTACGGCCCTTTCCGGGGGGGCTGGCACTTTTATAACTTGAAATCTCTGTAGCTAAAAAAAGTTTAATCTGAAATAAACGATGGATAGAGATACACTTATATTTATAGCATTTTGTGTGTTCATACTCTTATTGGGGGTACGGTTTTGGCAGCAGCTCAGGGAGCGGACGGAAAGAACGGAGGCAGATCGGAGTATTGCAGATGAAGCGGTCCCCTTGCCGGCGAAAAGCCGGAGGCGTTACTTTATTCTGATTCAGGTGATTGTGTTAGGAGGTTTACTGATTTATATGCTTCCCTGGTTAATCCGTGATTTTAAGGGAGCTGAGCCGGTACTGAATGCTGGGTTTATTTTACGTTGTTTGATTTTTGTATTCACTATTTATATATTCATTTCCCGGGGACGTGATTTACTCAGGCAGCGTGTTAAAGGGAATAAGAAGAAATAAGAAGGTGTAAATATCAGGGTCGACGGATAGCCTGATATTTTTTTTGCAAAACCTTAAACGGAGGGTTAACTTTTTTTAAGGCTAGGGATTTAACATTTGAACTTAGATTGACTAATTTTGGAGTACTCAAAATTTTAACATTTGACAAAAATAGAGATTCGATAGAAATGTGGGCTTGAAAGTAACACATTTTTTCTGGTTCGTAATAGAATTTTATAAGATATAACAACTTTAAATTTGAATCTATGGATACTGTTGATATCAAAGCATTGAATGAACGCATACAGCAGGAAAGCTCTTTTGTGGACATGATCAACATGGAGATGAACAAAGTCATCGTTGGTCAGAAACATTTGGTTGAAGGACTTCTGATCGGGATGCTTTCCAACGGGCACATTTTATTGGAAGGTGTTCCCGGCCTGGCAAAAACCTTGGCCATCAATACGCTGGCAACTACGATTGATGCGAAATTCAGTCGTATTCAGTTTACCCCCGATCTTTTGCCTGCCGATGTGATCGGTACGATGATTTATTCTCAGAAGAGAGAAGAGTTTGTGGTAAAACAAGGACCGATTTTTGCGAACTTCATTCTGGCGGATGAAATCAACCGTGCTCCGGCAAAAGTACAGTCTGCTTTATTGGAAGCGATGCAGGAACGTCAGGTGACGATCGGAGATATGACCTATCGTTTGCCCGAACCTTTCCTGGTTATGGCCACCCAGAATCCGATCGAACAGGAAGGTACCTATCCGTTACCTGAAGCCCAGGTCGACCGTTTTATGCTGAAAGTAGTGATCGATTACCCCAAAAAAGAAGAAGAAAAGCTGATCGTTCGTCAGAATATGGAGAAAGCCTTCCCTAAGGCATCTACTATTCTGAAACCCGAAGATATCATTCGTGCCCGTGAAGTAGTGAAGGATGTATACATGGATGAGAAAATTGAAAAATACATCATCGATATTGTTTTTGCCACCCGTTTTCCGCAGGAAGCCGGGCTCGACAAGTTTGTCAGCATGATCGCTTACGGAGGTTCGCCGCGTGCCAGCATCAGTTTGGCCAAGGCTGCCAAAGCGTACGCTTTCATCAAACGTCGTGGTTATGTCATCCCCGAAGATGTACGGGCGGTATGTCATGATGTTTTGCGTCACCGTATCGGCCTGACTTATGAGGCTGAAGCCAATAACATTACCAGTGAGGATATTATCAACGAGATCCTGAATGCCGTAGAGGTTCCATAGTCGGAAGGTCGTTTTTAACCTTTTACTTTTAACCTTTTACTTTTAGATATGGAAACTTCTGAATTGTTAAAGCGGGTCCGGAAGATAGAGATTAAAACCCGGGGCTTGTCCAAAAATATTTTTGCCGGCGAATATCATTCTGCCTTTAAGGGGAGAGGTATGACTTTCAGTGAGGTAAGAGAATATCAGTACGGCGACGATATCCGGAATATCGACTGGAATGTGACTGCCCGCCACAACCGTCCTTATGTGAAGATCTTCGAGGAAGAACGGGAGTTGACGGTCATGTTGATGATCGATGTCAGTGCCTCCCGTAATTTCGGGACTATTTCGAAACTGAAGAAAAACCAGATTACCGAAATTGCTGCAGTGCTTGCTTTTTCTGCAATCCAGAATAACGATAAGATCGGGGTGATTTTCTTCTCGGATAAGATCGAGAAATTTATTCCTCCGAAGAAGGGAAGAACACATATCTTGCATATTATTCGCGAACTGATCGATTTCTATCCGGAAGATAAACAGACCGATATCGAACAGGCATTGGAATATATGACCAATTCGATCAAGAAACGGTGTACCTGTTTTGTTATTTCCGATTTTATCGACGAGCACGATTTTGCCCATGCTTTGGCTATCGCTAACCGGAAACACGATGTTGTCGCCCTGAGGGTATACGACCCCCGGGAAAATCAATTGCCTCCGGTCGGGATGATGTACCTGAGGGATGCCGAAACCGGAGAACAGATATGGGTGGATACTTCCGATAAAAAGCTGAGGGAAGCGTATGAAAAATATGCTTTTGTCCGCGAAAAGGAACTGGATGCAATCTTCAAACGTTCGGGAGTCGATGTCGCTAATATCCGTTCCGACGAAGACTACGTCAGGGCTTTAATCACTTTGTTTAAGAAAAGGGCTTAATTATTATGGATTTTGATCAAAGATCGTAACTATGAGGAGTGTTTTGAAACAAATATTATTATATCTGTGCTTGTTTTTAGGGGTGGCGACCCTGAAAGCTCAGCATGTAGAATATGGGGTGGCGCTTGACACCAATTATATGATGATTGGAGATCAACAACATCTTACTTTTAAAGCGAAGGTAGACCCGGGAGTCCGGATTGTGTTCCCTCGGTTACAGGATACGGTTGTCCATGGATTGGAGATTATCTCCGGTCCTGTACGGGATTCTGTAAAAGAAAAGGATGGAAGATGGCTTTTGGAGGAAAAATATGTCGTCACTGCTTTCGATACAGGAGTATATGTTGTGCCTCCTCAGCCCATTACGATCGAAAGTCAGGAATATAATAATATTGTTCGGACCGATCCCGTAGGATTGGTGGTGAATACTTTCCAGGTAGATCCGCAAAAGGGGAATTACGATATCGTTATGCCTTATGCCGCACCTTGGACTTTTGCCGAGATTTTGCCTTATCTGTTGTGGGTTTTGTTAGGGATTGCCCTTATTCTGATCTTCTGGCTGTATTGGGACCGGAGGCGGAAGAACAAACCCTTGTTTACGCCGAAGAAAGAAGAGATTCCGCCTTATGTCATGGCTATCCGTTCCTTGGATGAAATCAAGGGCAATAAGCTTTGGCAGGCCGGAAAAGAAAAGGAATATTATACCCGATTGACGGATACCGTACGCCAATACCTTGACGGAGAGTTCGCTATACCTGCCATGGAACAGACCTCCTCCGAAACAATGCAGGCCTTGGTAAATTGTAAAGAGGTAGAAGCCAAAGAACGGGAGAGAATAGCAGAGATGTTGACGACGGCCGATTATGTGAAATTCGCTAAGTTTACTCCCTTGCAGGATGAAAATTCCCGTTATCTGGATGCCGCTTACGAATTTGTCAATAACACTCACCAACGGGTAGAGGCTGAAATTGCTCAGCAGCAGAAACAGGAAGAAGAAAGAAAACGTCAGGAAGAAGAACAACAGCGAAAAGAAGCTGAAAAAAGCGAAACTCCCGAAGACGTAAAAGATAAATGAGGCGATCAGGCACTTTGAAAAGAGTGTATGAGTTAATTTGTAAACTGAAATAAAATGTTTGGATTCGAATTTGCAAACCCGAAATATTTCCTGTTATTGATACTTTTAGTACCAATGATCGTCTGGTATATCCTGAAGGAAAAAAAGTCGCATGCTGATTTACAGTTTTCTTCATTACAGGCGTTTAAGGGGATCAAACATTCCGGCCGGATCTGGTGGCGGCATGTTTTGTTCGTATTGGAATTGCTTGCCATTATCTTATTGGTGACGGCCTTGGCTCGTCCGCAGTCCAGTAATAGCTGGCAAACTTATACCAGTGAAGGTATCGATATCGCACTGGCTCTGGACGTTTCCACGAGTATGCTGGCCCGTGACTTTACGCCCGACCGTTTAGAGGCGGCTAAAGAGGTGGCTACGAAATTTATCCTCGAACGTCCTCAGGATAAAATCGGATTGGTGGTTTTTGCCGGCGAGAGCTTTACCCAGTGTCCGTTGACTACCGATCAGGCTGTATTGGTCAATCTACTCCGGGAGGTGAAAAGCGGTATGATCCAGGATGGAACGGCGATCGGTCTGGGTTTGGCTAATGCGGTCAACCGGTTGAAAGATAGCCCCGGTAAATCGAAAGTGGTGATTTTGTTGACAGACGGTATCAATAATCAGGGAGCGATAGCACCTGTCACGGCTGCCGAATTAGCTAAAGCTTTCGGTATCCGGGTATATACGATCGGAGTCGGAACCTATGGCGAAGCTCCTTATCCTGTTCCCACTCCCTTCGGCGTGCAATTGCAGAATATGCCTGTGGAAATCGACGAAGGGGTATTACAACAGATTGCTAACGTGACCGGCGGTAAATATTTCCGGGCGACGGATAACGATAAATTACAGCAGATCTATTCCGAGATCGATCAGTTGGAGAAAAGTAAGATAGAAGTGAAACATTTCAGTAAAAAGAATGAACAGTATTTTATTTTCGGTTTGCTGGGTATGTGTTTACTGATTGCACAGGCAGTTCTGAAGTATACTCTTTTAAGGAAAATACCGTAAAATTATTTGGCTATGTTTAGATTTGCACATCCTGAATTATTATATCTCTTGATTGTTATCCCACTGTTGATTGTTTTTTATGTGGTGATGATCCGACGAAAAAAGAAGGCGATAGCAGAATTCGGTAATCCGGAATTACTCGGGCCTTTGATGCCTCTTTTATCGTTCAAGCGGGGCACGTGGAAGTTCGTTATGCTGATGCTGGCCTTATTGTTTGTCATTGTCGGAGTGGCAGGCCCTCAGTTCGGTTCGAAACTGCAGCAGGTGAAGAAAAAAGGTGTAGAGTTGATGATCGCTCTCGACGTTTCCAATTCGATGATGGCACAGGATATCAAACCCAGTCGTTTGGAAAAAGCTAAGATGGCCATTTCCCGGATGGTAGAGAAATTATCGAACGATAAGATCGGTTTGATTGTATTTGCGGGGGATGCTTATGTGCAATTACCTATTACTACCGATTATTCTTCGGCCAAGCTTTTCCTGTCGAATATCAGTACGGATATCGTACCGGTACAGGGGACGGCTATCGGGAGTGCGATCGATCTGGCCGCCCGGTCGTTTACACCGGAAACCGAGACGTCCAAAGCGATTATTGTCATCACGGACGGAGAAAACCATCAGGATGATGCGGTTGCGGCTGCTAAGCAAGCCCATGAAAAAGGAATCGTAATCCATACCATAGGGATGGGATTGGAACAGGGTGCTCCGATCCCGGAGAAAGGAAAACCCGGACAATTTATGCAGGACGCACAGGGGAATGTAGTCATCTCCAAACTGGACGAACAAACTTTGCAGGATATAGCTAAAGCCGGAGAGGGGCTGTATATCCGGGCCAGCAATACCGAAGTCGGACTTAACCGGCTCCTGGACGAAGTCAATCGTATGGAGAAAAGCTTGCTTGAAGAGCGGGTATATAGTGATTATGCCGAGAAGTACCAGTACTTCCTGTTGGTGGGGTTGTTTTTCATCTTTGTGGAGTTTATGATTCTGGGCAGAAAGAATAAACATTTTATGAAGATCAATCTTTTCAAACGCTAAAAGAAAAGACAGAGAATCGGATTGACGATAATAATGTACGAAAAATGATGAATGTTATGGTAAAGTCTATGATAATAACGGTGGTGACCTTGTTGGCTGCATGGCCCGCTATTGCTCAGCAAGAACGGAAATTTATCCGGGAAGGAAACGAATTATTCGAAAAACAGGATTTCGAAAAGGCTGAGGTGGAATATCGTAAAGCTGCCGATAAAAAGGCGAATTCATTTGAAGCGGCTTTTAATATGGCCGATGCTTTATATAAGCAGAAAAAGTACGATGAAGCTCTGGAACAGTTTTCTGCTTTGGCAAAACAAGAAACCGATAAAGAACGGTTGGGCGAAATTTATCATAATATCGGGAATACTTTGTTAGCGATGGAGAAAACCGACGAGAGCATCGAAGCGTATAAAAACTCATTAAGGAATCGTCCGGCTTCTGAACAAACGAAATATAACCTGGAATTTGCACGCCATAAACAACAACAGGATCAACAGAATCAGGATCAGAACAAGGACCAGAATAAAGATCAAAACAAAGATCAGAACAAGGATAATCAAGACCAAAATAAGGACCAAAACCAGGATCAGCAAGATCAGAATAAAGATCAACAGGATCAGAATAAAGGCCGTCAAGATCAGAACAAAGATCAACAAAATAAGGATCAGCAAGATCAGAACAAAGACCAGCAAAATAAAGACCGTCAAGATCAGAATAAAGACCAGCAAAATAAAGACCGTCAAGATCAGAATAAAGACCAGCAGAATAAAAATGATCAGAATAAAGACCAGCAACAACAACACCCTCAGCAACAGCAGGGTAAGATTTCTAAGGAGGATGCGGAACGTTTGTTAGAGGCTTTGCAGAACGATGAAAAGAATGTTCAGGAAAAAGTGCAGAAACAAAAAGCACAGGAACAGAAAGCAAAGAAAATGAAAATCGAAAAAGATTGGTAATTTTGCGGCTTAAATAAATATGGCAATGAGACAAATCGGATTAATCATATTGTTATTTTTCACTTCACTGGCTTACGCCCAAAATGTAGAATTCAAGGCTTCTGCTCCTTCTGTAGTTGCCGTCGGTGAGCAGTTTAAGTTGGAATATACCCTGAATAAAGAAGGGGACAATCTTAAAGTGCCTACCCTGGAAGGATTCGACCTGCTGATGGGACCTTCCGTAGGACAATCTTTTTATTCATCGAATATCAATGGGAAAATGACGCAGAATGTCACTTTCTCCTATACCTATATTTTGGAAGGAACTAAAAAAGGTACTTTTCAGATTCCCGGAGCGACAGTGATTATCGATGGAAAAGAATATACATCCAATGCTCTGAAAATAGAGGTCGTCGAAGGTAGTCGTAATTCAAACGGTAATCAGGCGGCGACAAACCGGCCGGTGCAGCCGGATGCCAATGCTACGGTCAATGACAATAACCTGTTCGTTAAAGTCGAGGTCAGTCGGCGTAGCCTGTATATGGGAGAAAGTCTGATGGCTACGATTAAAGTGTATACAAAGGTCGATCTGGTCAATCTGGGCAGAACTAAATTTCCGGATTTCAACGGATTTCTGGCCGAAGAAGTACCCACGCCGCAACGTATCGAATTGGTTCGGGAAGCGGTGGACGGGCAGATTTACAATGTCGGAACTATCCGGAAAGTATTGTTGTATCCTCAACATACCGGAGAGATTACGATCGAGCCTTTCGAGTTGGAATGTATTGTCCGTCAGCGTTTAGCTAACGGAGGCCGTAGTTTCTTCGACGAGTTTTTCGGTAATTACAAAGATGTCCGGGCGATGCGGAGAAGTAAACCGGTCACTATTCAGGTGAAAGAACTTCCTCAGCTTGGGAAACCTGCCGGTTTTGGCGGAACGGTAGGGAATGTAACGATGGCAACCTCCCTTTCGGCGGATACGGTGAATGCCAATGATGCGATCACTTATAAAGTGACTTTCCGCGGAACGGGCAACCTGAAGTTATTAAAAGCACCGACGATTAATTTCCCCCTGGATTTCGAAGTGTATGATCCGAAAGAATCCAGAGATCTGAATATTACGGAAAATGGCACGACGGGTAGTGTTTCTTTTGAATACCTGATCATCCCCCGTTATTCCGGAGACTATAAGATTCCGGCCATTCGGTTTTCTTATTTCGATTCACAATCGAACACTTACAAGACCATTGCGGGGGCTGAATACAATATCCATGTCAGAAAAGGAGCCGATAAAGGGCAGGTGGAAACTTCGACCGGTAATCAGGTAAAGTCGTTCAAGAAAGAAGATGTCCGTAAAGTGGGTGAAGATATCCGTTACCTGAAAACGGAGGGATTGAATCTGAAGGCTGCCGGGGTACGTTTCTTCGGAACTACCTTATACTGGCTGGCTTTATTGATTCCGTTCGTATTGTTCGTTGTCGGTGCAGTCTTGAACCGCCGGAGAATCAAAGCGAATGCCGATATAGTCCGGGTGAAGAATAAAGCGGCCAACAAGATGGCCCGCAAACGCCTCAAAGTGGCTGCCAGCGCGATGAAAAATCACAATGCAGAGCAATTCTACGATGAAGTATTGAAAGCCCTTTGGGGATATATGAGTTATAAACTGAATATCGACCGTGCCGAACTGAACCGGGATAATATCAGTGAAATTCTCCAGTCGAAAGGAGTAGAAGAAGACAGAATCAAGGAATTTATCGCTGTATTGGATACTTGTGAATATGCCCGTTATGCTCCCGGAAGTAATTCCGATCAGGAAATGGGGAAAGTATATACAGATAGTATTGATGTGATTACAAAGCTGGATAAAGCCATCCGGTGATTAAAGATTAGAAACTATGAAAAAGATATTGTTGATATTGCCGGTTTTACTGATAAGTTTGTGTGCCTTAGCCGCTACCGATCCGCAATCGGAGAAACAGGCAGAGGAATTTTACCGGGAGGGAAAATACAATGAAGCAGCTGAAATATACCGGAAATTGAGGGCCGGTGGCATGGAATCGGCTATCTTATATTATAATCTGGGTAATTGTTATTATAAACTGGGAGAGAATACGCAGGCCATATTGAATTATGAACGGGCCTTATTATTAGACCCCTCGGATGCTTCTGCCCGCTACAACCTGAAAATGGCCCAGCAAGCTATCGTAGACAAAATCGAAGTGTTGCCCGAATTATTTCTGGTGAGGTGGTACAAAGGGTTTGTCGGTTATTTTTCCGCCGATCAGTGGGGATATATCTCGGTTACTCTCTTTATCCTCTTTTTGGTGATGGCAGCTTTATTTTTCTATTCTCCTTCGGTCGGTATCAAAAAGACTGGTTTTGTCGTGGGGATTATAGTCTTTTTCCTGACTGTTGGGACGATGTTTTTTGCTATGCAGCAGGATAAGAAAGTCACCGACAGAGAGTATGCGATTATTACAACTCCGAGTGTGACGGTAAAAGGTGCGCCGGATAATAGCGGTACGAGCCTGTTTTTGATTCACGAAGGGTTGAAAGTCCGTGTCGTAGGCCAATTGGGAGATTGGTACAATATCCGGATGGCAGACGGCAATGAAGGATGGGTAGCAAAAGGAGATCTGGAAAAGATCTGACCGGGAGGAACGTAATTGTTTTTCCTCCCTGTCAGACTGTTAGCGATCGGACAATAAAGTAGTGAGTTTTTCTATTGTTTTTGTATCCGAAGGACGTGTCATATTGGCATCCAGTACTTTTCCCTCCCGATCTATCAATAGAAAACGGGGAATCCATGAAATCTTATAATCCTTTTTAAAAGTATCTTCTTCGTTTACCCTCAATTGGATACCATCCAGGCTGTCCTTTTCTATCTTGGCCCGCCAGGCAGCTTCATCCGCATCGATAGAGATACTTACAAAACAAATAGGCTTATCCTTGAACTCCTCTTTTAATTTATGAAATGCCGGGAGTTCGCGGCAACACGGTCCGCACCAGGTTGCCCAGACATCGATATAAACGTAATTGCCCAGCCAGTCAGATAAATTCTTCCGGTTACCGTCTTTATCCAAAAGGGAAAAATGGGGTGCTTTTCTACCTTTTTCCAAACGGGTATATTGTTCATACGACCGGAAAAATGCTGCTTTTTGTTTTTCATCCTTTACCTTTTCCCGATAAAGGGGTAAAAACGCTTCCATTCCTTCTGATCCGAAGTACCTGATATATCCGGACATGCTTTCGTCGACTAAATAACCCGCCAGTTCTTCATCCTTAATGTGATTGCATATATAATCCAGTTCACACTTTAACTTATCCAATGGTTTACCTGTTTCAGTTTTTTTTCTTTCTCCCAGCAATTGTATACCATTCCTGAAAAACTGGCGGTATTCCCAGAATTCATGAGCTGAAGGATCCTCCTGAAGCAATTCCGATACTTTCCGGTAATACCTTTCTCCCGGGGAATAACTTTTCAGGCGTAATAATCTGGCATGACGAAGGGGATAATCCAATAATGAATGGCAAGCCACATAATAAAGCCGTTTACGCTCCGATTTTTTAAAATCCGCCGGCAGAGGTAAAGAATCAAGATGTGATTGTAATCTGCCGGGCATCAGTGCCCATGCTTTCAAAAATTCTTCTTCCCCTTTTTCATACCCCGGATCCCGGTTATTCAAAAACGGACTGTTCAGATAGATATTGATCGCTTTAGCCGCTCCGGCAAATTTAATCTCTTGTCCGTTCAGCCGAGTAATTTCCTGTTGTTGTCCCGGTACAAGATAAAACGAATAAGCGTTGCGCGGACCATATAAAACTGCATATCCGGGAACCAGTGAATCCGGAATAGTTATCTTCCCTGCGCCTGATTCATCTAGTTTCACTTTATAAGTTTGTTCCCGGAACCCGATCCGGATTTCCTCTTGCCCGAAAGTGGCGTCGAAGCGGACTCTTACCTGGGAAAAGGCTTGTGCTTCCCACAAAAAACAGCAGGAAAGCACAAAAACTATTTTCAAACCTCTGCTCATTTTAAGCACCGTATTTCGGGTAATTATATTCCATATCCAGGATTTCTCCGAAACCTTCGAATACTTTTTCCGAAGCAATATCGATCATTCCGTTCACCTCATTGATATAGTACATATAAATTTTCCCTTCTTTCTTACTCTCATTGTAAGTGGAAAGAATCAGCACTTTATTGTTATAGGGATGATTCGGAATAAAACGATCGATACAAGGTTTGAATATTTTCATTCCCGTTATTTTTTCATCGGCCTGGGCCAAAGTGTAAAGTTTTTCACCGGTATTCGTCCCATTGTAATCATATCGGTAAATATCCCGGTCGGTGGCATATAAAAAAACAGGACCGAGTGAACCTACTGCAAAATATTTCGCTTTCTCCAGTTCCGGACAATTGTCTGCCGGGTATTTCCCTACACCGATATTGGGCTTTGTATCAAAATTGAAAACGCATAATGTCATTTTTTTCGTATCCCAATCCTCGAATAATCCGTATTCGTAATTATTGTATCCTGTTTCCATATAACGGAGGCTGGCATGCATATTTCCCCAATCGAAAGGTTGGGTTGTCGTGGCCACTGCCAATTCTTTCAAAATCCATGTATTATTCTCGATTCCCAGAAAACGTCCACCGATTTCATCATAAAGAATACCCTGATAATAATCAAACCATTTAGGGGCATAAGGCGATGCTTTATAAGTCAAGCCGTCTTTCAGGATCGGTTCGGTATAAGTTGTAAATCCCGTGCTGCTGATCGCACTGTATTCATAAAAACGACCGTTCGACACGATCGCATCGTAGCCAAATCTTCCCGGGCTCCAGTAATATTGCCAGAAAATGTAACTTTCCGGTTTCCAGGATGATAGATCAAGTACCAACGTGGACATATCAAATGTTTTTTGCATGGTGATGGCCGACAGGCGGGCCCCGCCCTTATCGGTAAGCACAATCACATTCTGATATCTTCCGATACAAAAATAGCTGCCGATGACAACACCACGTCCGGTCAGGGCTTCTCCATTGACTGTCTCGTATACATTGTGTAAAATTTCGTCATTTTCTACCCGGTTTGAGAAATAGGGACTCATGATTAAATCGAAATCCGTTTTGCCTTCTCTTTCTTGTAAAACCATCCAGCCTTCGGTAATACTTCCCTGTACCGCCAGGTAAATTTGCTTGTAGGTTTGCACTTCCGTTTTCTTATTGGTAACGGTTAGTACCAATGTATAAGAACCTGGAACTTCGGCTACTTCGTATGTCAGATTTCTTGAATTTCCTATCTCTTTTTGTTCCCAGACCCCACCGATGTCGTTGGACCAGATCCGCCAATTGAATTCATAGTCGCTTTCCGGAGCATCGTTTAAATCTACATCTGCAGTAAGTTCTAACGTCTTGAATTGAGTTGCATATACCGTATCTTGTATTTTTATGTCAATATCGGGTAAATCTGTGTAGTCATAATTCCCCATATCATCATAGCAGGCAGCCAGATTGATCATGAGAGGAATGAAAAGAAATATATATATGATCTTTTTCATTGTGTTATTCTTTTATCGTTGATATATCGTTCAGAATGTTACAACCAAACCGTTTTCATCGGTCAGGGGTTCTCCCGGGTGTGCTTTATTATATTCATATAAAGCATTTATCATTATACCCGTGTAGTAAATGGTTTCTGAAGTGCTCCACTTATCATAATCGGTGGCAATTCCCAGGGTTTGGATGACAAACTGATGTTTTATGCGGCTATATTCACCGAAAGGCCAGCCTGCCGGTTCTGTCAGATGATTGGTTAATACAATTTTATATGTATTCTCATTTACAGGAGCCGCTGCGAAGTTTTCATTGCCACAGAGCCGGAAGGTGGCTACCAGATTATGATTCTCCAACTCCGGGGTTTTCTTAACCTTTACTTTTAAAATTCCTTTTATCGAATCCGCCGGAAGTTCACTTCTTTCAATTATAAAATGGTCATTTTCCTGGGCTGTAGTTTCTTCTTTTACTACTTCAACTCCGATTTCCCGGGCTTGTCCAACTGCCAGGCCGACAAGTTTAAAGGGGATTTCTACGATATCTTCTTGTTTGTCAGGATGCAATGCAAAAGAATAGACTATGCTGTCATTTCCCTCTGCTGTATAAATAAAACGTAAAGAGGCATATCCGGCGTCATATTGCACATAATTGTCTTTTTGACAACTGCCACATCCTATTGCGATCAGGACGGATAATAGCAGACCGTATTTATATATAAAATGTTTCTTCATAATCTTTTCTCATTAATTTCTATTTCCATATTCTAATTCCTGGTCAGGTATCGGAAGCACATAATAAGCTTTGCTGAAAGGTACCTGTACATTAGGTAGTGTTGCCTGGTCGGTACGCTTGCAATAAAAGAACCATTGCCCTTCTCCTATAAATTCTTTACGGTATTCTTTACCAATAGCTGTTTGTAATTTTTCATCGGTCGTATCTTCTTCTTTCAAATCGTCAGTAACCTCGAAACCCCTGTGTTGGCGTAAGGTATTGAAATATTCAAGGGCTTCCTTTTTCGAACCTGCACATTCGGCAGCAATCAGATACATTTCGCTGATACGAAGCAAAGGTTGACGGTTATTGTAACTGGAAGAGACTTGCCATAATTTAGTATTGACATAATAAGAGTCGATAGGTTCGAAATAATAGATATACCGCCAGTCGCTGCCACCGTACAAAGTATTTTCAAAAATTTCGTCCCTCACTTCTGCCTGGGTGACAAGTAAATTACCCACCGTATTGTTTTCGCTTTTTTTCAGGTATGTTTCTGTTATCGTTTCTAATCTCGTATTGTTCAGCATGAGGATACATTCTGTCAGAAAGATTCCGTCACGGTTATCACGGGTCGTTGTCGCTACCTGGCCTTTCTCTACCCACGGATATTTGTGGGAAAGGATTACTTCCGTAGCATTTTTCAGGGCATTGACCTTATCGTTTTTATACAAATAAACACGTGCCATCAGAGCCCGGACTGCGTAATAGTTGAAATGAAAACTCCGGGTTCCCAAAAAAGATGTCGTCGCTTCTCCGGTTCTGACAGGATCGTTTTCTAATAGAAAGGCTGCTTTTTCCAAATCCGTAATTACGGAATCAAGGACTTCAGAAACCGTAGATAACGGAGTTATTTCTTTCGAAATTTTGCTGACATAAGGAATCGCTTTTTCACCGGCCCCGCTCACATAACTTTTGCCAAACAGACGGAGCAGATCGAAATGCAGAAAAGCACGTAATGCATAAGCTTCCCCTTCGTAGATTTTTTCTTCATCGGCTGCAAGAATTCCCCGGTGGTCTTCGATGCCCTGTAACAGAATATTGACGTTGGCGATCGCATTATACATGTTGTTCCAGATGCTGTTGATCACTTCTTCGCTTTTCGGATTGTCATAAACAAAACGATGCAGGTAATAATAAGTTCCGGCTTCCTGATTCCAGTAATATTGTTGTCCCAAAGCGTCCAACATTCCGAAACCGAGATGGGCACCATAAAGTTCTTCCGAACATAAAGCGGTATATACTCCGGTCAATTGATCTTTAAAACCGTTCTTATAACTGAACAGATCGTCATATTTTACTTCCGTACTCGGGCTGACATCCAGCCATTCCTGACAGGAAACACTCAACAGGGAAAAGAACAAAATGCCGAGTATATTTTTTGTTTTTTGTATTCGTATCATTGTATTCATCGATTAAAAGGTTGCTTGTAAAGAGAACGAGAAAGTACGGGCGAACGGATAAGTCAACCCGCGTTCTGTTTTCACTGTAGAAGCCCGGAACACATCATCCATATAAAAACTGGCCTTTAATTGTTGCAACCGGCTCTTTTTCAGGAATGCACAATGCCGGAAATCATATCCCACGTTTAAAGATGACAAACGCAATTCGTTCAAATCCTGTACAAAACGGGAACTGGGTTTAGTCAGCCTGTGAGGATTATAAGAAAAATCGACCCGGTCACCCGGTTTTTTCCAAACGGCATTGTAAATTCGTTTGTCGACATTCAGTCCGACATCGGCATTCTCGACCCGGTCGACCAGGGTCTGGTTATAAGTCTGACCGCCGAATTGATAATAAAAAGACATGTTCAGGAAAATTCCCCGGTAATCCATATTTATTCCGAAAGTACCCGAACATTCGGGCATGGCGTCGCCACAAACCACCTGATCCTCGGCTTTCCATTCTGTCGTTGTTTCTCCATCCTTTGTCAGGAAAATCTCATCTCCTGTAGCCGGATCGATACCCAGGGAGCGGACAGCCCAGATAGCATTCATAGACGAACCTTCGATAAAACGGGTCTGGGGTCTGTTGGTATTTCCATCCAATATTTCGTTATCGACCTCGTCGTTGTAACTTCTCAACGCATTCGATATTTTTTTCAACTTATTCGTATTTTTGGCAATAGAGAAAGAAGTACTTAAATAACGGTCGTTTTCCACATCATACAACAAATGGGCATTTAACTTCAATTCCATTCCTTTATTTTCCGTACTTCCGATATTTTCCATATAGCTGGTAAATCCCATAGAAGGAGGAACAGTCAAGGCCAGCAACTGATCTTTGGTTTGCTGCACATAATAATCGTATACAATCATAAGACGTCCCCAGAGATTCAGGTCGAATCCGATATTGTAATCCTGGGTTTTCTGCCATTTCAGGTCATCGTTGGGCAGGGCCATTAAATGAGAACCGATCCAGTTGTCGTAGGCTTGGGTCTGATTGTAACTGAACATGGCTAAAGCCTGATATGGATTGAAGTTCTGGGCTCCGGTATAACCGGTTGAGGCACGTAGTTTAAATTGTTTCAGCCATTCTGCCTGTTCCATAAAATGTTCTTTATGAAAATTCCATCCGATACCTGCCGACCAGAACTGTCCCCACCGTTTATCTTGTCCGAAACGGGAAGACGCACTGGCACGCCAGGACAAATCGGCCAGGTAACGATCGTCGTACGAATAGTTTAAAGCGGACAAAACACCTATTTCACGACTGATGGACTCATTGCCGACAGGAGGATAATCGCTCTTGTTGAATCCGAGACCCGAAGTGATAAAACCGTTCTTGTCATTCGGAAAACCGACCATGGTGAAAGTAACTTCTTCAGAACGGCTTTGTTCCATCTTGTAGTTCAGGTTCAGAAAAAGTTGATGCTTATCTAATAATAAGGAATAATTGGCTGTTATATCCATATTGACATTGCTGCTTTCTCCCTCCAGTTTACTGTATGTGCCTTTTTCAAAAAATTTATCTTCCGAATATCCCAGGAATCTGGTATGTGAGGCCGGATAAAAGTCTTCCCTTGCATTGAGGGTTTTCGATAACCCCAAACGTCCGATAAACTTCAATGCGGTCAAAGCCTGCCATTCGATATAAAAATTATTGGTAATACTGGTATATTTACTGAAATTTTTAGTACCGATAGAAGCATTCCATAGCGGATTCCCGCAGGTTACCCCAACCAGGCCTCCTCCTCCGGTAGAACCGGCAATTTGCTTCAAATCCCCGTTTTCATCATAAGGTGTCCAATAGGGATTCAGTTTTGCATATTCGTCGAAAGAACCATAGGGAGAATCATTGGCCCGGTTAAGAGTGGTACTCAACTGATTTCTGAACAATAAGTCTTTATAACGGTAAGCCAGGGTAATTCCTCCCGTGAACGTTTGCCGGTCTGATCCTTTCATCACCCCCTTGATTTCATTATAAAGCAAGTCTACGCCATAGCGTAAATGTTCGTCTCCTCCATCCAAATACAGAGAATGCCGGTGTCCGATACCGGTATGTAAAGGTTGGGCCAGCCAATCTGTGTCCACGCCGCGTTCTATTTCCGATTTGATCTGGTTCAGATATTGTTCCCAAAACCAGGGATCTGAATAACGGCCGTGTGCCTTATCTACTTCATATTTTTCACGTGCATCACAAAGATTATAACCTGTCAGGTCGGGAATCGTCAGGCTCAGATCTCCTTTGTATGATATCCTCATCTTCCCGGCTTTCGGCTGACGGGTTTCGATGACCACTACGCCATTGGCCGCTTTGGCTCCGTATATTGCTTTGGCTGCGGCATCTTTCAGTAATACAATCGTTTCTACCCGGTTCATATCCAAATCGTAAACTGTTGTAATATCCGTTTCGAAACCGTCCAAAATGAAAAGCGGCTGATTGGGGTTACCATTATAAGTCCCTTTTATATCGGGCATGGATTGTTGGCCACGCAACTGAATTTGGGGGGCTTTGTTCGGATCCGAACCGAAATCATTGTTTTCTATAATATGAAAAGCCGGGTCTAAACTTTTCAGGGATTGTAAAACATTTTGGTTCCCCATTTTCTGTAGTTCTTCTTTCTTTATGGTCGTTGCAGCACCGGTATAACTCTCTGTTTTACGGGTAAAAATACCGGTAACGACAACCTGTTCCATTTCAGTTACGTCGGTTTGCAGGGTCACTTTTATTTCGGATTCGCCTTTATAAGGGACCTCTTTGGTTTGCATGCCGACGAACGAAAATACCAGGACTACATTTTCTTGTGAAGGAAGTGATAATTTAAATTTCCCTTCTGTATCGGTTGCACTTCCCAAAGAAGTCCCTTTTACCAAAACGGTCACTCCGGGTAAGGGTGCTCCATCCGTGTCGGTCACTACGCCGGAAATCGCCAGGGGCTCTACCGGTTGAACGATTTTTTCTGTACTTTTTTTGATGACATACACTCCGTCCACTTTCGAAAAAACAAACCCTGTACCTTCAAGGATTTTGCTCAGTATCACCTCAACAGGTTGATTTACGACTTCAAAATCATTACACTTCCGGTTTCCGATAAGTTGTTTGTTAAATAAAATATCGACACCGGTCTGATCTTTAAATTTAATCAGAACATCATTTAAATTTTCAGATTTCACGGCAAATGTGATCAGTTTGGTGTCATTATCTGCCGCCGCATAAGACAACGAAACAATGAACAGCAAGTACACTGCCGCTAACATTTTTCTTAAGAATTCAGGTAAGAAATACCTGTCAGGTGCTTTTTTTTTCATACATTTGTTATTAGTTCGTTAATATGAATGAATGTGTAGAGAATGCGCTCTAAAGTTTGCCGACTGCAGAAGCATTCTCTATTTTTTTATTTTCTTTTTACAGTAATTGTATGGTGATCGATCTCAAATGTAATATCTGCACTTTCTTCAAAAAAATGCAGTAAAGTCTCAATCTCTCCGTACCGGCTCAAAGAACCCGAAAATTGCAGCTGTTGCAATACCGGATCTTCGAAAACGATTTTTACATTATACCATCTTTCCATATCCCGGGCTATCGATTCCAGGGTTCTGTTTTCAAAACAAAAGCGTTGATCTTTCCAGGCTATTTCATTATATACCTTTACTTTTTCCACAGTAGGTTCACTTTTCCCTTCGGTAAGGCTTAACTGATAGCCGGGCTGAAGTTTCAGTTCTGCTACATGATCGTTACTGAATCCGATGGAGCCTTCCACCAGAGTTGCTTTCAATTGTCTGTCGGCGGAATAACGCTTTACATTAAACTCTGTTCCATAAACTTTTATATTCCCTAAATCTGTTTCGACGATAAAAGGTTTACGGTCATTTTTCACTACATCGAAATAAGCTTCTCCCGATAAAAAAACTCTTCTTTCGTTTCCCACAAAGGCCGTCGGGATTTTCAACCGCGAATCTGAATTTAACCATACCATCGTCCCGTCGCTCAGCTTCACCTGATATTCTCCTCCTATCGGTATAACGATCGTGTGATAATCTGTCCGGGCTTGCTGTTGTTTCATATATCTGATTATCCCGGAATCTTTTTCGACCGTAAAGCCTGCTGTCCGGTAGGATAAAGAATCGCTTAACGAAGCGATATCTACTTTTTCTCCGTTCGGTAGAAGAATAATGGCTTTCCCCTGGCCCGGCAAGATAGATCCGGCAATCCGGTTTGCGGTTTCCATTTCCCGTTTGTCTCTCTTCAACAACATGATCCCTCCACCTACAGTCAGCAGAATCAACAGGCAGGCTACCGAACGGTATACATTCCTCAGTATCTTCCGGCGCCTTACTTTCCGCTTATTCCGGACATAATCGTCAAAACGGACTATCATTTCAGCCACATCGGTATGCAAATCGTAAGTTGTATTGTCCGACGACCAAACCCGGCACATTTTCTCGTAATAGGCTTTATGTCGTATATCCCGGGCCAACCACTTTTGAAAAATGATTTCTTCTTCAGGAGACAATGTTCCGCGGGCGCCTTTCAATAATATTTCCCAACGAATCGAATTTTTTTCCATAGACCACGCTTTCTTTTTTATATAATTAACTTGGAATCTAAAAATGGAGGACACCGTATAATAGAAAAAAAATTATCTTTGCCGAAAATATCATGGCAAGAATAGAGCAATACATAGAAAAAAGTAATTTAGGGCTTCGGATAAAAAAAAGAGATCTGGATGCTTTTCATGAATTGTATAAAACTTCGTTTCTGCCTTTGCAGCATTATGCCATGCGTTATCTTTACGACTGGAAACAAGCGGAAGACTTGGTACAGGATGCTTTTCTGTCTTTGTGGGATCACCTGGAAAGATATGATGAAAAACAACCTGTATTTTATTATATGCTCGGTATTATCCGGAATAATTGCCTGAATTATTTGCGGGATTTGGAAATTCAAGGTAAGCATCAGGATAAAATCATCGAAGCGATGTTGTTCTCCGGTATCGAAGATCCGGAAATCGATGAAGATATTCATGAACGTCTGAAAACTATTCTGGATACATTACCTGAAAAACAAAAGGAAGTCGTATTACTTCATATTGTCGAGAAGAAAAAGATCAAAGAAATTGCAACACAGATGGATATTGCAGAAACTACAGTGAAGACTCATTTCAAACGGGCCATGGCGATATTGCGGAATAATCTCAAACTTGTACTTTTCGGCGTATAGTGCGGTTGCAGGAATTTTGCCCGGCAGAAGGCCATTAAACCTTTCAGCCTTTCCTTCAATATTTGTTTCCCCCGTTTTTTGTGTGCTTTGACAGAATCGACGGTTAATCCGAGTTGTTCGGCAATTTCTTCATTGGAGAATTCCTGTAAAGTCAGTTCGTAAATTTTCCGCACAGGGTCGGAGAGTTCCCCGATCATTTTTTGCAGATGATAGTATACCTCTTCGCGGATGATATTGTTCAGGAAAAAACTTTCTTCTTCCACCGAAATACTCAGATAATGTTCTTGTGCCCGCTGACGGCGCAGGAAATTGAGGGCCCTGTTTTTTACGGACAGGAACAAAAACGATTTGAGGGCAACGGGGGTGTTGAACCGGAGACGCCGGCTGTATAGTTCCAGAATGATATCCTGCACGATGTCTTCGGCCACCTCTTTATCTTTTATATATTTCATGGCAAATACACACAACATCTGGTAATATTCATCAAAAAGAATCCGGTAGGCTTCTTCTTTTCCGGCGTGTAATTGTTCGATCCATTTAGGGACAGGATATTGTGACGACATCGGATGATTGTTTCAATTTGTTAAGACATGTCCTAATTTCAGGTAAAAGTAGGAAATAAAAATAGATGAAAGAATATCTGTCGTTAATTTTTCCATAAGGAGAGGGGAGTTTGTTATCGGTTATGGCAAATCAGCGGAAAAATTATTATGAAACATTGGAAAAAATACAAAAGTCGGATTTAGATATAACTGCATGGTTGGAATGGTTCCTTGCCTGTCTGGAGGCGGCATTGCTTCACGCTGAAAAATCAGTGGGCACGGTTTTGCGGAAAGCCGCTTTTTGGAATAAATACCGGGAGATTTCCATGAATGACCGTCAAATCAAAATGGTAAATTTGCTTTGGGACGGTTTTGAGGGTAAACTGACTTCTTCCAAATGGGGAAAAATTACCAAATGTTCTGCTGATACGGCATTACGTGATATACAGGCTTTAATTGCGAAAGGGATATTGCGTAAAACCGATGAAGGAGGGCGGAGTACCCATTATGAATTGATTTTTTAAATGTTTGCGGAGAATATACTTCACATTCTCCGCATTTCTTGCGTTGAATAGGTTCTTCTCCCTACTTTTTATTTTTTCTTCCCACTTATTGAAGTGTCATCGATAGATTTACGGTAAGCCTCTATGTCGTGGGTAAGGTTTTTAATCATAGTGGATGTCATAAACTCTCTGAAGATATTCAGGTCTTTATGCTCACGGGTTTCTACCAATGCCTTGATATATTCTTCCTTGTCTTCATTGATAATTTTTGTCGGTATCAGCCTGAATTCAAATTGCAGCATATTCATCAGCAATCGGGCCATTCTGCCGTTCCCGTCCGCCCAAGGGTGTATTGTGGCCAAATGATAGTGGGCATCGAAACTGATTTCGTATAGCTGTACGGTGCTTTTATGGGTATAATTTTCGCGCTCCTTGTTCAACCAAACACAAAACTCCGATAGTTTTGCCGGAACTTTACTGTAATTCATATACGATTTACCCCCGATTCCGGTAGTGACATTCAGCAGACGCAATTCACCCCGTGCCGATGAGAAAGCCCCCAATGCGGTCTTATACTCCTGTCCTGTGTTTTTCATCACAAGAGCCGAGAAGTCTTTCAATAAGTCAATGCTTATATCGGCATGAGTATTGGCAAGTTTTACCGCATTCTCGTATGCATTCTTCAAGTCGAGGTTCATATTCAGCTCTGCTATACTCTTTCCTTTCAGGCTGATTCCCTGATCGAACATGATTTGATTCTCAAGTTCGGTAATGGTAGAGCCTTCGATGGCTGTGGAATGGGTAATAAGTGAATACAGATAGAATTTGTCGTAGTCTATCTGCTTGTCTATTCCCAATTCCCGATATTGGGATATGAGTTTTTCGAGCTTCGTTTGCATATAGTCTTTTCTTTGGGGCAAAGATACATTTTTCTCCCCACTTTTCGTTTTGACGCTATTCCATAAAGAAAGTTGCTTTTACAAAATATTTTCTCATTTTTTTTGACACTTTTTGCCCGAGGTTGTGTTTTATATGAAAAAATGAAAAAAGATGACAGATTATCCTTTTCAGATAGCGCTTTTGATACAAAAGTCGATTGTCGGTGTTCTCACCGGAGAAGAGCGGAAACAATTGGAACAGTGGCTGGCCGAGGACGATGAGCATGAACGGATGTATCAGGAATTGGTTCGGCCCGGATTTTTGGAAGAGGCCAGGAGAGAACACCATCAGTTTCAGGTTGGGGAGGGATATCGCCGTTTTGTGGCCGGAAAACGGAAGACTGACCGGTTGCGTATCGGGAAACGCTGGACAGCGGTGGCTGCCATGGGGGCATTGGTGATCGGGGTTGCGCTGGCTTTTTTGTTGCGGGAGCAGAGCAACGGAACAGAACAGGACGTGTATTTGCCGGTTGCCGAAGTGATAAAACCGGGGAAGGCGGGGGCCTTATTGACTTTGTCGGACGGACGGCAAGTGGTATTGTCGGACAGCCTGGAAACCCAATTGAAAGAACAGACTGCCGACATTCGTGTGCAGGGGAAACGATTGGATTATTCTTCAGAGCATATCGGTTCTTTTTTAGTTTACAATACGATTACGGTTCCGCGGGGAGGGGAATATCAGTTAACCCTGTCCGACGGTACCCGGGTGTGGCTGAATGCCGAAACGGAACTGAAATATCCGGTGGCCTTTGTCGGTGAGGGGAGGGAGGTCATGCTGAAAGGGGAGGCCTATTTTGAGGTCGCAAAAAATGTTTCCCGGCCTTTTGTGGTGAAAACGGAACAATTGGATATTAAGGTTTTGGGTACTTCTTTTAATATGAAATCCTATCCTTCGGAAACTCAGCAAGTCACTTTGGTGCAGGGAAAAGTGGAAGTACGGGTGGGGAATTATTCCCGGAAATTACAGCCCGGAGAACAGTTGAATTACAGTTCGGAAGGCCCGGAAATCCGGAACGTGGACGTAAAAGCTTATACGGCCTGGAAAGACCGGCGTTTTGTATTTAACGACGATTTATTAGAAGAGGTGATTCATAAATTGGGACGTTGGTATGACGTTGAATTTTTTCTCCGGGATGCGGAGGTCAGAAAAATCCGTTTTACCGGAAATCTGCCGAAATACAGGAATCTGGATCAGGTATTGAATAAACTGGAACTCACGACGCATATCCGTTTTGTGCAGAACGGACGTGCGATTGAGGTATTTACTGAATAACAAAACAGGAAGATGTGTGCAGCATCTTCCCGGAATAGAATTATTAACGCCATCGTGCAAATGGCCATTATTAATTTTAACAAAACAAATTTATGAAAAAAAATCGGGATTTGGATATCGGGTCATGGCCTGATATTGTTCGGAAAATGTATTTAACTATGAAAATTTGTGTTTGCATGCTGATTCTGGGATTGTCAACGCTATCTGCCCGGACGCATTCTCAGATCCGCTTAACCTTGGATGCAAAGAATAAGACTTTGCCTGAAGTTTTCCAGGAAATAACCCGGTTGTCCGGGTATGAGTTCATGTACAGCAGTAATGAACTCCGTCATGTGGGAAAAGTCAGCGTACAGCTGGAAGACCGGGATTTGAGCGATATTCTGGCAGAATGTCTGAAAAATACCGGTTTGTGGTATCGGCTGGAGGATGATGTCATTATCATTTCTCCGAAACTGGTTTCTCCTCAAAAGGTTGGGGAAAAACTTGTCGTGACCGGTTTGGTAAAGGATAAGGGTGGAATGCCTTTACCCGGAGTGACGATTTTGCTGAAAGGTACGCAATTGGGGGGAGTGACCGATGCGGATGGAAATTTTCGTCTGACTTTGCCGGGCAATACGGAACATGTTCTGATTTTTTCGTTTGTCGGGATGAAAACCAGAGAAATCAAGGTGAATGATGCGAAACCTTTGACGGTGGTTATGGAGGAAGATGCCAAGGAGATGGATGAGGTGGTGGTGGTAGCATACGGAACTCAGTTGAAGCGTAATGTTACCGGTTCCATTGCTTCCGTGGATGACTTTAAACCGCAGGAATCCCAAGTGGACAATGTCATGACAGGTTTGCAGGGACGGGTATCAGGATTATGGGTACGAAAGTTGAGTGGAGATGCCGGTGCGAATCCTGAATTTGTGATTAGAGGACACCAAAGTAGTAATCTTAGTGCGCAACCTCTTATTGTGATCGATGGAATGATTGTTGATGGAACGTCTAATTTTAATCTGAACAACATCGCTCCCCAAGATATTGAATCGATAGAAGTGTTGAAAGATGCTGCTTCATCGGCTATGTATGGTTCGCGAGGAGCCATGGGTGTCATTCTGATTACAATGAAAAAAGGAAAGTTCAACAGTAAGCCTGTCGTTAATTTATCCGCTTATTACGGTTGGGCTTCCACGCCGTTCAACTATCGTATGTTGAATGCGGAGGAATACGAGATGGTATTTTGTGAAGGACGTGAAAACCGTATAGCCGACATTCGATCGCAGTTGGCGGCCGGAGGCCTTTCTGCAGGAGAACAAGCTACTTTGCAAGAGGAAATTGCCACGTGGCGGGCTCAAATGAATACGCTTAATATGGGTAAGCAAGAGGTGGATTGGCTGGATTATGTGATTCCTAACAGCGCTGCGAAGAGTGATATTCACCTGAGCCTTAATGGTGGAAATGACAAAACTACCTATTATTTCTCTGTGGGACGTACTGCTGAAGAGAATACGATTGGAAAAGGTGACTATTCTCGTCTGAATACCAAATTGGCTTTGACTAGCCAAGTCTATAAATGGCTGAAACTTAGTGCTGATATTTCGGTTACTCAATCGGTCAAAAAAGGATATACTTCTTCGGCAGATGTCTTGCGTATGGGAGAAATCCGTCCCGATACCCCCGAAGAACCCCTTTATGATGAAGACGGCCGATGGGACTGGTATTTCGGATACCAGGATCATCCGGTATTGGCATTGACTGACAATAACAATAAGGAAAAGATCGTTAATACGACCGGGAACTTTGGTGTAGACATCAATCTTATAAAAGGATTGGTATGGACTTCACGTCTGGCGGGTACAATAAACAACCGACGGTACGAATCGTTCAATGGCCCCAAAACATATGATGGAATGGACTATGATGGTCATAGCAATGAATCCGGCGATGATGGACATCGTATTACTGCCAACTCTTTCTTGAATTATAATGTGGACATACAGAAACTGAATATTGCTGCTACTTTGGGATATGAGTATAATGAGAATTACTCTAAAAGCTATGTTATGGACATTGGTGGTTTTCCTGATATCCCAGGTCTTGAAGGGCCGGCGAACGGTTCAGAATACTTGTGGGCAGATTGGAATATTTCGGGTAATACTCGTTGGACGGAACGTTCAGAATCTTATTTTTTCCGTGCCAATTTATCTTATAACCGTAAATATTTGTTAGGTTTTAGTATTCGTCGTGACGGAACGTCCAAACTGGCCAAGGAAAACCGTTATAGCAATTTCCCGGCTGTCTCTGCAGGATGGGTGATTTCCGATGAAGCTTTTATGTCCAGGCAGCATGTCATCAACCTTCTTAAACTGCGTACCAGCTATGGTATGACAGGTAGCATTACGAATGTCTCCATGGCCGATTGTTATGACCGGTTGTCCAGTGATATCTATTTGGGAAAACCTGCTTTGAGTGTGGCTAGTACATTAGGTAATCCCGATCTCCAGTGGGAGAAAACCAATCAGGTGGATGTGGGTGTTGACCTTGCTTTGTTCCAAAATCGTCTTACGTTGATAGCCGAATGGTACCTGAAAAGGACAAGCGGTATGATGAATTCCGAACCGCTGCCTTCAAGTACCGGTGGTTATACTTCCCGTAAAATTAATGCCGGCACCATTCGCAATAGTGGTGTTGACCTTGCTTTGAATTTCCAACATCATTTTACAAGGGATTGGGGTCTTACCGCAGGTATCAATATGAACATTAACCGTAGCAAGGTGATAGATCTTCCGGTTGATAATTGGGCTTATTCGAGTGCTTATTACGGTGGGGGCAATACGCCGCGTCCACGTTTGAAAATTGGACAATCGTTCGGAGCTTTGGAAATGTATAGAGCTCTTGGCTTGGATGAACGGGGAGATATTATCTATGACGACGTAAGTGGAAACGGAAGTATTGACGCTGCCGATAAGGTGATTATAGACAATCTTACCCCTAAGTTTACCGGTGGACTGAACCTCGGTGTCTCTTGGAAAAACTTGTCGCTTTTCGGGCAATTCTCTTTTACTTATGGTGGAAAAATATATAATCTTGACGAACAATTACTTCGTTCTACGGAACTGGGATATGATGACGTGATGAAAAACAAGCCAGATTATATTTTAGACCGTTGGACACAGGAAAACCAATCTTCCCGTTACCCCCGTTTCGTAGTTGGTGCTCACGGTGCGCAAAACGAAACCGGTTGGAATGACCGCCCTTCGACATTGTATCTGTTTGATGCTTCATTTCTGAAACTGAATAAGTTGACATTGTCGTATAATCTACCTCAGAACTGGATTCAGAAGCTCGGTATGACTTCTTGTTCCGTTTATCTTTCAGGAGAAAACCTTTTTACATTGAAAAACAAAAAACTGAATGTGCCTGACCCCGAAGCCGCCCTTACTTCCGGCATTGCACAGAAAGGCGTTCCTTCTCCACGTAGCTTTATGATTGGACTTGATTTAACCTTTTAATTCATGGATGGATATGAAAATAATAAATAAACTCGGTTATGTTCTTCTCTTTTTCGGTATGCTCACCGGATGTAGCGGTCTGTTGGATGATGTGCGGCCGGATACGTACATTCTAAATTCTAAAATCACCGTAGAACAACTTCCATTACTTGTGCGAGGGATGTATAAACGTATGCTTGGTGGCTTGTATGGGCAAGGTAACTTCGGCGATGAAATCGCTTCCGACAATTTCGGTTCCCTTTACAGCCTTTCTGCTGTCAGTAATTATACTAATTTTGATGCTTGTAATGTATCGGTGGATGACGGACTGATTTGCGGGCGTATGTATGATTATCCATATAATGGCATTGGTGCGGCCAACATCATCATTAATTTTGTCAATGATAATGGGGATGAAGATCCTGTTTCGCGTCAGGCAAAAGGAGAGGCTCTTGTGCTACGTGGCTATTGTTATATGTTGTTGGCTGAGCGTTTTGGTGATGCCGTAATTACTCTTAGTGCAAAGGATGACATTCTTCGTGAGCAGGATTCTGAGGATAAAGTATGGGAACGTGCGGAGATAGATTTGAAAGAGGCTCTTTCTTATCTGAAGGACTACGAAGTCCCCACGTCTATCTCCCTACAAGCGGCACAAGCTCTTCTTGCACGTCTTTATTTGAATCGTGGTGTTCTCACTTCTGATGCTGGAATGGTTGCTAATGCCGGTATGTATGCATCCCAAGTGCTCTCTTCCTCCACTTCTTTGGAACTGAACCCTGATTTCCAAGATAATTTCCGTTCCGGAAGCACCGGAAGCGAAGTAATATTTTGTATGCAGGAAGTACAATCTGTAGCCTACAATGCCTATTTGTATAGTTTGCTTTCTCCGGAATCCTACGAAGGTAAAAATAGTGGTAATACTTGGGTAGAACCCTCTTTGGCGACTCTCTATAATGAACCTGATGACCAGCGTGCCCAGTTGATAGTGAAAGATGTCTATAGTACTACGGGGCAGGAACTTGATTATTGCGTTAAATTTCCGGCAGATAATAATCCTGTCTGGTCAATTGTCCGTTTGGCAGAAATGCATCTTATAGTTGCCGAGGTGGCTGCCCGGTCTGGCGTCATAGATGTTTCCGGTTACAATGCGGTCCGTAGTGTTCGTAATGCTTCGCTGAAACAAAATACGGATTTTGCCAATGTGGATGCATTCTTGAAAGAGATAGAAAATGAACGGCGTCGTGAGTTTGCCGGCGAAGGTCTCCGTTGGATGGATATGCGTCGTTTCGGTAGTATGAAAGCTCATTTGGAGTCTAAAGGTGTGGATATTCGCCGTGTTCATTTTCCTGTTTACTCAGGGGAACGTGTTAATAATCCAAAACTTCATCAAACTCCTTATTATCAATAGTTTTAGATATTGTATGAAGATATTCTCATTTTGAATTTAGTATGGTAGGGAATTATCGTTCTGAGTAAGTAAGGCGATAAGTTTTTGAATTCTTTTCTTGTTTATAATGAAAAGCAGTGTCGAATTCCTTTGAGAAAGTTCGGCACTGCTTCATTATTGGGAGGGGTATTGACTGAATTATTGCTGTCCGGCAAACATTTTGTGTAAGACAAGAATTAAGACTGATTCCATTTGCAGGATTCAGCCCTTTGGTTACCTTGAAAAATGAACAGGTTGTGGGCTGGACTTTCGGAGAAGGATACATAAACATGGGTATTAAGGGTTTTTAAATGACACACACTAATAGTGATATTTTGATATCGTGTTAATGTAAAAATCTCCCGCTTCCTGTCAGTACAGGGCGGGAGGTTTTTGCCTTTTAAGGGATATTTTTCATTTGTTCACCCGGTTTACGATGATGGCGATGTCACCGGCGACGGTGACATTCGTTGCCGTACCGAAACTATCCATAGCGATATACAAGGTGATCATCCCCCCTTGTGCCGTTTCATCGAAACCTAACATGGATTGCAACAATCCCAATGCCGCCATAATGGCTCCTCCGGGTATTCCCGGTGCGGCGACCATTGCAATGCCCAGTATCATAGTAAAACCCGCATACTGGCCGAGTTGTAGTTCTCCTCCAGACATCAGCATAATGGTCATCGAACAGGCTACAATTTTCATCGTGCTCCCAGACAAGTGAATCGTTGCTGCTGACGATTGTGTTCCGAGCGCCGTTATATAAGCAGGGGGGATTATTTACGACATAACCCTCATTTTTATATACATATTCACATCTGTAGTATTTAGAGATTAAAGAATATGACTTTTTGAGTAGCTCAAAATATGTAGTGCATTTTAAAGTATC
>OOCP01000981.1_pt1 | contig 32397 bp, 26 predicted proteins | sample 1671511 | NCBI WGS metagenome assembly OOCP01 (sample SAMN06348164, study PRJEB24527) | human gut metagenome | biome: human gut; feature: ankylosing spondylitis patient; material: feces | host: Homo sapiens | place: China | collected 2015-10 | reverse complement strand
CGATAAAGCCCTAAAATACGGGATATATCGGCATTTACCAACTTATGAAAAGATAATCAGAAATTTAGTAAGTTTTTATATTAAAAAATGCTGTAATTGCAGATGCCTGCCTCTTTCAAAACCTTGACCATCTCCGGCCAGATCTCTGCGTGGCGGCGCTGATATTCTGCCTTGCAACCGGGTTTGATGCGGCCTTTCCATGCCATATGTTCCATGTTGATTTCCTTTCCGTACAAACATTTTTATTTTGTATTACGTTAAAACCAAAGTCAAAAAACAAGGTTGCATCCGCACCTTATTTTTGGTAAAATTACTGTAGTGTTACTATTCTTTTCATTTACATTATATTGCTTTTTTCTGATCTATTTCATACCACAAAGCACTGTTTATTTTGTGATAATTCTACTGAGGTGATCCCTTATGTTGACCTATAATATGGACGTGGAAGAACGCAGTGTGTGGCTGCGTGCAACGCCAAATAACGCCGTGTTGGCACAGCCGTTTTATGCAACGGAAGCCGGACTGTTTTATGGGCGTTCCCACTTTGCCACAGCCCGTACAGACAAGGAAAGTTACATCCTTTTTTATACCCTGGCCGGGGCTGGCTTGATTGAGCAGAACGAACAGCACATTGAGCTGCCGCAAGGTGCCGCACTGCTGATGAACTGCCGCACACCGCAAAGTTACTGCACGGCCCCCGGCTATGATGTATGGGAACACTACTGGGTACACCTTGACGGTGTTGGGGTTAAAACGTTAGCCGATTCCGTACAGTCGCAGGGGCGGCTTACCGCTGCGCATGTCAGCCGCATGGAGATGCAGCCTTTGTTTGAAACACTGTTTGCCGAGTGGAAAAAGGAAACCACCACCGCCCAGATCGAAATTGGGTTGACACTGCACAAAATGCTGGCACTGCTTGCCCACCAGCAGCTTTCCGGGGACGAAAGTCGTTCCAACCGGACCATGATCAAGCAGATTGCAGATTATATCCGTGCACATTATGCGGAGCCCATCAATCTGGATATGCTGCTGGCGCAGATCCCTGTCAGCAAAAGCTGGTTTTTGCGGCTTTTCCGGCAATATATGGGCACAACACCGTACAATTTTTTGTTATCCACCCGTATTACCCGCGCAAAAGAACTGCTGGTTCTGACAGATTTCCCTGTCGGCGAGGTTGCCCGCCAGGTTGGCTTTGAGGATGAAAGCAATTTTTCCACCCGCTTTTCTTCCATGACAGGCCAAAGCCCGCAGCAATACCGCAAAAGCGCACTGAAGCCTTTTGCCCAGAATTCATAAACACAAGACAAAGCACGGTCTCATGATGATTTTTTCTATCGCAGAGCCGTGTTTTCTTTTATTTCTCACCGGTTCAGATCAGCGTTCGCTTCATCCATTCTTTGCTGTAATACCGCACCACCGGGATGATACAGCCGGAAGCCCAGCTTAACGGGGTGGCAAGCCAGATGCCCCACACACCCAGGTGCGGCGCCAGCAAAGAGGCAAACGCCAGCCGGGCCCCCATCTCAAACAGGCCTGCAACCAGGCTGACATTTACATCCCCTGCACCGCGCAGCACGTTCAGATAACTGTTCATTACCGCGGCAATAATATAGGCAAACCCCATTATACTGAGAAAATCCGCCCCTTGTGCAATGCTGGCAGCATCGGTGGCTGGGTCAAGGAAAATCGACAGCAGCAGCCGGCGCGATGCAAACACCGCGACGGCCAACACCAGGCAGATCACGCAAAGCGCTTTCAGCGAATCACGCAGGCCCTGGCACACGCGGTCTATATCGTGTTTTCCCATATTCTGCCCCGTGTAAATGGCCAGTGCATTGCTTACTGATACCACAACCTGAATCGTCAGTGAATCGATCCGCTGCACAGCGGTGTAAGCCGCCATGGTCACACTGCCAAAACTGTTTACAATTCCCTGCACGGTCATACCGCCAAGGGTTATCATGCAGCTTTGCAGCGCCGTAGGCAGGCCAAAACGCAAAATCAGGGCGGCATCCACTTTGTTAAAACAGAGCCGTACCGAGGCAAAGGCAAAGGGCTGTTTCTGCCGCCATAGTTCGCAAAGGCAGACCCCTGCAGAAAGGAACTGTGCCGCTACCGTTGCCAATGCTGCCCCGGCTACCCCCATGTGCAGCCCCAAGATAAACCACAGGTCCAACACAATGTTGCAAAGGCTGGAAACCACCATAGCGGCCAACGGCGTGCGGGAATCCCCAGTGCTGCGCAGCACAGCGCCCGCGGCGTTATACAGGGCATTGCCCAGCAAAAGCCCTGCTGTAATACGCAGGTAAGTCACACCGGCATCCAGCAGATTTTCCGGAACTTGCAGCAGGCGCAGCATTGGCTCAGCCAGCAGCACCCCCAGCAGCGACATTACAACGGATGCCGCTAAAAGCAGCGTCAAAAATGTTCCCAACAGGCGGCGCAGTTCATCATACCGTTCAGCACCCCAGTATTGTGACACAATAACGCTGACACCTGTTGCAAGCCCAGCCAGCAGCAGAAACAGGCAGGCATTGATATTGCCTGTACTGCCCACTGCCGCCAGCGCGTCTGCACCAAGTGCCCGTCCCACGATAGCGGTATCCACCACATTGTACAGCTGGTTGAAAAGGTTCCCCATCAGCAGCGGCAGTGCGAAAGAGAAGATGACATTCAAGGGCCGCCCTTGTGTCATATCAACGTTGGAACGCAGAACCTGTCCACGAATGCTCATAAATTTACCATAGCCCCTCCATAGGGCAGTGCATTTCCCCGCAAGCGGCACAGGGAATGAAGGGCCGATTTCAGTGTATTGGCCGCAGCACATCCCACTGGCATAAGGAACCGTGGGGTTCCCGTTGGCATAACGCCCGGTGCTGATCAAAATGTGCACCGGACGTTATGTTTTTAGTTTTGGGGCAAAATTTTGGTTTCCAGCCCATCCAGCTCAACGGCAATATCGCCATCGGGGGTCTTGACCACTGTAGATTTCTTCTGCGTGCTGTTATTGATGACAACCAGAGTTCTGTCGGCGGGGAACCATGCGGCCTCGGTTTCGGGGTCTGTGGTCAGCCAATCGCTGTTCAGCGGCAGCCCCTTGGCCCACAGCAGCAGGTTCAACAGCATGCGGGCGTTGACAGGGCTGTATTCAAACCCGGCCATGTACACACCGCGGCCCTTGCCGAACGCATGGGCAGCAATAGCGGGGGTGCCGTCCACCTCAGCCAGCACACGGGTACCGCCGTCGGTCATGTACAGGTGGTCGTGGGTTTTCAGCGTTGCACCGTCCGGGATCAATCCATCCACCGGTTCTGCCTGCACCGGCCAGCGGCCATGGCAGACACGGGCACCGGTATCCTCGTCCACGCCCAGGATGCGTGCCATGCGGAAGGTATCGCCGTAACCGCTTACTGCGGACGGTTCCTCTACCCCCAGCAGCACGCCGCCGTTGTATACCCACTTGTTCAGCGCGGCAACCAGGGTTTCATCCTGCCAAGCATCGCCGCCGCTCCATGCGCTGCCCGCGCGGCCTGCGTTGATGATAACATCTACATCGTCAGGCACGCCGTTCTTCACATCGTCAAAGTTGATGAATTTCACGTTCACCGGAAGCCCTGCCAGCGCTTCGTTGATGTGGATAAGGGTGTGCATATAAGTCTCATGGAAATGGCCGGACAGCGTCCAGGGGCGCAGGCTGCCCCAACTGTGCAGAACCGCCACCGTCAACGGCAGGGTCGCCACAGCACCATGGGTATGCAACTCCTTAATAGCGCGGAACTCGTCAGAAATATCCGCGATATACTCCACAAAATCCGGGAAGTCATTCAAAAGGTGCAGGTAGCCGCCCAGGCCGATGCGGTCGATCTTGGCCCGCAGCAGGGCGCGGCGGACATGGTTCCAATACTCAGCTGCATCGCGGGTGGGGTTGCCGCCCGGTGCAAAGGTCGGTGCACCGCCCAGGCCCACCGGGAACAGGTACGGATGGAACCGCAGCTCATGCACCGGCGCATCAACGCCCGCACACATCCGGGCTTCATAACCAGAAAACACGCACTTGATGACGCCGTCAAAGCCGAATTCCTTAAAGTGCGGGCCGTAAGGTTCAACGCCCACCCAGCTATCGTCATAAAATACATAGGCACGCTTGCCGTAACTGTGGACCAAATCCACCAGTTTTTTGCCGTACCCGGCCACAAACTGCTGGGTAAACTCCATGTAATCCCGCTTGTGAGCCGTCGGCGGCATGTGGGTCACCTGCAGGCTGCCCTTGTTGATAAAGTCCTCTGCCGTCAGGGTATACCCATACTGGGCCGCAAAATCATCCAGCGCCTTTTCCGATACGGTAAAGTCATAGCTGCCCCAGTCCGTAAACAGATTCTGGTTGCGCTTATCGCTGCCCCAGATCCAGACGAAGTTATAGAACATACTGGTAAACCGCACCACGTTGGTCTGGGGGTGGGTCTCGCACCAATTTTTCAGCCAGTCGTACAGAAAGTCCTGAGCTTCCTTGGTGCGCGGATCAACAGGCAGCAGGTGCTCACTGGTCCAGCTGTTGGTAACATGATTGTACATGTTGATCTCTTCCCAAGTGCGCCATGCCAAAAAGCTGACCGTGTAAGCATGGAACGGCACTGGACTTGCCACAGTCACTGTACCTGCGGCAGCATCCCACTGCCATGTGTCCGCAGGCAGCAGCTTGTTGGCCGTGCGGTCCCAAACCTGCCAGTAACGCAGGGCTTCGGGGCGGTCATTGATCTTGAACTGCTCATCAAAGAACCCCGCCATCGGCTTAACGGTCAGCGGCTCTTCGACAGCAATGACCGGCTCTGTGCTCAAAAAGGACTGCTGTAAACATTCCGGGTGTTCCTTTGCCCAGGCATTGTGGTCACGGATGATGCAGATGGTGGAGTAAATATCGTACCCGGCGTCGAGAATTTCATCGGAAAGCTGGGTGCCATCACTATCGCGGATCACATCCGCGCCCCATTTTTTTGCCAGTTCCAGCGTAAGTTTTTCCTGCCCAGATTCACCCGGCAGCGTAAATCCGCCGCTTGTATGTTCAAATTTCATCTCCAGTCACTCCTTTATTCAAATATGCAGGCGGCGGCAGATTTCTGCAGCGTTACTGCGGTTCAGCGGTTTTGTCAGGGCTTCGGGGGCAATCAGGCCTTCCGCCACAGCCTGGCCCACTGCCCGCCTTGCGTAAACGGGCACAGAGTCCGGCACAGGCACGGCATCCGCCAGCGGGCGGCGGCCTGCAGCACCGGGAATCAGCACAGCCAAAAAGTCAGCCGCTGTTACTGTCTGATTCGGGTAAAGGCTGCCATCCGCAACCCATTCCGGTGGGATCAAGTCATTCTGCGCGGCGCACTGTATGGTTCCGGCATACGTTTCATGCCCGACAATATCGCTGTACAGGTCATTGTACACATTGATGGGAAACAGTTTAAGCGCCTTGATTGCCAGTTCCAGCGCTTCGGCACGAGTCAGCGTATCGTTGGGGCGGGTGGCATCGTAATCGGCAAAGGGATCGCCTTCCGGCGCAGGAATCGCGCAGTCTGCAGGAGCTTCCAGCGGTACAAACGGCGGTGTCGGCGTCCACTCCGGGGCATCCGTCACCATCAGCCCCAGCGCATCGCCCAGGGCATGGGCCACAAAACCCGCCATTTTATAAGCACCAAAATCATTGGTGTGGGTATAGTCGCCTGGGTAAAACCACCGCTTAGCCGTTTCCAGCCCATCCTGCTGCATCAGCGCCATGGCCCAGGTGTGCAGGTCAAGAACCATCACATTTTCAGCTTTGCCCAAAGTCAGCACTGCATCAGCAAAATCTGCCAAAAAGTCGTTATAGTGTGCGGCATCTTTCCAGCTGTTGCGCGCCAGCGGTGTGACCAGCACCGGCACAGCTCCGGCTGTGCGGGCTTCCTTCATATAGGTACGCAGGCGGTCGGTATAGCCGCCGTATGCCTGCAAATGTGCCAATTTCTGGTCATTGTGGCCAAACTGGTAGAGGCAGATATCCCCTGCCCGCAGCCGCGGTTTGACAATATCCCAGTGTCCTTCGCTCGTAAAGCTCTCGGTGGTCAGGCCGCTGTGGGCGTGGTTGGTGATGCAGACATCCGGCAGATAAGCGGGCAGCATCTGCCCCCAACCGCAATAGCTTGTGCCCGGTGCATAGGGCAGATTTGCCGTCTGATCGGTCACAGTTGAATCACCGCACACCCAGATGCGGCGGACATCCGGGGCTTCGGCCACCGCTGCCGCCGCCAGTGCGCCCCCCACAACCGTCACGTTCACAGCGGTACTTGGCACGGCATCTACCTGCCCGCGCGGCACGATGGGAAACACATCGCAATACGCTGTTATGGTTTTGTTCTCCCCTGCTGCCAGTGTACCGCGCCAGACAAGACGGCGGCGGCCGATGAATACCAGCACTTCCCCTCCATCTGTACCGGTCACGGTAATTTTGGTACGGTAAACACCCTCTGCAGGAACATCTACCCGGAACCACACCGGCAGGCTGCGGCATTCCAGGTCCTCTGCCCGTACTGCATCGGTGGCAGTTGCCTGCACGCCGTATTCCGTGCAGGTCACATCACAAATTGCGGTACCTGCATACCACCACTGCGGCAAAAAGCTGCTGTTCGTTTCCGGAATGCGCAGCGCCGCATTGGCGTTGTACACCGCACCGATTACAAAACCGAAACCCGTTTGTTTGTTGTAGGAAGATACGCCTTGCGCGATGTTCCATGTAAACTGCATCTTATGTACACTCCTTTGTACATTCAACAAATGGTATATACTTTCCGTGGGCGTTGACGGATCGGTGCAGGCACCGTCCCTTGCAACGGTTGTTTTGCATAAAAATTGGAGCCGCTGCCCGGCAGCGGCCCCAACAGCGCATGATGTATACGCGATTTTAAATTTTCTTACTTGACAACCAGGACATTGCCATCAGCAATCAGGCTTGCCTTTTCATCGAGGATTTCCTGATAACCGGCATCCAGATACTCCTGGCAGTACTCCTCATACTTGGACTCAAACTCGTCGGGGCTGCAGGTAACGCAGTCAACATAGGCTTCCTGCCACAGGCTGTTCAGGTCAGCGCTGTATTCGGTGGTAGCTTGAACTGCCTTGGAGAAGATCGGGGTGATGATACCGCCGCTCTCGCCCTTCTTTTGCAGGTCGTAAGCATCTTGGACAACCCAATCATAACCGGCGGGAGCCAGGGTTGTCTTGTTGGCCTGCAGGTCAGCGGCCTCGTCGCCGTAGTGCTGGACCTCCTGAACGAGGCACCAGTAGTCCTTGTTATTATTGTTGCTCAGCTTGTCGTCACCGGTATAGTCGGTGTTGTAAACATTGATGCCGTCCACGACGTTATAGGTCTTGCCCTCTTCGCCGTACTGGAGGTACTTCAGGTTATCGGGCTGGCTCATCCAGTCAAGGAACATATATGTGGCGGCGCGCTCCTCAGCGGTGGCGTTGGCGTTGATGCCCATAATCATGCCGTAGCTGGGATACTCATAGTAGTGTGCGGTGAAGCCGTCGGCAACCGTGCCGGAAGCGGTAGAACCCATAACGGCTACTTCGGCGTTGGGGTCGTTGGCCAGCAGGCTGCTGAACACGTCGGTGCCGCTGGACATATAGAAGCTGTACGTAGCGCACTGACCGGAGACAAACTTGCCCTTGGCCAGCGTGTCATCGGTGGTCAGGTAAAACTCCGGATCAACGATGCCTGCGTTGTACTTCTCGTTCATATCCTGCAGGTAATTCTTGGTGGCGGTCCAAGTAAACGGTGCAACGTTCAAATCCAGGTACTGGGCCAGCTCGTCATCGCTGGTGCCCTCGGGGATCCAGTTGTAGAAGTAGGTAAAGCTCTTGGTGATCAGCGGAGCGTTCTCAACACCAAGACCCGCGTCCTTGAAGGCCTGCATGGCGGTCTTGAGTTCCTCGTTGGAGGTGGGCACATCCAGCCCGACCTGATCCAGCCAGTCCTTACGAATCAGCGTGACCCAGTTGTAGTAGATGGGGTCGCGCTCTGCGAAGATGAAAGCATTTTCACCGTCCAGCTTGCCGTAGGTCTCGATGGTGTCCTTCATGTTATCCCAATAGGTAGGGGCATAGTAGGCAACTTCATCCAGATCGATGGGCTGCTCAGCACCTTCGGACCAGTAGTTGACAGCAGCAGGCATATCATAATGGAAGATAATGGTGGGGGCGTTGCCGGCGGCAATCATCTGGTTAAAGTCCTGCACCTCATTGGAGCGGGCGATGGCAACGTATTTGACGGTAACGTTATACTTATCGCCGAACTCGGACTGGATCCAGCGGGTGTAGTAGTTGTCTGTGGGGTTCCAGTTTTCAAAGCCGCGGTCATAAACCGGGATCTGGATGGTGACATTCTCCGGGAAGCCCGCAGAATAATCAGTGTAGCTGCCCGTGCTCTCCGCAGTGGAAGCAGCCGCAGTAGAGGAAGCGGTGCTTTCGGCTGTAGAAGCAGCGGCAGAGGAAGCAGCAGAGCCAGAGGACCCGCCGCATCCGGCGAGCAGGGTTGCGGTCATGGCAGCAGCCATACCAAGTGCAAGTGTCTTTTTCATTGTTTTCCTCCTTTTTGAAAAACAAATTGTTTAACGTTTTTGGCGCCGTTCTTGGCGGCAGTGTTTCATAAAGTTGTGCGTGAGTTGTCCTCTTTGCGGTATCCTCTTGCGGTGACCCGCATCGCGCTTCGGGGTTTGTGTGCCCTCGCGTCCTGTTTCTACCTCAGGCAGCGGCCGGATTTTTAACCTTTGACAGCACCAACCATCGTGCCCTGGACAAAGTATTTCTGGATGAACGGATATACGCAGATGATAGGCACAGCGGCGAAGATGATGCAGGCAGCTTTCAGAACTTCGGGATTCGTCATAGCAACGGTGGAAACACCCTCAGACTGGAAACTTTCACTCGCGGCAACAATCAGGTAATACAGTTTGAGCTGCAGCGGGCGCAGCGAGACATTCTGTTTAATGTAGTACAGCGCATCGGAGTAGGCATTCCAACGGCCAACTGCATAGAACAGGGCGATGGTTGCCATGATGGGTTTGGACAGCGGCACAACGATCTTTGCCAGAATGGTGAAGTGGGAAGCACCGTCCAGGCGGGCGGACTCGATCAGGCTTTCGGGGATAGAACCCTGGAAGTTGTTCTTCATGATCAACAGGTTGTACGGTGCAAAGCACAGCGGCAAAATCAGGCACCAGATGGTATCCAGCATGTGCAGCTGGTTCATCAGCAGGTAGTCAGGGATCGTACCGGCGGTAAAGTACATCGTGAACATGATCATAAAGGTGAACACCCTGCGGCCATGGAATTCCGGGCGGGTCAGCGCATAGGAGGCACAAACCGTAAGAAACATACCGATTACTGTAAACACAACGGTAACCAGGGCGGTGACCCACAAGGACTGCATAATGGTGGGGTCATGGAACACCTTATTGTAAGCATCCAGATTGATGCCGGCATCACTCATTGGCAGCAGAATCACGCGGTTTGCAACAACGTAAGCATTATCGGACAAAGACTTTGCCAAAATATGGATGAAAGGCAGGATACAGGTCAAAGATGCTGCACCAACGATCACGAAGCAGAAGATGTCGATAATCAGGTCAATCACGCGGGCCTTGGTCCAAGGCTTTTTGCGCTTTTCAACAGCAGGTGCTGTGGCAGTGGTCATATCTATCTTCCCTCCTTACAGCAGGCCATCCTCGCCAAGTTTTTTGGCGACACGGTCAGATGCGATAACCAGAATCACGCCGATCACGGACTGGAACAGGCCAAGCGCTGTGGATTCGCTGAATTTGTTGCCCTGGAACCATTTGTAAACCAGAACCGGGATGGTGGTGGTGAATTCGGTTGCCTTGGCATTGGACAAAGCAACGATACGTTCGAAGCTGCCGCCCATCAGTTTGCCAAGCTGCATGATCAGCATGACCACGATGGTGGAGCGGATGCAAGGCAACGTAACATGCAGGCATTGTTGCCAGCGATTGGCACCATCGACCTTGGCAGCCTCGTACAATTCAGAATTGACGTTCGTGATGGCGGCTAAGTAAATGATGGTTCCCCAGCCCATGGTCTGCCAAACGCCGATCAGCACATAACTGAACAGCCACCAGCCATCTTCCTGCAGGAACGGAATGGGGCTTTTGCCCGCATTGGCAATCAGCGCATTGACAACGCCGGACTGCGTTGCAAACATCTGGTAAGCAACAGCGCCAATGACGACCCAGGACAAGAAGTGCGGCAGATAAAGCAGCGTCTGGGTCGTGCGCTTGAACCATTTGACGCGGATCTCATTCAGCAGCAGCGCCAGGATAATGGGCATCGGGAAGCTGAAGATCAGATCCAGCACGTTCAGCAACAGCGTATTGACAACGGCTTTGGTGAAATCACGGTGCTTAAAAACTTTCTCGAAGATCTTTAAGCCAACAAACTTGCTGCCCGCGTAACCTTTGCCGATCTTATAATCCAGGAACGCTACAGACAAGCCCGTGTAGGCGAAGTACTTGAAAACGATGATGAACACCATTGGCAGCAGCATCAGTGCGTACAGCTGCCAGTCCCGCTTTAAGTAGTACAATGGCCCCTTTTTAACGAGCCCCGGTACTTCTGATTGTGCAGTGGACTTTTGCGGTTTTGCCATACTGGGTCGCTCCTCCTTTTTCCATGTGGTTTGATGCAAAACCCTGAGCCATTTTGCATTTGCACCAGTTTTTTTTCTCTTTCGTTGTTTCTATTATGCACTTTGTTGCAACCATTTTCTCACTACTTTTCTTCAATTACTATGCAAAAACGCTCAAGAATTTCAATTTAGAGCATTCATATTCCCTGTATATTGAGAAAACACGCTTATTTATTTGGATTATTATCGTAATGCTGCACCTTGTTTCCTGTATATCACTTGCTTTTATGGTCGTTTCAGCTATATCATATTTCTAACAAGGCGTTTTTGCACATGATTAGTAGAATAAAACAAAAATCCAAGCAGATTTTTTCATGGTACAATAGAGACAGCATAGAAACCAACAAAGGCAAGGAGGCTTCCGCCATGGGCCGCCACAGCAAAACCGTTATTGAATACCGGAGTTACGAGTTCCCACCTCACTTTCCTCTCCGGGTCATTGCTGGTGAGGAATGGCGCATTTCCGATGTACCTTCCGGCGTACTGCATTTCCACAACTGCCTGGAAATCGGCATTTGTGAAAGCGACAGTGGAAAAATGAACTTTTCCGGGAAGGTTGTCCCCTTCAAAGCTGGGGATATTACCTTTGTTGCCGGGGATGTTCCGCATACAACCTGGTCTGACCCAGGCTGTGCCAGCAAATGGAGCTATATTTTTACCGATGCAGAGGAGCTGCTGCGCCCCTTTTTTGACCCAGCAGCCTTGCCGAACAGCCGCCTGCTGGCCCAGGTACTGCATGGCTGGAGCGGCATTTTTTCCTCTGACGACCACCCCGCGCTGGCAAATTATGTCAAGATGATCCTGCAGGAAATGCAAACACGTTCCCTGAACTATGAGATCAGCGTGCGCGGGCTGTTTGTTGCCCTGATTACCGAAGTCATGCGGCTTTCCACCGAGCAAAATGATTCTGCCTCAGCAAACCGCATGGTCATTGCACCTGCATTGACCTATATTGATGAATTCTATATGGAGAATTTCAGCATCCGCGACCTTGCCGATGCGTGCAGCATGAGCGAATCCCATTTTCGCAGGGTGTTCCGGGAGCTTGTCGGCATGGGGCCGCTGGACTACCTGAACCGGACGCGCATTGCAAAAGCTTGCAGCCTTTTGCGCATGACCGATGATTCGATCCTGACCATCAGTGAAAAAGTCGGCTTTGGCTCCATGTCCAGCTTCAACCGCCATTTTTATGAGGTGATGGGCACCGCCCCATCGGACTGGCGGCGGGCCACAGGCACCGGCATTGGTACTTCTATCTTGAAATACAGCGGCTGGCTGCGCCCGCCAACCCCATAACTCCCGAAACAAAAGGGGAAGCCGTTCTCTGCAAACGGCTTCCCTTTCAAATTATCGATTGCGGCTTATTTGCTGATTCTGTCGATCGCTTCCAGTTCCTCTGCCGTAAAGCTCGTGTTCTGCACTGCTTTGATGTTATCCAGGATCTGGCTGGTTTTCGATGCACCGATCAGCACGGTCGTAATCTCATCTTGGCTCAGCAGCCAGGCCAGGGCCATTTCAGCCAGCGTCTGTCCGCGGGCCTGGGCAATATCGTTCAGGGCATTGATCTGAGCGATTTTTTCCGGCGTAATATCCTTTTCTTTCAAAAATCGCCCGTCTGTGTGTACCCGGCTGTCAGCCGGAATCCCCTGCAGATATCGGTTTGTCAACAGTCCTTGTGCCAGCGGACTGAAGGTGATAATTCCCTTATGCAACCGAGCAGCCATCGCTTTCAGGCCGTTATTTTCAATCGTGCGGTCAAAAATCGAGTAGCGGTTCTGATTGATGATAAACGGCACATGCAGTTCGTCCAAAATCGCAGTGGCTTTTTCCAGCGTGGGGCCGTCATAGTTGGATAGGCCGACATACAGCGCCTTGCCGCTGCGCACCGCCTGGGCCAGCGCGCCCATTGTTTCTTCCAACGGGGTGTTAGGATCCATGCGGTGGTGGTAAAAAATATCCACATAGTCCAGCCCCATGCGGCGCAGGCTCTGATCCAGGCTGGCCAGCAGGTATTTGCGGCTGCCCCAGTTGCCGTAAGGGCCGTCCCACATTTCATAGCCTGCTTTGGTGGAAATAATCAGCTCATCGCGGTAAACGCCAAGGTCATCGTGTAGGATCCGGCCAAAATTGCGCTCGGCAGCACCCGGTTCTGGGCCATAGTTATTGGCAAGGTCAAAGTGGGTAATGCCGTTATCAAACGCCGTACGGCAGAGCGCACGCATGTTCTCATACGGGGAGGTATCGCCAAAATTATGCCACAGCCCCAGCGAAACAGCGGGCAGCAGCAGGCCGCTGTTTCCGCAGCGGCGGGTTGGCAGGGTGTTGTAACGGTTTTGTGCAGCCTGGTACATAAATATCTGCCTCCTTACAAGGATTATTGAATTTTTTTAAGGTCAACTGCACTTTCCGTACAGTCCTCCAGTGTTGTAACTTCGCTCGCCCACGCTTCGCTTTTATCCGCATAGCGCACGGTGCTGTCCTGCACGGTCAGCTGTTTCACACTGCGGGCATACAATGCGGGGATCGCATGGGAGTACACATGCCGCACCGATGGCTGTTCATCAAACAAGCCTCCCGGCTGGGTTCCCTGTCGCTTAAAAGTCATGTGCAGGTCCCGGATGCGGATATCCCGCAGGCAGCTTTCCGGCTCACCGGCCAGGAACGCACAGCTTTCGCAGGTAATGGACAGGTTATCGAATGTAACGTTCCGGATGGTTCCTGTCTTTGTCCGGCTGTTTTTCCTGGGGGTCGCACTGATGAAAATCGGTTCGCCCTTTCCCCACCAGCCCGGTGCACCCGGCTCGGTATAGCGGTCTGCATAGCGCAGGGTGGATCCGGTCAGGTGGTGAATATGGATATCCTCCACCCTTCCTCCATCGCGTACCCAGATACCCACCGCACGGGAGCAGCGGTCAATAATGCAGTCGCTTAAAGTTACGTTGCGGATCGTTCCGTGGGTCTCGGTGCCAATTTTCAAGGCGGAATCGCGGGAATGCAGCACGCAGTTCGTGATGGTGATATTCTCACACACACCATACCGGCGCGACATGGGGCCGGTGGATTTTACCACAATGGCGTCATCACCCGTTGAGACAATGCAGTTGGCAATTACCACATTGCGGCAGCAATCCGGGTCAATGCCGTCGTTATTGGCTCCGCGGTCATCGTTCAGGATTTTTATTCCGTCAATGCGCACATTCTGGCAGCCTGCCATATGCAGTGTCCAAAAAGCGGCATCTTTCAGCGTTACATCGCGCACGGTAAAGTTTTCCACATCTTCAAACAGCATCATGCGCGGGCGGAAGGCTTCGCAGGTTTTGGGGCATTCATGGAAACCGTGATCTTCGTTTTTGTCCAAAAACACCTGGTCGCCCTGGCCGTAAATCGTACCCATACCGCTGATGGTCACATTTTTGGCGTGGGATGCACCCAAAAAGAAGCCGCTCTGCCAGCCATCGGCAGTATCGTCAGGGTTCACGCCGTTTCCCCCTTGGGGGAACGGTTTGATATCTACAGGGTCCAGGCTGCTGATAAGGACCGCGCCGCTTTCCAGGTAAAGTTCCACATTATCTTTCAGCAATACCGACCCACTCAGATACTGCCCGGCCGGGATGATGACACGCCCGCCGCCTGCCGCCGAGGCCGTATCCACAGCGTTTTGGATAGCAGTTGCGCAGTTTGTCCTTCCGTCCGCCACCGCACCGCAGGAAAGAATGTTGTATTCCATTGTTCTGCTCCTTCCGGCAGGAACTCTGCCTAAATTGTGCCCATCATAACACAGTTTTTATTGTCTGTAAACTTCAATTATCACAAAGAATCCGTGCATTATACAAGTTGCATTTTCCCGGCTGGGCAGCTTACAATAAAATAAATAAGTCGTATTGGGGGTAGGCAAATGCCGTCAGAAAGCCTTACATGGCAGCTTTGTCCCGTGGTTCGCGCATCATTCCATGCTGTGCTGCACAGTGGAATTGATGCGGTATCTCTTGCTGCTGCCATGCAGGAATTTTCCCAAACCGTTGAGGGGCTGCGCCAAGCACACCAGCTGCTGACAGCTTCGCTGTTTCGGTATCAGGCGCACTTGTTCCTGTACCTTGAATCTGTCGGCACAGCGCTTGCGCCGGATGGGTTGTCGCCCCTGCTGGATGCACTGCTTTGCCCATGGCCCGCTGCCGTGGGCGAAGCCCTGCCCCGCCGCTGGGTAGCAATGCAGCCGTATTTTTACCACGATATCCCCACCACTGCCGGCGATTGGCTGCGTGAGCGCCATTCCGGTGCACAGCATGGGCGCATTGCCGTTTTGAAACCGGATAAATGGTGCAGCTACATGGAGTACCATCTAAAGCTGGTGAGCGAGGGCTTGCTGGAGGGGGATCGCTGGCATCTGATCAGTGTACAGGAAAACCTGCTGTTTTCTTATCTGGAAGAACCGCGTACCCATGTAAATATCCGCCACCAACCCGGTGTACCAAGCGCCGAGCTGCAAGAATGGCTTGCTGTTGACCCAGAAAGTCACTTTGAGCATTTTGCCAAAGAACAGCAGGGGCCGGATGCTCCAAATTTTGTTTATCTCCCCCGCTGTGCAGGTACCCACGAATAGGAGGTTTGCACAATGATCCGTATCGGCTGCCGTGCCCATGACTACGGCAAACATACCCCCGTCCAACTAGCGCACATTCTACACACTGCCGGGTATACTGGTGCGCAGCTGGCAATGCCGCGGGCGATTGAAGGCATTGAAGATTTTGCATCGGTCACAGATGCACAGCTTTCCGCAATTTTTCAGGCATTTGATGCCGAGGATATCGAAATCACCGTATTAAGCTGCTACATGGATTTGAGCGCGCCCGATGAGCCCGCCCGCCTTGCCGGGGTAGAAAATGTGAAGCGCTGCCTGAGGTACGCAAAGCAGGTGGGTGCCAGAATGGTTGGCAGCGAGACTTCCTGGACCGCCTTGTCCGATGAAGAAAAAGCCCTGCGCCGCCCGCTGATGCTGGACAGCCTGCAGCGCATTGCTGAAGAAGCTGTGCGGCTGGACGCAGTTTTTAGCGTGGAGCCGGTGGCGATCCACCCCTTGTGCAGCCCGGAAATTTTGGCCGAGCTATTGCAGGCCGTGGATGCCCCGAATAATATAAAGGTCATTTTTGACCCGGTAAATCTGTTTACCACAAAGGATGCCCAGAATGCAGCCTTCCAGGCAGAGCATTGGAAAAGCTGGCTGGCGGTCATTGGCAAGCAGCTGGGCGCGATGCACTGTAAAGATTGCCGCATTGAACCCGATGGCACCAAAATGCTGGTCGGCCTTGGCAAGGGGCAGATGGACTATGCCCCCATTCTGGACTGGCTGGCCCAATACGCACCCGAAACACCGCTGATCCGGGATGAAGTTATCCTGGAATGCGCCCCCGCAGATATAAAAATTTTGCATCAGATGCAGCAAAGCATTGAAGAGAAACGCATGAAATAAAAGGAGCAACGAAAATGGCAAACCTGATTTTTGATAAGGTGCAGATCGAAGCAACAATTGATAAGATCGTTGACCGCACCATGCGCATGGATATGACCTGGGATTGGCCCTGCGGCGTGGCGTATTACGGCATCTGTGAGGCTTACGAAGTTACGAAAAATGAACGTTATTTGCAGCTGGTCAAGGACCGCGTGGATGAATATATTGAGCTGGGCCTGCCCCGCTGGACGGTCAATACCTGTTCGATGGGACATTGTCTGATCACGCTGTACCAGCACACCGGCGACGAGAAGTATCTGAACATTGCCAAGAGCAAGGTGGAGTATCTGGAAAAAGAAGCCCTGCGCTTTGGCGACCATGTTTTACAGCACACGGTCTCCGTCAACAATGATTTTCCGGAGCAGGCATGGGCCGATACCCTGTTTATGGCAGGCTTTTTCCTTCTGCGCATGGGTGTGCTGCTGAAAGATGAACAGCTGATTGATGACGCGCTGAACCAGTATTACTGGCATATCAAATATTTGCAGGACCCTGAAAGCGGGCTGTACTACCACGGCTATAACAATATTACCGGGGACCACATGTCCGGCATCAAGTGGGGCCGCGCCAATGCCTGGGCCGCGTATACCATGTCTCAGGTGGGCATTCGCCTGCCGCAGTGCTACCTGTACCCCAAGTTTTTGGATGTTGTCGGCAGCCTGAACGACCAGCTTGCCGCACTTAAGCTTTACCAGACCGAAAACGGCCTGTGGCGCACCATTGTGGACGATGAAACTTCTTATGAGGAAGTCAGCGCCAGCGCCGGCATCGCTGCCGCCATGATCGCCAAGGGCAACCCGCTGCACATCAAGTACATCAATAAATCTATCCCCGGTATGCTGGCAAACGTCAGCCCGGATGGCCGCGTGCTGAATGTTTCCGGCGGCACCGCGGTTATGAAAGATGCCGACGGTTACCGCAGCATCAGCCGCGACTGGATTCAGGGCTGGGGCCAGGGATTGGCGCTTGCGTTCTTCGCGGGTGTGCTGAACTATGACAATGTCCGTTCTGACGGTGCGCTGTAAAAACTTGTTCCTATAATGAAATCCCAGTATGGTACACAGTTCGTACCATAAAATGTGTAAATCCTCCGGCCATATAAAAAGTCAAACGTCTAAATATCTCAAAGGCGATTGGAATCTGACAGGTGGATTTAGTGGCGGCCCACTTGTGGAATACATTTCCGGATCTGGATATGTGGCTATTGGAATTCATAAAGATGGAAGCACAGTGGATGGCTCACAATATCCAACTTCTTATACAGGCGCTTTGCGAATAACGCAGTCGTTATATACGCTATTTCTTTCTTATAGAGGCGAATAAAATGACAAAGAAAGTGGTTTTCAGCATTTGCACTGCAATGATAGTAGTTTTTTCCTTTGGGTTTTTCAAAGTGAATTTTTTAGATAGAAAAGAATCGAAGCTCACAGTCACAAATGTGGATTTGCAAGAGAACTGTATCTATGCAATAGCAAAAAACCAGTTGTATGATGCCGATGATGAATACATAATTCATGGAGCATCAGATTATTTGAAAGGGCAAGTTCAACTATCGCAAATTAAAGAAGGCGAAACAATTATCGTGATTTCAAATGGAAAAGTTTTACAATCAGATCCATACCAATTTGATACGATATATAGCATTCGGCCACAATGATTGCGCTTCCGAAAAATACACAAATGATAGTTATGTACGGCGGCAAAATGCCGCCGTAAAATCAGATGGGTTCGGTATCTTCCTCGCCGGTCTCCTTCGACTCATCTTCCATAGGCATTGATAGTTTTGGCATCGGTTGGATAGCGGCTGACTCTAGTTCACATCAACTTGCAACGAAAACGGCTAGTGCTGTAGGCGAAGTATCCTACTGTTACGCAAGCACGGGAAACAGTGCTGGATTGAGCAGTATATGGTTTCTAATTGTGCTAAACTCCAGTGGGAACTTACCATCGCAAGAGGAGTAAGTGATTTTGATATCGAACATCGGACAATTCGTTTTCTTGAGTATCAAGCAAGTATATCTCATTTGAATCTGAAAGAATACTAACAAAACAATAACCCTCTATCTGCAACGACTGCAAGTAGAGGGTTGTTCTTTTGCTTCGGGTATTTTAATTAAAGGTCAATCTTCTAATCTGCCATGGTCACAGCCAAGCGAGAGATAATGTTCTATCTCTCCACCCAGCACAAGCTGGGCATACTCCAAGGGCTTATTATATAGCAGCCAGTCCAGTTCTGCCCGCTGTGCCGGAGTGTTGCCGTACTCGTCCTCGATGGCGATGCAGTCAATGGCAAGGGTAGTGCCATCTGCGAACCGGGCTTCCACCCGGTTGGTGTCCATATTGTAGCGGCAGGAAAGCAGTTTGTTCATGCGAAAACCTCCTGTATGTATTCGTTGTTCGAATCCAGTTGGTCGTGTCCCTGCTCGTGTGAATTTAGGGCAACTGAATTCATCACGAGTAATTATGGCACATCCCCGGTCAGCTGCCAGGTTTTCAGCACCCCGGAAAGAAAAACGCCCTGGTGATAATAGAAATGGCCTTTCGGCGGCAGGTCGGCAGCAGCAAACTTGCGCATCATTGTATCGCAGGCGGCGCGGGCATAAAACAGTGTTGTTTCCATTTTTTCCTTTCTGATGTACGTACAATTACTCCGCATACCTGATATATTCGAGATTGTTTGTCAATGTCATGACAGCAGATCCAGCGACACGGCGTCCAACTCCATACCGCTTTGACCGAAGTAGAAACGCAGGTAGAAAACTTCCCCCGCGTCAACGGCAGGCAGCGCCGCCGAAAACTCGCACCAGTCGGTCTGTGCGCCCGTGATGGTAATGGTTTTCACAAACACCCGTCCCGCAAAAATCGAAACCGGGATCTGGGCCAGTGGGCTGTTGCCCGGCATTGCGCGGCAGCGCAGATGCAGCGTGTATGCGCCGCCCTGCTCAACCATCACACAAAACGCAGTGGTGCGGCGGTAACCATTATCAATCGCGGCCGGGTCAATGTTTACGCCTCCATGTAATGTCAGGGGTTGGCCGTTCTGCGCCGCCTGCTGCATATCCTGCTCGGCCATCGCTTCCAACTGGGCATCCAACGCCGTGGTGCGGCCAATGCTGCGGCGGAACGCAGGTGTTTGCAGCAAAAAGCGGCAGATATTCGCCGCGCTGCGCTGCAGCTCGCCCCGGATCAGCCGTCCCTCTGTCAAAGCAACGGCCAGATCATCGCTGCCGGAGTTATGCTCCGGGTCCGTCACAACCATGAACACATCATTCTGGGCGCGAACCATCGCAGCCACATGCTTGGTACTGCCTGCGCCGTTGCGGTCATTGCCCTCGGCCCACCAGTCACTCATCACAATGCCGGTGTAACACCATTGGCCGCGCAAAATTGTTGTAACAAGGTCATAATTGCTGGCTGTCCAGTAACCGTTCAGCGGGTTATAGGATGTCATAATGGAGCGGGCATGCCCCTCTTTGACGGCAATTTCAAAGCCGCGCAGATAGATTTCCCGCAAAGCACGTTCCGATACAACCGATTCAACGAAGTGACGCCGGTGCTCCTGATTGTTCGTTGCAAAATGTTTGATGGTTCCGGTTACACCCCAGCGGTGCATCCCGCGCAGCTGAGCACAGGCCATTTTGCCGGTCAGCAGCGGATCTTCCGAGAAATACTCGAAGTTGCGGCCGTTCAGCGGATGGCGGTGAATGTTGATGCCAGGGCCAAGCAGCGTATCCACATGGTTTTTGCGCAGCTCCAGCCCTTCCATCGAGTAGAGTTCCTCGCTTAATCCCTCGTTGAAAGTCGCGGCCAGGCAGGTGCCATTAGGCATGGCAAAAGCAACGGTGCCGCAGTCCATACGGATACCGCTCGGCCCGTCCGAACAGCAGGCGGCAGGCAGCCCATAGCGCTGCAAAGCATCGCTGACGCCTCCGATTGCCCCAGCTGTCCCCGGCGTAACGCGCGGAGAGTTCATCCCCTCGCCCCGGACAATGGTGCAAAGCTCCTCATCGCTGAACTGTGCCACAAAGTCTGCCATCGCAGTGGTACCATCGGCCACATCCCGCAGGCGGATGCCTTTGTCGCCAGTCTGGAGCCATTCCCGCGGCAGGCGGGCGGCACGGCGGGGCTCGGGCCGTTCTTCCTCGGTGGGCACGGGTTCCCATGCTGGGGTTCCATCCGCACCAGGGCGCAGGCGTTCAAAGGCTACAGCCGGAGCAGCTGCAGATTCCAACTGTTCCACCACCATCAACGGTAGTGTGACCGTAAAAGCTTCTTCCGCACTTCGCACATCGGTGCCAAGGCTGAAGCGATACTCGCCTGCTTCCAGCACAAAGGCAGACTTGTGCCCGGTCACACCGCTGTCATCATAGCTGGCAAAGTTACGCCACGGGGCTTTCAGTGTCAGGGTCTGGCTCTCCCCATGGGCCAGCGTTCTGGTTTTTGCAAAGGCGCACAGCACTTTGGACGGTTTCCCCAGCCGCCCCTGCGGCGCGGTGCAGTAGAGCTGCACAACTTCCTTGCCAGGGCAGCTGCCGGTATTTTGGACGGCAGCAAAGGCGGTAATGCCATCGGCTGTTTCATCTGCGCTCAACAGCCGAACTTCAAATTTTGTATAGGAAAGGCCAAAGCCAAAGGGATAAAGCACCTTTTCCGGTGCAAACGTTTCAAAATAGCGGTAGCCGACGTAAATATCTTCGGCATAGATGTTGCGGTCATCCGCCCCGTAATGGTCAGCCGCCGGATAATCTGCCGGGGTGCAGGCGATGGTATCGGGCAGTTTGCCGCAGGGGTTGACGGTACCGTTCAGCACATCCAGCACACCGCGGCAGCCTTCCTGCCCGCCCTGCCAGATGTACGCCACCGCGCCGGGGTTGTATCGCATGACCCACTGCATATCAATGATATTGCCAACATTCAGCAGCACCACAGATTTTTTGAAATGACGGCAAACCAGCGCCAGCATATTTTCCTCGCCCTCGGTCAGCAGAAAGCTGCCGGGAGCATTGCTATTGTCCTGGTCTTCCCCTGCCGTGCGACCGATGACAATAAACGCCGTTTCGGCACGCTGGGCCGCAGCGCGGACAAAGTCTTCATCCAGCGGCATTTCCGGCTGAAACCACGGTTCCTGTGCCCAGCCGGTTCCCATCTCGTAAGGGTGTTCCGCCAGCCATGCTGCATAGCGGGCCTGCACCTCGGCATCCAGCTGGTAGCCGTCCGGACCGCCCAGCACTTCGAGCAGGTTCGGCACATGGGCGGTGTTCACCAGCCCGCCGGACCCTGTGCCGCTTTGGTAGTAGTGAAATTGCGCGTACCCAAATAAAGCCGCTCTGCCGCCGGAAGCCAGCGGTAAGACAGCCTCATTTTTCAGCAGAACAATACCCTCTGCCACAGCCTGGCGAGCCAGCGCTGCATAACGGGACATTTCCAACATTGTATTTTTCATCATACTGAAACTCCGATACTGATGGATTGTAAATTCCAGCGCCACACTTAGTTATAATACATTATTTTCAGGATTTAGCAAGAGGTTCCTACGCGAGAAAGAAAGTTTTATTTGTCTTTGAAAAAAAGTAAAAAGTTTTATGAAGCCAGAAAGTTTTTATTCGCCATTCTTTGAACTGTTTTCTTTTTGCGGCCGAGTTTGTATGCGGGGCAAAGCAAATCGGGATCAGAGTTTTTTCTTGGAACAGGGTTCAGAAAATTTCCAAAAACATCTTTTTATTTGCTTCCCAGTTTTACGGCAACAGTTTTGTAGACTTCGGTACCTGTTGCTATACCTATAACCCCAGCATTGTCGCTGTTGCTAAAAGTTCTATTGCAGCTGTTCTGTTTTCGCCTATTTCAAAACGTTTCATTTGTCTTTTTTTCTTGCTTCCTTATAAAGCAGCATCCCATACCGGAGATTTTTACCGCACATTTTTTCAGGAATCGCTTTCTCGCGCTGCCTGTCTGCCCGCTTCTCTGGAATTAAGCAGAGATTTTTACCGAGAAAATTTTGGTGTCGTAAAGTCCATCTACTCCACCCTATCATCCTTTTTCTTCACATTCTGCTTTATAATACGTTGGTTTTTAGCCACCTTTTCTTTGCCGCTTCCTTTCCCTCCATCATCCCGTTCTGTCCAACACTTTTTCGGCCATTTCTTCCGTGATTTTTAATTTTTTTTCGCGTTAATAATCTCTTTTAAGTATCGTTGATCTCACGATTTGCTCCACATTTTGTCTCGTATCATCGCCGATTTATTTGTAACTATTATCTGATTTTTTTCTCCGTAAATTTCTCCGTTTATATATTTTTCTTTTTTCTCCTCTTGCATATTTTGGTCTTTCTCAATGTATATTCGGCATGTTTCTTTCGCGTATTTTCTCTTCTTTGTCTCTCTATCAAGGTCAAAAACTGTGCTTTTTGACTTTTCTGAACATAAAAAGTGATTTTCCCTCGCCCCTATTTTATAAAACCTGACTGTTTCCCCCAAAGCCGAGGTTTTTACGGCGATTATTTTGCAGCCTCCAAAGGAAGTACCGTGCTGCTTTGTGCATTACCAAATGTTCTTATCCAAGACTTCTTTTATCCTGAGGTTCTTACGCCGTAAAAAATAGTGCCCTCGTCTTTCTTCTCTCGTACTCCCTCGTCACCCATCTTCTCCTAATACAGAGGTTTTTAACGTACTTTTCTACGATCCCATACAAAACGGTAACCTCTGCTCTTTTTCTTTTCTGCTTTCTCACGCTTCGCCAAGCAGAGGTTCTTACCGAGAAAATTTTATCTATTTTTTCTATTTTTCTGCTTGCAGAGGGCATTTCCTTCCATCCAGAGATTTCTACCGTACCAATTTCCAGTCAAATTCTTTTGCAAACGGAGATTCTTACCGCAAAAAACGGCCTTTGCGCCTCTCCCCTGCTGCTTAAGTTAAAGGAACTACCTGCTATAAAAGCTAACCAGAGGTTTTTACCGCAAAAAAAGGCCTTCTGTCTGCCTCTTCATGTTTCGCTCACAGCCATTTTCCCGCCGTTTTCAGGTGCCATCGGGATGATCTTGTCGTCTCGATTGCTTCTTACAGGTTGCTAGCCTGTTCCTTATGCCCGTTCACGCAACACGGTAACAGAGATTTTTTCATTGTATAACAGAGATTCTTTCCATGCAAAATAGAGGAAACAACCTCTGCCGCCAAAAGAAAAAATCTCCGCCATTCTATGAAAGAACCTCCGTTATCACCAGAAGAAACCTCTGTTGTGGAGGGAAATAACCTCTGTTTCTTCTATATATAATAAAGTATAAGATATAAATTCATAAATATATAATTCTAAAGAAAAAGAAGAACAAAAGGGTGATTGCTCATAAAACAACGGAATTAATGCCCGCATAGCGGAGCGAACACTAATGCGCGCCATAAGAAGAAAAGCCATACGAAAAATGCGCTGTTCTGTCTGTGTATATATCGCCAAAAAGCAGGTGATATATGCTGTTTTTTGTTTTAGACTGTTTGAAAGTGCTTTAACGCAGGTTTGCTTCAAGGCATATTTTGTGCAGCCAGCTCTCTCCCCTCCCCTGCTTTACGCGCGAGGATTCATCACTGTAATACATGCAGCGCAGCCATAGGATTGACTTTTGCTGGAAGATACGGTAGTATGATACTATCATGAGTAAGTGTACCTTCTTCTAAATATTCTAGCAGTTCTGTGATGTATGGTTTTATTACAGGCGGGCTATTAGTTCCTAAAGAAAGGCGTGGACAAAACGGAGCACGGCATCCAATGTCCAATCATAGCGTATGAAAAATAAAGATGAAAAGAATACAATGACAGAATCACCGGATGTTATCATTGGTGAAGTTCTGCCGGATGAAAAGGCGGACGGCAAGAAAAAGCAGCTTGTGCCCAGGAAAAGTGAAAATGTGGCGTTTGGCTCTTTCATCACGAAAAGCAACGATTTAATTCAAAGGACAAAGTATTCCCTGCCCCGCAACGAACAGAAAATCCTTTTTATGATGCTGTCCAAGATCGATCAGCGCCATGATATGGATGCATCGAAGTATTATACCATTTCGTTTGACGATTTTGCAAAGCTTACCGGGGTCAATGCGTTGGACAGCGGTTATGCAAATTATCTGCGCAAAACCATTGAAAACCTGGAAAACCGGATGTTCTGGGTTCCCCTTGGGAATGATCAGTACAAAACGATGTCGTGGGTGAACCGTGGTTCTATCGTCGATATGAAGAAAAAGACGATCAGCATGCGCTTTAACCCAGATATCTGGAAAGACATTGCACAGCTGACAAGCAATTATACATCCTATAGCATTGAATACCTGCTGATGATGCAGAGCACCTATTCTATGCGTGTGTATGAGATCATTTTGTCATATGACAACGGAAACAGAGATTATTCCTATAACAATGGGTTGATTTTTGAACCTGTAACAGAAGAAGTTCTGCAAAAGTTCCCCAATAAGCGGGAAGAACTGAAAGGGTTCAAATATAAGCGGTTTGATATGGAAGAATTCAAGGGTATGCTTTCCATGCCTACCCGTGATGAAATCAATAGAAGCAAGGGCAAAAGCAGAGACAGTTCCGCGCAAAAGTTCAGCCGCGATAAACCGCTGACGGAAAAATACAAAGTATTTTCCGACTTTGAAAAGAACGTTCTAGCAATGGTCAAAAGCGAGATCAATGAGATGACAGACCTGTGGTTTGACTATGAGCCGGTGCGCCGCCGCGGGGTTCGGAAATACGAGTTCCTTTATATCTTCATCAAGTACAAAAACCGGGAAGAAATGAAGAGCGTCAGAGCGTTCCATCAGGAGCATAAAGGCGCTGATACAGAAGTAAGCAGAAAACCAAGAAAGCGCCGCAGCTCGGTCAGCAAAGAAGCACTGGAACAGTACAATCAGCCGCTGAAGGAAGCCATTTTGACGACGACCTATCGCCTGGCACGCAATGAACTGGCGGTAAAGGCGCAATATCAGACCTATGAAAAAAAGCTGACACCGGAAGAGCGAAACATCTTCATCGATATTTTCACATATACGTCAAAAATATTGACCAACACAAAAAAGCGGGACCAGGCAGAGGAAACGCTGGAAGCGTTGAACCGGATTATCAAAGATAATAACGGGCTAAAAACTTGGGCATTGGGAATGAGCGTTAAATATAAAGCGATGCTTGAACGCGCAAAGGAAAGAAAATCTGCGCAGTATTACCGCACGGTGGTTTATAATGACATTATAGAAAATTCTGCCGCGATCATCGCTGACGGCACAAAACGCGCAGCATTACTGGATGGCGACAGAACGGATCTTTTCAAGTTCGATTGGTCGCAGTTTGATGAGTAATAGAACGTAAGGAAGTATAAGAATGAAAAAGAGGTTTGCAAAAAGCAGACCTCTTTTTTGTTTCAAAAAAGCGCGGAAACAAACGAATTGAAAAATTGACAACAGGTACTTGAGTCGTGACAGGTAAATCAAGAGGAAAAGAAGGCATTATCCCCAGGATTCGTGTTGACATGACGAGCGGGTATGCTATAATTAGCTTATTAAGATGAACACTTTACAGGAAAGAACAGAAGGAAAAGAAGAAAAGATTGCCAGCAATATCAAATAGCAACAGGTACGCAAGTCGCCGCATAATAGTTACAACAAAAGAGAAAACTTTACTTTATGACAACATGTACCTAAGTCTTTCCACTTTATAATCAACCAACGAAATGAGGGAACGCCAATGGCAGCACAGATCATTACGATCGCCATCGAGAAAGGCGGAGCAGGAAAAACGGTCACTGCTTCTAACCTCGCCTATCTGATGGGCGATGAGGGTAAAAAAGTTCTTTGCATCGATACAGACCCGCAGGGAAACCTGACGAGCGCTTTGAGCGGCGGCAATGGAATTACCAGCGGCGTTTATAATGGAAGAGCTCTTTTTGATATGTTTGATGGCTTCCGTTATACCAAGACGAAGGACTATATCACCGAAACGGAATACGAAAATGTAGATATGATCCCCTGCAGCGCGCAGACGCCGCGGATCAACCAGCGTATTCCGGGAATTTTTGAAGATGCACAAACCTACTTCAAGCCGGGCGACCCGAAGTGCCTGACGAATATGGGAGAATTCCTCTATTACTTTTTAAATCAGGTCCGGGAGGACTATGATTACATCATTATTGATACCCAGCCGACCCGTGATTCACTCTTGCTGACGAATGCAATCAATGCGGCGGATTATGTGCTGATTCCCTCTCTTTGTGAGGCAAATTCGCAGGAATCGGCGTTCCGTACTTATGCGCTCTGCAATGAGCTGCGGAATACCCCCGGCAGCCATCTGAAAGGCGTTGGCGTAATTCTTACGATGGTAGTGAAAAAGGCAGCTACTACAAAAATTATCCGCGACCAGTGCAAACAGGTTTTAGGGGCTTCTCTTTATAAAACGGAGATTCCCAGCGGCCTTAGTGTGAATATGTCGGTTACGAAGCATCTTCCCGTATGCTATATGGCAAAAACACAGCCGGTTGCGGTGGCCTATGGCAAGGCTTACGAAGAACTAAAGGCTCAGCTTGCAAAGATGGGGGTGAACTGAAATGGCAATGAAAAAGAAGATGAAGGGGAACATAACGTCCCCTGCTCTCCCCGGCAAAAGTATTCTTGCAGAGGTAAACAATAACGAGGCGGGCAACATCTATAATAGTTTGTTCGCTAAAAACAGAAAAGTTGAATACGATAATAAATATATTGCGTTGGTTAATATCCGAACCAACCCGGATAACCAGATTTTCCGTGTAATGGATGACGATGAAGACATCCGCATTTTGGCGGAAGATATTAAGCGCAATGGGTTGATGCATAACCTTGTTGTATTCCCTGAACAGCGCGAAGAAGGAATGGTATATGTTTTGCTTTCCGGCGAACGGCGGTTTCGTGCATTGAATTACCTGCAAGAAAAAGGTGATGCAACATGGAATATTGTGAATTGCAATGTTGTGATAACACCTTTGTCTAAAAATGAAAGAAAAGTGCTACTGTACAGCGCAAACCTGCAGGTCCGCGGCGGATTCAGTGATGAAGCAATTCGCCGCCAGGCGATTGCGGAATTTATCACCTGCCTGCAAAAAGAACCTTATAATATGAGCAGAGAAGAAGCCCTTGGCGCGACAAAAAGCGTCAGTACCGTAAATCCACGCACGATTGAACGGGATGCGCGGATCGAAGAGAAGCTGGAGGGCAAACTAAAAGAACTTCTAAATGATAAATTTTTAACGAGAAGCGAATGTGAGACTTATCTGCGGTTTGAAGAGGACATACAGGATGAAATTGCGGAGCGGTTTGCCAAATTGCAGGAAGTAGATTGCCATAGCAGCGATACAGAAGATGCGGGAAAGAACTATGTAGAGGTTCTTCGGGACAATCTGCATGACGCATTCAGAGAGCTGCTATACGATGCACAGCGGCAGGGAACGAACAAAGAATACGAAGCTGCTTATAAAAAGGCGATTCTTTATTTTGATGATGGTCTCGCTGAACTGAAAGGGAAAGCGGATGAATACGGCAAAGCTAAGGTAAGCAGCCAACCGAAAGAAATTTCCGCCATCGATTACGAGGGCAAAAAAGAAGCCGCCAGGGACCGTGCGCGAAAGGAACACGAGGTTACAGAAACCAAGAGCAGCATGATCCAGAAAAGTGTTCCCCAAATGGTCAAAAAATTGAATAAGGCATACAGCAGTAAGGCATTTGCAAAAGCGCTGAAAGGTGTATCCAAAGAATCCCGTGATGCAGATGTTGCGGCGCTGAATGAAATCATCGAGATTTCGATGAAGCTTAAAAACATCATAGAATCGATCGATTGATGCCGGTGGACACAATGAAAAAAGAAAGAATTCTGATTCGTTTCCGGCCGGAAATATATGAATGTTTTGAATTGGAAGCCGCTTATCAGGGGCTTCGCGTGGGAACGATTGCCAATCAATTATTGATCAGTGAGCTCAACAAAGCAGCAAGCGTGAAACCAGAACACTGCGTTGTATTTGGATCGGAAGACTACGCTGCGATTCCGGAGGGTAAGCGAAGCAGCTATTATGTGCTGCCAGAAAGCAAAGATATTATAGAATATCTGCCGGAGCAAACTGGAAAGCGGGGCGCAAAGCCGATCAATAAGCAGGTTACATTTTATCTGATGGAAGATCAGCTTGAAACGTTGAAAAAAATTGTCCGGATTCAGGATATTCGCAAATCAATGGACCATGGGCAAATTGTAACCTATCGCTTTGCCGTGTTGGGGCTGCTGCTGAACAATGAAGCGCTGGATAGAAAACCTCCGGTTATACATTAAGAGGTAGAAAGAAGCACGAAAGAAGCCGCAGGTATTGTGCCTGTGACTTCTTTATTTTATATATCATACAACAATATTAGAATTGACAACAGGTACTTGAGTCGAAGAATGGTGAAAAAGTTTTTATATCGGTATCGGAACATAAATTATGCTGCTCTTGTGTAATCGCTTCCAATATTAAATAAGGGCAATACCGCATAATTCTAAGCACCGCTTCGGCGGCTGCGGTACGGCATCTGCGTTGCCAAAATGCTCGATAATGTCGGGTTGCGGTACCCGCATCGTGCTTCGGGGGCAAAAGCCCCTCGCACTCTGCGACCGCTGCCCCTGCTTCGGTTCGCTGTTTCCGCCACTGGCGGCGCTCACCTTTGCAGCATCCAGTATTATCTGCGCTTTTGGCTTAGCAGCTGCCGTACCTCGCTCGCCGTATCAGCACTTAGAATTGTGCGGTGTTGCCTTAGACTTTTTCATCGTGAATTACTCCTTTAAATTCTATTATTGTTCGTTGTTTTCATCCTTGACTTTTTCGAGGAACCTGTCCACAAAAGCCGTCTCGATGGCCTTGTAGGCGTTCACCACATAATTTTCGACACCTTTATATGTGCCGACGGTCGCGCTCTCGATTTTCTTGTGCGTGTCAATGATGGACTGCCCGATTTTGCCGACCTTCAATTTGTACTGTGCCATTGTGCTTCACCTCCAATCCCATTTGGTCCGTTTGTAAAGGGCCGCCCATGCGAACGCAGCTGCGCCGGTTGCCGTAAGTGCCGATAAGCATAATAGAATTTTTTTCATCCTCAAACTGCACGGCCACGCTGCACAGCTGGGCGCAGACGTCATAGACTTCTGCTGCTGGGCGGATGGTTTGTTTTTCCAGCTTGTTCAGCTTGAGCATGATAAAATGATCAGGAGCCGTTTCCAAGCTGATGTAAGCAAAGAAATGGCTCCGGGTTTTGTCCTGCCTGCGCTACAAAAGATATACATCGCATATTAAGGTGCTAATTTGTGAATAATTATCCTTGTTCTGCAATTTTTGTGTTCGCATCTTCGCACAGTTTCTTTATAATATAGGTAATACAATATAAAGGAGTCCCTTGACGATGCGAGCAATAAACCTTAAAACTAACCATCTGACAGCGCCTGTCGGCATTGACGCCGGGCCGCTGTTTTTGTCTTGGCAGTGCGCTGACGGCGTGCGCCAAACCGCCTATGAAATTCAACTGACCGCGAACGGTGAAATGGTTTGGCACAGCGGCAAGACGGAAGGCACCGCCATGCACGCTGACGTCCCAGCGGTGGGCGGCTCCCGCGTGAGCGGGTGCTGGCGCGTGCGTCTGTGGGATGAAAACGATGTCCCCGGCGCGTGGAGTGAGGCACGCTTTGAGACCGGCCTTGCACAGTGCGACTGGGTAGGGGAGTGGGTGGACCCCGAGACCGAGCCAATCGACATCCCCGGTGACGATGCCATCAACGCCTTTGCCCGCCCCAATTGGGAGCGCAAGCAGGCAGAAAAAGAAGCCGCGGGCAAGGGTGCAGCCGAGTCGTACAAGCCTCATCGTCCGGCATCGTACCTGCGCAAAAGCTTCACGGCGTCCAAGGGCGAGGCACGGCTGTATATCACGGCCAAGGGATTGTACGCGGCATGGCTGGACGGAAAGCGCATTGGTGATATGGTTTTGGCTCCCGGCAGCTTTACCGGGAACAAGCATCTTGGTGCGCAGACCTACGATGTGACCGCGCTGCTGCACGAGGGCGAGAATGAGCTTTTAATTGCTCTCGGTGATGGCTGGCACCGCAGCACGGGCGGTGTGGATGGCGACCGTGATTTGTTCGGTGATACCCTGGGCGTGCTGTTTCAGCTGGAGGTGGACGGCAAACCGGTCTGCGTTTCCGATGACACGATGCAGGCAACGCAATGCGGGCCTATTCGTCAGAACGATATGCAGCAGGGCGAGGTCTACAATGCACAACTTGAGGACGAGCTGACCGGCTGGCACGGTGTGCGCACCTACCGTGATGATCTGCCCATTACCGGTATGAATACCGTGCCGATTCTGGAACACGAAGCATTCCCCGGCAAGCTGCTGCAAACGCCCAACGGCGAGACGGTGCTGGACTTTGGGCAGAATATCGCAGGTTATGTGGAGATGACGCTGATTGCCCACACCGGACAGAAGGTCAAGCTGACTTGCGGCGAAGCGTTGGACGAAAACGGAAACTTTACCCAAGAAAACTTTCAGGACCGCAACCGCCACAAGGAGGGCGGCACCGCCCAGATGCTGGAGCTTGTCTGTAAAGAGGGGAAAAACCACTTTAAGCCCAGCTTCACCATTATGGGCTTCCGCTACGCCAAGGTCGAAACCGACGCCGATTTGACCGATGCCGTGTTTACTGCCTACGCCGTCTACTCCGATATGGCGGTGACGGGCGCGTTTACCTGCGGAAATGATGCGGTGAACCGGCTTGTCAAGAACAGCGTCTGGAGCCAGAAGGGCAACTTCTGCGATGTCCCCACCGACTGCCCGACCCGCGAACGCGCCGGCTGGACAGGGGATATGGGCGTGTTTATTGAAACCGGCTTGACCCTGATGGACTGCTACCCCGTGGCGGAAAAATGGCTGGCGGAGTGCCGCCTGAACCAGTACCCGGACGGTCGCATGGCAAACATTGCCCCGCCGAACGCCCGTCCCGGCTATATGACCCCGATGCTCTGCATGTCGGCAGGGTGGGGCGATGCGGCGATTCTGGTGCCGTATGCGATGTACAAACGCACGGGTGACCGCAAAATTCTGGCGGACAACTATGAGATGATGCAGCGTTGGTACGGCTTTTTGCTGGGACGTGCGCAGCAGACGACCGATGAGCAGCAGGGCGGCGATTACGCCAAGTACACCGTGCTGAACGGTATGGACTACGGCGAATGGTGCGAGCCGGGCATCACCCCCATGCAGGCAATGATGAACCCGCGCAAGAGCGTGGGAACGGCATATCTGGCCTACTCTGGGCGCTTGCTGGCAGAAGTAGCTGATGAACTGGGCAAGGCGGACGATGCTGCCAACTACCGCGATACTGCCGCCAACGCAGTGAAAGCCTACCGTGCAGCGTTTACCGAGAACGGCGTGATCCACTCTGACCGCCAGTGTGAGTATGTCCGCGCCATTGCCTTTGCCCTGCTGGGTGAGGAAGAAAGCAAAGCCGCCGCCGAAACGCTGAACCGGATGGTTGCCGAGAACGACTACCACCTGAACACAGGCTTTTTGTCCACGCCATTTTTGTGCGATGTGCTGGCAAAATACGGCTATGCGGACACTGCCTACAAGCTGCTTTTGCAGCCCGACGCCCCCGGCTGGCTGTATGAGGTCGGCAAGGGCGCCACGACCGTTTGGGAAACCTGGACGGGCATTGACGAAAACGGCAAGCCGCACGAATCCCTGAACCATTACAGCTACGGTGCCATCTGCGGCTGGCTGTTCGGCGGTGTGTGCGGCATCCGGTACACGGACGGCGCACTGACGATTGCACCTACGCCCGACAAATCGCTGGACTGGGCAAAAGCCACCTACGATTCCCCAGCCGGGCGCATTGTAAGCGGCTGGCGGTATGACGGCGATGTGGTAACCTATGAGTTTGAGATCCCTGCCAATCTGACCGCCGATGTCACCCTGCCCGATGGGCGTAAGTTTACCATTGCCCCCGGAAAGCACACAGTATAAGAAGAAAGCGCCTGCCCTGCCGTAAAACTTACGGCAGGGCAGGCGCTGTTTTTGATAAACTGGAAGTTTCAAATTAGTCTTTGCAAATAACCTTTGAACCTTCACCATCAATTACAATTCCCTGACGGTTGTTAATTGGGCAT
>OOCP01000954.1_pt1 | contig 33127 bp, 30 predicted proteins | sample 1671511 | NCBI WGS metagenome assembly OOCP01 (sample SAMN06348164, study PRJEB24527) | human gut metagenome | biome: human gut; feature: ankylosing spondylitis patient; material: feces | host: Homo sapiens | place: China | collected 2015-10 | reverse complement strand
ATTTCAGTTACGATTGCTCCCAACTTTTTGAATAATTTTCGAGCCGAGCCGACATAACCGGTGTAGCCTTCACGCAGCGAAGCTGTTGGAATAAATGCGACTTTTTTATTTTCAATTTCTTCCTTTATCAGACTTCCTACACTTGAAAAGTGCGAACATAAAAACAGTTTCATCAATATTCTCCTTTATATATAAATTTCGATTTGTTGAACTAAGCCGAGTATACCATACCAGTCAATGAAAGAATACCCCTCTAGGGGAGAATTGGCTGAAAAAACGTTTGAAGCGTTCTGCAGAGCACTTTGAACGCGAACAATAAAAATATTATTTCCATCCCCGGTCGGTGGGGTCCAGCATCCCGGCGGCGGAATACACCAGCGCGTTGCAGATGGCAGCGGCAACGTTGCTGCCGCCCTTACGCCCCATGGCAACGATGGCGGGCACGCCGTGGGCGGTGCACACCTCAAACAGCCGCTCCTTGCTCTCCACCACGTTCACAAAGCCCACCGGCACCCCGATGACCAGCGCAGGGCGCAGCCCGGCGGTTTCAATCAGGTCGGCAATGGTCAGCAGCGCCGTGGGTGCGTTGCCCACCGCAAGGATGGCACCGGGGTGCTCGGCAGCGGCTCTTTGCATGGACGCCACCGCCCGGGTAGTGCCGTTGGCCTTTGCCAGCGCGGCTACCTCCGGGTCTGCCATATAGCACAGCGCGGTGCCGCCCAGCCGCGCAAGCCCCGGCTTTGTAATGCCGGAAAGCGCCATGTTGGTGTCGGTAACGATGGGCGCAGCGGCTTGCAGCGCTGCCACGCCCGACGCCACCGCGCCGGGGGTAAACCGCAGATTGCGGGCGTAGTCGAAATCCGCAGTGGTATGGATGACCCGCTTGACCACGGCGGCAGTCTCTGGCGGCGGGGTCAGGCCCATTGCGTCCAGCTCTGCGGTGATGATAGAAAGGCTCGTCCGCTCAATGTCGGCGGGCAGATGATGCTGTGGGGTCATACGGTGCTCCTCCTTTCCAGTCCCATGGCGGCGTACAGGGCGTTCATGTCCAGTGCTCGGCGCACGCCGTCGGCCAGCAGGTCAAACTGCTGCTGCCGGTACTCCTGCATGGAGAGCAGCGGCGCACTGGCAGGGGAGATGCCCTTGCGGCTGCACAGCAGCTGCACCAGCTTTTCGGTTAGTTCCCCGGTGTCGAATAACCCGTGCAGATAAGTGCCCGCCACGTTGTCCTTTACGCAGCCCTCGGTGCTGCCGTCCGCAAGACGGCAAAAGGGCACGCCCTGCATGGCAGTGCGCCCGGTATGGATCTGGTAGCCGGTCAGCGCTGCCCCCGCCAGCTGCGGCGCGGTGACGGTGGCGGTATCCTGTGTGCGGTGCTTTGCGTCCGTAAACACAGTCTGGATGGGCAGCAGCCCCAGCCCGCGCACGGTCTGGCTGCGTCCGCTCTCAGTGCCCTCGGGGTCGGCAAGGGTCTCACCCAGCATCTGGTAGCCGCCGCATACGCCCAGCACTGGCGTGCCGGAGGTTGCCAGCTTCTGTACCGCAGCTTCCAGCCCGCATTGCCGCAGCCAGAGCAGGTCGTCTATGGTGTTTTTTGTGCCCGGCAGAATGACCACATCTGGTGCGCCCAGCTGCCGGGGGCTTTGAACATACCGTACGCTCAGCAGCGGGTGCTGCTCCAGCGGCATAAAATCCGTAAAATTGGAGATATGCGGCAGCCGCAGAATGGCAGCATCCAGCGGCTTGACGGCGGTGCTGCTTTCCAGTCGGGAGGAGAGGGAGTCCTCGTCCTCGATGTCCACCCGCAGGTAGGGCACAACGCCCAGCACCGGCAGATGGGTCTTTTCCTCCAGCATGGTAAGGCCGGGTTTCAGGATGGCGGCATCGCCCCGGAACTTGTTGATGACCAGCCCCTTGATGCGTGCCCGCTCGGCGGGCTCCAGCAGTTCCACCGTGCCGTACAGCTGCGCAAACACGCCGCCCCGGTCGATATCTCCCGCCAGCAGTACCGGTGCATCCACCAGCTTTGCCAGCCCCATATTGACGATATCGTCCGCTTTTAAGTTGATCTCTGCCGGGCTGCCTGCACCCTCGATGACGATGATGTCTACCTCTTCGGCCAGACTGTCGTAGGCGGCTAAAATGTCCGGGATCAGGCTCTTTTTCAGTTTGAAGTAGGCGGCTGCGGGCATCTGTCCGCGCACCTCGCCGTTCACGATGACCTGACTGCCCACATCGCTGCTGGGTTTGAGCAGAATAGGGTTCATGCGCACATCCGGCTCCATGCCGGCGGCCTGTGCCTGCACCACCTGTGCACGCCCCATTTCCAGCCCATCCCGGGTGACAAAGCTGTTCAGCGCCATGTTCTGGCTTTTAAAGGGGGCTACCCGGTAGCCGTCCTGTGCAAAAATACGGCACAGCGCGGTGCACAGCAGGCTTTTGCCCGCCCCGCTCATCGTGCCCTGCACCATAATGCATTTTGCCCGGCTCATGCAAGCACCTCCTGTAAGGTTTTTAAAAGCTGCTGGTTTTCCGGCGCGGTGCGCACGGCGGTGCGGTACCAGCTGCCGTCCAGTCCGGGGTAGTTGCCGCAGCTGCGCAGCACGATGCCGCGCTGCCGCAGGGCATCGCCCAGTGTTTCCGGCGCTTGGAACAGCAGATAATTCGCACTGCCATCCAGCACTCGCAGCCCCAGTGCGCGCAGCCCGTCCTGCAAAATGGGACGCTGCTGCGCGATAAGTACCTGCACCCGGGCTACATAGGCGCTCTCGTCCAGTGCCGCCAGCCCCGCCGCCTGTGCAAGGCTGGAAACTGCCCACGGCTGCCCGGCGGCCTGCATCTTATCCAGCAGGGCGATGTTGCTGCACAGGCAGTAGCCCAGCCGCACTCCGGCCATGCCGTACAGCTTTGTAAAGGCTTTCAGGATGATGAGGTTGGGGCTTGCCAGCAGCTTTTTGGCAGACAGCGCTTCGCTTTCCGGTAAAAAGTCCAGAAAGCACTCGTCCACCACCAGCAGCGCATCGCAGCGTTCGCACCGGCGCAGCAGCGCCTCTACCAGCGGCAGCGCAGTCAGCTGCCCGGTGGGGTTATTGGGCTGGCAGAGGAATACCATGTCGGTGTCCTCGTTCACAGCGGAGATAAACGTCTCCGTCACTGCAAAATCTTCGCTTTCCCGCAGGAAATGCCGCCGGACGGTGCAGCCCGCGGTTTCCAGCGCGGCGGCATACTCCGCAAAGGTAGGGGCGGGCAGCAGGGCAGTGCGGGGCTTTGCCGCCCATACCAGCCGGAAGATCAGGTCTGCTGCACCGTTGCCGCAGAGGAGATACTCTGCGGCAACGGTTTCGTGCACCGCCAGCTTTGCCCGCAAAGCGCGGCAGAGGGGGTCGGGGTAGCGGTCTGCGGTGGCAAGCGCGGCGGTGATGGCCTTTGCCACCCCCTCCGGCAGTCCCAGCGGGCTGACATTGGCCGAAAAGTCCAGCGCGTCCTGTCCGTACTGCGCCCGGTAACCGGCCCAGTCGCCGCCATGTACAAGCTGCATCATAAAATACCTCGTATCACCAGCCCAAGCGCCAGCGCCAGCAGGCTTTCGGCGTACATCATGCGGTCAGCGCGGCGGATATCCTCCGGCTCAATGGGACGCACGGCATCGCCGATGGTGGGCTTTTTGTAGTATTCACCAAAATAATAGGCAGGCCCCGCCAGCTGCACGTTCAGTGCACCGGCGCAGGCGCTTTCGGTCTGGGCACTGTTGGGGCTGGCGTGGTTGCGCCTGTCCCGCCGCCAGATGCGCCACGCACTGCGGGCATCGTTTCCGGTCAGGGCAGCAGCGGCTACCCACAGCAGGGCGGCAATGCGGCTGGGCAGGTAGTTCGCAATATCATCCAGTTTTGCCGCCGCACGCCCAAAGTGCAGATATCGCTCGTTTTTGTAGCCCACCATGCTGTCCATGGTGTTGATGGCCTTGTAGGTCAGTGCCAGCGGAGCGCCGCCCAGCAGCATATACAACAGCGGCGCAATCACGCCGTCGCTGGCGTTTTCCGCCACGGTCTCCACAGCGGCCTTGGTCACGCCTTCGGCGGTAAGCGCCTGCGTGTCCCGCCCCACGATGCGGCTTACCGCAATGCGTGCCGCAGGCAGGTCGGGCTTTGTCAGCTCCCGGTAGACGTTCGTACTCTCCTGCACAAGTCCCTTTGCCGCCAGTGCCTGCCCGCACCAGAACATCTGTACTGCCAGTCCCAGCAGTGGGTGCAGGGCAGCGGCTCCCATGCAGACAAGGCTTGTGATCGCAAAGGTGCCTACCGGCAGACAAAAGGCTAAGATACGCCCGCCCCAAAGCTCGCCCTCCGGCGTTTTGGGCAGGCGGGCACGCAGCTGCTTTTCCAGCGCGGAGATGGCCTTGCCCATGTACACTACCGGATGCGGCAGCCACGCCGGGTCGCCGAAAATGGCGTCCAGTACAAAGCCGCCCAGTACCGCGTAGCCGATCATTTCCGCGCCTCCTTCGTGTACTGCACGGTCTTTACCAGATGCAGCACCCGCTTTGTCGCCCAATCCTTGGCATCCAGCACAAAGCCGCCGGCGTTGGGAGCGCACCATTCATAATAATCCTTGTGGGGTAGGGCATAGCGCTCCATGGCAGCCATCTGGGTGCCGCCGTGGGCTAAGATGACCAGCATCTCCTCGCCGTCCGCAAGGGCATTGTCCACCAGTGCAGAAAAGGCCGCGCAGATACGTTCACAAAAAGCGGCCTTGGTCTCGCCGTCCGGGCAGGGGCTTTCGCAGTTGGCAGCTACCCACGCAAGGTAGTCCGGGTCGTGCTCCATTTCAATATAGTTTCTCCCCTCAAAGCTGCCAAAGCACATCTCTTTCAGGTCGTCTATCTCCACGAGCCTTGCACCCGGAAACAGTACCTCGGCGGTCTGCCGGGTACGGCAAAGGGGAGTGATGTACACGGTCTTGGGGGAAATGTCTGCCCGGCACAGCATAGCGCGCCCGGCGGCAGAAAGCGGGATATCCCGCTGCCCCTGATAGCGCTTTTCGGCGTTGTATTCGGTCAAGCCGTGACGCAACAAATAGATCAGCATTCCGGCAATTCTCCTTTCAAAACGGTGGGGATGCCGCAGAACATCTGCACCACACACGCAGCGCGTGCCGCCAGCATACAGGCAAGCCGCCCGGCGTTTTCCCGCGCGGCACGCTCTGCCGGGTCTACGGGCACCACACCGCCGCCCACCTCGGTGGACAGCACGATATCATAAGCGGATAATTTGTCCGCAAGTTTCTCAAGTTCAGCGTTGTCTTTGCACCCGGCGGCAAGCTGCTGCACGTCTGCAATACAGCGGCCGGACAGGGTGCGGGCAAAGGTGCGTTTGCCGCTGTAAAGCGGCCCGGTGATCAGGATCATAACAGCCCTCCCCATTGGCAGGCGCACAGCGCCGCCAGCATCCAAAGCTCAGTCTTTTGCAAAAACCACCCGGCCAGATCGCCGGTAATGCCGCCCAGCTGCTGCACAGCTACATGGTGATACCACAAAAACAGCAAAATTGCAACTGCTGCCAGTGCCCCGCCGCCTAAAGCCAGCAGCGCCCCGCAAAGCATGATCACCAGCACTGCCAGTACATTGCGCACAGCGGTGCGGTCGGCGGCAGTGGCAAAGGTGTGGGCAAGGCCGGTGTCTTTTGCCATGGGAAAGGCCGCCACCGCAAGGCCGGAGAACGCCCGCTCCAAAACCAGTGCCAGCGTCCACAGAGCGCCCACCCGGGGCGTGAACTGCACACAGGCGGCGAGGCAGAGGTAAGCCGCAAAATAGCTGCACAGCCGGATGACCGCAAAGGCACCGCAGTGCGGGTCCTTTAAAATTTCCAGCTTTTTTTCCCGGTCGCCGTAGCTGGCAAGGGCGTCGCAGGTGTCAGCATAGCCGTCCAGATGGATGCCGCCGGTCACCCACACCGGCACAAGGCAGAACCCTGCCGCCCGCGCCGGGGCAGGCAGGGGCAGCACCCCGCACACGCACCACAGCGCCCCGCATAAAAGCCCCACCAGCGGGAAGGCGCACAGCGCGTACCGCATATTTTTTTCGTTCCACCCAAACTGCGGCATCGGCACTGCCGAAAACATGGCAAAGGCCACCGCAATGGTCTGCAAAACGATCATTTTTCCACTCCTTTATAATAGACAGGGATGCCGCACACCACTCGCACAACGGCATCAGCCCGGGCGGCAAGGGCGTTGTTTACCTGTGCCAGCGCCAGCAGATAGCGGTCTGTGTCTCCGGCATAGTCCGCGCCGCCGCTGAAAACCTCGTTGGAAACAACGATCAAGTTTTCACACTGTGCGGCAAGGCTATCCAGCCCCTGCAAAATGTGCTCGGCAGCGGCATCGCCTGCACCGGCGGGGTCGTACAGCTCGTTGGCGGTCAGATTGCCTAAGTCTTCCAGCAGCGCCGTGCCCCTGTGGGATAGACGCACCGTCTCTAAATGCAGCGGACATTCGATGGTCTCAAACTGCTTCGCAGCGCGCATTTTGCGGTGCTTTTCCACTCGGGCGGCGCACTCGGCATCCCACACCTGCATGGTGGCCAGATAGTACCGCGGCAAAGCACTGCGCAGCACAAGAGCTTCGGCATATTCGCTTTTGCCGCTGGCTGCGCCGCCCAGTACCAGCGTCAGCATTGGGGCGTATACGGCGCAATGCCGCCCTCCGCAAAGGAATAGCACCCATCGTATACCGCCAGCGCCATGTCCCACAGTGGGATACTGGCCACTGCGCCGGTACCCTCGCCCAGATGCAGCCCGGCGGTAAGCAGGGGCGTTTTGCCCAGCGCGTCCAGCACCAGCCGGGCGGCAGGCTCGGTGGAGCAGTGGCTGGCAAACACAGCCTTGGATGCTGCCGGGCACAGCCGCACGGCGCACAAAGCCGCCACTCCGCTGATGAAGCCATCCATCAGCACGGGCACACCCGCCAGCGCCCCGCCCAGAAACATCCCGCACAGACCGGCGATATCAAAGCCGCCCAGCTTGCTCAGTACGTCCAATACATCATCGGGGTTGGGGACATTGCAGGCAATGCCCCGCCGGATGGTGTCCACCTTGCGAGCAAGCCCTGCGTCGGAAAGCCCTGCACCGCGCCCGGTCATGGTCTGCACCGGCTGTGCCAGCAGCACGGCGGCTACGGCGCTGGAGGTGGTGGTGTTGCCAATACCCATCTCACCGGTAGCCACCAGCCCGTAGCCCTCGGCGGCAAGCTGCCGGGTCAGGGCGATGCCCCGGCCAATGGCCTCCACTGCCTCGGCGTGGGTCATGGCAGGGCCTTTGGTAAAGTCCGCAGTCCCGGCGGCAATGCGGCAGTCCCGCACGCCGGGTACGGGCGCACCGGCAATGCCCAAATCCACCGGCAGCACATCGCAGTGCGCCGCCTGTGCCATCCTGCATACGCTGGTGCGCCGCGCAGCAAGGTTCTCGGCTACGGCGCGGGTCACGCTCTGGTCGGTCTGGCTTACGCCCTGCGCCACCACGCCGTTGTCTGCACAGAGCACCGCCACCGCCCGGCGGGAAAAATCAAACTGCGCCGTGCCGGTCAGCGCAGCGGCATCTTCCAGCAGGGTCTCCAGTGCGCCCAGCCCACCCAAGGGCTTGGCAAGGCTGGCCCAGTGGGCATGGGCGGCGGCGCGGGCGGTTTCGTCCGGCGGGGTGATAGCAGCAAGCAGCTGCATCAGTTCAGCTTCGGTCATTTTTGTCATCCTTTGTGTTTCAAAAAGTGCTGCGCCGCCTGCACAAAGCGGCGGGGCAGGGCAGTGCCAGCCCAGTAAAGATGCGGGAAACCGGCGTACAAATTTGCGCTTGCAAAGCCGCATTCCCACTGCCTTTTTTTAGCTTTGCACACAGAAAAGTCTGCGCCATTCTCGGAGGAATCCCAGTGGTGGAATTCATGGACGGGCAGCGTTTCTCCGGCGTGGAAAAGCATACTGCCAGCCTTTGCCGTCATGACGGCATAGCCAAAGCGCACCAGCCGCCCGGTGTTGTGCCCGCTGCCCGGCAGCACACCCGTCATGGGGTAAACCTTGCTGTCTGTGCCCTCCAGCGTCTGCCCTAAGTACAGAAAGCCGCCGCACTCGGCAGCGGTGGGCAGCCCCTCTTGCCCTGCGTCCCGGATAGCAGCACGCAGGGCGATGTTCTCACTCAGCTGCCGGGCGTACAGCTCCGGGTAACCCCCGGGCAGGTACAGCCCGCCGATATTTTCCGGCAGGGCGGCATCCCGCAGCGGGCTGAAAAATGCAAGCTCTGCACCCGCATCCCGCAAGGCGTCCAACGTTTCAGCGTAGGCAAAGCAGAAGGCTTCATCCCGCGCTACGGCAATGCGAACGGAGGGCGTGCACGGCGCGGCAAGCGGCGGCGCAGCCGGGGCAGGACGGTCGGTCAACACTGCCAGCTGTGTCCAGTTCAGCACAAGGGCATCGGCAAGCTTGCCCAGCTTTTGCTGTAAGTCCGATATCTCTCCAGCGGTTTTCAGCCCGAGGTGGCGGCTTTCGATGACGCACCCCGGCAGATGGGGCAGATACCCCACCACCGGCAGACCGGTCTCGGCTTCCAGCATTGGACGCAGCGTTTTGTACAAGGCTTCAGAGCAATCGTTAAGCAGAATGCCCACGATATGGCTGGGCGTGCGGAACTGCAAAAGCCCCCGCAGCTCGGCGGCAAGGGTGATGCTTGCCCCTTTTGGCTGCACTACCAGCAGCACCGACAGCGCCAGCGTATCGGCCAGCTCCCAAGCGCTTGCACGGGTTGTCAGTCCCTGCCCGTCGTAAAAGCCCATGGCACCCTCGCATACGGCAGCGCCGTGCCCGGCGGCATACCGGGCGTAAAGCGTGCGCACCGTATCCGGGGCAGAGAGGTAGAGGTCTAAATTGTGGCTTTCAACCCCAAGCGCGCTGCGGTGAAACATAGGGTCGATGTAGTCCGGCCCGCATTTGAAGGCGCAAGGGTCAGTCCCGCGCCGCTGCAAGGCGGTCAACACGGCACAGGTAACGGTGGTCTTGCCGCTGCCGGAGCGCGGCGCGGCGATGAGAAACTGCATCATGTCCGTGCCCCCATAATGAGAAACACCGGGTTGTTAGCCATCAGCAAATGCAGACTGCCCGCCGTTTTTGTGCGGTTGACGGCGATCTGTGTCACCTCGGCGGCAAGGCCGTGGGCGGTCAGGGCAGCTACGGCAGCACTGAGCGTTTCCAGCGCAATGGCGGCAACGCACAGCCGGGCAACTGGATTTTTGTGCAGCACGGCGTCTATAACAGCGTCCATATTGCCCTTTGTGCCGCCGATAAATACAGCATCCGGGGCGGGCAGCATGTCCAAAGCTTCAGGCGCTTTGCCTTCGATCAGGGTTAGATTGTAAGCGGAAAATTTCTCCCGGTTTTGCTGGATCAGTGCACAGGCCTCCGGGTCACACTCCACGGCGTATACCTGCCCGGCAGGGGCGGCAAGTGCCAGCTCCACGCTCACGCTACCGGTGCCCGCGCCCACGTCCCACAGGGTATCCGTGGGGGTGACCGCCAGCTTTGCCAGCGCGGCGGCGCGCACCTCCTGCTTTGTCATGGGCACAGCGCCCCGGATAAAAGCATCGTCCGGCAGGCCGGGGGTGCGGCGGGACGGCAAAGCCTCCCGTTCGATGAGCAATACGCTCAGCGGTGCAAAGCTTTGCTCTGCCAGTTCCCGGGCAAGGCCAAAGCGAATGGCTTCTGCCGGGGAGCCAAGGTTTTCGCCCACAAGGGCGTGGGCAGCGCCCAGCCCGGCGGCGGTCAGTTTGGCGCAAAGGGTGGCAGGGGTGTCCCCGCCGCCGGTGAGGAAAAACACCTGTGGATGCGCTAAAATCTCGGCTATGGGGTCGCAGGCACGACCATGGGCCGATACCAGTTTCCAGTCCTGCCAAGGGCGCCCCACTGCTGCGGCTAAAAGCTGCACGCTGGAAAGCCCGGGCAGCACCCGGACAGAGTAACCCATAGCCCGCAGCAGGGGCAGCAGCTTTGCCGCACCGGAGTAAAACCCGGTGTCGCCGCTGTACAAAACAGCGGTGTCCGTATCCGGCTGTGCAGTAAGACACGCAAGGATATCCTCCGGCTTATACACGGCTTTGCAGTTGTCAGTGCACCCCGCCGGTAAATGCTCCAACAGGCGCTTTGCCCCAAGAATCAGCCCTGCGCTTTGCAGTGCAGCCAACCCTTGCGCGGTCAGGCTTTCCGGGCAGCCGGAGCCCATTCCGATCAGAGAGATCATACCAGAACCTCCTTGCAGCGTGCCAGAATTTGTGCGGCAGTTTGTCCGTTTTCAGCCGGGCGATGCACCACGATCAGTTGTGCACCGGTGTCCTGCGCGGCCTGTGCCTTTTCGGCAAAACCGCCCACAACACCGCCGTCCTTGGTGACCAGATACCGGATGGAGAATTGTTTTATCAGGGCGCAGTTCAGCGCATAGCTGAATGGCCCCTGCATGGCAATGATGTTTCTGTGCGGGATACCGGCGGCCTCGCAGGCGGCAATGCCCTCCCGCGTGGGCAGCACCCGGGGGAACAGCCGCTCCGGCCCGAGCGGCGCAAAAGCGGCAAGCTCTTTTGCGCCGGTAGCCAGCAGCACATTGCCGCTGCACCCGGCCAGAAATGCAGCGGCATGGGCGGCGGTGGCAAATACCATGCTCCCGGCAGGCAAGGGACTTTCTTCCCGCAGCAGCCGGTGGTACTCCACCCCGACCACGGCACACGCAGCCCGGATGTTTTTGGTGGCATCCACCGCGTAGGGGTGGGTGGCGTCCACGCACAGAGCAGCGCCCTGTAAAAGAGCAGCCATTTCCTCGGGGGTCAGCCGCCCGCAGTGCACGGTGATGCCGTCTGCTTTGCCCTGTTCCTCTGCACCCAGCGGGGTGGCAACACTGACCAGAACCTCCGCTCCCAGCGCCGCCAGCTGCCGGGAGAACACCCGCCCCTCGGTAGTGCCGCTGAAAACCACTGCCTTCATCTGCGGTACCCCCGTGGGGTGACCATCCTGCCGCCCAGCTGCTTTGTGGCAGCGTTGCCGATGTACACGGTGGTAAACATATCCACCGTGGTGCTTTCCAGCTGGGCAAGGGTCAGGATGCGGGCGGTCTGTCCCTCCCGGCCAATGTTGCGCACGATGCCGCAGACGGTATCGGCACTTTTGCCGTTTTCCAGCAGGATGCACACCGCCTTTGCCAGATAGTCCGGCCTGCCCTTGGAGGAGGGATTGTACAACGCAACGCAGAAATCCCCCATAGCGGCGCAAGCCAGCCGCTTCTCGATGACCTCCCACGGGGTCAGCCGGTCGGAAAGGGAAATGACGCAAAAATCGTGCGCCAGCGGTGCGCCCAGCACTGCCCCGCCGCTGAGGGCAGCGGTCAGTCCGGGCACGATAACCACGGCAACGTCCGGATAATCCGGGGCAAGCTCCAGCAGGGGACTTGCCATGCCGTACACCCCGGCATCGCCGGAGCAGACCAGCGCCACCCGCTTGCCGGCGCGTGCTTTTTCCAGCGCCCAGCGGCAGCGGTCAAGCTCCTGCGTCATGCCGGTGGAATAGTATTCCTCGCAGGGGAATTCATCGCGGATGAGGTCAAGGTAGACCTTATACCCGCAGATAGCGTCAACGCTTTCCAGTGTATTCGCGGCCTGCTGGGTCATATAAAAAGGCTCGCCTGGGCCAAGCCCCACGACATAAACCACCTTCTGCGGGCGGTCTATGTCAATTTCCATCACGTCAATCATTCTGCCACCTCCAGTCCGGGGCAAAGGGCCTGCACGCCAGCGCAAAGGTCACGCCGTTGCAGGCAAATTTCGGGTAAAACAGGCTGCCGTCTGCGTCCAGCACTGCCGCTCGCTCACAGACATTGTCCACCCCGGTCACGCTCTGTACAAAAGGGGAGGGAGTGAACTGCCCGGGCAAGTTGCGCAGCTGCGCGGCAGAGTAAAACCGCACCGTCCAGCAGTGCGTCCGACAAAAGGCCAGCAAGCCCGGCTCGTTTTGCTTTAGGTCGATGCTTGCGGCGGCGGTGACTACCCGCGCAGCAAAGCCGTACCGGGTGCAGAAGGCGGCAAAGGCAGCTTCCAGCGTTTCAGCGCTTGTGCCCCGCTTGCAGCCGATGCCCAGCACTCCGATGCGCGGCACAAGATGCAGTGCCTGCCCGGTGGGGCAAAGGGTGAGTGCAAAGTCGGCTTTTTCCGGGGTATCAGCGAGGAATAACCCTGCGGGCACGGTGCCTGTTACCGGGAAATCAGCCCGGTAATATACCGGCTGCCCGGCCAGTAATTTGCCGCTGACCAGCTTGATGCGTTCCGGCTCCAGTACCATGCAGTTTTGGTGCTTTGCCCACTCGTCCACCGCAAAAATGCCGTGGGCATCGGTGGCGGTGGTGATCACAGGCACGGCTCCGCATACAGCGGCAATGGCCCGCGCAAGATCGTTCGCGCCGCCCAGATGTCCGGACAGAATGGGCACGGCAAACCGCCCGCATTCGTCCACCACTACCACAGCCGGGTCGGTAGTCTTGCTCTTGCAGTGGGGCGCGATGGCCCGCACCGCAATGCCCGCTGCGCCTACAAATATCAGCGCATCCGACTGCACAAACTGCGCGTTTGTCCATTCTGCAAGAGAAACACCATCCTGCCCGCACCGGGCAACGCTGCCTGGCAAGGCGGCGGAAAGACGCTTTGCAAGCGCAAGGCCAGTTTCCGTAAAGGCAAGGTAAGCGCGGGTCATACCGGTTCTCCTTTGCGGAACTCGGTGGTAAAGGCGGGGTCGTACAGCTTGCTGCGCTCGTACTGCGTGCCGAGAAAATCTCCCACTACGATAAGTGCCGTCTTGGTAATGCCCGCTGCACGGGTGCTCTCAGCCAAAGAACCAACTGTGCACCGCACGATTTTTTCTTCCGGCCAGCTGGCCTTGTACACCACGGCGGCGGGGGTGTCCGGTGTATACGCGCCCTGCAAAAGCGCCGTCTGCACCTTGTCAATCAGCCCGATGGACAGGAAGATCACCATGGTCGCGCCGTGGGCGGCAAGGCTTGCCAGCCTTTCCCGCTCCGGTACGGGGGTGCGCCCCTCCATGCGGGTGATGATGACCGTCTGGCTGACCATGGGCAGGGTATACTCGGCGTTCAGCGCAGCGGCAGCGCCGCAAAAGCTGGAAACACCGGGGGTATCATCGTAACAAATGCCGTCTGCGTCCAGTGCATCCATCTGCTCCCGGATGGCACCGTACAGGCAGGGGTCGCCAGTGTGTAACCGCACAGTGCTTTTACCGGCAGCTTCCATCCGGCGCATCACGTCCAGCACCTGCTCCAGCGTCATTTCGGCGCTGTTATAGATGGCACAGCCCGGCTTTGCCAGCCCCAGCAGTGCCGGGTTGACCAGACTGCCTGCGTAAATAATGCAGTCTGCGGCCTGTAAAAATGCTGCGCCGCGCTGGGTGATCAGATCCGGTGCGCCGGGCCCGGCACCTACAAAATGTACCATGTGCGTTACTCCTTCCATTCGTTCAGCAGACGGGCGGCAGTTTCGGTCTGTCCCAGCGGGCCATGCTGGTTTGAAAACAGCACGGCGCCCACCCGGAACGCCCCGCCCGCGCGGCGGTCGAGATGCAGCTGGATGGCGGCAAGCAGGCTTTGCAGCACCGGTTTCCGCAGCCCGGCAGTGTCCAGAATCTCCAGACAGGCATCCGTGGTGGCTGCATTGTACAGCGCAGTGCACACCTTCCGGTCAGCACCGCACAGGGCAGCATGGGTGCAGAACAGTTCCGTGCGGCAGTCTGCCGTGTGGGAATGGGTGTTCATAATGCCGCCCGCCAGCTTGCACAGCTTGCCGATATGCCCCACCAGCAGTACCTGTTCAAAGTGCGCCGCCGCTGCCATATCCAGCGTATCTCCGATAAAGTTGGACGTCTTGACCACCGGGATATCAGCAAACTGCGGATACGTTTCGTGCAGATAGTCCAGCCCGTAATTGCCCGGGGCAAGGATGAGCCGCCGGTGGTCCTTTGCCCGCAGCGCCGCCTGATTCATCTCCAGCTGGATGGTGTCCAGAATGGCCTGCTGGCTCATGGGTTCTACAATGCCGCTGGTGCCCAGCACCGACAGCCCGCCCTCCACCCCGATATGGGGGTTAAAGGTGCGCCGGGCTACCTCCTCGCCGCCGGGGATGGAGATAGTCACGGCAAAGCCGCCGGGGTAACAGGCGGCTTCCGCCTCCCGGCGCAGCGCCTCGGTGATCATCTGCCGGGGCACATGGTTGATGGCGGCCTGCCCAACCGGCTGGTCTAGCCCGGGCTTCGTCACCCGGCCCACTCCCGCGCCGCCGGTAATACATATCTCGGGCGTGCCGGGCAGCAGCGTCACCGTGGCGGTCACCGGCAGACCGGTGGTCACGTCCACATCGTCGCCGCCGTCCTTTTCAATGGCGCATTCCGCACCCTCGGCAACGGTGCGGCAGAACAGGGGGGCAACCTCTACCACAATGCCTTTCGGCGTGCGCAGGGCGACGGTTTCCGGTGCTGTGCCGGTCAGCAGCAGCCGGGCGGCCCCGGCAGCGGCCAGCGCCGCACAGGTGCCGGTGGTGTACCCGCAGCGCAGCAGCTTCTGCCCGCTGCGCACATAGTGCTCAAATTGGGGCTTTTCCGGCTTTGGTGGACCAAAAACAGCGCTGTACTGTACTTCCGTCAGGCCGTAGAGCGCTTTGATATTTTCCCGGGCAAAGGCCTGTGCCGGGGACATGGGCGCAGAAACGCCGTGCGGCGAAACGCAGACCACCGCGTCCGCGATCTTCTGCGCCATGTCCAGCTCGTGCAGGGTCACGATGACCGCAAGCTGCTGCTCATGCGCCAGCTTTTGCAAAATGGTCAGTAGTTCGATCTTGCCCTTGATATCCAGAAAAGAGGTGGGCTCGTCCAGCAGAAGCACCTGCGGCTGCTGACAGACTGCCCGCGCCAGCAAAATGCGCTGCCGCTGCCCATCGCTGACGCAGTTAAAGTCCCGGTTGGCCAGATGCGCCGCGCCCACCAGCTCCAGCGCGTTTTGTACCTGCTTTTTGTCCTCAGCGGAAAGGATGCCCAGCCGCCCGGTGTAGGGGATGCGTCCTGCCGCCGCAAACTCAAAGCAGGTGGTCAACTCGGTGCGGCGGGTGTGGGGCAGCATCAGCGCCAGCTTTTGCGCCCGGGCGTTGCCGGGGATGCGGGCAAGCTCCTGCCCGTCCAGCAGCACCGCGCCGCCCAAAGGGGCAAGCTGCCCGGCCAAGGTTTTGAGCAGGGTGGATTTGCCCGCGCCGTTCGGGCCGATGAGTGCCAGCACCTGCCCCTTGGCAGCGCCCAGCGCGATATCCCGGGCAAGGGCAGCTTTGCCGTAGCCGATGGCAAGGGCGTTGGTTTCAACAGAGTACTTCATCGCACATCCTCCCGGTTGCGGCGCAGCAGCAGCCCAATGACCACCGGCGCGCCGAATACAGCGGTGACCGCGCTGATGGAAAGTTCCATGGGCGCAAACAAGCTGCGGGCGATCAGATCACACAGCAGGCAGAACGCCGCCCCGCCCAAGCAGCACCCGGGCAGCACATACAGCGGGCGGGCACTGCCCAGCAGCTGCTTGACAAGGTGCGGCACCGCGATGCCCACAAAGGAGATGGGCCCGGCAAAGGCGGTAACGCAGGCGGCCAGCAGGCTGGAAAGCAGCACCAGCAGCCGGGAAAACCGCCGCACATCCACACCCACACTGCGGGCGTAGGCTTCGCCCATCTGGTAAGCGGCCATGGGCTTTGCAAGACAGAAGGCCGCCGCCAGCGCGGGCAGCACCACCAGCGCTGCCGTGCGCACGTTGCCCCACGTCATGCCGGAAAAGCTGCCCTGCGACCAGTTGTGCAGGTTGACGATGCTGCTGTCCTGTGCAAAGGCCACCACAAACTCGGTGATGGCAGAGCAGATGTAACCGATCATCACGCCGCAGATGACAAGAATGCTCATGCGCTGCACCCGGCGGGCAGCGGCCAGCACAAAGGCCATGGCCGCCATAGCGCCCGCAAAGGCTGCCAGAATGAGCACAGCAGAGCTTGTCAGCAGGCCGTAGTTCAAAAACAGCACCATCACCAGCGCCACCGCCAGCTTAGCCCCGCTGGAAATGCCCATCACAAAGGGGCCGGCAATGGGGTTGGCGAAAAAAGTCTGCAACAGGTAGCCCGCCGCCGAAAGCGCAGCGCCCAGCAGTGCGGCCATCACCGCGCGGGGCAGGCGCAGCTGTGTGATAATGCCTACGCTCAGCGCGTCCTGTCCGCGGCCGGTCAGGGCTGCAAGCACGGCCTGCGGGGTAAGCGCAACGCTGCCCCAGAACAGGCTTACGGCAAACAGCACTGTCAGCAGCAGGGCAAGGCAGCAATAGGAAAAAACAAGGCGTTTGCGGCTGGTCATAAGAGGCTCCTCAGGTGATCTTAGTCAAAAAATGCAGGGTGTCGGGGTCGGCAGTTTCCCCGGTAAAAACGGCATGGAGATCCAGCATAAAATCCGCCAGCGCCATGCTCTGCTGGAAAAAGCTAGGTGTCGTGCACCAGATATTCCCGCTTTGCACCGCCTTGCACTCTGCCAGCAGCGCGCAGCGGGCAAGCAACTCTTCCTTGGTGGAGATGGTGCCCTCGATGGTGCCGTTATAAATAAGCACATCGGCATCCTTGACCCCGGCGTAAAGATCTTCCAGCGGGATATTTATGGTGGAAAGACTGTTGCCGCTGTCGGCAAGGTCTGCAAAAACATATTCGCCCCCGGCCATGCCGATCATCTGCGCCACATAGTCTCCGCTTTTGCGCACAGTGGCAAGGCCGCTGGATGTAATAGAGAAGAACGCGCAGCGTTTGCCGGTGGAGGGCTGCTCCAGCAGCGGTGCAATGCGCTGCGCCTGCTGCGCAAAAACCTCCTCGGCAAGGGCTTCCTTGCCCAGCAGGATGCCGTACAGCTTGATCCATTCCATCCGCGCCAGCGGGCTGCTCTCGTAGCTGGAGCGCTCCACCAGCACCGGAATGCCGAACCGTTCTAATTGTTCCTTCACCTCCGGGGTGTGGTAGATCATGGTGTTTTCTACCGCAAGGCCGCATTCTGCGGTCAGGATGCGTTCGTAGTCCGGAGCGCTGTACTTGCCTGCGTAGGCGATGCGCCCAGCCTGCATGGCCTGCTTTGCCTCGTCCAGATACCAGCCCTCGGCGCGGGTGCCGGAAAGGGCGATGCTGTCCAGCGCGTCCAGATGAAGGAACAAGTCCATAGCAGAGGTGGACACCAGATAGATGTTCTGCACCGGCTGCTGCAGCACGGTCACCCCGGCAGGCACGGTGCGCAGAGTGGCAGCGCCCTCCGGCCGGATAAGGAACTTTGCCTGTGCGTCCGGGATGGTCAGCAGGGTAGAGCCGTCCGCGTAGCAGTCGGCGGTAAACTGGGTGGCGTAGTCCAGCGGATAGGCGTGGTCAAATACCAGCTCGTCCGTATCGGCGGGTGCGGTGGGTGCGGCAGTGCAGCCGGCAAGCACCAGCGCGGCGGCGGGCAGAGCCTTTAAAAATTGAGCGCGGGTCAGCTTCATGGAAGGTTACTCCAAGGTAAAGGTCAGGGTGTATTCGATCTCGTGGGGCTTGCTCATGGCAACAGTGTCGGCGGTAACAGCCAGTGGAGTGCCCAGTGCAGCCACAGGAATTTCAAAGGTGGAGTTGCCCTCGGTATTGGTGGGCAGATACTTCTCGCCGTCCACGATCATGTAGTCGTAGTTGGGGCTGCTCCACACGATGGTGGCAGTCATCTTGCCCTCGGCCACGGTCAGGGCAGCGGGGCTTTCCACGGTGGCGCGGCCGGAGCCGCCCTCCAGCACCACGGCAGCGGTGTATGCGCCGTCTGCGGGGGTCTCGGCGGCCTGTTCGGTCTTAGGCTCGGCGTTGCGCACGCTCACGGTGTGGTCGTACCACTTGCCCTTGGTGCCAAGCAACGCCAGCTGGAAGTCGGTATCCAGTGCTTCTACCGGGATATCGTAGCCGTACACTTCCTCCGTGGTGCCATCCGCGTAGGTAACCGTGTCCACGGTGGGGATGAGCCAAGCGGTCTTGTTGGCCTCGGCATCGGCGGCAAGGCCGGGGTAGAGGTTCACGATCTTTTTAGACGCCAGACTGACGTGGAAGGTCATTACGCCGTTTTCCACGGTCAGGGTGCCCTTGCCGTTGCAGGCTTCGCTTGTGTGGAACATACTGCTGTCGGTCTCGAAATCAGCGGTATATACGCCATCCGGCAGGGCGGCTTCGGTCACAGCAGAGGAAGCCACCACGGAAGAAGCAGCCACAGAACTTGCCACAGCGGAGGAGGCAGCAGCAGTCCCGCCGCAGCCTGCCAGAGAAGCAGCCAGCACCACACCGGCCAGAGAAACGATGATAAACTGTTTGCAGCGCATAAATAAATACCTCAGTATCCTAAATTTTTGCCCGGCGTCTAAGCTGCCGGGGTAGGGGGCACGTTCTCCTCGTGCGGGGAATGCGCCCATAAAAGAAGCCCTCTCCGTATGCTTGGCAGCGCCGGAGAGGGCTTCTGAATCCATTAGCCGTTCAGAAGATCCATAGCGGCCTTGGTATGTGCAATGTACAGCTGCTGGACATCCGCAATGCGGCCCAGACCGGAGATCTGGCAGTCCACACTCTCAAAGCAGCCTGCGGCGGTAAACTGGCTCAGCCAGCTGTCGGCATCCTCACCGGCCATATCGTTGTTGGCGTGGTCGCCTGCCACCACCATCAGCGGGCGCAGGATGACCTTGGTGTAACCGGCAGCCTTTACAGCCTCGATGACAGCCTCGCAGGAGGTGTCCTCAGGCTCGCCCTCCACCGTGCCAATGAACACGTTGTCGTAGCCCAGCGTCTGCATGGTGGTCTGCATCTGGCTGTAACTCACCTTGGCGGTGTGAGAGGTGCCGTGACCCATAAAGACGAAAGCGGTCTTATCGGCAGCGGCAGCAGCGGCGCTCTCGTAACCGGCTTCCTTCACAGCGGCAGCGGTAACGGCCTTGGCAACGGCTTCCTTATCTGCGTTGATGACGGAAGCATCTGCGCCGACCTCGCCCAGCAGGGGCTCAGCCACAGCAACGTTCTCGAACTTGTCGCGGTACTGGTCCAGCATCTCGTTCATCTCGTCGTACTCTGCACCGTGCATCAAGTGGGTGGGCTGCACGATCAGGTTCTTCACGCCGTTTGCCACAGCGCGGTCCAGCGCCTGCTGCATATTGTCGATCTTCTCACCATCGCGTGCCTGCACATGATTGATGATGATCTGCGCGGTAAAGGCGCGGCGCACGCTCCAGTCGGGGTAGGCGGCCTGCAAAGCGTCCTCAATGCCCTTGATGTCGGCAGCGCGGCTGTCATTGAAGGAGGTGCCGAAAGACACCACCAGCAGCTCGTTCTCACCGATCTCATCGGCGTTGCGGGCATCGTCCTTGGAGGCATCGCCGGTGTCGCGGCCAAAATAGTCGGGGTCAGCGTTCTCGCCCTCCACCAGCTCCTTCTGGGCATCGGTCAAAGCGTCCCATGCAGCCTTTGCGGCCTCGCACTGGGCATCGGTGTCATCGGTGCGCTGCTGCACATAGATGGCGTCGATCAGGTCGGCCACGTTCTGTGCGGCCAGTGCGTCAGCATCTGCGCCGGAAACCTCGCTGCTGGCGGCAGAACTGGCAGCAACAGAGCTTGCAGTGCTGGAAGCAGCCCCGCCGCAGCCGGTCAGTACACCGGCGCACAGAGCCAGAGCGGTCAGAGCGGCCGCCGTTTTGCGGATGTTGCGTTTTTTCATCTTGTTTTCCTTTCCTGATGTGGGTGAAATACGGCGCCGAACAGAAGGGTACAGGAAAGAGAAGGTGCAAAAAACGGGGCCTTTTGCTTGCGAAATGGCAAAGCAAAAAGGCCCCGTATCTTACAGGCTTTTTGGTACAACCAATTCCTCGTGATCTGGGGCGGCAAAGCCCCGGTACCAACAGCAGGCAGGTTTCCTGACTCAAAGCTCAACGCCCACTGCTGCCTTCCCAAGCCGGATGGCTCAGTGACCGGTGCAAAAGCACCCTGACAGTGGACTCCCTTATCACAGTGACGAGATCGTGCGGGATTTGCACCCGCTTCCCTTTTAACGTTCCTGCCGCCGCCCGATGGGGCAAAGTGACGGAACGCACCTGTTGTTTTCTGTTCAGTTCGACAAAAAGTATAGCACAGCCCCTTACAAAACGCAAGAAAAACCGGAGAAATGCTTGACCTTCCCCCCATCGGAAGGTGTATACTTGGCTCAAAACTGAAAGCAAGGGGGCAGCTCATGTTAAAGATAGAACATCTGACCAAAACCTACGGCGGCAAACCCGCCGTGCAGGACCTTTGCCTGCATATCCGACCGGGGGAGCTGTGCGCCTTTATCGGCCATAACGGCGCGGGTAAGACCACTACCTTAAAATGCTGCTGCGGCATCCAGCAATTCGATGCCGGAGAAATTTATGTGGACGGCATTTCAGTGCGGGAAAATCCGCTGGAATGCAAGCGGCGCTTAGCCTACCTGCCGGATGACCCGCAGCTGTACGAGTATATGACCGGCATCCAATATCTTGATTTTATTGCGGATATCTTTGGCGTAAGCGCCGCACAGCGGGTGCAGCGTATCCGGCAGTACGGCGATGCCTTTGGTCTGACGCAGGACCTTGCGCAGTCCATCGGGGCATACTCCCACGGCATGAAGCAGAAGCTTGCCATCATTGCGGCGCTGCTGCACGAGCCGAAGCTGATTTTAATGGACGAGCCCTTTGTCGGGCTGGACCCACTGGCCTCCCATCAGCTCAAGACCCAGATGAAAGCTTTTTGTGCGCAGGGCGGCGCGATATTTTTCTCCACCCATGTTTTGGAAGTGGCCGAAAAGCTCTGCGACCGGGTAGCTATTTTGCGCAAAGGCCAGCTGGTGCGCGAGGGTGCCATGGAGCAGGTGCGCGGCGATGACACGCTGGAAGAGGTCTTTCTGGAACTGGAGGATACGGGGGAAGCGCTATGATCCGTGCATTGCTCAAAAAACAGCTTCTGGAGCTGTGCGCAGCCTTTGTACGCAGCAGCAAAACGGGCAAGCGGCGCTCCCGGGTGGGGACGTTTGGCTATACGCTGCTGTTTACAGTGCTGATGCTGCTGGTCATGCTCAGCTTTGGCTCAATGGCGCTGCCGCTGGCAGTGACGCTGGTGCCGCAGGGGCTGGACTGGCTCTATTTTGTGCTGATGGAGCTTTCGGCGCTGACGGTCAGTGTGCTGGCCAGCGCCTTTACCAGCTACGGGCATTTGTTCCGCTGCCGGGATAACCAGCAGCTGCTGGCGCTGCCCATCCCGCCGGGCGCTATTTTTGCGGTGCGCTGCGGCGGGGTGTACCTGACCGGGCTGATTTATCTGCTGCTGGCGTGGGTGCCCTCTGTGGTCTGCTATGCGCTGGCGGCACCCCGTCCCGGCGGAGCCCTGTTGGCGGCGCTGCCGGTAGCACTGGCGCTGGCGGGAGTTTCCATGGTGCTGGCCGTTCTGCTGGGCTGGGCAGTAGCGCTGCTCAACCGCCGCGCCCGGCACAAAAGCCTTGTCACTGTGGTGGGTACGCTGCTCTTTCTGGCGGTCTACTATGCAGCGTTCTGCTGGGTGAGCAACGCAGTGGACGCCCTTGCGCTGGATGCCGTACAGGCGGGCGCAACCGCCGGTCGTGCTGCTGCACCGCTGCGTCTGCTGGGTCTGGCGGCACTGGGCAACGTCCCGGCGCTGCTGCTATTGCTGGCGCTGGCTGCGGCCTGTATGGCGTTTTGCGGCAAGGTGCTGGCAAAGCCCTATCTGCGGCTTTTGACCCTTGAACCGGGCAGAGCCAAAGCGGAATACCGCGTAAAGACGCAAAAAAAGCAGCCCCCGCACCGGGCATTGCTGCGGCGGGAACTGCTGCATCTGGGCGCTTGCCCCATGTGGCTGCTCAACTGTGCACTGAGCAGTCTGCTGTTGCCGGTGCTGGGCGCAGCAGCGCTGTGGAAAGCCGCAGATCTGCGCGCCTTTACTGCTGCTTACCTGCCGGAGAGCCTGCCCATGCTGGTGTGCGGGATGGTGTGCGCCATAGCCGCCATGAACTTTATCACAGCGCCCTCGGTGTCGCTGGAGGGCGGAAATCTCTGGCTGCTGCAAAGCCTGCCGGTTGCCCCGCAGCAGGTGCTGCGGGCAAAGGCAGAGCTGCAATTGCTGCTCACGCTGCCGGGGGCGTGGTTTTGCGCCGGGTGCGCCATGGCAGTGCTGCGCATTCCGGCAGGGCAGGGGCTGCTGGTGATGGTGGTGCTGGCAGCCTTTGTGTGGCTGACAGCGCAAATGGGCCTTGCCTTGGGGTTGTGCCTGCCCAACCTCCACTGGGTAAGTGAGGCCGCCGTGGTCAAGCGGAGCGCCGCCAGTATGCTGGCCATGTTCGGCGGGTGGCTGCTGGCGGGCGGGGTGCTGTTTTTGCCCCTGACCTTACTGGACTACGCTGTGCCGCCGCTGGCCGCACAGACTGTTTGTCTGGCTGTGCTGCTGGGGCTGGATTTGCTGCTGCACCGTTGGCTGTGCACCTGCGGCGCAGCCCGGTTTGCCGCCCTGCACTAAAGTGGGAAAAACTTTATTAGAGCAAAATCGGGCAGGCCTCGGCCTGCCCGATTTTGCATTTTCACGGGAGAGAACGTAATGGAAAACAGCAGGATGCAGTGGCTGTTTCCTGCGGAAACAACGGCACTGCCGGCAGACCGATACTTTCTCAATTACACCGGGGCAGGGTATAAAAACTCTATTTGCCCGTTACAGCGCATCCAGTACGGTGCGGGCGGCGCGGATATTTGCTTCGCTGGTCTGCCAGATCTCAAACTCCGAAAAGCCCGGCAGCCCCATGGGCACGCCCTCTCGCCGGAAGGTCATGCGGCTGTCCAGCACCTGCTTGCCGGAAAGGTGGAACGCCCGGGCACAAGTCTGGGCGGCAAGGGCGGGGATGTTGGCGGCAGATACGCCTGCACCAACCAGAATCTCCACCTCCTGCCCGGCAGCTTCCACCAGCTGCCGCAGCAGGGCAGCGCCCTGCGGGGCGCTTGCGGCCTGTCCGCTGGTCAGGATGGTGGTAAGCCCCAGCTGCTTTGCGGCTTCCAGTGCGGCAAAGGGGTCACAACAGACATCAAAGGCACGGTGCAGGGTGCAGTCCACGGCGCGGTGTGCTTTTTCTGCCGCCTGCCGGGCTGCGGCGTAGATGGGGCGCAGGGCATCGGTGTCCAGTGCGCCCGCCGGGGTCAGCACGCCGGTCACGATGCCGTCGGCACCGGCGGCTACCAGCTCGGCGGCGCACTCGGCCATCTGTGCAAGCTCGTAGCGGTCGTAGCAGAAATCGCCAAAGCGGGGCCGCAGCAGTGCCCGCACCGGCAGGCCGGTCTCAGCCTTGACCTGACGCAGCAGGGCAGGGGAAGGAGTGGTGCCGCCGATGATCAGGTCGGCGCACAGCTCCAGCCGATCAGCGCCGCCGCGTTTTGCCGCCAGTGCGCTGGCGGTGCTGTCTACGCAAACTTCCAGAGTGCAGTGCATAGCGATACCTCCATCTACAAAAAACGATTTTGAATGGCCGCCGCGCTGCTTTGGCCATTTTCAGCGGAATGAATACTTTAATTTATCAATGGGAAAATCTGCAGATTTTCCCATTGATTTTTTCACAGGGGGGAGAGCAAAGGAAAAGTACTTTTGTTTGATGCTGTGCTCTAAAAAAGGCTGTTGCGCCATGATATGTGCAACAGCCTCGGGGAGTTATGGTTTATTTTACGCTTTCAAGGAAGCGGACAAAACCGGCGCGGCCTGCTTCGTCCAGCTTGTACACACCGGCATCGGCCAGCACCTGTGCGAACACATGGCCTACCTCGTCCTGCAAGATCAGGTGCACATTGTCGGCGTTCAGCTCCGGGTGCTTTGCAAGGATTTCCTCGGCCCACTCGGCATGCTTTTGCAGGGCTTCGGGGTACTCTGCGGTGGGCAGATGCGCCACCAGCACATCAGCAAGGTCGAACAGCTCCTGCTTCAGGCGGCTGGGCAGCACGGCCAGACCCATCACCTCAATCAGGCCGATGTTCTCTTTTTTGATGTGGTGCAGCTTTGCATGGGGGTGGTACACGCCCAGCGGATGCTCCGGGGTGGTGATGTTATTGCGCAGCACCAGATCCAGCTGATACTTGCCGTCCCGCATCCGGGCGATGGGGGTAATGGTGTTGTGGGGCTCGCCGTCGGTCTCGGCAAAGATAAAGCAGCTCTCGTCGGTGTAGCTGCGCCAAGCAGCCAGCAGCTTATCGGCCAGCTCCACAAGGCGTGCATCGTCCGCACAGGTCAGACGGATGCAGCTCATGGGCCAGTGCACGATACCGGCCTCCACGTCCTCAAAGCCGGGGAACACCCACGTCTTTTCAATGGGAGCTTTGGCCATGGCAAACTCGTAATGACCGCCCTGGAAATGGTCATGGCTCAGGATGCTGCCGCCCACGATAGGCAGGTCGGCGTTGCTGCCCACAAAATAGTGGGGGAACAGACCCACAAAATCCAGCAGCTTGCGGAAGGTTGCCCGCTCGATCTTCATGGGGGTATGCTGGTTGTTGAATACGATGCAGTGCTCGTTGTAGTAAACGTAGGGGCTGTACTGCAAATTCCACGCGCTGTCGTTGATGGTCAGCGGGATGATGCGGTGATTTTCGCGCGCAGGGTGGTTCATGCGGCCGGCGTAGCCCTCGTTCTCCACGCACAGCTGGCACTTGGGGTAAGCACTCTGGGGTGCAAGCTTTGCGGCGGCAATGGCCTTGGGATCTTTTTCCGGCTTGGACAGGTTGATGGTGATATCCAGATCGCCGTACTCGGTCTTGGTGACCCACTTCAGATCGCGCTTGATACGGTAGCGGCGGATGTAGTCGGTGTCCTGACTGAACTTGTAGAACCAGTCGGTGGCGGCCTGCGGGCCCTCGTTTTCGTACCGCTCCTCAAAGTTTGCGCGCACAATGCTGGGGCGCGGGGTCAGCACGCCCATCAGCTTGGTGTCGAACAGATCGCGTGCGGTGGAGTTATCCTCGCACACGCCGCGGGCAACGGCATCGTCCACAAGGGTCTTGAGGATGCTTTCCAGATCGGTATAGCACACCTCGCCCTCCGGGGCGGTAAAGTCGTCCAGCTGCATGGTCATCAGCAGCTGATTGCGGATATAGATCTCGTCATCAGGCAAAATCAGCCCGGTGTCCAGCCCGTAGTTCACGAGCTGCTGGATGGCGGTGGAGATCACAGCACAGCACCTCCCTCGGGACGGATGCTCAGCACATGGCAGCGGCCTGCGCCGAGGATCTTTTCCATGTTTGCCTTAAAGTCTGCCAGCATCTCCACCGGCACAAAGGCCTGCACCGTACCGGCAAAACCGCCGCCGTGCACGCGCACAGCGCCCTTGCCGCCCAGATAATGCTTGGCAGCGGCGATGGTCACAGCCACCTCCTGATGCTCCTTGTAACCGGCAGGGATGACGTTCTGCAAATACTCCCAGCTACTGTCGCCGGAGGCAGTCACCATCTGCAAAAAGGCATCAAAATCGCCCTCGCGCAGGGCAGCCACCTGCTGGGGCACACGGTCGTTATCGGCGTAGAAGTGGAAGGCGCGCAGCACAGCGCGGTCGCCGCACTGCTTGCGGCAGGCCGGAATATTTGCAAGGAAGGTTTCAAAGGGCACGTCCCGCAGCACCTCGCCGCCGCACACAGCGGCCACAGCGCGGCACTCGTTGGGGATGGCGGCGTACTCGTCGGTCAGGTCGGCATGGTCTGCACCGGAGTCCAGAATGCACAGCGCCAGGCCGGCCTTGGAAAAGTCCACCTGCACCGGCTCCACGTCGGGGTTTGCCTTGTCGGCAAAGTCGATGGTGATAATGTTGCCCACGCTGGAGGCCATCTGATCCATCAGACCACAGGGCTTGCCAAAGTACACATTTTCAGCCCACTGGCCGATCTGTGCAATGGCAATGGGGGAGACTTTTTCATCCATGAAGCAGTCGTTCAGAATCACACCGACCAGCACCTCAAATGCGGCAGAGGAAGAAACGCCGCTGCCCTTGGGCACATTGGAGGAAATGTACACGTCCAGACCGGACAGCTTTGCGCCGCGCTGACGGAAGGCCTCGCACTCGCCGCGCAGTAGGGAAGCAGTGGTGTTCTCCTCCTCCTTGCGGGCGGTCAGGTCATCAAGGTCGATGACGCACAGGTCGTAGCCCTCGCTCTGCACGCGCAGCTGGTTCAGGCTGTTGGGGGCGGCAGCAGCGATCATATCAATGTTCACGCTGCCTGCCAGCACACGGCCATGCTGGTGGTCGGTGTGGTTGCCGCCGATCTCGGTGCGGCCGGGGGCACTATACAGACCGGCTTCGGTATGTGCGCCGAAGGTGGTCTCTAACCCGTCCAGAACAGCCGCATAGCGGGCTGCCTGTGCAGGGGTCTCGTTGGGGGTGCAGCAGTACAGCGCAGCCAGACGCGCAGCGTGTGCGCCCTCGGTCAGCTCCTGCTTCCAGGTGGAAATGGACTTCATCATGGAAATTTCCTCCTACTATTATGATCGGAAAAGTCGATGCAGCCGTTCGCAGCTGCCGTAGCTGCTTCTATAATAGTCAAACACAACGCAAAAAACCATGTGTTATTGTTGCATCTCGATGAAAAGTTGCAAAAAACACCCGTGCAGCCCGATTAGCTGCTGCCGAACAAATAAAATAAAAATTTTTCGGTCAAATCAAAATGCTTGGCATAAATGCACACAAATCCCGGAATTTTGAGCGCAGCGCCCAAAAAAGACGGGATGGAAAATTGCACTTTGCACAAAAAACATCCCCGCACCGATGCAGCCATCGGGTGCGGGGATGTGGTTCAGCGGGTAAATTCGCTGCCGGTCAGGCCGTCAAGGTTCAGCATTCCTTCCAGTGCGGCAATGTCGGCGTTCACGTCCAGCGCATCGGCTTGGAACAGCTTGTCCAGCTGGTTTTCAAAGGCGGTCACCAGCAGGTCCATGCTGCGCTCGATGCTGTGCTTGGCCTCGGTAATGTTCGTGCCCTCCACCGCCTGCCGGGAAAGGCTGGCGTAGGTGTTCAGCAGCTTGAGCGCGGTGGGCAGATAGTAATTCATAAATTTTTGCAGCTGTGCCTTTTTCTCCGGGTCCTTCTGCGCCAGCGCAAAGATGCGCCCGCTGACCTCTTCCAGCCGGGAGATCTTCTGGCTCATCACCGGGTCGGGGATGGCATCGTTCACCTCCCGCAGTTGGCGCAGCAGGGCGGCATACTCGTCCTCTGCGGCAGGATGAGCTTTAGGTACCGGAGCGGGCGCGGGCTTTTTCGGCTGCGGGGCTGCGCCGCGCACCACCAGCGTATCGGTGCGGTTGTCGATGTAAGCATCCGCGCCAAAGTATCCGTGCTCAATGGCGCTTTTCACCGCAGTGCGTCCCCGGGCAGCATCCACCCCGGCAGCGGCAAACAGTTCCGGCAGGGGGATGTTATCCCGCTCGCCCACTACTTTATCCAGCAGCCGTTCCAGCTTGCGGGTGCTCTTCATCCGCAGACCGGTCAGCAGCGCACCGCCGCCGCCAATGGCCATGGCAATATTGGAAAACAGCTCCCCGGGGTCGGGCCAAAACTTCCACACACTGATGACATCCACCGCGTCCGTCACCCCGGCAAACAGGAAAACGGCACCCATGATGGTGCAGAGGGTGGCAATATTCTTGTGCCACTGTTTGGCGCTTTTCTGCTCTGCCGTTGGGATGTCCTGCCCATAGGATGCGTTTGCTTTCTGCGTTGAGGCAGGTTCCGGGTCGGGGCGGTAGTCGCCCCGGGCACGGGCGGCTTCCTGCTCTTCCTTCAGCATCTTTTTGTCGATGCCCTTCAGGATGAACAACAGCACCCCCAACGGCCCGGACATTGCCATCACGATAAAGATGGCAATGGTGGGGATCTTTGCAAAATAATGTTTTCTCGGCTCCATGAAATAAATTTCCTTTCACAGAAAGATAAAAATAAAAGACCGCGTTCCACTCTATTATAGCGGAGCGCGGCCTTTTTGTTAAGGGGGTATTTCTATCCCGTGAAAATGCGCTTGGAGCGGTCCGCAGACCGCGACAAGCGAAAAATTAAAAATATCTCTTCCGCTGAAGATGGCCAAAGCGCACGCGGAGGCCATTTAAAATCGTTGACACAAAAAGAGGCCGCTGCGCAAATGCACAACGGCCTCTCCATAAAAACTTACTTCATCAGGCTGCAAACGGCCTCGGCATAAGCGGCGGGGTCGTCCACGGGCAGACCCTCGATCAGCTGTGCCTGTGCGTACAGCAGGGCGCTGTACTTGTTCAGCTTCTCGGTGTCGCCAGCCTCCTGTGCGGCCTTCAGGGCGGCAAACACGGGGTGGTTCACGTTCAGCTCCAGCACCTTGTCGCTCTTCACGCCCTCGCTGCCGGGCTGCTTGGACAGCACCTTCTCCATCTCAATGGACAGCGGGCCGTCAGCGCTCAGGCAGACGGGGTGATCCTTCAGGCGGGTGGAGACCTTGACCTCCTTCACCTTGCCGTTCAAAGCGTCCTTCATGGCATCGAACAGTGCCTTGTTCTCGGCAGTGGCATCCTCGGCGGCCTTCTTCTCCTCCTCGGACTCCAGACCCAGATCGCCGCTGTTCACGTTCTTGAACTCCACGGTGCCGTCCTTGCCCTCGGCATCCTTGCGGGGGTAGCTGTGCAGGATCTGCAGGCAGAACTCGTCCACGTCCTCGGTCAGCAGCAGCACATCAAAGCCCTTGTCCAGCACAAGCTCTGCGGAGGGCAGCTTTGCCAGACGGTCGGTGGAGTCGCCTGCGGCAAAGTAGATGTACTTCTGCTCGGCGGGCATCTTGTCGATGTACTCCTGCAGGGTGACCATCTTCTGCTCCTTGGCAGACCAGAACAGCAGCAGGTCGCGCAGCAGCTCGGCGTGCATACCGTAGTCAGAGTAAGCACCAAACTTGATCTGACGGCCGAACTCCTTCCAGAACTCCTCGTACTTTGCACGGTCGTTGTTCAGCATGGCGTGCAGCTCGTTCTTGATCTTCTTTTCCAGTGCGTTATGGATCAGCTTCAGCTGGCTGTCCTTCTGCAGCATCTCACGGCTGATGTTCAGGCTCAGGTCCTGACTGTCCACAATGCCCTTTACAAAGCTGAAATAGTCCGGCAGCAGGTCGGCGCACTTTTCCATAATGAGCACACCGGAAGCGTACAGTGCCAGACCCTTCTCGTAGTCCTTGGTGTAGAAGTCGTAGGGACGGTGGCTGGGCACGAACAGCAGGGCATTGTAGTTGGCGGTACCCTCGGTGCGGCTCACGATGACCCGGGCGGGGTCGGCGTAATCGCCGAACTTATCCTTATAGAAGCTGTTGTACTCCTCGTCGGTCACTTCGCTCTTCTGCTTCTTCCAGATGGGGATCATGCTGTTCAGGGTCTCCAACTCGGTGTAGGTCTCCCACTCGGGCTTGTAGTCCTCGGGCTTGGGGTCCGGTTCCGGCTTCTGACGGCTCTTTTCGCGCTCCATCTGGATGGGGTAGCGCACATAGTCGCTGTACTTCTTCACGATGGCCACGATGCCGTATTCGTCCAGGAAGTTGTCGTATTTCTCAGTGTCGGTATCCGGCTTGATGTGCAGAATGATCTGGGTGCCCACGGTATCTTTCTGGGCGGGGGTCATCTCATAGCCGTCCACACCGGAGGACTCCCACTGCCATGCCTCGTCCGAGCCGTAGGCCTTGGAGATAACGGTCAGCTTATCGGCCACCATAAAGGCAGAGTAGAAGCCCACACCGAACTGACCGATGATATCAATGTTCTCATCCTTGTTGTCCTTTTTGAAATCCAGAGAACCGGAGTGGGCAATGGTACCCAGATTCTGCTCCAGCGCTTCCTTGGTCATACCGATGCCGTTATCCTCCACGGTCAGGATGCGGTTTTCCTTATCGCGGGTGATGAGAATACGGAAATCGCTCTTGTTCATGCCCACGGAGGCGTCGGTCAGGCTCTTATAATACAGCTTATCAATGGCGTCCGAAGCATTGGAGATCAGTTCCCGCAGGAAGATCTCTTTATTGGTATAGATGGAGTTGATCATCATGTCCATCAGTTTTTTGCTCTCTGCCTGAAATTCTTTCTTGGCCATAATACAAAACCTCTTTTATCACATATTTGGTGCACCGTACCCGGTAAACTGCCAGAATGCTTAGCACTCATAACTTCTGAGTGCTAATATACAACGACTTGCAGGGAAAATCAAGGCTTTTCATAAAAAGTTAAAATTTGTTCTCCTGTGCGCGAAGCGGCGCTCCGGATTCGTTTCTTATATGGAAAATAAAATTTCTTGCAAAGTCTTTCCCACTTTTGCGCGGACTGTGCTATAATGAAACGAGTATGCCGGAAGGATGTGAGAAAATGTCAAAACAGGGCGATGCCGCCTACGCATGGTTCTTAAAGGGCTATAATTGCAGTCAGAGCGTGGTGGCGGCGTTTGCACCCCAGCTTGGCCTGACCGAGGAGATGGCCCTGCGCCTTTCCGCAGGGTTTGGCGCAGGCATTGGCCGGATGCGGGAGGTGTGCGGGGCGTTCTGCGGTGTGGTGACCGTGCTGAGCATGGTCTATGCCGACCCCACAGACCCCAAGGATAAATCCCGGATATACGCACTGGTGCAACAGGCGGCAGAGCAGTACCGCACCCGCAACAGCGGCGGCAGCATCATCTGCCGGGAGCTGCTGGCAAAGGCAGGCGCTGCCCCTGCTGGGGGTACGGCGGCAGAGGACCGCACCGCAGACTATTATAAAAAGCGCCCCTGCCCGGAGCTGTGCCGCATCTGCGCCGACCTGTGTGCAGAATTTATTGCGGCGCACCCGGAGGGACGGCACGGACTATATAAGGAGGATGCGTAAATGCAGCTTGAACAACTGGAATTGACCGGCGGCGGTACGCTGACGCTCTACCTGCGGGAGAGCGTGGAGGCCATGCCGCACTTCCGGCAGCGTCCGCTGGTGCTGGTGGTGCCCGGCGGCGGCTATAACCACGTCAGCCCCCGGGAGGGTGACCCCGTAGCGCTGCAATTTGCGGCAGCTGGCTACCACACGGCGGTACTGCACTACGCAGTAGGGGAGAGCGCCCGGGATGCGCTGCCCATGCGGCAGCTGGCACAGGCCATCGGCCTTGTGCGGCAGCACGCAGAACAGTGGAATATTTTGCCGGATCAGATCGCTTTGTGCGGCTTTTCTGCCGGCGGGCATCTGGCACTGTCCGGTGCAGTGTGGGAGATCCCCGGCATGGCAGACCAGCCGCGGCCCAACGCCCTGCTGCTGGCCTACCCGGTGGTCACCGCCGGTGAATATGCCCACCGGGACAGCTTTGTGCAGCTGACAGGCACGCAGGATGTTGCCGCCCACCAGCGCTTTACGCTGGAGGATAAGATCACCCCGGCCACACCGCCGGTGTTCGTCTGGCATACCATGGAGGACGAGACCGTCCCGGTGGAAAACACCCTGCTGTTACTGAACGCTCTGCACAAGGTGGGTGTGCCGTGCGAAGCACACTTGTTTGAAAAAGGCTGCCACGGCACCAGTATCTCCACCCCGGAGGTGGACGCCGACAGCGCCCACCGCAACCGCTGGGTCAAGCTTGCGGTGGAGTGGCTGGACGATACCTTTTCTTTCTATGCCTGAGATAACCGACTGAAACAGGAAAAGCGTTTGTAAATTTTGGCCGTACCTACAAAAAATTCACAAATAAACCGTTGACTTGCACAGGCGTATGCCGTATACTGTCCAACGGGGATAAAACCACGAAAGAAGGAAACAAAAATGGTTATGGATCCCACACTGCCGCGCATCAAGGTGCGCGATCTGCTTATGCAGGCATTTCTCACCGGCTGGGAGCGCTCCGATAAGAGTACCTCGCAGGACGAGTACCTGCAAAGTTCCATTCAGGTCATTGAGATGCTGCAGGTAGAGCCGGAAAACCTCTACGCAGAGGAAGGCCTTGGCCTGCCGGACGGCGAAGAGGTGGATCATCTGGACGATCTGCTGCGGGCAGACGGCTTCTGGCTGTACTACGGAGTGGAAGCGGAAAACTTCTTCCTGATCCAGTGGTACCCGGACGAGGCTTCTGCCAATGCAAAGCTTGCCCAGCTGGAAGAACTGGGCGACGGCAAGCAGTATCTGGTAGACCTGACCCTCAAGCGGGCAAACCCTTCCGAGGCTGAAAACTTCGGCAATTCCAACCCGGTGCAGCTCCGCTCCTGAAACAAACGTTAACGTATTGAGTTGAAAGGAAATTTTGCTCATGCAGCTTTCTGTTACGGAACGCGAACGGCTTTATGCCATTTTGGAAAAATACGATCAAAACCCCAAGGTGCAGCAGATGCGGGAGTTCATCCAGCACGGGGACGTTACCACCTATCAGCACTGCAAGAATGTGGTGCTGGTCAGCTGTTGGCTGAACCATCGGCTGCATTTGGGTGCAGACGAGACCTCACTGGCTGTCGGTGCCTTCCTGCACGATTTTTATCTGTACGACTGGCATAAAAAAGGTACTTTCCATGGTATCCGCCGCCTGTTCGAGATGCACGGCTTCTCCCACCCGGGCTGCGCCTGCGTCAACGCAGAAAAGGTGTTCCATATCACCAAAAAGGAACAGAGCATCATTTCCAGCCATATGTGGCCGCTGACCTTCCGTCATGTGCCCAGCTGCCGCGAGGCTATCATCGTCTGCCTTGCCGATAAGTACTGCGCTGTGGTGGAAAGTATGTTCAAGCACAGCCGTGTGGCTGCCGCCAAAAACGCCAACGGCGAATACGACGAGTGGTAAAACTGAATCATCACAAATAACAGGAGCCGCTGCACTTTTTGGTTGCAGCGGCTCCTTCTGCCTTATACGTCGTGAAAAAAGCAGAGCGGGAAAATCTGCGGATTTTTCCGCTCTGCAAATAAAAATAATTCTGCGTCCGGTGATATATGCTCTAAGTGACTTCTTAATCATGATTTTGTCATGGTTAGTGAAGCAATCACTTAGAGCATTTTT
>OOCP01000953.1_pt1 | contig 33140 bp, 38 predicted proteins | sample 1671511 | NCBI WGS metagenome assembly OOCP01 (sample SAMN06348164, study PRJEB24527) | human gut metagenome | biome: human gut; feature: ankylosing spondylitis patient; material: feces | host: Homo sapiens | place: China | collected 2015-10 | reverse complement strand
TGCTTCTTCTGTGAAAAAACAGATGCTGAAAAAACAATTTTGTGGAAGGTCTTATGGAAAGTGTACCGGAATATTGCGGGGCTGATTTTACTGGCAGGCGTTGTGGCCGGATTTGTGGTCAACCGGAACTTCGATTACTGGTTTACATGGTTTCATGAAAAAGTTTTTACGAACCGGCTGTGGATGTTTGATGCAGAAAAAGACTATATGATCCGAATGTTGCCGGAGGGCTTTTTTTCAGATATGGCAACGTGGTCCCTGTGGATTTTCGGTGCAGGTGCAGTTATCACCGGAGGATTTTTATGGGTGAAAAGCAGAAAAGAAACAATGAGAAGTTCCGTGGAAACTTTCCGGATGGATAACTGATTAGAAATGCTTATGATAAAGTTTAAATTTATTAATTATACGGATGTGCAATTATATGATACGATAAGCATAACAGGTTCATTCTAATTTGGTGTGAAGGAATAAGCACATAAGAGGAAAAGGAGATTGTATATGAGTAATGTAAAGCGTGTGTATGTGGAAAAAAAGCCGGAATTTGCCGTAACAGCGAAAGGGCTTGGACATGAGATCCGTCATTATCTCGGAATTAAAGATGTGACCGGGGTACGGGTTCTGATCCGGTATGACGCAGAAAATATATCAGATGAGACATTTGAAAAAGCATGTGGCGGAGTGTTTGCAGAGCCTCCGGTCGATATCCTTTACAGAGAAAGTTTTACAAAGAATGAGACAGATCGGTGCTTTTCAGTTGAATTTCTTCCGGGACAGTTTGACCAGAGAGCAGATTCAGCAGAACAGTGTATCAGATTTATCAAAGAAGATGAGACACCGGTGATCCGTACAGCGGTAACTTATGTGATCGAGGGAAATATATCAGAGGAAGAGTTTGAAGCAATCAAGAATCACTGCATCAATCCGGTAGATTCAAGAGAAGCTGCTGCAGAGAAGCCGGAGACACTGGTAACAGTATTTGAAGAACCGGCAGATGTAAAGGTATTTGACGGATTTAAAGATATGCCGGAGGCAGAACTGAAAGAGTTGTATGATTCACTTGGTCTTGCGATGACGTTTAAAGATTTCCAGCATATCCAGAAGTATTATCATGGAGAGGAAGACCGGAATCCGACGATGACAGAGATCCGTGTACTGGATACTTACTGGTCAGATCACTGCCGTCATACGACATTTTCTACAGAATTAAAAGATGTAAAATTTGATGACGGAGATTACAGAGATGCCATCGAGGATACATATAAAGAGTATCTGAAAGATCACAGTGAGATTTTTAAAGGAAGAGAAGACAAGTTTGTATGCCTGATGGATCTGGCACTGATGGCAATGCGTCGTTTGAAAAAAGAAGGAAAGCTTGCAGATCAGGAAGAGTCCGATGAGATCAATGCGTGCAGTATCGTTGTACCGATCAAGGTAGACGGAGTCGAGGAAGAATGGCTTATCAATTTTAAAAATGAGACGCACAACCATCCGACAGAGATCGAGCCGTTTGGTGGAGCAGCTACCTGCCTTGGTGGTGCAATCCGCGATCCGCTGTCAGGACGTACCTATGTATATCAGGCGATGCGTGTGACGGGAGCGGCTGACCCGACGGTTTCAGCAGGTGAGACACTGAAAGGAAAGCTTCCACAGAAAAAGCTGGTGCGTGAGGCTGCACATGGATACAGTTCTTACGGAAACCAGATCGGTCTTGCAACCGGACTGGTAAAAGAGATCTACCATCCGAATTATGTCGCAAAGCGTATGGAGATCGGAGCAGTGCTTGGTGCAGCACCGAGACGTGCAGTGATCCGTGAAAATTCTGATCCGGGCGATATCATTATCCTGCTGGGTGGTCGTACCGGTCGTGACGGATGCGGAGGAGCAACAGGTTCTTCCAAGGTTCATACAGAGGAGTCCATCGAGACATGCGGAGCTGAAGTGCAGAAGGGAAATGCACCGACAGAGCGTAAGATCCAGCGTCTGTTCCGCAGAGAAGAAGTCAGCCATCTGATTAAAAAGTGTAATGACTTTGGTGCCGGAGGAGTTTCAGTTGCCATCGGAGAACTGGCAGACGGACTGCGGGTAGAGCTGGATAAAGTGCCAAAGAAATATGCAGGACTGGACGGAACAGAGATCGCGATTTCCGAATCCCAGGAAAGAATGGCAGTCGTTGTCGATCCGAAAGATGTAGATGAGTTTATGGCATATGCGAAAGAGGAAAATCTTGAGGCAACGGTTGTAGCAGTCGTTACGGAAGATCCGAGACTGGTTCTTGTATGGAGAGGAAAAGAGATTGTAAACCTTTCCCGTGCATTCCTTGATACCAACGGGGCACATCAGGAGACAGACGTAGAAGTAGAGATACCGTCCAGAAAAGACAGCCTTTTTATCAAAAAAGAAGTAGAAGATGTAAAAGAGACCTGGCTGAATATTCTTTCTGATTTAAATGTATGCTCTCAGAAGGGTCTTGTGGAAATGTTTGACGGTTCCATCGGAGCCGGATCAGTGTTCATGCCTCATGGCGGAAAATATCAGATGACAGAGACGCAGGCGATGGTGGCAAAAGTTCCGGTACAGAATGGTACAACGGACAGCGTATCCATGATGAGTTATGGATTTGATCCGTATCTGTCAAGCTGGAGTCCGTATCACGGAGCAGTTTATGCGGTGACAGAATCAGTTGCAAAGATCGTGGCAGCCGGTGGAGATTATAGTAAGATCCGTTTTACATTCCAGGAGTATTTCCGCAGAATGACCGAAGATCCGAAGAGATGGAGCCAGCCTTTTGCTGCATTGCTCGGAGCCTATGCGGCACAGATCGGATTTGGTCTTCCGTCAATCGGAGGTAAGGACAGTATGTCCGGAACATTCCAGGATATTGATGTTCCTCCGACGCTGGTATCTTTTGCAGTCGATATGGCACTGGAGCAGGATATCATCACACCTGAACTGAAAAAAGCAGGAAATAAGCTTGTATGGCTTAAGATTGAGAGAGATGAAAATGATCTTCCGGTTTATGAGAAAGTGATGGAGCAGTATGGAAAGATCCATGAAGATATTCAGAAAGGAAGAATCGTTTCCGCTTATGCACTTGATCGTCATGGAATTGCCAGTGCTGTAAGTAAGATGGCATTTGGTAACGGATTGGGAGTTCAGCTTGAGACAACGGTGGACAAAAAGGATCTGTTCGCACCGGCATTTGGTGATCTCATTGCAGAGGTACCTGCGGGAGAAGTGGAGAACCTTGTGGCCGGCTATACAGAGATCGGAGCAGTAACTGAGGAAGCAGTGCTGGCATATGGGGATGTAACGATCAGTCTGAAAGAGGCAGAACAGGCATGGACAGGTACTCTTGAAAAAGTATTTGCAACAAAGTCTGCAGCAGATTCTGATAAAAAAGTAGAAGAAAAGTTGTTTAATACAGCAGATATCCATATCTGCAGCCATAAGATCGGACGACCGACTGTCTTTATTCCTGTTTTCCCGGGAACGAACTGTGAGTACGACAGTAAACGTGCATTTGAGCGGGCAGGAGCAAAGGTGATTACGAAAGTATTCCGTAATCTGGACGCAGAGGATATCAGAGGATCTGTTGGTGAATTTGAAAAAGCCATCGGACAGGCACAGATGATCATGTTCCCGGGTGGATTCAGTGCAGGAGATGAACCGGATGGTTCTGCCAAATTCTTTGCAACAGCATTCCAGAATGCAAAGATTAAAGAAGCGGTAGAGAAATTGTTGAATGAAAGAGACGGACTGGCACTGGGAATTTGTAATGGATTCCAGGCACTGATCAAGCTGGGGCTTGTACCATACGGTAAGATCATAGGTCAGACGGAAGATTCACCGACCCTGACATACAATACCATCGGCCGTCATATTTCTAAGATGGTTTATACGAAAGTTGTAACCAATAAGTCCCCATGGCTGCAGGGAGCAGAGCTTGGCGGAGTCTATACGAATCCGGCTTCCCATGGAGAAGGAAGATTCGTTGCAAGTGAGGAATGGCTGGACCGGCTTTTCGCTAACGGACAAGTTGCAACGCAGTACTGTGATCCTGAAGGTAAGATCAGCATGAATGAAGAGTGGAATGTTAATGGTTCCTATCGTGCGATTGAAGGTATCACAAGCCCGGACGGACGTGTACTTGGTAAGATGGCTCATTCAGAACGTCGTGGGGATCATGTTGCGATCAATATTTATGGAGAACAGGATCTGAAGATTTTTGAATCAGGTGTAAAATATTTTAAATAATAATTGCGGTAAAATATTGCAGATTGTAGAAAAGTTCAGCGATTGCTGGACTTTTCTGCTTTTAGAACCGTCTTTCTGTAAATTCTGCAGTTGAGGATCGTAAAAGTCAGGCAAGGATGACAAAAGTCGGAGACGATAATTAAAAAAATGATAAGTTTTAGAATGAAATTCGACAAGAGATAATTAAAAATCTCTTGCCGGATTTCTTTTTTTATTTACGGCGAGAAAAAGAAAGCGTGCAAGAGTGTAAAAAGCTCTTGTGCGCTTATTTTATTTCAAGAGAAAGGAGCGGGAACGGTGGCAAGAAAATACAAAAGATTGCGCTATGAAGATAGACAGGTAATAGAGAAAATGAGCCGGGCGGGCAGCAGGGTAGTAGATATTGCAACTACTTTAGGAGTACACCGGGATACGATTTATAAGGAGTACGCCCGCTGCGGAGCAACGCCGGATACATACAGCGCAGAAAAAGCACAGGAAACATTATAAACACGATTACGAAAGAAGAGGAAAAAAGTGGTACAAATTTTAGAGTTATTTGGTGGAATAGGTAGCCCAAGATGCGCATTAAGAAATATAGGCATTCCAGTAAAAGCTATTGATTATGTGGAAATAGACGAAAAGGCAGTGCGCTCATATAATGCAATGTTTGCAAATGAATTGGAATATAAAACACAGAGCGTAGTAGGTTGGAATTTAAAACCAGATATTTTAATTCATGGTAGCCCTTGCCAAGACTTTAGCATAGCGGGACACCAAAAGGGAGCAGATGAGGGTAGTGAAACACGCAGTAGTCTTATGTGGGAAACAATTCATATTATAGAGCAAATGGGAGAATGGAAACCCAAATATGTAATATGGGAAAACGTCAAAAACGTAAGAAGCAAACACATGAGGGCGAACCATGACAGATACATAAAGGAAATGAGCAGGTTAGGGTATACAAGCAATTATGCAGTTCTTGATGCTAGAGAATTTGGATTACCACAAGCGAGAGAAAGAGTTTTTACAGTGTCAATTTTGGGCACAGATAGATTTGAGTTTGATGATTTGATAAGAACGCCAATGAAAAATATTGATGATTTCTTATTAAAGGACACACCTAAAGAATATGACGTAACGCAACCAAGTGTACTAAATGTGATCGGAAACAAAGGCATTAAGAGAGCAACGGTTATAAAAGACTTTGCATACACAATAACAACAAGGCAGGACAGAACACCAGCACAGGTTATTGATATGGGAAACGGTAGATATAGATATTTAACAGAGTTGGAGTGTTGGAGATTACAGGGGTATAACGACAGCGATTTTTACGCAGCGGCAGCAGTCCATAAAAGAAAGGGACGCTATACGATGCCACTTTATAAGCAGGCAGGGAACAGTATACCAGTAACAATATTTGAAAGCATGTTTAGAAAAATCTTACTGGGAGAAACAGAAAACGGGCGGCAATGAGCCGCACCAGTGCCGTTAGTTCAGTTGGTTAGAGCAACCGCCTCATAAGCGGTAAGTCATGGGTTCAAGTCCCATACGGCGCATTGAAAGCAGGAACGTGGCAACCTGCGACAGCGTGGCAGCAGGCGAACAACTACACGCTGGGTGCTGTGAATTTGGAGCAGTGGGCACGCCAGCTAGAGAGCGTGTGGACGGTCAACAGGTTTTAGGCAACTTTTTAATGTGAAAAGGGGCAACACAGCATACGAAGCCACTACAGGAGCGTGGGCAATATGAGAATAAGAGCACCGCCGGGAAGAGAGGAAAGTATGGAACGCACAAAAGATTTTTATAACGGCATGAATTATGCAAAAAAACAATTACAGCAACGGGAACATGAAAGACGCAGAAGAAAAAGATATTTCATTAAGCAGAAATTATGCGGGATTGCGACATTTGCGGTGTTGGTAATTGCAACACCGTTTGCACCTCTTTTGGATTTGGATATTATCACGATTTCAGCATTTTTCATGCCAATAGCATTATCATTTACCTTTAGCAAGGAAATGTGGATAATGGACGCTTATTATCGGGAAGTAAAAGAAAGAGAGGAAAAACGTGAGCAACATGTACATAAGAAGTCAAGACAGAGAAAAGCTGTATAGGCTGGGTGGAAATTATGCATGTGTGGAGTATGGAAGTGTAACAAAAAGAGCCAAAAAGGGGCAAGAGCCAAAAGAAACACACAGAATTTTTATTTCTGACGGAGTATTAGAAGAAATAGGAACATACGAAACAAAAGAGCGGTGTTTAGAGATTATAGACGAAATACAGAAAGTGAGCGTTTCTTATTTATATTCAGCGGGCAGCCCCGGATTTTTAAAGGGTGCGCCAGCATTTCCACCATTTGCAGCGGAAATACCGAGAATATACGAAATGCCGGAAAAATAAAAGAATGACATTAGAGCAATTCATAGAGCCAATACACAACATAACAAGAATACGCATTGTTAAGGGCAAGGGCAGCAGGTACGAAACCAGTGAGGCAGACGTATACATAGGCTGGCTGGGAATATTGAGGGAAGATAAGAGCCAGATCAGTAAAGAGATATGGCGGGCAGAGGTAAAGGATTTTGCGGTAGTGCCGGATATCCGGCATAAGGACTGGCAAAAGCTGGGGTTAATGAAACCATTAGAGCCGGGAGAACACCCACAGTATAAATTTAGTGATTTGACAATGACACTGTATTACACATTTTTTATATGAGAAAACGAGGTAAAAAAGTATGAGTGAAGCAATGGCAGCAGTAGAAAGAGCTGTACGGTTTGGAATTAAGATTAACAAAAATGAAGAGGACAGCAACAAGCGGGTAACATACCTGTACGATGCCGCAGGCATGATACCTGCGGTAATGGATTTTGTAGAGGGTACATTTAACTATGGTAGCTGGGGCAATGTGGAATTTGTAAAGAATAACTACCCTTGCATGGTTAAGTTTGACGGCACAGAGGACTACAGATTAAACCCGGACAATTACGAACTGAAAGAGGACGGGGCAAAGAGCGATATTACAGATATTTATTATGCAGGTAATGCAATGTCCGCTTTTAAAGGCGGTTGGCTGTGTCAGTACGAAACAGCTACAGACGAATATATCATTTGGAGCAACGTAAAATACGATGCTGCATACAACGCATACCACAGAACGGGCAAAGACGGCACATTAAATGCCGGATTTTACAGACATATTTATACGCCGTCACTGGTTGAAAACGTAGCCCGCAGCCTTAGTGGTTGCCAGACTATCGGAGATATGACAGCGGAGCAGGAAAACGAGGCTTGCAAGGCAAACGGCGATAAATGGGGCATGAGTTCATGGTGGGAATGGAACTACATTATTTGCCTGTTAAAGATTATGGCAAAAACAGACGATTTGCAAACAGCCTACGGAACAGGAAACAGCAGAACCGGGCAGCCAGCGGATACAGGCACATTAAACGACAAAGGGCAGTTTTACGGTGCGTCTGATTTCAGAACACAGGTTAAGGTATTCCATACAGAGGCATTATGGGGCGATAAATGGGAGCGTTTAACAAAGCTGATCTGTGCAGACGGAATTGTAAAAGTATTGCCGTATGGAGAGCCAAACTTTACAGGAGAGGGATATACAGACGTATACCGCTATATGTGGAATGATTGGCGTTATGGATATGTAGATAAAACCGTAATGACACCATACGGGCGTTTGCCGATTTCATTTGCTGGAGATAGCCACAAGTATGCAGCAGATTACGGGGCGGTAGATACAGAAATTGTGGCTGTGCCTCTGGTGGGCGGCGACTGCTGCGACGGGCTGTATTGCGGGGCTTGCGTGAGCTTGAACAACACCGCTGGCTTTGCGAACTGGAGCATTGCGCCCGGTCTTTCTTGTGAAATGCCTGCGGCTGCGGAGCAGTAAAGGGGGAACGGGGGATTTTTCCCCCGCACCCGGAAAGGAGAACATACAAAAATGAACAATGAAAATTTTGCCGGAATTATGGGAACGGTAAAGCAGGCAGAGGTAACAAGCGGGGTATGCGGATACGACACAGAAAACCGCTATGTAGTGCTGCGGGTATGTGTACCGAGAAAAAGCGGGGCAGAGGATACGGTAGTTGTAGCTGCAAAAATAAAGGAAAATGAAAACATAGACGCAGAAGCAATAGCAAGAAATATGGTGGTTGGCAGAGATATTATGGCAACGGGCATTTTGCAGAAAGCCATGAACGCAGAAAGCGGGCATACGGCTGTTTTTATCCTTGCAGATCACGTTGTAACAGTAGGGTTCCCGGAATATCAGAACGGCGTGCAATTAACAGCGGAAATTGTGAATAACCCGGAAGTAAGAGAAACACCAAGGGGAAAACATATAGCAGATGTAATGCTGAAAGTGGAAAACTGCATACAGGGTGGAAACGTACATATCCCATGTATTTTCTGGCAGGAGAACGCCAGCGAGATTGCAAAGTACAAAAGAGGCACGATTGTAAAAATCACTGGCAGATTACAGAGCCGGGAGTATGTGAAAAAGTATTACGGCGATAATAACACAGAATCAGAAGAGAAAAGAACCACTTTCGAGGTATCAGTAGAAAAGATGCAGGTATGGTGGCAGCCGGAAACAGTAGAAAGGAATTAGACACAATGAAAAGCAGAATCATTTTAAACAGAGAACGCACAGCAAAGGCACAGGAAATATCAATACCGATACATGGAAAAGGCGGGGAGCTAGGCATAAAGGCAGTTACCGGGCTAGTGGGGTTGATTGAAACATTGAAAGATTGCGGTACATGTCAAGAGGTACAATCTGTATTTGACGCTATCTGTGGATATAACGCATGTTGTATTAGATGTGAGTTTATTGACGAAAAGGGTGCAGATGAACTTATGGAGTTGGTAAGTATGCTTGCTGGGCAGGAAATGGCAAGATGTAAGAATAGTTGCGGGAAAGGCACAGAATGAAATTTGCATGGACGGAAAAGGATAAAGAGCGGTTTTTTAAGAGAGCCGAAAGGCAATTAAAAGCCGCTGGCATTGATTTTGTGCAGGTAGACCGGGAACAGATAGGCGTAAAAGAGTGGAATGCAGAGAAGCAGACCGCAGGCGCAGTTTATGTATGGCTGACATCATACCCGTATAACCATTTCAGCACAAGGAAACGTGGATTATTAAAAAGGTTGGGAAATTGGGAATGCACAGACCATTTCAAGAAAGGCGGGAGCAAACCGATATATATGCACTCACGCCTTATTTACACCTCATACAGAGAGGAAAAGAAACAATGAAAAGAGAAAGCCCCTACGGTACTGGAATACCATAGGGGCAAAGCTATAAGCCTTAACAATTTGTCTAACAAAAGTATAAATGGCGTATGGCGAAAAGTCAAGGAAATTGCAGGCACAGAGCCTGCCTTTACCACTTGATAAAAGTATTAACTATCCGACAAAAGAGAGGTAAAACATATGCCGTATGTAGAGAGAGTTACAAGAGCAGGAAAGACGATAGAGGTAGAGCGTTACTTTACCAGCAGATACAAAAAGCCGGGCATAAAAAGAGGGGATAAAGTAAAGCCAACCAAGGAAGAGCAGAAAAAGGTTAATACCAGAGCGGCAGAGAGAAAATTACGATTACTGTTAAATGCCAATTTTGGGTATGGAGATTATCACTTAGAACTGGACTACATACGGAAAAAGGGACAGACGGATAGAAGCAGGGAGCAGATGCGTAAGGACATGGATATTTTTTTACGGGAGTTACGCAAAGAGTGCAAAAAGGCATGCATAGAGCTTAAATATGTGCATGTTATGGAGATTGGTAAAAGAGGGGCACGCCACCACCATTTAGTTATCAACAAGATTGATACAGAGATTTTACAACGATGCTGGTACAAAGCGTATGAGGGACACAATAGGGTAAAGGTATTCCCGTTAGACGATTCTGGAAATTACGCAAAGCTGGCAAGCTATTTTATCAAGTACACAGATACGCACAGGACAGAGGCAGACGGGGCATTACAGGGCAAGCGTTGGAATTGCAGCAAAAACCTTGTAAGACCAGAGCCGGAAATAAGAATAATTTCAGATCGTGCATGGTTCAAATCAGAGCCAACAGCGATAAAAGGTTACTACGTGGACAAAGACAGCGTGAGCAAAGGCGTACATAGCCCGGAATACTACGGATACGGGTACATGAGGTACACGCTGGTAAAACTGGAATGAAAGGGGTTGATAGTTTGATTGTGATAGCTGCGATTGCAATATTTATGGCAGGCGTGGTTGCGGGCATGGTGTTAATGGCACTTGCAGCCGCTGCCAAAAGAAACAATGAGCGGATAGAGAGGGCAGAAAAACATGATTGACAAAATTATTTACTGGTTATTCCAACCGGGGAAAGATTGCAAGCATTGTTGCCTGCGGTGTGAGTATTACGATTTATGCCGTTCAGAAGTAAAACGAGGAAAGGAGCGAAAGAATGAGAAATTTTAGGCTTGACGATGAAAGCGGACATCAAGAGGCATTATTTGAGTGGGCAGCGTACCACATGGACTGTATGCCGGAACTTGAATATATGCACCATATCCCAAACGGGGGAAAGCGAGATAAACGGACAGCGGTAGCATTGAAAAGGCAGGGCGTAAAAGCTGGTGTGCCGGATATCTGTTTACCAGTGGCAAGAAACGGATATCATGGGTTGTACATCGAACTGAAAGCAGGCAAAAACAAGGCTACAAAGAACCAAGAAAAGTGGCAAGTATTTTTGAACGACCAAGGGTATTATGCAGTGATCTGTTACGGGTGGCGTGAGGCGGCAAAAGTGATTGAAGAATATTTATTAAAAGCCGACAACGACAAAGCGGCAGCAGTATTACAGGAAATGGGAAAATAAGCACGAAAGAGGTAAAAGTATGAGAGTGATTAGCGTTTTAAATTTAAAAGGCGGCGTGGCAAAAACATTTACGGCAGCAAACGTAGCATATGAGCTTTACAGGAGAGGTTACAGAGTATTGCTAATTGATAACGATAAACAGGGCAATTTAAGCAAAGCGTACAGTAGATACGATGCAGAGAACATAGCACCAGTTACAAAGTTACTGGCTGGGGACTGGTGCAACGTAGACGAACTGATACAGCATACAGACTATGAGGGCATCGACATTGTAACAGCGAATATGTCATTGTTTGGGGCTACATGGAATTTAACCAAAGAGGACAGCGAAAACCAGATTGAAAGATACAAAACACTGGTATATGCGAAAGTACAGTATTACGGAGATTGCACCGTATACGGCAAATACGATTACTGCATCATTGATAACCCGCCAGATATCGGGCTGAATGTTGTAAATGCGCTGGCGATTACGGACGAGGTAATAGTACCTGTAAAGGTGGACGAGGACGCATTAGAGGGGCTGGATATCGTGACAGAGCAGATAGAGGACGCAAAAGCATTTAATCCGGCATTAAAGTTGGCTGGCGTATTGATTACGTCATACCAAAACACAGACGGAGAGGCAGCAGGCGTAGAGTGGCTGGAACAGAACACAGATTTTAATATTTTGGGCATTATCAGATATTCCAAGAAAGTAGCAGAAAACACATTTTTGCGAAAGCCCATTTATGAGTACAGCCCATGTTGTGCAGCAGCACAGGGATACAAGAAATTTGTAACGGCATACACAGGAAAAGCGAGGTAAAAAGATATGGCAAAGTTTGGCATTAACGATATTCTGAACGCAAAGACAAAGGCAGCCGGGCAGCAGGCACAGGGATACAAAGAAATCTATTTAAGCCCGTATGAGGTAAAGGCAGCCGAAGAGAACACGCACCAGAAGTTAGAGGGCATAGAAGAACTGGCAGACAGCTTTTTACACGTAGGGCAGGAGCAGCCAACGGTTTTGGCAAGGGTAAACGGAGAATACCGCATAATTGACGGGCATAGACGTAACGAAGCAAACAAGCTGAATTTGGAGCGGGGGCATAAAGAGTATGAAAAAGTGCTTTTCCGCTCAAAGGATATGAGCGAGGCTATGTATGAGTTATCGTTGCTGGCTGGCAATGGATACACGCAGGAGCTGACGGCATACGAAAAAACGAGATTGGTAGAGAGAACCAAGGCGGCACTTATCCGGGCAAAGAAAGAGGACGGATTAGAGATTAAAGGGAAAATGCGTGATCTGATAGCCTCAATGCTGAACGAAAGCAGCACAAACGTAGCACGTATGGAAAGTATCAACAACAATGCAACGCCGGAAATCAAAGAACAGTTAAAAAGCGGTAGTATTGGAGTAACGGCAGCGTATGAGGCTGCGAAGTTGTCAGAGGCAGAGCAAAAGGAAATTGCGGAGCAGGCAGCAGCCGGGAAAGAGATACGGGCAAATGAAATTGCACAGAAAGTTGCGGAAAAGAAAGCAGCAGAAAAAGCAGATAAGCCGGAAGAACCAAGACCGGGGGACGATTACGAAATAGCACACCCGGAGAGCATTACATCGTTGTGCTATTCATGCCTGTATTATTCGGACTGCAACGTAAAAACGGGAACATGCCAGAAGTGCGATAAATACCAGAATAAGGCAGAGGCAGAAAAAACAGACGAACAGCGGTATAGCGAAGAGCAGGACAGAATAGACCGGGAAACAAAAGCGAAGCTGCGGCAGCAGGCAGACAATGAAAAAATGGAGCATCTGCCAAGTGACACAGCAAAGCAGCCAAAGGTACACAGAATAAGATTAGCTAAAATGTTTTTTGGAGATGTGGCAAGCGGGAAAAAGCCGTTTGAGCTGCGAAAGAATGACAGTGACTATAAACAGGGCGATATTTTAGAGCTGGCAGAGTACACGAACGGAGAGGAAACAGGGAGAATCATAAAGGCAGAGGTAACGTATATGTTACAGGAATACGCAGGACTTGCAGAGGGGTACTGCGTCATGGCGATTAAGGTAATGGGCATTGTGTCCGAAACGGACACCAAAGGAGTAGAGGCGTGATAGAGGATAAAATAAAACAAGAATACGAATGGCAGCATAGAGAAATAGGGCAACCGACACTTGATGAATTATTTAGCAAAATAAATGAGGCGTTGGGGATAGAACTGTGGATATGGCAAAAAACATATATGACAATGGGAACATACAGACAAATGGGAGCAACCACAGCTCAATGTTTGCGGGTATTGCTTTTTAGCGAAACGACACCGTTAGACTATTCAAGTCCACCAAGAACTGCAAGGGAAGATTGCGAAAGACAACAGTTAAGAGAAATATATCAAAAATTGAATGAGGCAGGAATACAGACAAGAAAGGTATTTTGGAGCAGGGAAGAAAAGAGGCGATGGTATGAATCACAGACAGTGGAAAAAGAATTATAAAAAGCAATACGGCTATAATCCACCTGCATACATGGATAAGCGAAAGAGAAGAAAGGCAAGGGCACAGCAGTCCTTGCCTTGTGCTGGTATATCGGTGGAGCAGATAACACAGGCAATGGCAACATTTACAGAGGCAGTATTTACCGCAGCAGGGAATATGTGCAATGCATTGGCACAGGCATTTAGCAGACAGGCGCAGGCATTTAATGCTGTGGCAGATCAGTATAAAGACGATAAGGCAGGGGCAATACATGGGGAATAACAAAGAGATACAGAGGCAGCAGTACAACAGAACAGTGACAATGTTGAAGCAGTACAGAGATGCACAGTTTTTTATACAACACACAACAGACGAAGAGAGCAGACAGCGGACAGAGGCAGCAGTACAGCATATTACGGCAGCACTAGAAGAGATACAGCGGCGCAGGCAGCAGGCAGAGAGAGAGGAAGAGTATACAGCGTTGCGCATGTATTACATGCAGGGCTATACATACGAGCAGATAGAGAAAGAATTGAATACCGGGAAAGATACACCAAGACGCTGGATTACGGCAGCGGTAAAAGAGCTGGCAGTTATGGTTTATGGGATTGAGTAAAGCAGTGCGGAATAGCTGCACAAATTTTGCGGTATATTTGCACAAATCCTGCGGTGGACAGGGAAACGGTGCGGGCGGTATAATACAACTGTTAAGGACGCACGAAAGAACTTAAATGTTTTTTCGTTGCGCCCTTTTTGTTTTTCATCATACTTTTACCTCCTGCCCAACGCATGAAACCTAGGGCGTTGGGTAAAGAAAGAGGCAACATGAAAGAGTGGGCAGAATGGTTTTATAAATCTAAAGAGTGGGCGCAGACAAGGGACGCATACATGGTGGCGCAGCATTACTTGTGTGAACGATGCGGAGAGCCAGCAAAGATTGTACACCACAAGATTTGGCTGACACCAAAGAACATACACGAGCAGAGCATTACGTTATGCTGGGACAACTTAGAGGCATTGTGTCAGGACTGCCACAACAAAGAGCATCATGCAAAAAACGTGCGTGCAAAACGATATGCGTTTACGGCTGACGGCGAACTAATCCCCCCCATTCAGAAAAATATTTTTCACTCACGATAGACCGAGGGGTAACCCTAATTTTACTCTGCAAGGTCGCACATGCGTGGTGTAGAGGGGGTGGGGTGTATCGAAAGGGGTAAAAGAAATGGCAACACGAAAGGAAAAGAGTAAAGAAGCCAAGATAAAGAGTGAAAAGACAAGATTAAAAGGGATTTTCAAGGACTTAGACGAAAATAAAAAGAAGTTGGTAACGCCGCTGATAGAAAAGGCTGCTTTTATGTCGATAGAACTTGATGAATTGCAGAACGTGATAGAAGAAACGGGCTGGACAAGTGAGTACAAAAACGGAGAGAACCAGTACGGGACGAAGAAAAGTCCGGAAGCAGAAACATACATAGCATTATCAAAGAATTATGCGGCTATCATCAAGCAATTAACAGAGCTTGTGCCTGCGGCAAAACGTAAGCAAAGCAAGCTGGCAGCCCTTAGAGAAGAATAGGGCAAATGCCATATAAAAATTATATCTATGAGTACTACGCAAAGATAAGCAGCGGCGAGATCATCGTAGGAAAATGGATTAAAAAAATATTTGAAATCATCATAAACGGGCTGCAAACGCAGGAGTATTTTTTTAATGCCAAGGCAGCCAATAAAGCTATAAAATTCATAGAAACATTTTGCCACCATAGCAAGGGGCGTAATGATTTAATCACGTTGGAATTATGGCAAAAAGCTATAGTTTCCACCATTTTTGGCATACAAGATGCAGAAAAAATACGTGTTTTTCGTGAAATTTTTATTGTTATCGGACGAAAAAACGGCAAAAGTTTGTTTGCATCTGCGCTAATTGCATACATGGCTTATTTAGAGCCGGAGTATGGACAGGAAATATACTGTTTAGCACCAAAATTAGACCAAGCAGCCCTTGTATATGACGGATTCTATCAAATGGTACAGGCAGAGGAAGAGTTGGAAGAACTGGCGAAAAAACGGCGTAGCGATATCTATATTGCAGAGAGCAATACCGTTATCAAGCCGATTGCATTTAATGCTAAAAAGTCAGACGGATTTAACCCGCAGCTTGTAGTATGTGATGAAATGGCGGCATGGAGCGGTGACGCTGGATTAAAGCAGTATGAGGTTATGAAATCTGCTTTAGGCGCACGTAAACAGCCGATGATTTTAAGCATAAGTACAGCCGGATATATCAATGATAGTATCTATGATGAGCTAATGAAGCGTAGCACAAGTTTCTTAAAGGGAAACAGCAAAGAGCGCAGGTTATTACCGTTTTTGTACATGATTGATGATGTGGAAAAATGGAACGACATAGACGAACTGAAAAAAGCAAACCCTAATATGGGTGTATCAGTAAAAGAGAGTTTCTTTATTGATGAAATTGCAGTAGCAGAGGGGAGTTTAAGTAAAAAAGCAGAGTTCCTTACCAAGTACTGCAATATCAAACAGAACAGCTCTATTGCATGGCTGGAATATCAGACAGTGGAAAAAGCAGAAATATTAAAAACGCTGGAAGATTTTAGAGAGTGCTATGCAGTGGGCGGCATAGATTTGAGCCAAACAACAGACTTGACAGCCGCAAGCGTGGTTATAGAGAAAGAGGGCGTATTATACGCATTTACGCAATTCTTTATGCCGAAAAACAGGCTGGAAACCTTGCAGGCTACAGACGGCGTACCATATGACATTTTCGTAAAGAAAGGCATTATTACGTTATCTGGGGACAATTATGTTAATTACAAAGACGTATTTAACTGGTATGTATGGTTGCTGGAAACATACGGCATAAGGGTTTTGAAAATCGGATACGACAGGTACAGCGCACAGTACCTTGTGGACGATCTGAAAAATTACGGATTCCATACAGACGATGTTTACCAAGGCGAAAACCTCACGCCTGTAATACGGGAGTTTGAGGGAGTTCTTAAAGACGGCGATTTTAAAATTGCAAATAATAAATTATTGCAGTCGCACTTTTTGAATGTGGCATTAAAGCACAACATGGAAACAAGGAAGTTCCGCCCGATAAAGATAGAACAGCGGGCGCATATAGATGGTTTTGTATCTGTCATAGATGCAATGACGGTAAGACAGAAATACCACGAAGAGGTAGGGGAATTACTGAAAAACGCCGCATAGAAAGGAGAGTAAACGGCATGAGATTTTTAGATTATCTTTTTCATGGCAAAGAATTAAAAGCCATAGGAAATTATTTTAAAATGCTGAACGGCTACAGTCCGACATTTACCAGCTTTAGCGGCGGTGTATATGAAATGGATTTGACAAGGACAGCGGTAAACAATTTTGCCACTCATTGCAGCAAATTAAAGCCGGAGATTGAGGGCAGTGCCCTTAAAACATTGGAAAAGACATTACAGCATAAGCCAAATTATTTTATGGACACAACAAAATTTATTAAGCGTCTGGCAACGTATGTGGCTGTAGAGCATACAGCGTTCATTATTCCGATAGAGGACGAATACGGGCGTTTATGCGGCTGGTATCCATTGCGTGCCGAACGCTGCGAGGTAATAGAGTGCGAGGGGCAGTTATATTTGCGGTACCTGTTTGCAAATGGCAGCTATGGGGCTATTGAGTTTGAGCGTGTGGGGATTATGACAGATTTTGAATATAAAGACGATCTGTTTGGAGAGGATAACAGCACGCTTGCACCCACAATGCAGTTGATACATACGCAAAACGAGGGAATCATAAACGCAGTAAAAAACTCTGCAAATATCCGATTTTTAGCAAAAGTTGCAAACATGCTGAAACCAGAGGATATAAAGAAAGAGCGCAAGCGTTTTACAGAGGACAATTTAAGCGCAGACAATGATAGCGGAATGATTATTTATGATAATAAATTTTCCGACTTGAAGCAGGTAGAGAGTAAACCGTATACACCTAACGCATTGCAGATGCAGCACATACAGGAAAATGTTTGTACACATTTTGGTACGAACATGGATATTTTGCAGAACAAATTTGACGAGAATACATGGAACGCCTATTACGAGGGGAAAATAGAGCCTTTTGCAATTCAATTATCTTTAGTGATGACAAACATGAGCTTTACAGAAAGAGAGCGGGCGTGTGGAAATGCTATTTTCTTTTCTGCAAACCGTTTGCAATATGCCAGCAATGCTACAAAGTTGAGCGTAAGCACGCAGCTATTTGACAGGGCATTACTAAACAGAAATGGCGTAATGGATATATGGAATATGGCGCATGTTGAGGACGGAGAAAAATATTATATCCGCAAAGAGTATACAGAGGTAAGCGAACTGCAAAAAGGCAATGAGCCACAAGTAGTTATACAGCAAGTCCCGCAGGCAGGGGAACAGAACCCACAACCAGAAACGGGAGAAACACAAGACGGACAAACAGAGAAAGAGGGTGTTAATAATGCCAGTTAAAAAAGAACGGGAATACAGAACGCTGGTAACACCACTCACTGCCCAAGTTGCGAGCGATAAGCGCATAAATACAGAATGTTATGTAGAGGGATACGCCACTACATTTAACGTACCGTATCTTTTATATGAATTTGAGGACGGTACAAAGATTTACGAAAGAATTGACGCACACGCACTGGATAATGCAGATATGAGTGACGTTATAATGCAGTACGACCATACAGGCAGGGTATTTGCCAGACAGTCCAACAAAACATTGATTTTAGAGCCAGATGCGAAAGGCTTATTTGTGGCAGCAGATTTAAGTAAAACAGATTTGGCAAGGGGATTGTATCAGGACATTGACGCAGGCATGATAACAAAAATGTCATGGGCGTTTACCGTAGCAGAGGAAAGCTACGACAGGGAAACACACACAAGAACGATTCTAAAAATCAAAAAAGTTTATGATGTATCAGCCGTAAGTATTCCGGCAAATAACGATACTGAAATAAGTGCCCGTAATTTTGCAAATAGGAGTTATGAGCAGGAAAAGCAGGAGTTGCTTAAAAGGCGGGCTATGATACTAAAGATTAAGGCGAGCTTATAAAAGCGAAAATGAAAAGGAGAAAAACAGAGCATGAGATTAAAAGAAATTGAGGCAAGATTAGCAGAAATCAGAGAAGAGCTGAACACCAGAGCGGCAGAGCTTACAGACGAAGAAATGACAGCACTTGAAGCAGAGGTAACAGCATTACAGGAAGAAAGAACCTCTTTGCAGGCGGCAGCAGAAAAACGCAAAAATTTACTTGCAAGAATTGCTGCGGGAGAGCCTACAGGCGGAGCAGGCACAGAACCTACGACATTCAGAAACTTTGCAGGAGCAGGCGGAACGGGTGCAGCAGCAACAGAGCCAGAGGATAAGTACGACACTGTAGCATACAGAAAAGCATTTATGAATTATGTGTGCAGGGGCGTGGTTATTCCGCAGGAGTATAGAGCGGCAGAAAATACTACGACAGCAGACAGCGGCGCAGTAATTCCAACCTCTATTATGAATGAGATTATTACAAAGCTGGAAAGCTACGGCAGCATTTACGCAAAAGTACGCAAGATTAACGTACAGGGCGGTGTATCCATTCCGATTGCAGATTTAAAACCTACGGCACACTGGATTGCAGAGGAAAAGAGCAGCGATGACCAGAAAGCATCTGCAAAAACTTCTGTAACATTCAACTATTACGGCTTAGAGTGCAAAATTTCACAGAGCATTTTAGCCAATGTTGTTACTCTGAAAATGTTTACTGATCTGTTTGTACCTATGGCAACAGAGGCAATGGTAAAGGCTATTGAGATTGCAATTTTCAATGGCACAGGAGAGGGGCAGCCGCTGGGTGTCACAAAGGACAGCAGGGTAACAACGGTTGTTACGCTGACACAGGAAGAGTATGAGAGCTGGAACGGCTGGCACAAAGTAAAAGGAAAAATGAAAAAGGCGTACAGAAACGGCAGTTTTGTTATGAATCAGTCCACGTTTGATACAGGCATTGACGGAATGGAAGATAAGAACGGGCAGCCGATTGGACGTACAAATTATGGAGTGAACGGAGAGGAAACATACCGTTTCATGGGCAAGAACGTGGAAACCGTAGAGGACGATGTATTACCGAGCTGGGACGATGCAAACGAGGGCGATGTAATTGCGGTATTTATGAGTTTCTCTGATTACGTTATCAATACCAACATGGAAATGCAGGTAGTGAAGTGGACAGACCACGATAACAACAAAATCAAAAACAAGTGTTTAATGGTTGTGGACGGCAAGGTAGCCGATGCAAACGGCATTATCTTAGTGAAAAAGGGCGTTAGGTCGGTATAAGGAAAGAGAGGCACAATATGGCACATTTTGATGTAAAAGAGCTTGAAAAGCGGAAAAAGGAAGATTTACAGAAACTTGCAAATGAGCTGGGGTTGAGTGACAGCGGAACGAAAGAAGAGCTTGCAAAGAGAATTGCGGCAGTAGATGCAGAAGAGCCGGAAGAGGGAGAAACGCAGCAGGGAGAGCCGCAGCAGCCGGAAGTACCGGGAGAAGCAGAACAGGAAACGCCAACGCCGGAAGTGTCCGAAACGGACACGGGAAAAGACGGTGTGAGAGTAACGGTTATTGAAACCTACAAAGATAAACAGGCGCAGCAGACATTTAGACCGGGCAAAGAATTTGTTGTAACAGCAGAACGTGCAGAGGTTTTAGTGGCAGCAGGAGTGGCGAAAATCACAAAGTAGAGGCGGTTTTATGGAAACAATATTAACAGATACCATAAAAAGCAGCATGAGGATTTTAAGCAAATCCGCAGTGATTGAACAGGACATAAACAACAGTATTGCAGCCTGCAAGTTGGATTTACAGCTTGCAGGCGTGGTAAATATCAATGAAAACGATGCGCTTATTATTAGAGCCGTTACGTTGTTTGTAAAAGCAGAGTTTAATTACCAAAATGCAGCAGACAGATACAGGCAGAGCTATGAGGCGTTGAAAATGTCACTGTGTCTTGCCGGAGATTACAACACAAAAGAGGGATAAGATGCAGGAAGAAATTACGTTATGCGAGCAGATCAATGACAGCGAGGTAGAGAAAACTATTATTTTCTGTGACGTTGAGAGCATTACGCAAAGCGAGTTTGAGGCAGTGGGGCAAAAGGACATAAAGCCGCAATACAAGTTTGTGGTATGGAGTTTTGAGTACAGCAATCAAACAGAAATTGAGTACAACGGGCAGAGGCTGACGGTATACCGAACATACAAACGGAAGAACGAAGAAAAGACAGAATTGTATGCAGAAAAGCGGGTGGGCAGACGTTGAGTAAAGAAGTAGATATAAAAGACCTTGCAACAGAGATTGCAGCCGGGCTTACGGAATACGACCAGAACGTAGCAAACGAAATAAAAACGATAGTTGATGATGTGGCACAAGAGGGTGTGGACGAACTGAAACAGAGCAGCCCAAAGCTGACAGGCAGTTATAGAAGAGGTTGGAGAAAAAAACAGACCTATGCAGATACCCGCACCAAAAGGAATACAGTGTTTAATAAAACAGATTATCAACTTACGCACTTACTGGAATACGGACACGCAAGTAGAAACGGCGGGCGTGTAAATCCGAGGGTACATATTAAGCCTGTAGAGGAAAAAATGGTAACAGAATTGCAGGAACGTATAGAAAAGGTGGTGCAGCAGTGAGGTTAGAAATAATAATTGACAGGGCAAAAGCAACGGGGCTGCCACTTGCAAAAGATGCGTTCCGGGAAACGAAAGAAAACCCGTTACCAGTGCCGCCATATCTTGTGTATATCGTACCACAGGTAGTTGGGCGTGGAAGTGATGAAAGAATTTTGTTACATGAGATACACGCAGCACTGGAACTGTACACAGACAAAGTGGCAGACGGCAGTTTAGAGAAAGAAATTGAAGAGAAAGTGTTATTTGATGTGGATTACACAAAGTACCAAGATACGATTGAAAGTGAGGATATGGTACAGACCGCATACGAATTTACAATTTACGAGAAAGTGAGAAAGAAAGGATAAGGATATGGATAGCGAAAGAATTATTTTGGGCAGTGGAAAGCTGTATTGCATGGTTTTTACTGAGGAAATCCCGGAAGATACAGCGATTGAAACAGATGCAAACCAGCTTGCACATATCAAGGGCGGCGCATCGTTGGAGTATACCGCAGAAACATATACGGCAAAGGACGATTTGGGCGTTGTACAGAAAACGGTTTTAACCAGTGAAGATGTGACATTAAAGGCAGGGTTGCTTACATGGTGCGCAAAGACACTTGAAAAATTGTGTGCAACAGCGAGAGTAACCGAAACAGCCAAAAAGAGAACTGTAAAAATCGGTGGAATCAAAAACCAGAACAATAAAAAATACCTCATTAGATTCTTACACGAAGATAGTGAGGACGGCAATATCAGAGTAACGATTGTGGGAAGAAATGAGGCAGGCTTTAGCTTTACATTTGCCAAAGATGCAGAAAGCACAATCGAGCCGCAGTTTAAGGCGCACCCGTTGGATAAAGACGGCACATTATTGATTTTTGACGAGGATATCGTTACAGAAGTGTAAAGAAAAAGCTGCGGGGCACTTCCCGCAGCTAAAAAAAGGAGAGTAAAGCATGGCGAACAAAAGCTTTAATTTTGGAAAAATGAAACGCAGTTTTTATACAACGACACTGAAAGACGGCAAAGTAGTAATTGTAAACATGCCAAAGAAAAGCACATTTGAAAAGATGCAGGAAATCAGTGATCTGGACGAAGAGGAAGTGGACGGCAAAGAAGTATATAAAACAATGTTGTCACTTATGGCTGAAATCTTATCTAACAATAAAAACGGGGAGCGGATTACAGCAGAGTATTTGGAAAGCGAAGAGTACGACATTGAGGAAATCGTGGCATACATTAACGATTATGGCGATTTTGTCAATTCGATTAAGAATAACCCAAATTAAAAATGCCGTATTATCCGGGCGGCGGCAGCGGGGACGAGGTGCATTATAGATTAAATACAAAAGGGGAAAAGCTGGTAATTGACTATCTGAACATCACAATATTTGATGTGCAGGAAATGCCAATAGATTTGTATTTATATTTTATGCGAGAGGCAAATATACATAAGCTCATGCAGACGAAAGAGGGCAGAGAGTACTTAGATAATTGCTGGAGAATGGAACAGACAAAGCCGGATAGGAAGAAACTGCGGGAAAAGATGCGGAAAGGAGAGCGGTAGCATGGCAGCAGGAAATATTAAAGGCATTACCATAGAAATTGGCGGCGATACTACCAAACTATCCAAAGCACTTTCTGGGGTAAACAGCTCATGCAGTTCTTTACAGAAAGAATTGAGGGAAGTAGACAAGCTATTAAAACTAGATCCCTCAAATACAGAACTTTTGGCACAAAAACAAAAGATTCTGAAAGAAGCTATAGGCAGCACAAAAGAAAAGCTGGATACGCTGAAAGAAGCGGAAAAACAGGTACAGGAACAGTTTGAAAACGGCGAGGTAAGCGAGGAACAGTACAGGGCACTGCAAAGAGAAATTGCATCAACGGAAATCAAACTGGGAGATTTGGAGCAGCAGGCGCAGGAAAGCAACAAAGAGCTTGAGGGCGTGGCAGATGCAGCGGACGATACCGCAGAAAAAGTAAGCAAGATTGATGCAGCAGCAAATGCACTGGACACTGTGAGCAATAAAGCAGGAGCAGCAGCAAAAGCATTAGCCCCGTTATCCGCAGGAGCGGCAGCAGTAGGTGCCGCATCATATGCAGCAGCATTGGACGTTGATAACGGCTATGATATTGTAATAACCAAAACAGGCGCAACAGGCGAAGCACTGGAAAGTCTGCAAGGTAGTATGGAAAATATATTTACGAGCTTGCCGATTGATGCAGAAACAGCAGGTACGGCGATTGGAGAAGTAAATACACGTTTCCAGCTTACAGGGGAAGAACTTGAAAAACTGTCACAGCAGTTTATAGAGTTCTCTGAAATCAATGGTACAGACCTAAATACATCAATAGATAATGTTGATACGATTTTAAACAAATTCAATGTTGATGCATCGCAGGCTGGTAATGTACTGGGGCTTTTGACAAAGACAGGACAGGACACCGGGCTATCAATGGATACATTAGAAAATTCATTGATGCAGAACGGCAGCACCTTAAAAGAAATGGGGCTAGGCATCACAGAGAGCGTAAATCTACTGGCAGCATTTGAAAATAACGGCGTAGATGCAACAACGGCAATGGCAGGCTTGAAAAAGTCTATTAAGAACTATACAGCAGAGGGATTAAGCACAGATGAAGCACTACAAAAGACGATTGACAGAATCAAAAACGCAAGCACAGAAACAGAGGCACTATCTATAGCGCAGGAAACATTTGGTTCTAAAGGTTTTGCGGAAATGGCGCAAGCTATCCGAGAGGGTAAGTTAAGTTTAGATGACCTAGGCACATCATTGGACGATTACGGGAACGTAGTACAGGACACATACGAGAGTACACAAGACCCATGGGACGAAGCGAAAACAACGCTGAATAATCTGAAACTTGCGGGCAGTGATTTGGCAGGCACAGCGTTATCAGCATTGAAGCCTGCCATTGAAAAAGTAACAAGTGCAGTAAAGAACTTTACGGACTGGTTTAGAAACTTGTCAGATGGGCAGAAAGAAACGATTGCTATTATTATGGCAGTTGTGGCAGCTTTAGCCCCGGCACTATTGATTATAAGCAAGGTGGCGGGGGCGATATCGAGCATAATAAACGTATGCAAGATGTTACAGCCTGCGATTGCAGCAGTAAATGCAGTAATGGCAGCAAACCCTGTAATGATAGTAGTGATAGCAATAGCCGCACTGGTGGCGGCGTTGGTTGTCTTATATAACAAGTGTGAATGGTTCAGAGAGATAGTTGACGGTATTTTTTCTGCAATCAAAGATTTTGTGGGAAATGCCATTGATGCAATCAAAGAATTTATAAGCGCAGTATGGGACAAAATACAGGAGATATGGGGATTTATACAGCCGTACATAGAAATGATATGGGGCGTAATTCAGCAGATCATGGCAGATATTGCACAGATTTTTAGCAACACATGGGAGATCATAAAAGCAGTGTGGGATTTGGCAGCACCGTATTTTATGATTTTGTGGGAAGCAATAAAAACTGTATTTTCTGTAGTTGGCGAAGTGCTAAGCGGCTTCTTTTCGGTTGCGTGGGAGCTGATTAAAACCGTTTGGGACGTTGCGGTAATGTACTTTACTACAATTTGGGAAAATATCAAAATTGTATTTTCTGTAGTAGCGGAAGTGCTGGGGGCGTTCTTTAGTACGGCGTGGGAAGTCATAAAGGCAGTATGGGACGTTGTAGTAGCGTATTTCCAAGCGGTATGGAACGGTATTAAAACAATCTTTTCAGTAGTAAAAGATGTATTAACGGGGAATTTCAGTGACGCATGGAACGGAATTAAAAGCATTTGGGCTGGTTTTGCTAATTTCTTCAGCACAGCATGGAACAGTGTAAAAACAATATTCAGTGCAGTAGGAAATTTCTTTAGGACAACATTTAGTGCAGCGTGGGAGGCTGTAAAACAGGTATTTGCAAACTGGGGCAGCTTTTTCAGCGGCTTATGGGACAGAATCAAAAGCACGTTTTCTAATTTGGGCACTGCAATATCAAATGCAATCAGCGGAGCAGTACGTGCCGGAATCAACGGAGTAATAAGCACGATTGAAAGAACTATTAACAGTGCAATAGGGCTGATTAACGGGGCAATCGGTTTAATCAATAAGATACCGGGCGTAAACATAGGCGGGCTGGGATATTTAAGCCTGCCAAGGCTGGCACATGGTGGTGTATTACAGAATGGTGCGGCAATGGTTGCAGAGGCGGGACCAGAGTTAATACAAATGGTAAACGGTCAGACGATTGTAACACCATTGACACCAACGGCGAGAAATACCGCAATGGATACCGTAAACGGTAAACAGGGCGGCAGTACAACAAATGAAATTCAATTGAAAATTGAGAATTTTTACAACAACAGGGAACAGGACATAAGAGAACTTACAGAGGAAATATTGGAAATTGCAGACCAAATAAAAGAAAGGGAAGAGGCGGCATATGCGTAGTGAATATTTTGAAAGTGCAAATAGCTTTACCTATAACGGCATAAATTCGTTGGATATGGGGTTATTTATTACAGGGCAGAGTGCCGCCGATTCAGCAGCAGAGCCGGAGATTGAAACCGTAGAAGTGCCAGCAAGGGGCATCTTGATACAGGACAATAGAATAGACACGCTGGACAATCAGAGATTTAAAGATTACGAGCAAAAATATACATGCTGTGTAGATGCGACACAGGGCAGGAGCTTAGAAGAACTGGCACACAGCATTTATATGTGGCTGTATGCGCCGGGAATAGAGTATAGCAGGCTGTACGACACTTACAATACAGAACGCTATAGGCTGGCGTATATAAACAGTAATGCCAGCGTGTCAGAACTGGCAAAGCGGTTACTGGGAGAGATAGAAATAACATTCATGTGCAAAGCATATGAAAGGCGGCTGAATGGGGATAAGACAATAACCTTAACGAAAGCAGCAACCATATACAACACAGAGGGATTTACGGCAACGCCGTATATAAAAATAACGGGAAGTGGTGGCATTACGCTGTATATCAATAACCGGGCACATACCTTTAAAGATGTGAACGAATACATTGAGATTGACGGCGAAATAATGAACGCATATAAAGGCGATCTGCTACAAAACAGTAAAATGGTTACTACACTTTTCCCGAAGCTGGCAGCAGGAGCAAATAACATAAGCTGGGCTGGCAATGTAACAAAAGTGGAAATTATACCGAGGTGGTGCAGACTTTGATACCGATTCTATACGATGCCTTAGAAAAAGATTTTACGACAAATGGAATAGGGTTTTTAACAGATGCGGTAAGCTGCATTGTAACCGAGGAAAGAAACGGCACATATGAGCTTGCGTTGACGTATCCGACAAAAGGACATTTGGCGAAATACTTAGAGAATGACGCAATCATAAAAGCAAAGGCAAATGATGAAGATAACCCGCAGCTTTTCCGCATTTACAACCATACGAAAGCTGTAGGAGAAAATACAACATGGTACGGGGAACATATCAGTTATGAGCTGAACGGCAACCCGGTAGACTGTTTTACCGTAAAAGATGTAAACGGGGAGCGGGCATTGCATGAGTTGCTGGATGCAGCGATATTGCCACATGAGTTTACCTGTGCAAGTGATATTACCACAACCAACAGCACCAGCATAGACGGGGCTGTAAGCGTCAGAAACGTTATGGGCGGCACAGAGGGTAGCTTATTGGACGTATGGGGCGGCGAGTATCACTACGACAATTACAGAGTAGAACTTTTAAAAGCAAGGGGTGCAGATAATGGCGTAACGATCGAGTACGGCAAGAATTTAATAGATGCAAAGCAGGAAAAGAATATTGCAAATGTTATAACAGTAATTTTTCCGTATGCAAAATATACCGCAGACGGGGCAGAGCAGGAAACGTACATAACATTGCCGGAAAAGGTGTTACAGCACGAGAACGTAAACAAATATGCAACGCTGCGCTGTGAGATTGTAGATTTATCCGGGGAATGGGAAAGCGGAACAATTATTACTACGGACATGCTGCGGGCAAAGGCAAAAGAGTATTTGGGCAAATTAAGTACAGAGCCTAAAATAAATATTACCTTGTCTTTTGCGTCATTGAACAAAACTAAAGATTATAAAAACATAAAGGCTTTTGAAAGCGTAAAGCTATGCGATATTGTGACGGTAAAAATATTGCCGCTTGATATCAATGTAAAAGCCAAGATTACGAAAGTAAAATATGACAGCATAAAAGAGCGGTACAATTCTCTGGAAATTGGAGAAAGCCGCACAAATCTGACAAAGACTATTACAGCGGCACAGAAAGAAGCACAGGAGCTGATAGTAAAGAATCAGACAAGAGCGGAGCAAATCAAAAAGCAGATTGAGAACACCATTAAAAATGTGACTGCGGCAATCACTGGCAACAGCGGTGGTTATGTGGTATTACACCCGGAAAAGAACCCGCAGGAAATATTTATACTTGATACGCCGGATATGTCAAAAGCTAAAAACGTATGGCGTTGGAATCTTGCCGGACTGGGGCACAGCAGTACGGGAGTAAATGGAGAGTTCACGACAGCAATAACCGCAGACGGTCAGATAGTAGCAGATTTTATTACCGCCGGGGAATTAACCGGGGCAATATTAAAAGCTGGGACAGTGTATGCAGAGGCGTTAGATGTTGAGTACAGGAACAAAGTAACTAAACACGCAACAGATGCAGCAGAGGCAGCATTAAACAGCGCAAAGCAGTATGCGAATGGGTTACAGGAAAGTACCAACAAAGAAATTCAAGACGTAAATAACGCTATTGACGATATCAACAATGAACTGGAAACAACAGTAGCAGACGGGATAATAACGGAATCTGAAAAGGCTGCCATACAGAAAATGTTGCAGATCATTGTGAAAGAAAAAGAAGAGGCAGACGCAAAACACGAAGAGTTATTTGATAATGATTATGTGCCGTCTGCGGAATTGAATGCAATGCATAAAGCGTGGCTTGCTGTATTTGGAACTGCCAATACTGCCAAATATAATGTGCTGGTTACAGCAATCAACAACGTTATAAATTCTGAAACAAAAGAAGAGATTGAAAAAAACACGGAAACATACCGAACAGCATACAGCGAGTATGGCAGTGCGGTTACGGAGTATCAAACAGCCGTTTCTATTGCAATAGAGGCAGCAGCAAATGCCTATGCAGCAGAGAAAGCAAACAGTGTGGGCGAAACCGTCACAAAGGAAATGACGGCAAAAATTGAAAGCACAGCATCAAAAATTACATTGCTATGCAAAACTATTGAAGAGCATAACATGCACAATTATGTAGCAGGTGGAGATTTCAAGGACGGTTTTACAGATGAATGGTATACGAGCAGTGAAAATAATGAGGTTATTACGGATAGCACGCTGGGGGTATGCGCCAAGATCTCAAAAACTTCCAGCACACCATCATACATACGGTGCAAGATTGGCGTATTGCCAGCCGGAACGTATAGAGTACGGTATAGGGCAGCAGCGGCAAGCGGGAGCGAAAGCAACGCAAGAGTACAGTGTAATTTTTATTCCACACAGACAACGGCATACGGATTACTGAAAAGCACAGAATGGACAACCGTAGAAAGAGAGGTAACATTACCAGAAAGCACCAGCACAAGGTATTTATATTTGTATGCCTATACACAAGATGCAGCCGTATATGTAAAAGATATAGAAGTGCTGGGGCAGATGTCGGTATATACAGAGGCACAGTTAAAAATAAACAGTGATTCTATTACGCAGGAAGTTAAAAGAGCAAAAGGGATAGAGGACGAATTAAGAGCCTCTATTAAAGTAAATGCTGAAAATATCACAAGCTGCGTAACAAAAGGAAACGTAGGTAGCTATATTACACAGTACTACAACAATGTCATTGTTGCATTTAATAACAGCTCAAAATATGTGCAGATTAACGCAGGAGAAATTGCAATTTATGATTATGGTGTAAGTGCCTCTAAAAAACGTGCTGTATTTGATGAACAGGGAAACCATTTTTACCGAGATAATTATTATGTTGGAAAAATTGGCACAAACCAGCGGGCAGATAATAATGCACATAAAGGGCTTGTATTTGATTTAGAAACGCAAGGAAAGTATATGGCATGGGCACAAAAACCTACAGAGGGGGCAAGCAGTTATACAACCATATTATGTTATTCGAGGGCGAACAGCATATTTACACAAGTGGGCTTACATCTGGGGTGTAATATGTATGGGCATGGCTGGATACTGGACAATGTAGACCTGCGGAACTGTAGCGCAAATGGTTATACAACTTTTACAGGGACATTACCAGTTGTATTGGAAATACATAAAACAGACAATAACGGCGGTATTGGTTGGACATATGGAAACGTGTATATAAAGAATGGCTTAATAACAAGTATTCCGCAATAAAGGAGCAGGACATGGAAAAAGAACAGGTTGAAATTACAGAAGAGGCAACACCGTTGCCGCTTGAATTAAATAAAGCACCAGCACCATTACAGGAAGAGGAAAACAAAGCAAAGACGGATACATTTAATTTTACAGAGGCAGTATTGCTTGCAATGAATGAAGAATAAAGGAGAGTGCGCAATGAGCAAAGAACAGGAAGAAATGCAGCAGGCAACAGAGGAACATATAGAGCAGCCGTTACCAGATGAACCAAAAGAGGAACAGAGTGAGCCAATGGGAATACTTACAAGCCGAGCGCATGAAGATATGACATTAGCAATTTTACAAGTACAGGCAGCCTATGGACTGCCAGCATATTTAACAGATCTGATTGTAACGGCAGTGCTTGCGGATATCCGGGGCTGTGCAAATAAGGATTTGCTTAATACATTGAGCAGAAAGGAGTAGCACATGGCGTTACAGAATGTACAGAGAATACAGATTGAGCTTGACGGCAGCGCACCTTTTGAGTATGTCGTGGCAAAAGCTGGGGAGAAAGAAAGCCGGATAGTGGAAGTTACACTGTTGGAGAATAAGAAAGAGTTTACCATACCAGCCGGGACAACAGCCAAAATTAAGTATTACAAGCCAGACGGCAAATTTGTATTGAACAATGCCACAATCAACGGGAATGTTATTACAGTGACATATACAGAGCAGATGCTGGCAGTTTCCGGCACTGGGCGTGGGGAAATTGTTTTATACAACGGAACAGCTGTATTACGAAGCGCAACGTATTACACGAAGATTACGCCAACGGTGTACAAGGAAAACGGGCTGATAAGCGATAATGAGTTTCTGGATATGGCAGAAAGCATTGTTGCGATGAATAAGCAGATAGATAAGGCGATAAATGCAACCAAGAGCGCAGAACAGGCTGCAACAGATGCCAATACAGCAGCGGCAGCAGCAAACAGCGCAGCGAAAGCCGGAAATGCAGCGGCAACAGCCGGGAACAATGCAGCCAAGGCGGCAAACGATGCAGCAGAGGCAGCAAATGCGGCGGCAAACAGCGTAGACAAGACAAAGAAAGATGCGACAGCGGCAGCAGGAGCAGCCAACAGTGCAGCAAATGCAGCCAACGAAGCCGCTACAGCCGCCAACAATGCGGCGAAAGCAGGAAATGCAGCAGCCGCAGCCGGGAACAGCGCAGCTAAGGCAGCGAATGATGCAGCAGCGGCGGCAAATGAAGCCAAAGCCAATACAGTAACAGCAACACAGAACGCACAGACAGCAACCAGCGAGGCGAACACAAAGGCAGCAGCCGCCAATAATGCAGCCGCAGCGGCAAATAAAGCGGCGGCTGCCTGTGAGAATATGGCAAAGGGAATTAACAGCATGACGGACGGCACAACGGGCATTACCTACACAATAGGGATTAATGGCGGCATGGTGTATTTAGAATCAGTATAAGGAGCAGAGCATGGCAAGAATTTATTTAGCAGATAAAGAAACATTGGACAGTACACACGCAAATACAAATGCAATTCTGGCTGCATTAGAGGAAAGCGGCGGGGAACATAAAAAAGCGGTACGCTATGGTATCAAAATCAATAAGAGCGACAGCGGAAAAAAGAGCCGGGTAACATACTTATATGATGCTGTAGGCATGACACCTGCGGCAATGAATTATACGGACGGCACATTTAACTATGGTAGCTGGGGCAATGTGGAATTTGTAAAGAATAACTACCCTTGCATGGTTAAATTTGACGGCACAGAGGACTACAAGTTACTGGCAACAAATTACGCATTAAAGGCAGACGGTACAACGGCAAGTGATGCGGCAAACGTGGATTATGCAGGTAATGCAATGGCAGCATTTAAGGGCGGCTGGCTGTGCCAGTACGAAACAGCTACAGACGAATATATCATTTGGAGCAATGTAAAATATGATGACGGGTACAACGCATACCACAGAACCGCACCAGACGGAATTATCAGAGAGGGATTTTACCGCAGAATCTATACACCTACATTATTAAGCAACGTGGCAAGGTCTTTAAGCGGGCAGCAGCCAATGGCAAGCAAAAATGCAACGCAGGAACGTACATACATTAAAGCAAACGGCGATGTATGGGAGCATACAAGCTGGTGGGAATGGAATTATATTATTGCACTGTTAAAGATTATGGCAAAAACAGAGGATTTACAAGAAGCATACGGCAATGGAAATATGAGCGGGTATGTGAATGATTCAACGAAGTATTACGGAGTACTTGCCTCAGGCAGTATGGACGATAAAGGGCAGTTTTACGGATATAATGCCGGGAACAAGCAGATTAAGGTATTCCATACAGAGGCAATGTGGGGCGATCAGTGGGAGCGTATCTGTCAAATGGTATGCGATAAAGGTGTTGTGAAAGTGCAGCCGTATGGGGATTGCAATTTAACTGGCGCAGGATTTGAAAAAGTACTGGATTTTGCAGATTACGGAGTAAGCGGTAGTGTTGGTGGTTACATGAAAGATACTGTTATGACGAAAGCGGGACGTTTCCCGGTAACATATACAGGTAGCAGCTCAACATATTTGTGTGATTACTTTTGGTTGAATACGGGCATTGTGGCTGTGCCTCTGGTGGGCGGCGGCTGCTGCGACGGGCTGTATTGCGGGGCTGCCGTGTACTTGAACAACACCGCTGGCAATGCGAACTGGAACGTTGCGCCCGGTCATTCTTATCAAATTATGGAAGATTAACCAAATGCCCCGGAAATTCCTACACCGCTGGCGGTTGAAATACCGCTGAAAGTGAAAATACAGCCGCAAAAGGTGCAGTATGGTAGCCGGGGCGAAACCCTTAGTTGTATAGCGTGGCGAATTACTGCAAGGCGATAAGAAAGAGAATAAGAATGATTAGTTTTAATGGCGTAAGCGAACAACTGTATATACCAGAGGAACAAATAAAAGATATATACAATGCATCAAAAGGAAAGAGTAAGAAAGAACAGGCGCAGATAGTAAAAGCGAATGTAGAACACTACAGAAAAGAACTGGATAAAAGAACAATACATTTGCACCGAAAAGACATAAAACAAAAATCATACAGGAAAATTCTTGTAAGAAAACACGAAAGATAGTAAAGCCACAATATATGTATGAGCAAATGGCGCACCATTCCGTAATGCGGGTATTTGTGCCGATTGCAATGAGGGGAATGTATTACCATGTGTACGGGAGTATACCGGGAAAAGGTGTACACAGAGGAAAAAGAACCGTAGAACGGTGGATAAGAGAGGATAGCAGAAACTGCAAGTACATATATAAGCTGGATATACGGCATTTCTTTGAGAGTGTGCCGCACAGAAGATTAAAGAAAGCACTAAAACGGAAAATCAGAGATAGGGAGTTACTAAAGAAATTATTTATTATCATAGACAGCCATAAACCG